>Ga0209712_10000265_pt1 | contig 47776 bp, 34 predicted proteins | sample ArcOceMetagenome_FD_187443 | JGI IMG/M metagenome (GOLD analysis project Ga0209712, IMG submission 187443) | Marine eukaryotic phytoplankton communities from Arctic Ocean - Arctic Ocean - Greenland ARC118M Metagenome (SPAdes) (version 2) | ecosystem: Environmental > Aquatic > Marine > Oceanic...
AATACCTCTTTCGCAAAGTTTTTAGGTAAAACTAAGAAGCAATTAGTAAATAAAAAAGTATCTTCTGTAGTTGATAAAATAGAAGAGAATTGGTTTACCTCCTTCGCTAAGGTTGATAAAACAGGAAAGCCTCTTCGTTTTAAAAATTATGGTGCTGCATTTGATAAGTATTATTTCGTTTCAGTATGGAAAGTCTCTAAAAAGAACATAGGTATATCATTTACTGATATTACCAAAAGTGAAAGAATTGAACTTGAACTTAAAAAAAAATTAGAAAAAGAAAAAAAAGAAAACAAAAAAGCGCAAAAAATACTTGAAGAAAAAAAACTAGAAATACATAATTCAATTAAAAATTTAGAAATAGCTAGCACAAAACTTATCTTTCAAGGTAAAGAGAAGGACAAGCAGGCAAATGAATTAGCTCTTACTAAACTCGCGCTAGAACAACAAATTACTTGTTTAAATAATGCGGCTATCGTATCTGAAACGAATGCGGATGGTGATATTACATTTGTGAACGACCAATTTTGTGAACTTTACGGATACCGGAGAGAAGAATTAATTGGTAAAAATCATAGAATATTAAAAAGCGGAAAACAACCTGATGCCTTTTTTACTCATTTGACATCAACTCTTAGTTCTGGAAAAATATATAATAACATAATATTAAACAAGAAAAAAGGGGGCAAAAAATTCTATTGGATGGACATAACTATTATGCCTTTTAAAGATCTAAATGGAAAAATAATTAAATTTGTCGGTATTATGTTTAATGTAACTTCCCAAATTGAACAAAAAGAAATTCTTTTAGATCAATCTAAAAAATTAGCTTTTGTTAACAAAAAACTTGCCACTCAAAATAAAGACAAAGATAAGCGAGCAGATGATTTAATTTCCGCTAATACAGAACTTGCATTTCAAAACGAAGAAAAAGAAAAACAAGCAAATGAATTAATTATTGCAGACTTAGAACTTGTATTTCAAAATAAAGAAAAAGGAAAACGAGCAGATGAATTAGCAATTGCCAATAAAGAACTTGCATTTCAAAACGAAGAAAAAGAAAAAAGAGCAGAGGAACTAGCAATCGCCAATAAAGAACTTGCATTTCAAAACGAAGAAAAAGAAAAAAGAGCAGAGGAATTAGCAGTCGCCAATAAAGAACTTGCATTTCAAAATGAAGAAAAAGAAAAAAGAGCAGAGGAATTAGCAGTCGCCAATAAAGAACTTGCATTTCAAAATGAAGAAAAAGAAAAAAGGGCAGAGGAATTAGTCCTTGCCAATACTGAACTTGCATTTCAAAATGAAGAAAAAGAAAAAAGAGCAGAGGAGTTAGTCCTTGCCAACACTGAACTTGCATTTCAAAACGAAGAAAAAGAAAAAAGAGCAGAAGAATTAGCAGTCGCCAATAAAGAACTTGCATTTCAAAATGAGGAAAAAGAAAAAAGAGCAGAAGAGTTAGTCCTTGCCAACACTGAACTTGCATTTCAAAATAAAGAAAAGGAAAAAAGAGCAGAGGAATTAGCAGTCGCCAATAAAGAACTTGCATTTCAAAATGAGGAAAAAGAAAAAAGAGCAGAAGAGTTAGTCCTTGCCAACACTGAACTTGCATTTCAAAATAAAGAAAAGGAAAAAAGAGCAGAGGAATTAGTCCTTGCCAACACCGAACTTGCGTTTCAAAACGATGAAAAGGAAAAAAGAGCAGAGGAATTAGCAGTTGCCAACACAGAACTTGCATTTCAAAATAAAGAGAAAGACAAACGAGCTGACGAACTAGTAATTGCCAATAAAGAACTCAAATTTCAAAATAAAGAAAAAGTAAAACGAGCAGATGAATTAGCCCGAGCTAAAAAAGAACTTGCCTTCCAAAAAGAGCTTGATACTTATCGAGCTGAAATGGAACGCGTAGCACTTGAGTTAACACTATTGATTGACACTGCAAATGCTCCTATATTTGGTATTGACAGTGAAGGACTTGTTAATGAGTGGAATCAGACTTCTGAAAAAATTACTGGATTTAAAAAAGACGAAGTATTAGGAAAAGAGTTAGTACAAACTTATATCACTAAAAGTTATCGAAAGTCCGTAAAAAAAGTATTGGATGATGCTTTATTAGGTAAAGAAACTGCCAACTATGAGTTCCCATTATTTGCCAAAAATGGACAACGTGTAATGGTATTATTAAATTCAAGTACACGTCGAGACGGTAATGGCAAAATTACAGGTGTATTAGGAGTAGGACAGGATATTACAGAGCTAGTTGGATATCGTAACGAGCTAGAATTAAAAGTGGATGAAAGAACCTTAAAATTAAATCGTGCGTTAAAAAAGGAAAAAGAATTAAGTGAATTAAAATCAAGGTTTGTTTCAACAGCATCTCATGAATTTAGAACTCCGTTATCAGCAATTAATTTTGCTGCAGGCTCAATTAAAAAATACTGGGCTAGAATGGAATCCGATCAGGTAGAGAAAAAACTAGATAAAATAGAAGATCAGGTTATACATATGACAAAATTATTAGACGACATTCTAATTGTTGGTCAAGCTGACGCAGGTGAATTTAGAAACAACCCTACATCTCTAAATCTAGGGAACTTTATTAATGAAATTATTGATGAAGTTTATGATTCATGGAATAAATCACACAAAATCTCACTAATTGATATCGAAAAATTAGAAAACGATAGTATTCTAATTGATGAAAAATTGGGAAGAAATATTTTCATCAATCTAATTAGTAACGCTGTAAAATTTTCTCCACAGGCTAAAAAAGTTATTGTTGAGTTATCTACAGAAAAAAACTACATAGTCATTTCTATTACAGATTTTGGCATTGGTATTTCAAAATCAGAGCTTAAAAATATTTTTATCCCCTTTTCACGTGGAAAAAATGTTGATTTAATTCAGGGAACCGGACTTGGCTTGTCAATTGCAAAAGAAGCCATAAAAGCAATAAAAGGCAAAATAATTGTGAATAGTAATCTTGGACAAGGAACCACTTTTATCGTCAAAATTCCAAAAGCTAAATAAACCGTTTGTATTTTTAGTAAATTAGCTGTAAAAGATTGAGAACCAATCAACCCCTATCGTAATGGACCTTTTTCTAATAAAAAAAGCATCTTTTCATGCTTAAAACAGTTAAACGGTCTTACTCCAAAATCTTAATAAAATCTTCAAAGGCAACGTAATAAGGTTGATCTTTAAAAACAGGGTTTTCTACACTTTCTGCATTCGCAATTCCAACCCCTGCAAACCAAACTTTCGCATTCTGTTTTTTAGCATGTTCTTTAAAAGTTTCCATCCATAAAACATCATAATCATCAGGGTTCTGAATATTACTTGTTGCTTTTACCAATACAAAGATTGTTTGCTCTCCTTTTTTAAATAACACAAATTGAGGATGTCTTTTTAGCGTGCTATTAATTGCTTGAAACTCATAACCCATTTCGCCTAATTTCTCTCCTACGATATTCATTGCTAGATTATGCAATTCTTGCGCCGTTAATACTTGCATTACTTTTTCTTATTATGTTTGTTGTAGTTTTTATCTCCTCTCGTTTTTGGCTTCTTATATTTTTTAGCAATTTCTCTTCGGTAAGAACCACCTCGATTAACTTGACTATTTTTTTCACTCTTTTCATGAAATGCTGGCCCAGGAACATATTCTAATGAAGTTCTATTTTTCGAAATTCCTTGATCTTCTCTTGGACGCTCATCTTCCGTTAGCATTGTAGCAACTTCCACTTCTTCAGGAAGCTCTACAACTGGAATTTCATAATTCATTAATGCTTCAATTCCTACTTTTACTTCTTGCTCTTTTTCGGTTGAAAATAAGATCGTTTTTCCTGCCTTTTCTGCACGACCAGTTCTACCGATTCTATGCATATAATTTTCAGGGAAATCTGGTGTGTCAAAATTGATAACATGAGAAACTTCATCAAAATCTAAACCACGTGCCATTACATCTGTAGCTAGCAAGATTCTATTCTTACCTTCATCAAACTGTCTTATAGAACGGATTCTATAATTTTGAGTTTTGTTTGAGTGTATCACACACATTTCGTCATTAAACACTTCTTCTAAATGTTTGAATAACAAATCTGCAGTTCTTTTAAAACCAACAAAAATCAATACTTTATTAAACGTTTTTTTATCTTTTAAAAGATGATGTAGCAAATTTACTTTCGTGAAAAAGTTAGGAATATTATAAGAAACTTGCTCAATATTGTCTAAAGGGGTTCCACTAACTGCAACCGAAATTTTTTCAGGCTTTTTGAAAAAATCATCAATTAAAGCATCTACATCTTCTGTCATCGTTGCAGAAAACAAAATATTTTGTCTTTTTTCTGGAATCACATCAAAAATATTCAACAATTGAAATCGGAAACCTAAATCTAGCATTACATCGACTTCATCAATTACCAATTTCTGAATAGATTTCATCTTTAAAGAATTGCTCAAAGCCAAATCATACAAACGCCCAGGAGTCGCTACAATAATATCTTGCCCTTGTAAAATAGCTTGTTTTTGTGTATTGATATTTGTACCACCATAAACACCTAAAACACGCGTATTAATGTATTTAGATAATTGCTCAATCTGTTCAACAACTTGTAAAACCAATTCACGAGTTGGCACTAAAATCAAAATTCGAGGATGCTGTTGCTTAGAAAATTTTAAATCTCTAAGAATTGGCAACATATATGCAAAAGTTTTCCCTGTCCCAGTTTGGGCGATTCCAACTACATCCTTACCAGATCTAACCACAGAAAATGCTTGCTCCTGAATTGGAGTTGGATTCTCAAAACCCAAATCATCAATTGCATATTGTAACTGATTTGATAAATCTAATTCTTTAAAAGTCATGTCTTTTAATTTTTTGCAAAGGTACGTTTTATAAAATGAGAAGCAATAACAGTTTACAGAAGGAATATTTAGTAGTTTTGTATTTGAAATTTTTATGTTAAATGATTACAGATACACATACACACCTTTATTCAGAGCAGTTCGATGAAGATAGAACGGCCATGATTCAACGTGCAAAAGATGCTGGCGTTTCACGTTTTTTTATTCCTGCAATCGATTCTTCTTATACAGAAAGCATGTTTGCCTTAGAAAAAGAAAATCCAAATGATGTATTTTTAATGATGGGCTTACATCCAACTTCTGTTAAAGAGAATTATTTAGAAGAATTAGCACACGTTAAAAATTGGATTAATAAGAGAAGTTTTTACGCAATAGGTGAAATTGGCATTGATTTATATTGGGACAAAAGTCTATTAGCACTGCAGCAAGAGGCTTTTAAAATTCAAATTAGCTGGGCAAAAGAAAAAAAATTACCAATTGTAATTCATTGTAGAGAGGCTTTTGATGAAATTTTCGAAATATTAGAAGCTGAAAAAAGCCCAGATTTAAGAGGTGTTTTTCATTGTTTTACAGGCACTTTAGAACAGGCAAAACAGGCCATTTCTTACAACATGAAATTAGGAATTGGTGGTGTTGCAACTTTTAAAAATGGCAAGGTGGATCGTTTTTTAAATGAAATAAGTTTACAGCACATTGTTTTAGAAACAGACGCTCCTTACTTAGCTCCTGTGCCCTTCAGAGGAAAAAGAAATGAAAGTTCTTTTATAACCAAGGTTATCGATAAATTAGTGACTATTTACGGAGTTTCATTTCAAGAAATTGTAGAAATTACAACTCAAAATTCAAAAGACATTTTTGGAATATGATTTTGGAAACTACCTACATCAAAACACCTATAGGAACTGCAAAAATTGTAGGAAATAAAAACGGAATTCAATCTGTTTCTATTTTAGATAAAGAAATAGAAACATCCGAAGAAACTCCTTATTGCCTGCAAGATTGTGTAACTCAATTAGAAGAATACTTTAAAGGACAAAGAGAAAGTTTTAACCTAACTGTAAACCCAAAAGGAACTACATTTCAACTAAAAGTATGGAGAGAGTTACTCCAGATTTCTTACGGTAAAACAAGAACTTATTTAGAGCAAAGTAAAGCTTTGGGCGATGTAAAAGCGATAAGAGCGGTAGCTTCCGCAAACGGTAAAAACCCTCTTTGGATTATAATTCCTTGTCATAGAGTTATTGGTTCTGATGGCTCTTTAACAGGCTACGCAGGTGGAATATGGCGTAAAAAATGGTTATTGACCCATGAAAACCCAGTAAAACAGCAATCTCTTTTCTAGCATTAAAAGAACGTATATTAAAAAAACTATTTTTACGTTCTTTAGGTATCGTATATATATGCATAGGAATAATCTTTTTTTATTATTGTTTTTAATTGGATATTCCATCCAATCTCAAACGATATCTAAAGATTTTAGATCAAAAATTATTGAAGTAAAAAAAGATACCATTCAACTAGATTCTGTTGCCATCAATTCGCATGAATTTAAAATTTTTAATATTTCAAAAAAACGAATCTCTTCAGCCCATTTTAAAGTAGATTTTAGCAAGGCACTGCTAATAATCGACGCTAATAAATATAAAAATATTACCGTTGAATATTTTAGAATTCCAGATTTTGTAACCAAAATTTATACCCCTTTTGATGAAAAGCTCATCCTAAAAAATAATACAAATAATGGTGTTTTATACAGTTTAACAACTAACAAAAAGGCATCCGAGGTCAAACTTTTCGAAGGTTTACAGACACGAGGTTTTATTAGCAGAGGAATTACCTCTGGAAACAACCAAAATGCAGTTACAAATTCTGCTTTAGATTTAGAAATTTCAGGAAAATTATCTAAAGATGTTACTTTAAGAGCTAATATTTTTGATACTAATATACCTATCCAAGAAAATGGATACTCTCAAAATATTACGGATTTTGATAGAATATTTATTGAAATGTTTAGTAAAAATTGGCGCGTAAAAGCTGGTGATATTTCATTAAAAAACAACAAAAGTTATTTTTTAAATTTCACAAAACAAGTTGCCGGGTTAGAAATAGAAGCTACTATAAATGACAATCTAAAAGTTGCAGTATCAGGAGCAGTGGTTAGAGGTAAATTTAACACGTTTAATTTTACTGCAGATGAAGGAAATCAAGGTCCCTACAAAATCTATGGAGCCAATAATGAAGCTGCAATCTTAATGATAGAAGGCAGTGAAACCGTATACGTGAACGGGGTTCAAATTAATCGTGGAGAAAATAAAGATTATATTATTAATTATAATTTAAGTGAAATTTCATTTAACACTACTTTTCCCATTACAAATGACATGAGAATTTGGATTGAATTTCAATATTCAGATAGAAATTATACACGTTTTATGACGTATAATGAAGCTTCTTATGAGAATGAAAAAATGAATATTGCAGCATATTTTTATTCTGAAAATGACGCAAAAAACCAACCTTTACAACAAACCTTATCTATTGAGCAAAAACAAATCTTAGCAAATGCTGGCAATAATTCTGAGGCTATGATTGCAGGAAGCTCCTTTTTAGATACGTTTAATGAAAACAAAATTTTATATAAAAAGATTCTAATTGGCGCAGTAGAAGCTTTTGAATATTCTACAACCAGAACTGATGAATTATACAATGTAACGTTTACAAATCTTGGCACAAATAATGGAGATTATATTCTAGATAGAACAATCGCTATTGGAAATATTTTTGCTTTTGTTGGCACAAATCAAGGGAATTATCAACCAATTGTAAACTTAGTTGCCCCTACTAAAAGTCAGATATTAGTAGTTCAATCTGATTATCATCCTACTCAAAAAATACAGATTAATTCAGAAATTGCAATCAGTAATAATGATTCCAATTTGTTTTCAGATTTAGATGACAATCAAAATAAAGCAGTAGCTGCAAAAGTTGGTTGGCAACAAATTTTGATTGATAAAAAATGGCAATTAAAAAGTAATATCAATCATGAGTTTGTGCAACAAAACTTTAATTCAGAGCAAGGTTGGGAGCCTGTAGAATTTAACCGAGATTGGAATTTATTAACCAATAACGCTACAAAAAACTATTTTCAATCCGAATTAAGTTTGACAAATAAAAAAGATAATTATGTTTCCTATAGGTTCAATCGCTTAAATTATAGTAATGTATTTAACGGAATAAAACACGAGATTAAATCTAAACTAAAGATTAAAAATACTTCATTTTTTGTTAATGGAAGCTTGCTTGAAAACACATCAACATTAGAAGATAATTCATTTTTTAGAGCGAAAGCAAAAGCAGAACACAGTCTTAAAAAATCTTGGTTTGGAACGTTTATCAATTTTGAAACCAATAGTAGAAAAGACATAAATACTGAAAAATTCATCAATACAAGTCATCGTTTTAAAGAATATGAAGGCTATGTAGGTATTGGAGATACTGCAAAAATATTTGCAAAAATCGGGTTTAATTACAGAAATAATGACAGTATAAAATTAAATGAATTCACTGAAATTAATAATAGAAAAACATTTTATATTCAAAGTAAACTGATCAAAAATAAGACTACAAATTTAAGTGTGTTTGCCAATTACAGAATCACGCAAAATAATTTTTATGAAGATGAAAAAGCGCTGAATTCTAGAATTGTATTCAATCAGAAAATATTTAATAATTTCATCAATTTAAGTACCATTTACGAGACTTCTTCGGGTAATGTTGCGAGACAAGATTACATTTATGTAAAAACAGAACCGGGCTTAGGATTTTATACTTGGATTGACTATAATAATGATGGAATTCAAGATTTTAACGAATTTGAAATTGCGCAATTTACAGACCAAGCAAACTATTTAAGAGTACCAAAACCAAACTTAAGTTACCTTGCTACTCAAAGAGCAAAATTGCAACAAAATTTAACTCTAAACCCTAGAAATTGGTCTTCTAAAACTGGTTATAAAAAACTGCTTTCCCTCTTTTACAATCAGAGTTTTTTATCTGTTGAAAACGAACAGGAAAGAAGCGGAAATTCGTTTCAATTAAATCCTTTTGATTTTGATGAAAATTCTTTAATTGGCTTGAATTTCAGCTTCAGAAACAGTTTCTATTTCAATAAAGGTTTACAAAATAACAGCATCACTTTTACGTATGGTGATTCTAAAATAAAACAACAATATTTTATTGGGAATCAAGAAAATAAAATAAAACTTCATCAAATAGAATATGCTCATAAATTTGCAACCTTTTGGTTGATTGATGTAATAGGAAAAACATCTAACAACATCTTAGTAACAGGAAACTTCGTAAGTAGAAATTATAAAATTAATGCCACAGAAATTCAACCAAAAATTACTTTTTTATATAATGAAAACAATCGTTTTTCTGTCTTTTATCATCATAAGAACAAGAAAAATTCCTTAGAAAATTTTGAAACCTTACAGCAACAAAAAATGGGCATTGACTATTACTATATCAGTAAAAATAAAAATCAGATTTCTGCAAATATAAATGTGTTTTTAAATGATTTTACGGGAGATTCAAATACACCTGTTGCATACCAAATGTTAGAAGGTTTACAAGCAGGAAAAAATTACACCTGGAGCTTGCTGTTTAATCAAAAGTTGAATTCCTATTTAAACCTGAACCTAAATTACTTAGGGAGAAAAAGCGAAAACTCAAAAACTATTCATACCGGAAGTGTACAATTAAAAGCTGTTTTTTAATCTTCTTGGCACACTTTTTGCCTATTTTTGTTGAATTAAAAAAACTATGATGAAAAAAATTACGTTCCTTATTCTATTATTTGTATCAACAATTTCACTTTCTCAAGAGAATGAAGACAGATTTCCGCAAGACAATAATAAACACCATGAATTAAAGTTAAATGCATTTAGTTTAATTGCACTTTCTTCTTTTAATGTTAGTTATGAATACTTAATTAATGACGATTCTTCTTTTGGGGTAGACTTATTTTTAACTGTGAATACGAACGAAAACTCAGAGTTTCCTAAAAAATTCTCTTTGACACCTTATTATAGATGGTTTTTTTCTGAAAAGTTTGCCGCTAGAGGTTTTTTTGTGGAGGCTTTCGGTATGTTAAATACCAGAGAAAATGAAGATTATGATTATTACTATGATTCATATGGGAATTATGTTGACACCTCGAACAATTTGAATGTAACCGATTTTGCTCTTGGTATTTCTGTTGGTGGCAAATTTATTACTAGAAAAAACTTTGTTGCAGAAGTATATTTAGGAATTGGGAGAAACCTTTTTAATGAGAAAACTGATATTTTTGATACAAACATTATTACAAGAGGGGGAATCTCTTTAGGATATAGGTTTTAATCTATTTGAATTAAACGTTCGCTAATAATAAAAAAAAATCCATGAATAAATTTATTTTAGTTTTTACATTATTTCTAAGTTCTTTTGGTTTTGCCCAACAAGAAATAAAACTAGATATTGGTGATGCCTTAGTCATTCGAAGTTTAGAGCTCTCTTATGAACATTATTTATCAGATGAATCTTCTTTTGGAATTTCTGCGTTATTTAATTTAACCAAAGAAGATGTTAGTTTTAGGTACAACGAAAATATAATGATAACTCCTTATTATCGTCATTACTTTACTACAGACAAACAATGGAACTTTTTTGGTGAAGGTTTTTTTGGTATAAACTCAGGAAAAAAGGAAGCTATAAAAGATTCTGGAAATTATGATGCAAAATATACCGACGGCGCTTTAGGTATTGCAGTCGGTACAAAGTATATTGCAAGTAGTGGTTTAGTAATTGATTTGTATGGCGGAGTTGGCCGTAACTTATTTGGTTCTAATTCACCTGTTTTAGTGCCAAGAGTTGGTTTAAATATTGGTTGGCGATTTTAAAAGCTAAAGTTTTTAACTTTTTAAAATACTTAGAAAAGTATTTCTATCAATTTCTCTAGCCCCTAGACTTGCTAAATGATCATTATAAACTTGACAATCTATAAGTTTATATTTTTGGCTTTTAACTAAATGAATAAAAGCCAATTTCGATGCATTAGAAACTTTACTGAACATACTTTCTCCGCAAAAAATGTTGTTAATTTCTACCCCATACAAGCCACCCGCTAATTCGTCATGCAACCAAATTTCAATAGACTTTGCACTTCCTTTTTTATGTAAATTAATATAGGCTTGTTCCATATCATCTGTAATCCAAGTGCCAAAACCATCGCTCCTATCAATCTTTTTACAATTATAAATTACTTCCTTAAAAGCTTTGTTTTCCGTAATTACAAATTTATTTTTATTAATAATTTTTTGCATCGATTTTGACACTTTTATTTCATCAGGAAATAACACCATTCTTTCGTGAGGACAATACCAAACAATTGGATCTCCTTCTGAAAACCAAGGGAAAACTCCATTTCTATAGGCATAAATTAATCTTTCTTCAGCTAAATCTCCACCTAAAGCTATAACACCATCTTTAGTTGTAAATTCATAATCAGGAAAAATAATTTTATCTGTAAGCCACATCATTAATTAATAATTCGTTTTAGCGAATTTAATGAATTCTTTAAAAAAATGTTAATATTAATTAAACTGAAATTTATAAAGATTTTGTCACTATTTTTGCAAACCGTTTTAATTTTATTAGGACTAGAAAAATGCCAAAGCTAAAAAGACAAAAGACTAAGAAACAAACAGCCAAGTTAATGCATCATTATTATGCGAGAACTGGCTTTTATTTATTTGTTTGGAAAAATTTAAAGAAAGCCATTCTGCCAATTACTGGCATTGTTTTAGCAATTTTTTTATTTAACAAATACGTGTACAATATTAATGATGGTTTACATCATTTTACAGAAACTTTTTCTGGATTTACTATTTTAGTAACTTTTTTTATTTCTGAAACATTTTTAGGATTAATTCCTCCAGAAATTTTTATTGCTTGGTCTAAAAAAACAGATGAACCAATATTAAATTTAGCAATTTTAGCAACACTTTCTTACAGTGGTGGGTTAATCTCTTACTTTCTAGGAAAAACAGCTTTAAAAATAAAATCTGTTAAAGAATATTTAGAAGTTAAAATGTATGAAAATTTAAAAAACACCCGTAAATGGGGTGGTATTTTAATTTTAGTTGGAGCTTTATTGCCTCTGCCATTTTCTATTGCTTGCATGGCTGCTGGTATGATTAAATACCCTTTTAAAAGTGTTGTTTTCTTTGGATTATTTAGATTTGTAAGATTTTCAATTTATGCGTGGGCAATTTTTAAAGTAGTAAACTAATTCACTTACATTTGCATTATGGGATTATCGAATAACGACATTTTAAAGAAACTACGTGTAGCTCATAAACTACGCGATACAGATATTGTAGAAATTTGCGCATTAGTAGATTTTAAAGTAAGTAAAGGAGAATTAGGTGCTTTATTTAGAAATGAAGAACACCCAAAGTATGTAGAATGTGGAGATCAAATTTTACGTAATTTTTTAAATGGATTGGTTATTCATCTGAGAGGACCAATGCCTAAAAAGGAAGAAAAGAAAAAATAGAATATCAGTTTTCTTGATTATTAGAATCAATATATCAAAAAAGAGTGCTAATTAAAATTAGCACTCTTTTTTGATATATCTAAAGATTTAAATTTCTAATAATTTTAGAAAGGTAAATCATCTGGCTCTTCATCAGAAACATTAGATGCAGGTTGAAACTGATCTACTGGAGGCAAATTACTTGGTGCAGCTTGAGATGATAAGTTCTCAATTCTCCATCCTTGAATTGCATTAAAGTATTTTGCAACACCTTCTGGGTTGATCCACTCTCTACCACGTAAATTAATAGCTACCTTTACATCTTGTCCAACTTTATAGTTGTTTAACAAATCACATTTGTCTTGTACAAACTCAATCATTATCATTTGAGGATACTGCTCATCTGTAGTTACAACTAGTTCTCTTTTTTTAAAACCACCAGTTCCAAAAGTTTGAACGTCTCCAATTAATTTTACTTTACCAATAACTTCCATAATTTCTATTTTAATAAAAGTACTTTCCAAGCACCTTCTACATCACTCTTTTTTAAATACTCTTGAGCAAATGTATGTTTTTTTGTCGTTTCTAATCCAATAAATTCAGGATGTTCTTTACCAAAGTTATTAACAGTCTCCTGAGTTGGCAATTGTTCTATATTACCTAACATTCCTAAATTATTCCCTGTTAAAACTATACTATTTCTAATTTCTATTGGCATTAAATCAACGCCAATTCCTAAAGTTGATACTGGCTTCGCAATTTCAAAAAAGCCATCTCTTGCTCTGGTATAATAACTACCTCCTGCTCTTGCTACCAAATCAATTTTATGTTGATCGATACTTCCATCATCTGCTAAGACAGTCTCTGAAATATGAATTTTCACCACTTCACAAACGATTAAATTACCTGCTCCCCCTTCATCACCTGTAAAAATAACATCATTTACTTTACACTCAAATTGTACAGGAGATTCCGCCACTCTAAAGGGCTTTATCTTATCAGATGGCAACATTGTAAAACCTGCTTTTTCAAACTCATTTACGCCTTCTGGGTATTCTGTACTACTTAAAGACATTTGTTGTACAATGCCATAATTTACCACATTTATTACAACTTCTTTCATTGCTAAAGCATTTTCTAAAGTATGTTTTGTAGTATTATCTCTTACTCTTCTTGCAGGAGAAAATATCATAATTGGTGGGTTAGAACCAAATACATTAAAAAAGCTAAAAGGTGACAAATTAGGATTACCATCTGCATCAATTGTACTTGCAAATGCTATTGGTCTTGGTGCAATGGCCCCTAATAAATAACCATGTAATTTACCTGTTGATATTTCTTTTGGATCGATAGAAAGCATACTGAAAAATTTAGGTACGTAAAGATACTATCAAATCTTGAAATGAGTTATATAGAAGAAACCTTATATTTGTTTTTAATGAAAATATTCTCTAACACGCTATTATTTAAACGAATTACAATTCTTGTTTCATTTGTAATTGTGACTTTAATTCTTTGGAACACCTATATCTTCTTTCAAAAGTTTAAACAAGCCGAAAGAATGAAAATGGAGATTCATGGAGAAGCAATTAAAGAATTAAATACCGAAAGTCTGGAAGAGTTGCAAGAAAACATCTCTGAGCTTCCTCTAAGTATCATTAGCAGAACAAAAGATATTCCTTTTATTTGGGTTGATATAGATGGGCAAATAAAAGGATCAAATAATTTAAATCCGAAAAAAGAAAATGACCCTAAATATTTAGAAGAGCAATTAGAAATAATGAAAAGTCAAAACCAACCAATAATGGTTGAGTATTTAGGAAAGACTGATTATATCTATTATAAAAATTCAGATTTATTAGACAAACTAACCTATTATCCTTTAGCTTTAATCTTAATCTTAATCTTATTTTTAGCTGTAATTTATTTGTTTTTCAGTTCAAACAAAGCCGCCGAAACGAATAAACTTTGGACAGGTATGGCTAAAGAAACAGCTCATCAAATTGGAACACCACTATCTTCTCTTTTAGGATGGATTGCTATTTTGAAAATGGAAAAAATTGATGAAACGTATATTCATGAAATTGAAAAAGATGTTCATCGACTAAATACCATTGCAAATCGTTTTTCTAAGATTGGTTCAAGACCAGAATTGAAAAAAGAAAATATTGTAGACATTACAAAACAAGCTTTTGATTATTTAGAATCTAGAAGTTCTAAACAAATTTCATTTTCTTTTTCCAGTTCGGACGATGAAATTTACACAAAACTAAATATAGAACTATTTGGCTGGGTAATCGAAAACTTAATTAAAAATGCTATTGATGCCATGTTGAGAAAAGGTGAATTAATTTTAACCATTAAAAACACTCCTAAAAAAGTAAAAATCACAGTCTCTGACACAGGAAAAGGAATGCCTAAAAAACTATTTAAACAGATATTCAAACCAGGCTTTACAACAAAAAAAAGAGGTTGGGGATTAGGGTTATCACTCTCAAAAAGAATTGTAGAAGATTACCATAATGGAAAAATATTCGTAAAAAAATCTGAATTTGAAAAAGGAACTACTTTTGAGGTTCTGTTGGATAAAATTTAATCAAAAAAAACAGAGACCAAAGAAAGAAGAGTTATCATAAAGAAAACCAAATAACATTTTTCTTATAAAATATGATTATTAAAATTTACTAGAAATATCTTCAGCTAAAGAAATAAACTCATCATTCGTCAACTTTACCTTTTCTGTAAATTGCATATCAACCATCGTATTTGTTGGTATTAAATGCACATGCACATGCGGCACTTCTAAACCAATAACACTCATTCCAATTCGTTTGCAAGGAACCGCTTTTTCTAAAGCTTTTGCAACGCTGTAAGAGAAATCCATTAAAGCGCTATAATTCTCTTTTGACAAATCAAAAATCTTATTTTCTTCTTTTTTAGGAACGACCAAAGTATGTCCTTTTGCATTCGGATTGATATCTAAAAAAGCTATAAAGTTATCATCTTCAGCAACCTTATAACTTGGTATCTCTCCTGTAATTATTTTTGTGAATATGCTCATTTTTAGTCTGTAGTATTTAATTGTTAATCTGTAGTAAATATAAAAAAGAATTCGAGTTTTAGCAATGCTAAAACTCGAATTTATAATAGATCCCTACCTTGGTAGGAATAAAAAAATTATTACCTAGAAATCTCTAAGACCTCAAATTTCATAATTCCATTTGGAACCTGAATTTCTGCAATTTCTCCTACTTTCTTTCCTAATAAACCTCTACCAATCGGAGAGTTTACAGACAGTTTTCCATTTCTAACATCTGTTTCAGAATCCGCAACAAGTCTGTAAGCAAACTCCATTTCGTTTGAAGTATTCTTAATTTTAACATTAGAATGAATCAATACTTTAGTCGTATCTAATTGAGATTCATCTAAAATACGTGCATTCGAAATAACGTTCTTTAATTTTGCAATCTTAAACTCTAAATGAGATTGTTCTTCCTTTGCTGCATGATATTCCGCATTTTCACTTAAATCACCTTTATCTCTTGCATCTGCAATTTCTTGTGTTACTCTTGGACGCTCAAATTGTTCTAACTGCAACAATTCACTCTTTAATTTCTTCAATCCTTCTTCTGAATAATAAGATATGTCACTCATAGTTTTTTTAATTTAAAAAATCCCATTACCTAAACAGGTATGAGATTGGACTACAAATGTACAAAATATTTGTAACTTGTCATCGTTTTATTAGAAACTGAAATGCATTATGTTTAAAAAAACAGTATTTTTATTGAGCTGTTGTTTGTTTATAAATTGTTCTGACACAACCAACTTAACAAACTGCACACGCACATTACCTTTAAATCTTGTTTCAGATTTAAACAATCCAGAAATGATAAACGTACAAACTCCTGGAGGTTTTGCAGAACTTTCTGGAGGTAGAAAAGGTATTTTATTATTTAATAAAAATGGCAACGACTTTGTAGCTTTCGATAAATTTTGCCCAAGTAACGATTGTGCATCAGCCATGACTTTTGAAAACAGACTTTTACAATGTACTTGTGATGAAAGCAAATATAGTGTAGATTTTGGCGGAGCACCTCAAACAGAAGGTTTTCAATGTCCAGCAATTGAATACAGAGTTACAAAAAACGGATCTACAATTCGAATCAGTAATTTTTAGTGGTTTATATCAAATAGATGTTTATTTTTGCTAAAACACAACAACATTAAACGTGAAAAATTATTTTTCTTCTAATTTTAAATTAGGAATTTTAGGCGGTGGGCAATTAGGGAGAATGCTTCTTGCTGAAACACAAAAATTCGACATTTACACTTCAATTTTAGACGCTAATAAAAAGGCCCCTTGTGCAAAAATTTGTAACCATTTTGAGATTGGGGATTTATTAGATTTTGATGCCGTTTATAACTTTGGTAAAACGGTGGATTTACTAACCATAGAAATTGAAAATGTAAACCTTGATGCTTTAGATAAATTAGAAGATGAAGGATTAACGATTTATCCAAAACCAAAGGATTTACGAATTATTCAAAGCAAAGCAAGACAGAAAAACTTTTATAAAGATCATCAAATTGCAACAGCTCCTTTTTCTCACTATGCCTATTTAGAAGAATTACACCATTCTTACGAGAATAGTATTATTGATTTTCCTTTTGTCTGGAAAGCTGCGCGTTTTGGTTATGATGGTAATGGCGTTAAAATTGTGAGAACTGTTGATGATTTAAACAACTTGCCAAATGTAGAGTGCATTACCGAAAAATTAATTCCGTTTAAAAACGAATTAGCAGTTATTGTTGCAAGAAATACTGCAGGAGAGACCAAAACATATCCTGTTGTCGAAATGGAATTTCATCCAGAAGCAAACCAAGTAGAATATGTAATTTGCCCTGCAAGAATTGAAGAGTCAGTTGCAAAAAAAGCACAAGCTATTGCTTTAAAAGTAGTCAATGATTTAGATTTTATTGGGTTGTTAGCTGTCGAAATGTTTCAAACTATAGATGATAAAATCTTAGTAAATGAAGTAGCTCCAAGACCACACAATTCTGGGCATTATTCAATTGAAGCAAGTTATACAAATCAATTTGAACAACATTTACGTTCAATTTTAAATCTTCCTTTAGGAAATACAGAAAGTAAAGTTGCCGGAATTATGGTAAATTTAGTTGGAGAAGAAGGTTTCTCGGGTGATGTAATTTATCAGAATATAGAAGAAATTTTAAAAATTGATGGCGTTACACCTCACATTTATGGTAAAAAAGAAACACGTCCTTTTCGTAAAATGGGTCATGTAACGATTGTAAATGCTGACATTGATAAAGCTAGAAAAATAGCACAAAAAGTAAAAGAAACGATTAGAGTAATAAGTAAATAATTATGGTAGGAATAATAATGGGAAGTGACTCTGATCTTCCAATCATGCAAGAAGCAATAGATATTTTAGAGAGTTTTGATATACAAATAGAAGTAGACATTGTGTCTGCCCATAGAACTCCAGAAAAATTATTTGAATATTCTAAAAATGCTCACAAAAGAGGTGTTAAAGTAATAATTGCTGGCGCAGGAGGTGCTGCTCATTTACCAGGAATGGTAGCAAGCATGAGCCCCTTGCCAATAATTGGAGTTCCTGTAAAAAGTAGAAATTCTATAGACGGTTGGGATTCTGTTTTATCAATCTTACAAATGCCTGGTGGTGTACCTGTTGCAACCGTAGCTTTAGATGGTGCAAAAAATGCTGGTATTTTAGCTGCACAAATTATTGGAGCTTCAGACAAATGTGTTCTAGATAAAATTATTGCTTACAAAGAAGGTTTGAAATTGAAAGTAGAACAAGCTTCTAAGCGCGTTAAAAAATAGTTCTATCTACAACGAGTATCATTTTAATCAAAACAAATTAATATTAATTCATTGAAAATATGAATCCACTTTTACAAGATTTTACTACCCCTCCTTTTTCAAAAATTTCTAATAGCCATTTTAAACCAGCTATTAAAAAAGCAATAGAAATTGCAAAAGCAGAAATTGATGAGATTATAAATAATTCTGAAAAACCAAGTTTTGAAAACACAACAGTTGCTTTAGATTTTACAGGTGAAAAAATAAATAGAATTACCAGTATTTTTTTTAACCTAAATTCAGCAGAAACAAATGATGAACTTCAGAAAATTGCGCAAGAAGTTTCTCCTCGTTTAACAGCGTTTGGAAATGATATTACTTTAAATGAAGATTTATTTAAAAGAGTGAAATCTGTTTTTGATATTAAAGAAACTTTAAATTTAACTCCAGAACAAGCAATGCTTTTGGATAAGCAATACAAAAGTTTTGCAAGAAATGGTGCAAACTTAAATGAGTTTGACAAAAATAGACTTCGTGATATTGATGCACAACTTTCTACTTTTTCTTTGAAATTTGGAGAAAATGTATTGGCAGAAACCAATGCTTTTGAAATGCATTTAACAAATGAAAAAGAACTATCTGGCTTGCCTGAAAGCGTAAAAGAATCTGCTAAAGAAATGGCGGTTTCTAAAGAAAAAGAAGGTTGGGTTTTTACGCTAGATTACCCAAGCTATATTCCTTTTTTAACCTACGCGGACAATAGAGAGTTGCGCAAAAAAATGGCCATTGCTGCTGGTAAAAAGGCATTTCAAAAAAATGAATTCAACAATGAAGAAATAGTTTTAGAAATTGTAAACCTTCGCTATCAAAGAGCAAATTTACTGGGATATAAAACACATGCTCATTTTGTTTTGGAAGAAAGAATGGCTGAAACACCTGAAAAAGTAATTGAATTTTCGAACAACTTATTAGAAAAAGCGAAACCTGCTGCCATAAAGGAGTTTGAAAATTTAGAAAATTACGCTAAAAAATTAGACGGAATTGACCAGCTACAAAAATGGGATGGAGCTTATTATTCAGAAAAACTAAAGAAAGAATTGTTTGATTTAGATCAAGAGATCTTAAAACCTTATTTTAAATTAGAAAATGTAATTGATGGTGTTTTCACAATTGCAAGTAAATTGTATGACTTACAATTTAAAGAAGTTTTTAACATAGACACGTATCATAAAGATGTTAAAACATATAATGTAACGGATACAAATGGAGATTTTGTTTCTGTCTTTTATGCCGATTTTCATCCAAGAAAAGGGAAAAGAAACGGTGCATGGATGACTTCCTATAAATCGCAACAAATTAAAAACGGAGTAAACGAACGCCCACAAGTTTCTATTGTTTGTAATTTCACAAAACCAACGGAAACAAAACCCTCATTGCTGACTTTTAGCGAAGTCACAACCTTGTTTCATGAATTTGGACATGCATTGCATGGAATGCTAGCAAACACAACCTATAATAGCTTATCAGGAACTTCTGTTTCTTGGGATTTTGTAGAATTACCAAGTCAGGTTTTAGAAAATTGGTGTTTTGAAAAAGAAGCATTAGAATTGTTTGCAAAGCATTATAAAACTGGAGAAACAATTCCAATGAGATATGTAGAAAAAATCAAAGAATCTGCTAGCTTTCATGAAGGAATGCAAACTTTACGTCAATTAAGTTTTGGGCTTTTAGACATGCAGTGGCACGGTCAAAATCCATCAGAAATAAATTCTGTAAAAGAATTCGAAAGCGAAGCTTTTGCAGACACAAAGTTATATCCAGAGGTATCAGAAAACTGCATGAGTACCGCCTTTTCTCATATTTTTCAAGGTGGATATTCTGCAGGATATTATTCTTATAAATGGGCGGAAGTTTTAGATGCAGATGCTTTTGAATATTTTTTAGAAGAAGGAATTTTCAACAAAGAAGTAGCAACAAAGTTTAAAGAAAATATCTTATCAAAAGGTGGCACAGAAAAACCAATGGAACTTTACAAACGTTTTAGAGGAAAAGAACCAAAACCAGATGCTTTATTAAAACGTGCAGGATTGGTTTAAACACCTAATATAAAAATTTATAAAATCGATTTTTCAATGATTAATTATACCATATGAAAAATCGATTTTTACTTTTCATTCTATTTACTTCATTTTCAATTTCATCACAAAGCATTACTAAAAGTGTTTATGATGTAAAAGGGACTTTAAAACCTGATGTTATCTATTCTTGAGCCTATGAAGATAAAATAAAAGTTCACCCAAGAAATTTATATTTAAAATTCGACAGAAATAACAAAAATGAATTAATAAAAAAGCAAACAGGATTGTTTAAATTTTTATCAAACGCTTCGTTTGTTTGTTTGTTTTATTATATAATTGAATGAAATAAATACCTTTCTTAAATATGCTGATGTCTATTTTAAAATCTTTATCTATATTTTCAATTCTTTTTATTTCTCGCCCATTTACATCAAAAATTTTACAGATAAATTTTTCAGAATAAACTTTTATACTTTCTAATTGTATAAACCCATTAGCTGGATTTGGAAATATTCTAAAATATTTTTTTTCTTGAATATTTAGATGTAAACTATTATTATCAAGGGTGTTAGGATCGCAATCATTGTCAATACCATCGTTTAAAATTTCTGTATTTCCTGGATATGCTAATGGTTCATTGTCATCGCAATCCGTATCTGAATAAACCCCATCGCCATCTCTATCTACATTTATGATTTCTATAGTCCATTCTTCAAAAACAGATTCATCTTCAGAAAGAACATTCACTTTTTTACTATCAGAAAAATCTAAGGAGTTGTTCCCTGAAATTATTTGATTGGTGCTTTCATATAATTTTGAACCAGGACTCAAGTCAAATCGTGCATTTAAAGTATTAATATTATCCGTAATAAAAACATTACTTTCAATAATTATTTTGTTGTTATTAATAACTTTATTAACAGTAGTTTCTTCAAAATTAAAATCTATAATTTTTGATTCCACACTAAGTTCAGGGCTTGCCAAACTATATGCCTGTAATACATTTCCTTGGTGTTTATTTATTACAAAGCTCAAAGTTTTTGGTACATCTATAATTTTATCAGTTAAAGAATTATAAATTTTAAAATTTACTGTTTCATTAGAGTTATTTGAAAAAATAACTAAATAAGCTAAATACCTATTATTGCTAGCAGCATATATAAGATTAGTAGCACCTCTTAACTCGCCATCTACAAAGGCGGCTACTTTATCATTTGTATCTGACAAAGTAGCTCCATCTACATTTAAAAATGCTACAATAGTCATTGTGTATTGAAACTGACTTTCATTCACTTTCCAATCTGGTGATTGACAGTAAATATTCATTTTCACAAACAATAATAATGTAGCAGCAAACAATTTCTTTTTCATTAATTTTTAATGATTTTTTTAATTACAGTTTCATTGTTATTTATGTAATGTAAAAGATAAACTCCATTGCTAATTTCTGGTTTAATTAATAATGAGTTATTCCCTTCAGATAGGTTAAACTCTTTTTTGTAAACCATTTGACCAGTTGCAGAGAATAATACGATTCTTGAAACCTGTTCTTTTTGAGAATTAACATTAATTATAAATTGTTTCTTAAATGGGTTTGGAGAAACACTAAAAACATACTTTGTTTCTCTTAAATCTATTGGTTTATTATAGGACCCAAGCAAAGTGTTTTTACTAAAATTAAACTTTTTGGTTGTCGCTTTTAGCGTTTTATCTTTTTTAAGATAAAATTCTAAATCCTCATTTTCATCGCCATAAACTGTTATAAAGTTCAACTCTTTGTTACCATATGTTTTAGTTTTAGAAACTCCTTTTAATATATTATTAGCATCAAAGACCAACAATTCATTGTATTCTTCTGGCATAATTACAATGGCATTCATATTACTTGAATATTTTGAAAAATCAGATGAAATATTCTCTTGTTGAGAACCTTTTGAAGAAAATTTCGCATATAAATTTGGGTACTTAAAAGTTTGTTCTAAACTTGATTCTAACATATAGCCTTTACCCTCTTCTAAATAATTTAAAGATCCAATCCATCCATTATTGTCATCATAAATTGCAAATAAATTTTGCGACTTAATTACATCTCCAGCTGAAGCGCTATAATTAGCTAATGCATTGTTTAGAAGCAGGTTTGATGGTAATGTAAAAGGCAACCAATTCCAATCATTTACTATTTGAAATTCCCAATTATTTATATCGACCAAGGGTCCTTTTATCTTTAAAGATTGCTGATTAGACAAGTAAACTTTGTACATATTACTGCCACTTAATCCACTATTAGCCGAAATTGAACCATCCCAACCAAAACCTTCTGTGTAAGTTTCAGTTTTAACAGGTGCCGTAGAAATAATTCTATCATTAGTACTTAATGACATATTATTTGTTAATTTATTAATATTATTAAAACCTTCATCACTAACATTAAAAGAAACCCATGTCCAACCATTATTAAAATCAATTTCTTGTTCAATTGATTCCGTATTTTCGAACAATGCAGGATTAATTAAATTACCTCGAACATCATTAAGTTTATATACTACAGATAAAACACCATCTATTGTAGATTCTAAAACTTTTCCTTCAGAAGCATCCCAAATTTTGAAATTTAAGTTTTCTGTTTGGTTACTTTCAGAATCATCTGCATTTCCAACATTACTATAAATAGTTAAATAAGTGTAATATTGATTGTAGGATTCATCATATTCTAAATTTGAAACACCACGTACTTCGTCATTAAAAAACACTCCAACTCTATCATATTTATCATCAGAGAACAAGCCTTCTACTTTTATTCTTCCAATAATATTGCTGCTTGAATTAAAATCATTAGGGTTCACAGACCAATCTGGTTCTTGTTCTAACACTCTTAAATTTACAGGTAGTTTTTGATTATAACCAAAATCTGTTTCTAAATATAAAATTTCGTTATAAATATGAGCAGATAATTCTTTATCTATAGTAGCAGTAATTATTCTTTTACTCTTAGGAGAAATTACACCAGATGAAACATCTAAATGTAACCAACTAGGAACATTTAAAATAGAAAACTGTTCTGTAGTACCCCCATTATTAACTAGAGTAATTTCAAAAGGATGTTCTTCATCTGTATATTTTACTAATTCTACAACATGTAGATGGTCTTCAACAAACCAGTCTACTTGATTTTTTTGTACATAAGCTGTCCATGTAATTGGTGATTCTTGTCTGTTATTTGCACTATCAAACATACTATGTACTGTAATATCTAATACTTGCCCCTCTAAAACTGCCCAATCAGAAATATTTGGTTCAATAATCATTTCATCTCCATTAATAACATGATTAACATCAAATTTTATTGAAGGTCTTGCTGGTTTTATACTTGGAACGTCGTTATTATAATTTATAGTAGCTTCATTTTTAGGTATTGAGTTGTGAGGAACATTATCAATTCCTGTATAAGTATGCCAATATCTTGGTCCATTTCCTGTAGAAGATTCAGGTTCATTAAACCTTAAATACAACATTAACCCTATACTTTGAATGTCTACTTCGTTAAAACGATCTCTACTGATTTGATCTATTGTTCTTGCAGAATTCCAAAGCCTAAATTCATCTATTTTCCCTGTAAAATTTCTATCAATAGATTCTACATCTACATGTCCTCTAGCTCCTAACCATGCTTTAGTTCCAGAAAACCCATTAATCTCTTCTACAGGATTAGATGATGCCTGTGCTGCATCTATATATGTATTCATAGAGCCTAATCTATTTAAAACTACTGCTATATGATGCCATTGATCATCTACTATACTTTCTGTAGACATTGGGTATGAATTTCCTTCACTCTCAAAAGTTAATAAACCATTGCTATTTATATTAATAGCCCATTTATTATCTCCTCTTCCATTTGAGAATATAGTTGCTTCTTGTGATGCTCCTGTTTTTATCCAAAAAGAAATAGTAGCATCCATATTTCCTGAAAGGATAACGTTAGATAGCTTATCTAACTCTAAGTATTGAGTATTTTTAAATTCATAAGAGTTTCCTTTAGGTTTAATATCCCAATTGGTGTTGACTTGAGCATGTTTAAAAAATGCCAAATCATTTGCTAAATCTCCCCTACCTTCATTCATAGGCCAATAGCCTAATAAACCACTTTCATTACCTATATATTTTGTGTAAATATTAGCATAAGCATCTTCTATGCTTAAAAATTTACTCCAAATTCTTAAATCATGAATGTTACCAACAAAATCACTACCACCTATTATTAAATCATTACTATTTGTAAATGGTGTATCAGCATTTCCATTTGTAAGAGCTATTTCCTTGTCATCTTCATAAATGTGTAGTTTACCACTTGTGTTTTCAAAAGTTACGGAATAGTGATGGAATAAATTATCATTTTTTATTATTCCTTTAGCTGTATTTGCTCCTAATTTTGCATTTATTTGTCCATTTATCAAACTGATATTTACTCCTTCCTTTTGAGAAAAAATGTTTGCTGATGAAACTATAGTTTCGTTTTTCATCCAAAATTCTAAAGAAAAATCACCACTTACAATTCTTGGTTTTTCTATTGTAGTACTGTTGTTTTCTCCATTAAAATATAAAGAAATACTATTGTCTATAGGTAATTGATTGGTTACTCCTAAGATCTCAATTTTACTTCCGAGTTTATAGAATATATTCTGATTAAAACGCACTCTTAAATCTTCTCCTGCACTTAGTGTTCCATCAATTGGTAATGGTGTGCCAAAATTTTGTGGCGCATTTAAATCTACTCTTCCTGTAATTATTTCAGAGCTTGTTTCAGTTTTATTAGTACAATAACTTACAGCATATATTTCATAATCTCCATCAGTAATAAGATTCCTATCTCTTATAAAAAATGGATATGTTAGTTCGCTTTTATCACCAATTAAAGAATATAATGAAGTCTTTTCTGTTCCATTTTTAGTGTCGCTATTATAATCAACTTCATTCTTATAAAAAGTATGTAAAATTGTGGGTACTGGTAATATTGAGGACTTATATTTTAACTCTATTCTATTAAAACTATTAAAAGAGCTATTAAAACCATTCAGTTTAATATTTAATGGTTTTGTAGAACTGTCTGCATTTGTTGCTAGATCTTTATTATATATCCAATTATTAACAGGTGAAGAAACTACCACATTTGAACAAGTAGGTACAAAAGATGCAGATACCTCTACAGAAGAACTAATGTCATCATCACATAATGATTCAAGTATTACCTTAATGTTTTTGTAATCATAAACATCTGAAATAGATTTTGCTAAAGTCATTGTAAAAGAAGTACCTTCTTTAGGCACACTAACTATTGTACCATTAGCTTCAATATTAGTAATGGCTTGGTTTGTATTACTAGTGTTATCTATACGTAATCTAAAACTAAGTGTTTCATCTGTAACACCATTGTTTACAAAAGATAATTTAAATTCAGCATTTTCTGATTCTGGAATATTTACAACATCATTTATTTCTACACTTATTAAAGGGTCTTCTATTTTTTGTGTAGCATAAGATAGTGCTGCTCTTGGAGCATCATTTTCTAAATTTATATTACTGACTAAAGTTTCAAAATCTTGTTTTCTTTTTTCTTTTAGCTTTTCTATTTCTAAATTTAATGCCTCTAACTCAACCCTTTCGTGATAAGTTTTACCATCTCCTTGCTGATATGAACTAATTATATTTTCTAAATAAATTTTCCTGTTTTCTTTATTGACTATTTCAATTTCATCTGAATAATTATTAAAATATTCAGCAAATTGTGTTTTTGTAAAAAATCTAGACAGTTCACTACCTTCATAAGGACAGGAAGATTTACCTCCTTGAGTACTAAAAATTGGTCCATATTCTCCAAAAAAATTAATTACATCCACACTAAATAAGTTAGAAGGGTCATTATCTTTTAATGTAAAACTAAAAACTGTTGTTTTTGTATCTTCTTCTGAAAGTGAATTTGAAATATCTTGTTGAAAGAAAGCGCTAGTAGTTGAAACAATGCCTCTTCCACCAACAACACCACCAAGAGTTAAACTAACACTTTCATCTATAGTTATATCAAAAGTTGTTGAATTGGTTGTTATAGTAGTTGTTTCAACACTTTTAGTTATTTCACCCACACCAGCATCAAAAGATATGTTTTCTTTAAAATGACTATCAATTAAATCTGCAATTTTATTAGACTCATTTAACTTATTATTAATATTAGATTGGCCTTCTGGATCATTTCCAAGAATTTCAGTAAGATTATCACTTAATAACTTGGGAATAAGTTTAATTAATTCTTTCTTTTTTTCTAATAAATTAGGATTTGTTGCAATATATTTATCTAATTCATTTTTTAAAACAACTTCTTTCCAAAGCCTTATTTGCTCTTCATATTGGGAAATTTCCAAAACTCCGTCTTCTCCTTCAACTAAAGTAGATCCAAGTTCTTTTATTGCGATTATTATTTTTTCAAACTCTGGTATTAATTCTTGTAAAATATAACGTTGAGAATATACAAAAAAAGTTGTTGAAGGCTCAGGAGACATAGAAAACCCTTTCGTTTTATTTAAATATACTATTTCTCCTAAATCGTTTTTTAACTCAAGATTGTCTTCATTTTCATTTATGTCTTTAGAAAACCCTAATTTATCATAAGAACCATAAAAATAATTTATCGAATTTCCTATATATAAATCTGCATCTGCACCTACCCAATCTGGTTCATCACTTGTAGAAATGGTTTGGTTAAAAGTATATGTTTTTGTTAAACCATCATTACTATTTGTAGAGTAAGCTGCACTTAAATCTCCTTCTAGACTATTTGTAATTTCTGTTTTAATCTCTGGGCCAGCTAAACCTCCTCCAATACCAAAAACAGTTCCTAGTTCTATTGTTAAGTTTTCAGAGGCTCCAGCTGTAGAGCTAAATTCGTTATTTGTAGTTAAACTTATGCTTTCTCCTTTTTCTATGGAAGCAAAACTATTAGAACCTGGTGGGTCTCTTAAAATAATATCTGGTATATCTGGCGCTGCAGTTACAAAAGTTTTAGATCCATCTGAAGCACCTCCTATAATAATACCTTGGTTATTAAATTCACCAATTGGCTCGTAATCTATTTCATTTACTCTATAACTTATAGTAATTGTTTTTGTAAAATTAGCACTAGATGCAAAAGAAGGAATACCCGCTTTAAATGAATATTTTAAAATATTTGTATTAGGTATTTGTGTAAGAACTTCTGTACCATCTAAAGCTAGATTATTTGTTCTTATTAATTCACCATCTATTACAGGAACAATGTCTTCTAAAGGTTCACTATTTTCATTTAAAACATCATAATTACTATATTTCTCAAAAGTTTCTAGTTCAATAGTATATTCTTTTGCTTGTTCATAAATTTTATAATCAAAACCTTCAGTTGAATACACTTCGTCTCCAAATTTAATGTTTTTATCAGAGGTTTGATCTATTACTTTTAAGTTAGGAATTGCTCTATAATTAAATGATTTGTCAAAATCATAAGGTTCTCCTTCTATTTTAACAATATTCTCTGATTCATATTCAGGAGTTGTTTTTATAAGGGGTACTTCAAAAAAAGCTAAAATTTTGGCATCATCAGATACAATCTGTAATTTATCAGTATCATTTACAATTCTGATATCACTTGACTTATATTTATAATCTAAAGGAAGAACCTGAACTCTATATTCTCCAGTTTCTTTGTTGGTTTTAAATGTAAATCTAGTTTCGTCTATAGCATTATGGTGATCTGGATAATTGAAAGTAATTGAAGCTTGGCCAATATTGTTAACAGAGCTAATAATTTCATCAACTTCATTACCTTCAGCATTTAAGTATTTTTCTGTAAAAACACCATCTACTTCATTTTCATTTTCGTCTCTAAAAACACCTTCTGAATCAGAGTAAGTTTCATTATTAGTAGTATCCTCTTCATCGTCACTATTATTTAAAAATCCTGAAAATCCAATTACTTTTTCAGCTTGTACAGCACCACCAACAATTCGACCAACAACGGTAACTCTTGTAGTATCTATAAACGTTACAAAATCTTCCTTATCTTCAAAAAACTCTACATAGTTTTTATCTTCATCTTCTGAAGCTTCAGGATATCTTCCGTTATAAAGAAAGTTATGTCCTAATTTTTTTACTTTTATAGAATGATTACCAATGGGCACACTTAAAGTAAATTTACCTTCATGATCAGTTTCAATTGGAAAATTATTTTCATTTAATTGAATTTCATCATCTATATAAACATTAGCACCTTCTAAACCTATAGCAATATATTCTTTTAAATTTTCTGAATCTTCACTTTTCCAATATTGCCCCATTATATAAGGCACACCATTAGCATCTTGATAAGTGTTATATCCGTCTTCAGTAAATGCAGCACTTTTAATTTCATCTTTTAGTGGCTTAAAGACACCTCTTGAATCATATAATACTTGACCTTTGAATTGAAAAGAAGATTTATCTATAAAGTTAACTTCATTAACAACACTAGATTCTTTACCTAAATAAACTAACTTTTGATTGGGTTCAAACTTATGTAAACCATAAGAAGGCGTTATTTTAAAAGATTCTCCATTACCAGTATAAGGTATTGCAGAAATTTCATAGTTACCAAATTTATCTGTAACTCCTAAGACTCCTAATTGATATGGTCCACTGCCATCGGCATTTATTTTTGATGTACTTGGGGTACTATTTACACCATCTAACCAAGTAATTTCATGTTTATTATCTACTCTTATCGTACCAAATTCTGCATGGTTTTTATTATAGTTAAAACCGTCTCTTGAGTTATCATATAAATAATTACCAAGCCCTTCATTAACACCTATATAACTTATTAATCTTTTATCATTTCCACTGATATATCTTTTAAAATCTGTTCTTATTTCGGTTTCAGATAATTCAGAATTCCAAATTCTTATTTCATCAAAAATAGCTTTAGTCCAACCACCAATTCTTATGTCATTCCAAAAATTTTCATGATCAGTTGATAAGTCAATATTATTATCAAAATCTAAAAAACTAATATCTTGATAAGGTTTTATTTTCTTATCATTTTCAGTTATTTCTATTTCTTGTACTTGTTTAATATAACTTGCATTAATTTCTCTTCCGTTTATAAATAATTTAGGTTTATTTTGATCATTTAAAACTACAGAAAAATGTGTAAAAACATCGAAAAAAGAATCTATAGGCAGCAGTATATCATCTCCTCTGTTATTTGCATTCCCTGATGGGAAAAAATTTCGAAGAACAAATTGAGAGCTACCTACTTGAAAGACCAAACCACCAAACCTTGGTTGGTCTACTCTTACTGTAATATTTATTTCTTTGTTTGTGTCCTTTAAATTAAAAAGCGTTATTGGAGCTGGGTTATTTTTACGCTCAAAAGGTTTAACCCAAGTTTGTAAAGTTGCAACTGTTTTAATAGGTTTGTTTATTCTTTGAATATCTAAAAAAGAGTTTCCATTAATTAATAAAGAATTTCCAATACTCTCGTTATTAGTATTGGTAGTTGCAGATACAGTAACATCTTTTACACCACTACCACCGTCAAAACTAACATTACCTGTAACTATTGCTGTTGGGCTTCTAAACCCAATACCAGTAATGTATTTTTGTAAATAGTCATTTCCATTTAATCCATCTGCTTCAACTTTGTATTCATAAAGAACACCACCATCTACATATAAATCTTCAAAACTATTTTCATCTTTAGATACATTACTTTGAAAACCCCAATTTTCAGAATTATCAATGGTATATTCTCTTCTGTAAATTTTTAACAGTTTAATGGCATCATAATTACTTTTTAACTCCCATGTAACAAGTATTTTATCTCCAAAAAATCCTTTTGAAACATCAAAAGATGCGTTTTCTTCACTAAAAGTGTCATAAATATATAGTATATCCCATGGAAACCTAAAAATAACATTATAAGTTGCCTCCGAACTATTTTGATATGCAGTTCCTCGTTGAAAAATTGCACCAACTTGTAACTGAATAGTAGCTGAATTTCCATTAATGGTAACAACTTTTTTATCTGCAGGATCAGGAGAACGCTGCGAAGTAGTTACAATTTGTGCCCCATCACTTACTTGTGCTAATAAGTTTAATGCCATAAGGCAGAAACTTATGCTTATAATTATTTTTTTCATAATTATAACCTATTTATAATTTAATAATATAGTTTACACCATAATTTACAGGACGTGTTTCACTAGTTCCATTATATTTTACTGATATATTTGAAGAGGCTGAATTTGTTCCTGTAATCCCTGTATAACTTGGGTGATTTAGTACACCCCAACCATCAAGTTCTGACCCATTCTCTGGAATATCTCCATCTGATGCACTATCAGCTACTGGTACTTTATGACTATGTTCTTTATCTGTTATTGGGTGTGCATGTTCTCCATCGGTTAAAGTAGGTAGGTGAGTCTTTATAGCATCTAGTTGTGATTTCCCTAAATCTGCTCCAACAAAGTTATCCTCACCCTTGTGATGACCAGTGCCTCTTAAAAACATCCCTCTTAAATCTGGAGTTTTAGAGCTCTCTAAATTTTGACTATCTAACATATCTTTTAAAGCTCCATCTGGTATGCTTCTTCCATCACATAATAACCAACCTGCTGGTACATTTTCTTCACCACCCATAAAAGGCATAATTGTTCCTGTAGGTACCCCGTTATTTGCAGAAATAGCGTAAGGCACATGCATTAATTGAGATTCTTGTATAATTCTAGAATCTTCTTTATTTGTAATACGTAACCAAACTTTTTGGTTGGCAAAAACAGCATTATTCTCAAAAGTTGGGTCTATTATAGTAGAAAACACTCCAAAATTATCTGTAACTACTTGTTTAGAAACTGCCGAAAAAGTCGGGTTTTCTGCTCCAGCGTCAGATTTACTAAAAAACTGAAAAATTAATGTAATATTTTGATTTTTATATGCACTATTGTTTGCATCTCTGGCAATACCTTGCACAGCAATACCAGTTGCAGTAAAAGAGGCTTGCGCTAAAGCTGTTGAAGAAATAAGTGATAAAAGAAATAATGCGTATATTTTTTTCATGATATTATACTTTAAGAAGGTTTATTTTTTTCTTTGTACAAATAAAATAATAAATAAAACAATAAATTGTTAAAAGCTAGGTAGTATTTCTAACCCCCCTGTTATAACTCTTCTTGCCAAGAACACAGAAATCTATACAAAATCAAATCAAATACTTTAAATACAGCTCTTTAAACTTAAAAAAAACTCCTATTATTAAAAAAAAATAATTTTAAAAAATGCCTTTAAACTGTATTTTTTTTAAATTATTCTTTTGAATACCTGTATAATTAAGAATATGCATAAAAAAATAGCACTCATTTTAGTACTCTTTTTTAATTCTGTAATTTTTCAGAACATAAAAACGATTTAGCTAAGACCTTTAAAAGAAAACAATTTTACCCCAACGGTATCTTTAGTTCCCTTTTTAGAATTGTCTTTTGAGGATTTAGCTGCAGATAGCAAAGTCTACCAATATAAAATTGAAAACATAATTCATGATTGGCAAAAGCGGAAATTATTTAGTTTTTGTTTTTTGATAGAGTAAGTTCAATTACAAGTATCTATTCATAACAATTCATTTTAATGGAAACCTAAGTTTTAATCATATCGACCTATTTACAAATACCGAGTAAATTTTGGCTGCGCATAATTCAGTTTCTTAAGTTAATACACTTATGTTTTTCTAAAAATTAAAACAACAAGTTCAGAGACAGAATCAATGTATTTAATTAAAGTAGTGTTTGTAATTAGATTATAGGTCTGTTATTAGTTAGCAGTAAAATAAGTTTCAACAATAAGTAAGTTATAATCGCCTACCGTATACTGTTTTTCTCTTCAATCCATTTACTCATATATTTTGTTGCTTGCAATGTCTGATGTTGCAGCAAACTTCCTAAAAAATTATGCGTTCGATGTTTTTCTAAATCTTGTTGAATATTTTCAATCTTATTGAAAAATAATGGTCCATTTTTTTCTTTGCTATAGATCGAATTGACAATAGCGATACCGTTTAATTGTGATTGGGCCCAAACAGTTTTATTTGTATACAATTCAACTGCTTTCAATGCAAACTCCGAGAAATTGTCGGCTACAAAACCATTCCAAGGAAGCTCACCTGCCATTCCTTCTACTCCAATTGACGTTGTAATACTTGGTACACCACAGATCATTGCTTCTGTAAGTTTCCCTTTGATTCCTGCTCCAAACCGTAAAGGAGCTAAAACAACTCTAGCGTTGCCTAAAACTTCTTCTGCATTTTCTGCAAATCCTTTAATGATAAATCCTTCTTTTTTATTGTGTAATTGTTGAATTTGAGAAGTTACATAAGCACCATAAATATGGACTTCAGCATTAGGTATCATTTCCCTGATTTTTGGCCAAACTTCTTTTTTTAAAGTAAGAGTCCCATCAACATTTGGTTTATGGAAAAAATTACCAATAAAAATAAAATGCTCTCTTTCTTCAAAGGGCTTCCAATTTTTAATTTGATGTGTATCAATCTTATCTAGTAAAAAAGGTAAATAACAGAGAATTTTTTCATCAACCTTAAAAACAGATTTTAATAAATCCATTTCAAAAGAGGAAATAATTAAACTCAAATCACATCTTAAAATAGACGCAATTTCTCTTTTTGCATCCTCTGATTTTAATAAAGCTTCTGTTGTACACTCTTCACCTTTCTTTAATTGTTGATGTCTAGTTTTACGCAAAAAATGTAAATCTTCAGTATCTAAAATACGTATTGCATTTGGGCAATGTTCTGCAACGCGCCAACCAAATTGTTCTTCCATCATAAAACGATCGAATAGCACAATTGTAGGTTGCAATTCTTTTACAAAAGTATCAAAAGAGGGTTTGTTTAATACGATAGAAACTTCATCAACCCCTAAAGAGTTTAGACTTGCGGCGGTTTCACTTTTTTGAGCAGGAGAAGCAAAGGTTACCTTCCAATTTTGATTTAAAAACTGCTCAATAAGTTGCAACATTCGACTACCTGCCGCAGAAGAATTGGGCTCTACCCAAACATATCCAATAATTAAAACTTGTTGCTGCGTCAATTACTTAGCAGTCATTTGTTGTTTATAATCTGCTTGCACTTCCTTACCCCAACTTACAATTTCGACTACTTGTTCTGCTGTTAAATTCGCTTCAGCATGCGTCCATGTATAAGAGTTTAAAGGCATTTCTCCTTCTTCCACCTCCTCATGTAACTCGTCCATTTTATGTTCTTTCTTTTTTAAAGAGTACTCGTTCCATTTAGAAAAATTTAAATGCTTTTTACCATCTTTAATATGCTCCTCTAACCAATAATTTATCGGTGTAATTGAATTGTACCAAGGATAGGTCGTTTTGGATGAATGACAATCGAAACAAGTGGTTTCTAGAATCTTTTTCACATTTTCTGGTGGATTTGTTTCTGAAATAAAAGCAGCAACGGACGTGATATCTCCGTCATTTTTTTCAGGTCTAAAAAACTGAGCAATGATTAATGCGAATAGTAAAAGGTAACCTATTTTTTTAAGTATTTTCATTGAGTAAACTTTAAGATGTTCAAGGTAGTAAAACTACTAAATTCTCACTTTATTCTGTGAAAATATCCGTATTTTTGTCAACTATTATTGAAAATCAAACCGATAGGTTATAGATTACACAAAATAAACGCACTCATGAAATACGATATTATTGTAATTGGTTCTGGTCCTGGAGGATACATTTCTGCAGTTAGAGCATCTCAATTAGGTAAAAAAGTAGCAATTATTGAAAAATATTCCACTTTAGGCGGAACATGTTTAAATGTTGGTTGTATTCCTTCTAAAGCTTTACTAGATTCTTCTCACCATTATTACGATGCTGTTCATCATTTTGAAGAGCATGGAATTTCAATTGAAAAGCCATCTTTCGATTTTGGTAAAATGGTTGAAAGAAAAGCTAAAGTTGTAGAAACTACGACCGGAGGAATTAAGTATTTAATGGACAAAAATAAGATTGATGTTTTTGAAGGTTTAGGTTCATTTATAGATAACACACACGTAAATGTGGCTAAAAATGATGGTTCTTCAGAAATAATTGAAGGAACGAATATCATTATTGCAACGGGCTCGAAACCCTCTAGTTTGCCTTTTATAAAGCTAGATAAAGACCGTGTAATGACCTCTACAGAAGCTTTAAAATTGCCAGAAGTACCAAAACATTTAATTGTAATTGGTGGCGGTGTTATTGGTTTAGAGTTAGGTTCTGTATACAGTCGTTTGGGCGCAAAAGTTACGGTTATAGAATATATGGACAAAATTGTTCCAGGTATGGATACTGATGTTTCTAAAGAGCTGCAAAAAGTATTCAAAAAACAAGGAATTAAATTTGCAACCAGCCATAAAGTAACTTCTGTAGAAAGAAACGGAGATACTGTTGTTGTAAAAGCTACGGATAAAAAAGATAGAGAAATTGAATTTTCTGGTGATTATTGTTTGGTTTCCGTTGGAAGAAAAGCATATACCGAAGGTTTAGGTCTAGAAAAAATTGGTCTTGAAGTGAATGAACGTGGTCAAGTTTCTGTAAACGACCATTTACAAACAAACATCTCTAACATTTATGCAATTGGTGATGTCGTTAAAGGTGCAATGTTAGCGCACAAAGCAGAGGAAGAAGGAGTTGTTGTCGCAGAATATTTAGCTGGCGAAAAACCACATATTAATTATAATTTAATTCCTGGTATTGTTTACACGTGGCCAGAAGCTGCTGCAGTTGGTAAAACTGAAGACGAATTAAAGGAAGCAAAAATTGAATATAAAGCTGGTAAGTTTTCTATGAGGGCTTTAGGTAGATCGCGCGCAAGTGGAGATATTGACGGTTTTGTTAAAGTTTTAGCTGATAAAAACACAGATGAAATTTTAGGAGTTCACATGGTTGGTGCACGTGTTGCAGATTTAATTATGGAGGCTGCCGTTGCTATGGAATTTAGAGCGTCTGCAGAAGATTTAGCAAGAATTTGTCATGGTCACCCAACCTATTCTGAAGCTGTAAAAGAAGCCGCAAAAGCAGCTTGGGATGGAAAACCATTAAATGCATAAATTATAAATACAAAATAGAAACCTCACTGTTTGTGAGGTTTTTTTGTTTCTAAAACTTTCTAGTATTTTTACAAAGCATATGCAAAGAACAATACGTACTTTTTCTGTTAACAAACTTAATAAATTTAAAACAAATTTACTTTCTTGGTCTCAACAGTTTGAAACTGTAATTTGGTTGGATTCTAACAATTATAAACAACAATACTCAAGTTTTGATTGTGCTTTAGCGGTCGAAGAGTTTACCGCTATTAAAACAGATTATCAAAAGGCATTTGAGAAATTAAAAGAATATCAAACCCTCACGAAAGATTATATCTTTGGATATATTTCTTATGATGTGAAGAATGATGTAGAACGACTTTCTTCGAATAATTTTGATGGTTTAGATTTTGCTGATTTATATTTTTTTCAACCCAAAAAATTAATTTTTATTAAAGAACATGTTATAGAATTTCACTACTTAAAGATGGTAGACGATGAAATTGAAGATGATTTTGAAACTATAAAAAAGTATACCAAAAACTTAAATTTCGAGCAAGATGCTGTTGCGCAAAGCAGAAATACTGAATCTGGACACTCAGAAAATGATATCAAAATAAAACTTCGAATTCACAAAGATGAATATCATAAAAAAGTAAATAAAGTTTTAGAACAAATTAAAAGAGGAGCTATTTACGAAGCTAATTTTTGTCAAGAATTTTATGCCGAAAACAGCACTATAAATCCTGTAGAAGTTTACAATGATTTAAACAAAATTTCTGAACCTCCATTTGCAGTTTTTTTAAAAATGGAACATCAATATTTATTATCCGCAACTCCAGAAAGATATCTTAGAAAAGAAGGAACAAAAATTATTTCTCAACCGATAAAAGGAACTGCAAAACGATTAATTAGTGCGTTTGATGACGCACAAATTGCACTCGATTTACAAAGAGATGAAAAAGAACGTTCAGAAAATGTGATGATTGTAGATTTGGTTAGAAATGATTTGTCTAAATCCGCAAAAAAAGGAAGTGTAAAAGTTGAAGAATTGTGCAAAGTATATTCTTTTAAACAAGTACATCAATTAATATCAACAGTCGTTTCAGAAATTGAAGAAAACACGCATCCTGTAGACGTTATCAGAACTACATTTCCTATGGGAAGTATGACAGGTGCTCCAAAGATTTCTGCAATGAAAATAATTGAAAATTTAGAAGAAACAAAACGTGGTTTATACTCGGGAGCTGTTGGCTACTTTGCACCTAATGGTAATTTCGATTTTAATGTTGTGATAAGAAGCATTTTGTATAATGAAGAACATAAATACATTTCTTATTCTGTTGGTAGTGCAATTACAGCTAAATCTATTCCTGAAAAAGAATATGAAGAATGCTTGTTAAAAGCAAAAGCAATGAAACATGTATTGCTAAATTCAAAGTAAAATCACTAACTTTATCTACTATTATTTCTTTTAGAGCTGCTGAACTCACTTCAGTAAAATCAGAAATCTTTTTTAACTATATTTACTCAATGATTATCGACCAAGAAGAAAAATTTCAGCTCATTTTCAATACATTAAAAGAGAAACAAACTGAACAAAGCATGTTCAATAAGTTCCTGGAAATGTATCCTGTAGAATGGAAACAGCTCAAAGTAACATTTTCTAAGTTTAATAGAAGTAAGCAATTTGGGAAGACAATTCCTTTACCAAAACCTGAACAATCTTTAAGAAAAGAAATTAGAGTTTGGTTAAAAAAACACTAATTATGACACGCAAAGATTTCAATTTTCACATTTACAAAACTGATTTTTACGGGCAATTTTGGCAAGCAAAAACCACAAAAGCTGTCGTGGTTTTGGTTCATGGAATGGGAGAACATTCTGGACGCTATAATCATGTGGCCAAAAAACTGACCGAAAATGATTTCTCTGTTGTTGCTTTTGATCATTTTGGACATGGAAAAACGACTGGAAAACGTGGTCATAACCCAAGCTTTGATGCCGTTTTAGAAAGTGTTTCAAAAACTATAGAAAAGGCAAAAGAACGCTTTCCAAATAAACCGATCTTCTTATACGGTCATTCAATGGGCGGCAATACTGTTATCAATTATGCCATTAGAAAAAAGCATGATTTACAAGGAATTATCGCTACAAGTCCGTTTTTGAAATTAGCTTTTGAACCCCCTAAAATTAAATTAGCAGTTGGTAAAATATTACAGAAAATTGCTCCTTCAATAACGATGGGAAACGAACTAGATGCTACTGATATTTCTAGAGAAAAAATAGAAGTTGATAAGTATATAAATGACCCTTTAGTGCATGATAAGATTAGTCCTAATTTCTCTTTAACTTTTATTGAAACCGGAAAATGGGCCATTGAAAACGCAAGTAAACTAAAGGCTCCTATATTTTTATTACATGGAACAGGTGATAAAATTATCGATTATAAAGGAACTCAGGAATTTGCTAATAATGCTGATAAAGGAACTCTTAAATTGTATGAAGGTGGCTATCATGAATTACAAAACGATTTATGCAAAGAAGAAATGCTAGAAGATGTTGTAAACTGGTTAAATTCTCAACTTTAATTTCCGTATTTTTGAAGCGTAAATGCTACAGAAATTCAAAGAACATATCCATATAAATTTTCCTTTTTTAAAGGATAAAAAACTATTAATCGCTATTTCTGGCGGTTTAGATTCTGTGGTTTTAACCCATCTTTTGTTTGAGTTAAACTTTACTACTTCTTTAGCGCATTGTAATTTTCAGCTTCGAAAAAAAGAAAGTGATCTAGATGAAGAATTTGTAAAATTATTGTCACAAAAATCGTCTAATCAGATTTTTACAATAAAATTTAACACTAAAGAGTTTTCGGAAAACAACAAAATTTCCACTCAAATTGCTGCAAGAAAATTACGTTATAATTGGTTTCAAGAGCTGATTAAAGAACACAATTTTGATTTTGTTTTAACGGCTCATCATGCAGATGACAATTTAGAAACATTTCTCATCAATTTAACACGAGGAACAGGTTTAGATGGTTTTACAGGAATCCCGAAAATTAATGGAAACATTGTTCGTCCGTTATTAGCTTTTTCTAGAGAAGAAATTTCAGCATACGCAAAAACGAACAATATTCAGTGGAGAGAAGATGCAAGCAACGCCTCAATAAAATATATTAGAAATAAAATTAGACATCAAATCGTTCCTGTTTTAAAAGAAATCAATCCTAATTTCTTAGAGACGTTTTCAAAAACATCAAAAAACTTAGAAGAAAGCAGACAAATTATTGACGATCGAATTGCTGATATTGCATCAAAAGTTATGAAGTCTGAAAGCACAATTATTAAAATTAATATTGATCACATAAGTCAACTTTCTAACTCTAAAGCATATGTATATCAATTGTTAAAAGAATACAATTTTAAGGAATGGAATGATGTTTACAACCTACTTTCTGCACAATCAGGAAAACAAGTTTTTTCTAAAACGCACCGATTATTAAAAGACAGAGCGTTTTTAATATTGAGTAAAATAAACAATGATCAAAGTCGCCAAGAAAAATCTTATATCATTACAGAAAATGACCAAGATATTACAAATCCTATTTCTTTAAGTTTTAACGATGTTAAACAAATATCAATAGAAGACAAACAGAACATTTACGTCAATAAAGATTTATTAAAATACCCTTTAATAATAAGAAAACGACAAAATGGCGACTATCTATATCCTGCTGGGATGCTAGGAAAAAAGAAGTTAAGTAAATACTTTAAAGATGAGAAGTTTTCTCTTCTTGAAAAAGAAAACACATGGCTACTTTGCACTGCTGAAAACAAAATTATTTGGGTAATTAATCGCAGACAAGACAAACGTTTTCGTGCCTCTAATTCATCTAAACAAATAATTAAAATATCAATAGAAAATTAAGTTAACCTAATTAGATTTTGTAATTTTAAAATTTTAATACTCAAAACATGTTATGAAGAAAATATATTTAGCTATTGCTATCCTTGTAATTATTTCTTGCCAATCAGAGCCTAAAATTGGTTACGCAATCGTTTCTGGAAAAATCACGAATGCAAGTTTCTCAGAAGCAAATATCTATAAACAGTCAGATAGGTCTTTAGTAAAAAAAGTTTTACTCGCAGAAGACGGTGTTTTTAACGACACCATTAAATTAGATAAAGGATCTCTCTATTATTTATCCCAAGCAAAAAACACTACAAATTTATATTTATCTGCAGGAGATCAGATTACTATTAACTATGATGCTAAAGAGCGTAAAAATAGCCTTAAAATCGGGGGTAAAAGTGCTGCATATGGCAACTATTTAATTGAAAAATCTCAAAAATACGCCGACTTAATTAGTGACGGAACTGAAGTTTACACAAAAGAAGAAAAAGAATATACAAAAACGTTTCAAGAGGTAAAACAAGCGCAAGAAGATTTACTATTTAATTATGAAGGAATATCTGACGATTTTAAACAAATTGAAAAAAGAAATATTAACTACCAGTATTTCACTTTTTTAAATAAATATGAAACCTATCATTCTTACTACGCAAAAAAGAAAGACTTTAAAGTTTCTGATAGCTTTTTGAGCGAATTAGACTCTATAGTGTATACAAGTGAAAATGATTTTGAATTTTCATCAAGCTACAATAATTTAGTTACCTCTAAATACAGTAAAATAGCCAAAAAAATAGCAAAGAAAGATTCTTTAGATTTAGACATTGCTATGTTAACGGTTTCTAGTAAAATAAAAAACGAAACCATTAAAAACAGGTTACTTTTTAATGCTTCTACCTATGGTATTACTTACACAAATGATGTGGAAAATTTCTATCAAACATTCATAAAAGCCTCTACAAATAAAAAAAATAATATAGAAATAACTAAAACCTACACTGCTTTAAAAGCAGTTGCAAAAGGAAATGATTCTCCAAAATTTACGGACTATGAAAACAATGCTGGCAGCAAAACTTCTTTAGATGACTTAAAAGGGAAATATACTTATATAGATGTTTGGGCAACTTGGTGTGGACCTTGCATTGCAGAAATACCTTCTTTAAAAAAGGTTGAAAAAAAATATCACAATAAGAACATAGCATTTGTTAGTATTTCTATTGATCGAGAAAAAGATCATGAAAAATGGAAAAAAATGATCCTCGACAAAGAATTAGGCGGCATACAATTATTTGCTGATAATAATTGGCAATCTAAATTTATAGAAGACTATTTAATTAAAGGAATTCCACGTTTTATTTTAATTGATCCTGCTGGGAAAATTATTAGCTCTAATGCACCAAGGCCTTCTGAAGAAAAGCTAGTTTCACTCTTCGATGAATTAAAAATATAACTAATTTTCACCTTTAAAACGTACTCATGAAAAAACTGTTTTTCATTGCAACTTTTCTTTTCTCAATAACAAATTTTGCTCAAACCGCAGAAGATCCAATAAAAATACAAACGTCTGTTCAAAAAATATCAGAAACGGAATATGATCTTATTTTTACGGCAACCCTTTTTAAAGATTGGTATTTATACTCACAATACAATCCGGATGAAGCTTCTTTGCCTTTAGAAATAATCATACTTGAAGGCGAAACTGGCTATAATTTAATTGGTAAAGCCGATGAACAAGAAACTTTTAAAAAGTATTCTGAAACTTGGGAAAAAGAAGAAGTTGTTTTTAAAGACAAGGCAATTATTACCCAAAGAATTCAACTTACAAATAAAGATATTTCAGAAATAAGACTAAATTTCTTTGGTCAAGTTTGTGAGACTGCTTGTATCAATGTCGATGAAAACTTCACCTTTTCTTTAACCGGAAACATTGCAAAAGAAGAAATTTCAATTGACAAAGAAAGTGAAAGTCTTGCAAAAAAATTAAAGCTTAATTTAAAGAACACATCACTTTTAAAGAATTCTACAGAGACAAATTCAGAAAGTTCAAATGGTTTGTTTAATATCTTTTTGTTAGGATTTGTTGGTGGTTTATTAGCACTGTTAACTCCTTGTGTTTTCCCAATGATACCTTTAACTGTATCGTTTTTCACTAAACAATCATCAAATAACAAGAAAGGCATTTCTAATGCGATTTTATATGGCGTTTTTATTGTATTTATCTACATATTATTAAGTCTTCCATTTCATTTTCTAGATAATTTAGATCCAGAAATACTCAACACGATTTCTACGAATGTTTGGTTAAATATTTTCTTTTTTGTGGTGTTAGTATTTTTCGCTTTCTCTTTCTTCGGATTTTACGAAATTACACTACCAAGTTCTTGGGGAAATAAAATGGACTCTGCTTCTTCCGTTGGTGGAATTATTGGAATTTTCTTTATGGCATTAACCTTGGCCATTGTTTCCTTTTCTTGCACCGGTCCTATTTTAGGGTCTTTATTAGCCAGTTCTTTAACATCTGATGGCGGAGCAACACAGTTAACAGCCGGCATGACTGGATTTGGATTAGCATTAGCCTTCCCTTTTGCTTTATTTGCGTTATTTCCAAGTTGGTTAAATTCTTTACCAAAATCTGGAGGATGGCTAAATACAACAAAAGTTGTTTTAGGATTTTTAGAATTAGCTTTGGCCTTTAAATTCTTATCAAATGCCGATTTAGTAGCACATTGGGACATACTAAAACGTGAAGTTTTTATAGCGATATGGGTTATAATTTTTATTGGATTAGCTCTCTATTTATTTGCTAAAATTAAATTCCCTCATGATTCTCCTATCAAAAAATTATCATTTTCAAGAATATCCTTTGGCGTCTTAATAATTTCTTTTATCATTTATATATCTCCTGGCGTTTTAAAAAATCCAACTTGGAACTTAAGTTTATTAAGCGGCTTTCCACCTCCACAATTTTATAGTATTTACGAACAAGAAAGCGATTGCCCTTTGGGATTAAATTGTTTCAAAGATTTTGATGAAGGTTTAGCAGCGGCAAAAGAAAAAAATAAACCAATTTTATTAGACTTCACGGGTTGGGCTTGCGTAAACTGCAGAAAGATGGAAGAAAATGTGTGGAGTGAACCAGACATTTTTCAAATCTTAAAAGATGATTATATATTGATTTCATTATATGTAGATGATAATGAAAAACAGTTGCCAAAAGAGCAGCAATTTGATTTTTTAAAGAAAAACGGAAAGGTAAAAAAGATAAAAACTGTTGGTGATAAATGGTCTACTTTTCAGATAATTAATTTTAAGAATGCATCGCAACCTTATTATGTTCTATTAAGTCCCGATTTAGAAGTATTGAATAACACACAACAATATACCGATAGAGACACTTATTTTAACTGGTTACAAAAAGGTATTGCAACCTTTAAAAAATAAGATTATATTTAAATAGTTTTTTGAAAAGTATATATTACTATAAAACAATAATCACATGATAAAAAAAATAACCTTACTTTTTATTATTTCTTTCTTATTTCCAGTTTCTTTCCTTGCGCAACAAAAAACCGAAATAAACCTAAATACATCTCAAAGTATTTATACATTCAGTTTTTATAATGAAGGTTTAAACAACTATGCTGCACTCAAAAAAAGATTAAATTTTTCGTCTTTAGAACTTGTCTTGACTATACTTCCATCTTTAGAATTCAATACCAATGGAAGTCTTTTCGCTCCAAGTAGCAGAAGTATTTTTGAATTTAAAGACATGAGAAAGAAACCAACGATCTATAAATTAGATGATATTACTAGGTATCAAAACAATAGGCTTGCAAGAGAAATTAATTACAATAATGACCCCTCTCAATGGAATTTACATCGTATTGAAAATAGAATTCAGCCTTATTTCTTAAAAAATAAACAAAAATTAAACAATTGAAAAAAATCTAGTCAAATTTCTATCGTTTTCGTAAATTTTATTAAGATTATTAGCAAAAACCTAGGTTCTTTATTTTTGGTTTTTTGTAAATTCACAACTTAAAATTTTCAAAAAAATGTCTGGATTACCAAAACTAACAAGATTTAATGACAATGTGCTGTCTAAATATCAAATTTACAATAGCATTTTCATGACGCTTCCTTTTGATACCATTAGCAATACTGGTGTTTTATTACCTCTTTTTCATGAAATATGTAAAAAAGGTTTTGAAAATGGAGATAATCCAACAGAAATTGTAGAAAAATTTTTCCAGAAATACCAAGAAAACCCTTCAGAGAAAGCTAAAAAAGATTTACTTTTTCTCTTTATTCAATACATTGAGCGCCAAGTTGTTTTATTTGACGCTATTGAAGATGCTGCCTTTCCCATAGTGAATAATATGGATGGTATTGGTACGCTTCGTAATTCTAAAGAAATTGCAATTTTAAGCAACAAAAAAGAAGAATTAAAAAAGCATTTAGAAGATTTTAAAGTACGTATTGTTTTAACAGCGCATCCAACTCAATTTTATCCAGGTTCTGTTTTAGGTATTATTACGGATTTAGACAAAGCCATTCAAAATGATGATTTATTGCTCATCAAAAAATTATTAGCTCAATTAGGAAAAACCCCTTTTTATAAGAAAACAAAACCGACTCCTTTTGATGAAGCCATCAGCTTAATTTGGTATCTAGAAAATGTATTTTATCATTCTATCAGCAAAATATACAACTACATTCAGCAAGATATTTATGATGGAGAACCTCTAGAAAATGAAATTATTGATCTTGGATTTTGGCCAGGAGGAGACAGAGATGGTAACCCATTTGTAACCACAAAAATAACTTTAGATGTAGCAGAAAGATTACGTCAATCAATTTTGAGAAGTTACTACAGAGATGTTAAACGTTTAAAAAGACGTTTTACTTTTGATGGTGTTCAAGAAATTTTAGCGCAAGTTGAAAAACGTTTGTACAAACACGTGGTTAGAAGTTATAGGAAAGTTAACTTTTCACAAAAAATATTATTATCAGAACTAGAAAAAGCAAGAGAAATTATAAAAACAAAACATGATTCTTTATTTATTGAAGAATTAAATGACTTTATTAATAAAGTTAGAATTTTTGGTTTTCATTTTGCAACCTTAGATATTCGACAAGATAGTAGAGTGCATCACAAAGCATTTACACAAATTGTAGATGATTTAGCAACTGCTGGCGACACCACTTTCCCAGCAAATTACCATAACTTATCAGAAGAAGATCAGATTTCTACATTATCATTAGTAAAAGGGAACATTGATCCTAAAATTTTATCTGATGAAATGTCCGTAAAAACGATTGAATCTATTTATGCATTAAAAACAATCCAAGAAAGAAATGGTGAACGTGGTGCAAATAGATACATCATTAGCAATAACCAATCAGCACTAAACGTAATGCAAACTTTTGCGATGTTAAATCTATGCGGATTTGAAAACGAATTACCTGTAGACGTAATTCCACTTTTTGAAACTGTAGATGATTTGGAAAACTCAAGTGATGTGATGCGCACTCTATACACTAACAATGCTTACAGATATCATTTAACTAAAAGAAAAAACAAACAAACCATTATGTTAGGTTTTTCTGATGGAACAAAAGATGGTGGGTATTTAATGGCGAATTGGGGTATTTTTAAAGCCAAAGAGGCGCTTACAAAAATCTCAAGAGAATTTGATATTGAAGTAATTTTCTTCGACGGACGTGGAGGACCACCTGCAAGAGGAGGAGGTAAAACACATCAATTTTATGCTTCTTTAGGACCAACAATTGAAGACAAAGAAATTCAATTAACGGTTCAAGGTCAAACTATTAGCTCTAATTTTGGAACTTTAAATTCATCACAATTTAACTTGGAACAATTAATAAGTTCTGGCATTAAAAACGAGGTTTTCACCAAAGATCAATTAAATGATAAGCATCGAGAACTCATAGATGATTTAGCTACTACTAGTTATAAAACATATGTAGAGTTTAAAAACCATCCGCAATTTTTACCGTATTTAGAAAAAATGAGTACGTTAAAATATTATGCAAAAACTAATATTGGCAGCAGGCCCAGTAAACGTTCAAATTCTGACACTTTAGATTTCTCAGCATTAAGAGCAATTCCTTTTGTTGGAAGTTGGAGTCAGTTGAAACAAAATGTACCTGGATTTTTTGGTGTTGGAACAGCATTAAAAAAATATGAAGAAGCAGGTAGGTTTGATGAAATTATTGAATTCTATAATGCATCAGATTTCTTTAAAACTTTGCTCGAAAATAGTATGATGAGTTTAACAAAATCATTCTTTGGCTTAACCGCGTATATGTCTGATGACCCTGTTTTTGGTGAATTCTGGAAATTAATTTTCAAAGAATATGAAACAACCAAAAGATTATTTTTAAAACTTACTGGAGGCGAGGCGTTGATGGAAAATTTTCCAATAGGTAAAGCATCTATAGAAATGAGAGAAAACATTGTATTACCATTATTAACAATACAACAATATGCCTTAAAGCAAATTCAAGATTTACAAAAAACGGATGGAAACATCAAAGAAATAGAAGTTTATGAAAAAATGGTGATGCGCTCTTTATTTGGTAATATTAATGCAAGTAGAAACTCTGCTTAAAATTAAATTTTAATAGCATTCTTTTTTTCTCTATTTTTAAAGAAAAAAAAGAATGCTAGTTAAAGTCTATGGCTCTGCCGTATTTGGTATTGAAGCCACCACAATTACGGTTGAAGTAAATATCGACAAAGGAATAGGATACCATTTAGTTGGTTTACCAGACAATGCAGTTCGTGAAAGTTCTTACAGAATTTCTGCTGCTCTCAACAACAATAGTTACAAACTGCCTGGAAAAAAAATAATCATTAACATGGCGCCTGCTGATATTCGAAAAGAAGGTGCTGCTTATGATTTAACTATAGCTATGGGGGTTTTAGCAGCCTCTAGTCAAATAAAATCAGAGAACATAAATCAATACATTATTATGGGCGAACTTTCTTTAGATGGAAGTTTACAACCTATAAGAGGTGCCTTACCTATCGCTATAAAAGCGCGAGAAGAGGGTTTTAAATATTTAATTCTTCCGAAAGAAAATGCGAAAGAAGCTGCAATCGTGGATAACCTAGAAGTTTTAGGTGTAGAAAATATCTTAGAAGTAATCAACCATTTTAACAATGATAAAAAAATTGAAACCACTGTTGTAGATACTAGAGCAGAATTCTATAAAAACATTGATTTTCCTGAATTTGATTTTTCTGATGTAAAAGGGCAAGAATCGATCAAACGCTGCATGGAAATTGCTGCTGCTGGCGGACATAATATTATTCTAATTGGTCCTCCAGGTTCTGGAAAAACAATGTTGGCAAAAAGATTACCATCAATATTGCCACCAATGACTTTGCATGAAGCGCTAGAAACTACAAAAATTCATTCTGTCGTTGGAAAAACAAAAAATAATGGTTTAATGTTTCAAAGACCTTTTAGAAGTCCACATCACACAATTTCTAATGTTGCTTTGGTTGGCGGAGGACAATATCCAAGGCCTGGAGAAATTTCTTTATCACATAATGGTGTTTTGTTTTTAGATGAACTCCCCGAATTTAAAAGAGATGTTTTAGAGGTAATGCGTCAACCATTAGAAGACAGAGATGTTACTATTTCTAGAGCAAAATTTACAGTAACGTATCCTTGTAGTTTTATGCTGGTAGCAAGCATGAATCCGAGTCCTTCAGGATATTTTAACGATCCAAATTCTCCTATGACCTCTTCTCCTCAAGAAATGCAGCGGTATTTGAGTAAAATCTCTGGGCCTTTACTAGACAGAATCGATATTCATATTGAAGTTACTCCCGTTCCTTTTGATAAATTATCAGAGGAAAGAAAGGGAGAATCTAGTGTTGCTATTAGAAAACGAGTAACTGCTTCAAGAGAAATACAATCTGACCGTTTTAAAGATTTTGAAAACGTACATTATAATGCACAAATGAGTGTAAAACAAATTCGTAAATTCTGTAAATTATCCGAAGAAAGTAAAACACTTTTAAAAACTGCCATGGAAAAACTGAACCTTTCTGCAAGAGCCTATGACAGAATTTTAAAAGTTTCTAGAACTATTGCAGATTTGGCAAATGAAAAAGATATTTCTCCAAATCATATTGCAGAAGCTATACAATACAGAAGTTTAGACAGAGAGGGTTGGTTGGGTTAAAAAATATATTTTTTTACTTTTAAGGTAGGACTTTTTAAACTTCGTTTGTTATAGATACAAACAAAATATATTTATTATGAAAAATTTACTAAAAAAAACCCTGTTTATTTTATTTATTGCTTTT
>Ga0209712_10000266_pt1 | contig 47656 bp, 46 predicted proteins | sample ArcOceMetagenome_FD_187443 | JGI IMG/M metagenome (GOLD analysis project Ga0209712, IMG submission 187443) | Marine eukaryotic phytoplankton communities from Arctic Ocean - Arctic Ocean - Greenland ARC118M Metagenome (SPAdes) (version 2) | ecosystem: Environmental > Aquatic > Marine > Oceanic...
CAAATCGAAATCTGTGCGCGAATGAATTCCTTCTAATTCTTTAAATCCAAAAGGAAAATTAAATTCAATATCTGATGCTGCATCCGCATAATGCGCTAATTTATCATGGTCATGAAAACGATAATTCTCTGCGCCCATCCCTAAAGATAGATGCCATTTTAAACGTGTTTCTTTCCATTGCTCATACCAAACTTTTTGTGTGCCTGGTTTTACAAAAAATTGCATTTCCATTTGTTCAAACTCTCGCATTCTAAAAATAAACTGTCTTGCAACAATTTCATTTCTAAATGCTTTACCGGTTTGTGCAATCCCAAAAGGGATCTTCATTCTCCCTGTTTTTTGCACATTCAAGAAATTCACAAAAATCCCTTGCGCCGTTTCTGGACGCAAATATAAATCCATAGCAGTTTCTGCCGAAGCACCCAATTTTGTTCCGAACATTAAATTGAACTGTTTTACATCTGTCCAATTTCTAGAACCTGTTAAAGGATCTGCAATTTCTAGTTCCTCAATTAACAACTTAACATCGGCTAAATCCTCCTTCTCTAAGGAAGTGCCCATTCTTGATAAAATTGTGTTTATTTTTTCTTGATACCCAACAACTCTTCCGTTTGTAGCAAGAAATTCTTCTTTGTTAAAAGCATCGCCAAAACGTTTTTCTGCTTTAACAACCTCTTTATTTATTTTTGCTTCAATTTTAGCACAATAATCTTCAATTAAAACATCGGCTCTGTAACGTTTTTTAGAGTCTTTATTATCAATTAAAGGATCGTTAAAAGCATCTACATGCCCAGAAGCTTTCCAAGTTGTAGGATGCATTAAAATTGACGCATCAATACCAACAATGTTCTCGTGCATTTGAACCATTGCTTTCCACCAATAATCTCTAATATTTTTCTTTAGCTCTACTCCATTTTGAGCATAATCATACACCGCACTTAATCCGTCATAAATTTCAGAAGACTGAAAAACATAACCATATTCTTTTGCGTGTGATAATACTTTTTTAAACTGATCTTCTTGTTTTGCCATAATGACGACGAAGATACATGTTTACTAAAGTTTTTCAAGAAAATTTATTCGACTTTTTTACAGCGATAAATAAATGCTGGAGGGATATTTAAAGGTTCAAATTCTACCGAAATAGACTCCCTAAACACTTTTTTTATTCTTTTGAAGTAACTTAAGCTGTATTGATATTGAATGAATGTACCATTCTCCTCCAAGACACTAAATGAATTAGATAAAATTTCTTCTGAAACTTCTTCCGGTATCATGGCTAATGGTAAACTAGAAATAATACAATCTACCTTCATAATCTGTAACCTTTTCAATTCATTCGAAATTTTTTCTGCGGAAGTGTTCAATACAATTAGCTGCGGATGTTTTTGCTCTTTTAGTTGACTATAAAAATTATTATTAATTTCGAAGCAAATTAACCTTGCTGTAGGAGATAACTTTTCTAAAATATACTTTGTAATTGCTCCATTTCCAGGACCTAACTCAACGATAACATCCACTTTAGAAAAATTAATTTCTCTTAACATCCTCTTTGACAAAAACCTAGAACTTGGCGCAATAGTGCCTAATGTTTTTAGGTTTTTTAATGCTTCTTTGAAAAATTTTATTCTGCTAGACAAGGGCAATTTCTTATTTAATAAGTATCTTACTTAAAAATTGTTACGTAAAGATGAGACTTTTAAAAGACTTATTCTATATTTTTTACCCAAAACTATGTGCTGTTTGCGAAGAACATCTGGTAGAAAATGAAACTACTATTTGTACTCTTTGCCGACACGACTTGCCGCTAACTAATTTTCAAAATTTTAAACAAAACATAGTTTCTGAGACTTTTTATGGTAGATTTTTAATTGAAAATGCATTTTCTTTATTTTTTTTTAGAAAAAAAGGAATTGCAAAAAAATTAATTCATGATTTAAAATACAAAGGCAATGAAGAAATTGGCATTTTCTTTGGCAATTGGTTGGGCGAATTTTTTAAAGAGAATCAAATATTTAAAGAAGTAGATTATATAATACCTGTTCCTTTGCATCCTAAGAAATTAAGAGAAAGAGGGTATAACCAAGTAACAAAATTTGGCAAAACCCTGAGCAAGCACTTAAATATTCCTTTTTTAGAAAGTTATTTAGTCCGAATCTCATCTACCAAAACCCAAACTTTAAAAGCTCGTTTTGAACGTTTTAATAATATTGACACAAAATTCATTTTAAAAAACCCTGAAATTTTTCAGGATAAACATATTTTATTAATTGATGACGTTATTACAACTGGTGCAACTTTAGAAGCATGCGCTAAAGAATTTTCAAAATCTAAAGATTGCAAAATAAGTATTTTAACCATGGCGTATACAGAATACATTTTATGATTTTATATTCAAAAATTAATTGTTAATTTGTATTAAATTTATTTTTTGTGAGAATAGTTTATAGATTTCTTTTTTTATCCGCTTTACTTATTTTTGTTACGAATTGCGCAAGAACCGGTAGACCAGAAGGTGGCCCGAAAGACGAAGAGGCACCTTTGTTTATTACAGCAAACCCACCTTATGAAAGTGTAAACTTTGACAAGAAAGAAATTAAGATAGACTTTAACGAATATATTAAATTAAAAGATTTGAATAAACAATTGGTGGTTTCACCTCCAATGAAGAATCCTCCATTAATTTCTCCTCAAGGTTCACCAAGCGAGTTTATCAAAATTGAAATTATTGATACTTTAAAACAAAATACCACTTACATTTTTAATTTTGGAAATGCAGTTCAAGATCATAATGAAGGTAATAAAATAGAGAATTTTAAATATGTTTTTTCTACCGGTACTTATATAGATTCTTTAACAACTTTTGGAAGAATAAAAGATGCACAACTTTTTGAACCCCCCAAAAATATAAATGTATTATTGTATAGAATAGACAGCTCTTTTAACGACTCTATTGTTTACAAAAAGAAACCCGATTACATAACGAATACCTTAGATACAGTCAGTTTTAAATTTACAAACCTTAGAAAAGGAAAGTATTTAATGTTGGCTTTACAAGAACCTGTGAACGATTATATTTTCAATCCGAAAACTGATAAAATTGGTTTTATTATCGATACCATTCAATTACCCAAAGATAGTATTATTACAAAACCAATCATTTTATTTAAAGAAGAACAACCTTATCAATTTAAAAGAGGAAAAGAAATTACCAAAGGAAAAATAGAATTTGGTTTTGAAGGTGATGCAAAAAACATGCAAATAAAAATACTTTCTAAAGTTCCTGATAATTTTAAAAGTGTTTCTAAGTTTGAAGTTGATAAAGATACTTTAAACTTTTGGTTTACTCCTTTTGAGACAGATTCCTTGAATTTCATAATCGCTAACAACGAGTTTTCAGATACATTAACGGTAAAATTGAGAAAGAAAAAATTAGACTCCTTAATAATAAAATCTTCTACAAACAGCATTATTCATTTTAGAGACACTTTCTTTTTAACCAGTAACACCCCAATTATAAAAATTGACACTAGTAAAATAAGTCTTTTTGACAAAGACACAGTTGCTGTAAACTACACCGCTTTACTTTCTAAAAAGGAAAATAAAATTGGATTTATTTTTGATAAAAAACCAAAAGAAAAATATAATTTTACGGCCCTACCAGAGGCTTTTTATGATGTTTTTTCGGTTAAAAATGACACTTTAAAATATCGTTTTGGCACCAAAGAAATTGATGATTATGGGAGAATTACTTTAAAAGTAAATAATCAAAATTCTAAAAATTTAATTATTGAATTGCTTTCTGGATCAAAGCAAGATAAAGTAATAGAGCGTCAATTTATTGCAACTTCCAAGGCAATTGTTTTTGATTTATTACAGCCAAAAAAATACACCATTCGTGTTATTATTGATGAAAATAAAAATAATAAGTGGGATACTGGGAATTATCTGAAAAAGCAACTTGCTGAAAAGATTTTATATCACGAACAAATTAATAATGCTGTATTAAGAGCCAATTATTTTTTGGAAGAGAATTTTGTTGTTAAATAATTAAAAAGCTATTCCATAAGATATAAAACAACCTGAAAAGTTAATACTTCCAAGTCTTTTTATATGGCCATATTTTACGTTTTTTATTAATTTATAGCCTGTTCTAAATCTGCTAATAAATCTTCTTCATCTTCAAGACCTACACTTAATCTAATTAAAGAATCTGTAATTCCTATTTTTACTCGTACTTCTTCTGGCATTGAAGCGTGCGACATTGTGGCAGAATGATTCACCATACTTTCTACACCTCCTAAAGATTCTGCTAACGTAAAAAATTTAATGTTTTCTAAAAATTTAAAAGTAGCTTCTCTACTTTCGTCTTTTAAACGGAAAGAAACCACTCCACCAAAATCCTTCATCTGTTTTTTAGCCACTTCATGATTTGGATGCTCCTCTAAGCCCGGATAATATACTGCCTCAACCTTAGGATGGTTCTTTAAAAAATTTGCTACTATGCTGGCATTTTCGCAATGACGTTGCATTCTAATGTGTAATGTTTTTATTCCTCTTAATGCTAAAAAAGAATCCATAGGACCCGCAACTGCACCAGCAGCAAATTGAATGAAATCTAATTCCTTAGCTAATTTTGCGTCTTTTACAATTAAAGCACCCATTAATAAATCTGAATGTCCTCCTAAATATTTTGTTACAGAATGCATTACGATGTCTGCTCCTAAATCTAAAGGCCGCTGTAAATATGGTGTTGCAAATGTATTATCTACAGCAATTAATATATCTACATTAATTTCTTTTACTGCAGTACAAATTGCTTCGATATCTGCAATTTTCATTAATGGATTTGTAGGCGTTTCTAACCAAACTAATTTAGTTTTTTGTGTAATTTCTTTTGATATATTTTCGCCAGAGTCTATATCTACATAAGTAAACTCTAATCCATATTTTTGAAATAATCGCGTAAACATTCTGTAAGTTCCTCCATACAAATCGTTACCTGTAATAACTTCATCTCCAGGTTTTAGCGTTCTTAAAACACAGTCTATTGCCGCCAAACCAGAAGAAAATGCAAAAGCATTTGTTCCGTTTTCAATAGAAGCAAAACTATCTTCTAAAGCAGATCTTGTTGGGTTTGCCCCTCTTGAATAATTGTATTCTTGATCTGCCCCAAGGCTAGTTTGTGCATAAGTAGATGTTTGAAATATTGGTGGCACTATTGCACCAGTTGATTTTTCTGGTTTTTGACCTCCGTGAATCGTTTTTGTATTGAATTTCATTTTTTTTAATTTAATGAATTGCCAACCATTAAAAAACTAGTTTTCAGATTATTCTGTGAATTTTTTGATCAACTTTCCGACTGTTAAACCTTGCACTAAAATTGAAAAAACTACCACAATATAGGTAACTACTAAAAATAAATCCCGTTCCATATCACCTGTTAAACTCAAAGCTAAAGCGATAGAAATTCCACCCCGTAATCCTCCCCAAGTCATAATTAAATTTGTTTTAGGAACAAAATCCAACTTTTTTGCATATAACTTAATAGGTAATAATAATGAAATATATCTTGCGAACAATAACAAAGGAATGATAATAAAACCTGCTAAAATATAACTTGCATCTAATGTTAAAACCAAAATTTCCATTCCAATCATCACAAAAAGTATGGTGTTCAAGAGTACATCTATAAGTTCCCAAAATTTATCTACATACAGCTCTGTAACTTTACTCATAGAAGATTCTCTAACCGTATCTGTACCTACAAGTAAACCTGCGGTAACCATTGCCAATGGTGCAGATAAATGAAGTTGCTGAGCAACTAGGGTCCCTCCCATAACAGCCGCTAGTGTAATAATCACTTCTATATCATAATCATCAATACTCTTTAATAATTTGTAAGTAACCCAACCTATAAGCAGTCCAAGTATAATTCCTCCAACAACTTCTACTAAAAATAATTCTGCAACATGGCCTAAAGAAATTTCACTTCCGCCATTGGCAATTTGATAAATTGTTAAAAAAATAACAACTCCAACTCCATCATTAAATAAAGACTCTCCAACAATTTTTGTTTCCAATTTTTTTGGTGCACCAACTTTTTTCATAATTCCTAAAACAGCAATTGGATCTGTTGGCGAAATCAATGCTCCAAAAAGTAAACAATAGATAAAATCTACTTCAAGGCTTATAATTTTAAGCGCATAAAAAACTAAGATTCCTACTAAAAAAGTAGAGATTAAAGTACCTAAAGTGGCAAAAATTAATACTGGTTTTCGTTGAATTTTTAATTGTTGAAAATTAGTATGTAAAGCCCCTGCAAAAAGTAAAAAACTTAACATAACGTCTAGAAGCACCGTTTTAAAATCAATACTTGTAACGAGTTCTATTTCTTTAAGAAGAAGAGTATCATCAAAATAACTTAGCACAAAAACGGCCAGGGTAAATAAAATGGTAATTAGCATTAAACCAATTGAGTTTGGTAATTTTAAAAACCGTGTATTTATGTAGCCAAAAGCAGCTGAAAGTACTACTAAAATGGTTGCTATTAAAAAATAATCCATAGAAAATTATACAAATTTTTTGATTGCTCTAATAATTCCATAATGAATACCTTCATGAAAATTATTAAACGCAATGGCTGTTTCTATCGAGGTTAAAACGAAACCTGTACTTGTTGGATACTCATTATAATTCTCAAAAATACCTGCTTCGAAATCTTCTTCTAAAGTATCTGGTAAACCCAATAATAATTCTTTAACCTCCTCAAATTCTTCTTCTGTTAAGGTTTTGGTTGGTGCAGTTCCTTTTTTGTAACCGTCAATTAAATCATCTGGACATAAACAATTTAAACCTGATAATTTATAATGCAACATTTGCTGTGTAACTACTAAATGTGCAACATTCCAAGCTATATTATTCTTAAACCCTTCAGGAATTTGGTGAATTTGATCTAGTGTTAATCCTCCTAATTCTTTTAAAACAAGCCCTCTAGATTTTCGTAGAATATCAAATTGTATTTTCATTTTTATGTGTAATTTTGAAGTGTAAATATAATCCATAAAAATGAAGAAAGTATATTTTTTACAAACTTGTGATACTTGCAGAAGAATTCTTAAAGAGGTAAATACTAATGGTTTTGAACGTCAAGAAATAAAGGCAGATAATGTTTCAGTTTCTCAACTAAATGAAATGTACGAGCTTTCTGGAAGTTATGAAGCATTATTCAATAAACGCGCAAAATTATATACGTCTATGGATTTGAAGAATCAAACTTTATCTGAAGCTGATTATAGACAATATATTTTAGATGAATATACGTTTCTAAAACGCCCAGTTTTTATTTTTGATTATGAAATATTTATTGGAAATAGTAAAAAAGTTATTGAAAAATTAAAAGAGAAGATTGGTTAAACCTTCTCTTTTCTAGTTTTTTATTTTGATAATCTTTTAATGTCAGAAGAAGAAATTATTGAAGCTAATTCATCTTTAGTAAGATTCGTTTTTAAACCCAGTAAGACTGCATCCTTTTCTTTACTATAAATGTTCACAATAATTTCTCTTATTCTATTTTTAGATTCTCTATAGTGTATGCTAACTCTATCTTTTCCATCTTTTATTCTTACAATAGTTTTAAGTTTATTCTTTTTAACAAACTTTTTAAAATCTTTTAAAACGTAATCAGAGTTATCATCATAAATTAAAATTTTATAATTACTAGATTTATCTAATAAAGCCTCTAGTTCATCATCATCTTGGTTATCTATAAAGAAATTAGCAATAAAACCTGGTATATTAAGTGATAAATCTGCTTCTTTTTTATGAGATTGATAGAATTGTGTAAACGTTTTTTCTTGCGCAGAAGAGCTTAGAATAAAAAAGCATACTACCGTAGTTAAAAATTGTTTCATATTACTTGGTTTTCTTTTGAGACGAGTAACCAAGTTGTTTGTTACATTATTTATTTTCTGCTAACCAAGTTTTGGTTCTTAATTCTGCATTTTCTCTAATATCCTGCCAAAAAAGATTGACATCGCCAACATGATAATTTTTCATGAAAGACATAAAAAATCGCATTGGAAATTTAGGGTTTGTACTCCAGACTAATCCATCTGTAATTTCTATTTTTAAAGCATTTTGATATATATTTTTATTAGAATATAAAAATCCCTTGTGTTCATATAGTTCTGTAGTTTTTGCATTATCCCAGGTAATAGGATTCGTTGTAACACTACCTTTATAGAAATCTCTTTTCTTTGGATGGTTTCCTTTCTTAAATGTATTCCAACCAACAAATCCTCCAAACTCATTGGGTTTTGTCATCGGCCTTAAAGTTGAAAATATATCTGATTTTAGAACCGTACCCACAATGTATGCAGCTATCAATTTTTCTTGCAAAGGTTTGTCGTCAAAAAAATCTCTTAATAATAATTTAGTATGTGTAGAACCTTGACTGTGACTTGCAATAATAATTGGCCTGCCTTTATTATAGTTTTTTAAATAAATTTCAAAGGCTTTTTTAACATCAGAATACGCTAAAAGTAAAGCCTTCTCCCCACCCTTTTTGAACATTTTATAGGAACGTAAATGCGCTTGTCTATAATAAGGAACATACAATTTACCAGAAGTTATAAACGCTGAAGCTTGAAATAAAACCGCTTTATTCAAAACTTTTTTCTGCTGCTCAACATCCTCAATAGGTACATTCCATCGTGGGTCATTTTTTTCTGTATTCAAAGTTGGATACACATAAAAAACATCTGCTTGCAGAGTATCTATTTCGTTAAGTGTAAATTCTTTTAATTCTTCAAAGTATGAGTTTGGTAAAACAGCCCAATTTTTTTCATCATTATAATTGGGTTTTGCAGGAATATCTTTTTCTGAAAATTCTTGTATTTTGTAGGTTGATTTACAACCAACTAAAACGATAAATAATGCTAAACAGCATATTCTTTTTATCATAATTTATAAACTTCTTTTAAATTTCGAGCTTCTTTTTTTGCACTCCAATTTTCCACAATTTCTTCTCTTGCTTGTTTTCCTATATGTGAAATTTGATTTTTGATCAATTTTGATAAAAGTATTTCTAATGCTGATGAATTCCCGGCTTCAAACAAATACCCGTTTTTATTATTTTTAATTAATTGAGAATGAACTCCTACATTTTTTGTAGCAATTACAGAACATTCGCAAGACATGGCTTCTGCAGTTACTAAAGAAAATCCTTCAGAAAAACTTGGAGCCACTACAATTTTCGCTGCTTGATAATACGAAATAATATCTCTAGTTTCATCCATAAAATAGACTTGATTTTCTATTTTGTGTTTTTTTACAATCGCTTTTAACTCTTCTAAAAATAGCGGTTTATCAATTTTACCAACAATTACTAATGCCCAATTTTTTTGACCTTTTAAAATCTTCGCAGCTTCCAACAAAACAAGTTGACCTTTTGCTTTTCTTACTCTTCCTGCATTTAAAATAATATTCTCTTGTTCAATATTTTCTAGTCTTTTATCTGCGTTTGGCACAAACTCTTTAACTCTAACTCCATGAGCAATAAGGGTGTTTTCAATGCCTAAATTAGAACTCATACTTTTGATTAGCGTGATTACTTTATCTGCCTTTTTAAGTAAGAATTTTGTAAGTACTGAAGGAACCGTTTCTGCATGTCTTGTTGCAATCAATTTGAATTTTGCACCTAAAAAACGATAGCATAACATCCTTATAATTTCATTATTTCTATGACAATGAACTACAGTTATTACATCAGAAAATAATGTTGATTTTAATTTTGAAAGGGTAATTTTATTTCCGTCAATATTTGAACCATAAACATATGTTTCAAAATCATCATTAAAAAATGGAAGTACATTTTCTATGCTTCTGGTAACTCCAGTTTTACGTCTATGAAAATGTGTATGGATTAAAATAGGTCTCAAAATTAAAAATTAATTATTATTAATTAAATATTTGTGCTAAATTTAAATAGTAAATAAAATTAAGCAAATTTACGTTCTAGAATTTCTAAAAAACGTTTTTCTAATTCTTCATGTTCAGACCAATTATAATCAGGTTTTATCATTTTATTAATAAAATTTTTCGCTTCTTTTGCTGACTTAAAAGTATTTAATTGAGAAATTACTCTATTGTAATCTTCTTGCTGATTGTCAAAAAGATTTTTTACAAAAACAATTCTGTCATTTAAACCAATTTGAATATTGTTAATTAATTTATCATTTAAAGATTTTGGCTGGGCGTTTTCAAACAAATCTGCCATTACATCAACAGAGATTGTATCTTGTAATTCTTCTTCTAAAGTTTTGTTTTTATTTACTTTAATCTTTACAACATCTTTTAAATCCTTTGTTTCATTTTCAGAGAATATGATTTCTTCTAATTCATCAAAAGGTTGTTCTAAAATTTCTTCAATTTCAGATTCTTCTTTAGGTTTATCAGCAAGATTATAAAATACCTTTTCTTCAATTGTAGTAGCATCGTCAGAAATTAGATCTTCAATAACAAGGGCTTCTTTTGCAACAAAACCTTGTGCTACTTTTTCTATTAACTCTTCTTTTGATTCTTTTAAATTAGGTGTTGTATTTATATATTCTTCAACAAAAGCAAGCATAGATAATCTCTCATAAATCTCTTTCGATTTCTGTTTCAAAGCAAACACATCTTTTCTATTTTTCATTTTTAAGATACTGTGTGCCAAACTCATTAAGTCTGCTTCTAATTTTTTGTGCATAAGTTGTTAATTGAAGTTATTTTTTACTGGTAAATATTACTAAATTTGTTCACATCCAAAATAAAACAAAATTATAAAACTAAAACGCCTAAAAATACAAAATGTTTCTTGAAAATACAGTAAATCATACAGAACAATTTGGTTGGATAGAAGTTATTTGCGGCTCTATGTTTTCTGGTAAAACAGAAGAATTAATTAGACGGTTAAAGCGCGCGCAATTTGCAAAACAAAGTGTTGAAATTTTTAAGCCTGCCGTTGATACACGTTATGATGAAAATGAAGTTGTTTCTCATAATGATAATAGAATTCGATCAACACCAGTGCCTGTTTCTTCAAATATTAGATTATTAGCTAATGATGTCGACGTGGTTGGTATTGATGAAGCTCAGTTTTTTGATGATGAAATTGTTGCTGTTTGTAATGATTTGGCTAATAGAGGAGTTAGAGTAATTGTTGCTGGTTTAGATATGGATTTTAAAGGAAATCCTTTTGGCCCAATGCCCGCTTTAATGGCGACTGCAGAATATGTAACTAAAGTACATGCAGTTTGCACTCACACAGGAAACTTAGCACATTACAGTTTTAGAAAAGCTCAAAATGACAATATTGTTATGTTAGGTGAAATGCAAGAGTATGAACCTTTAAGTAGAGCAGCATATTATAAAGCAAAACAAAAGCAACAAGAAGAAATTGCTTCCAAAAAAGAAAAACCTACTGATGAATAATCATGTAACTGTTTTAGAAATTGATGGAAATGCTTTAGAACATAACTTAAATTATTTTAAACAAAAGCTAGAACCAAAGACAAAAATATTAGCTGTGGTTAAAGCTTTCGGTTATGGAAGCAGTGGCATTAAAGTTGCCCAATTTTTAGAAGATAAAGTAGATTATTTTGCGGTTGCTTATGCTACTGAAGGTATTGCTTTACGTGAAGCAGAAATAAAAATTCCGATTTTAGTTTTACATCCCCAAATACAAAATTTACAATCTATCGTAGACTTTTGTTTAGAACCAAACTTATACAATTTTAAAATTTTTAATGCCTTTCTAGATTTGTCTAACAAAACTGCTTTAATGAAATATCCAGTTCATTTAAAGTTTAATACTGGTCTAAATAGATTAGGATTTCTACATAAAGATATTCCTAAAATTCTAGCGAGTTTAAAAGAAACAAATCACGTAAGAGTGCAGTCTTTATTTTCGCATTTAGCTGCAAGTGAAGATCTAGAAGAAAAAGAATTTACATCAAATCAAATTAATAGTTTTGCATCCATATCCCAAGAATTTTACAAGCATTTGGATTATGAGCCTATGCTTCATATTCTAAATACATCTGGCCTTGTAAATTATGCAAAAGCACAATTTGACATGGTTAGAATTGGGATTGGTTTGTATGGTTTTGGAAATGATCAGCGAGAAACATCTCAATTAAAAAATACACATAATTTAATCTCTATTATTTCTCAAATTCATTTCATTGAACCTGGAGAAACCGTTGGATATAATAGAGCTTTTATTGCAAATAGTCTAAGTAAATCAGCAACGATACCAATTGGGCATGCAGATGGGCTCTCTAGAAGGTTAGGTGCTAAAAAAGGCTATGTACTCATCAATAATGAAAAAGCGCCCATTATTGGGAATGTTTGTATGGATATGATTATGGTTGATGTTACCAATATTGATTGTGAAGAAGGTGATAAAGTTATCATTTTTAACAACCAAGAAATGATACAAAATATTGCTACTATTTCTGAAACGATTGTTTATGAAACATTGACTGCTATTTCACAACGTATAAAAAAAACGTTAAAGTATCAATAAATTTGACTAAATTAGGTGCTAGAACATTAAAAATCAAAGACAAATGGGAATGCTTAAAGAATTCAAAGATTTTGCAATGAAGGGCAACCTTATAGATATTGCTTTAGGTTTTGTTATGGGTGCAGCTTTTAAACAAGTTGTAACTTCTTTTACCGGTGGAATTGTTGCCCCTTTAATTGGCCTAATATTTAACGCTGATTTAAAAGATTTAAAATGGATTGCTAAAGAAGGTGTTGCAGATGAGGCAGGAAAAGTTGTAGGAGAAGTTGCAGTTTTATACGGAGATTTCTTAACAAATGTAATAGACTTTATTATTGTAGCTTTTGTAATGTTTGTAATTGTGAAAGGCGTAAACGCAACTAAAAAGAAAGAAGTACCAGCACCAGCTGCTCCAAAAGGACCAAGTCAAGAAGATTTATTAGCTGAAATAAGAGATTTATTAGCTAAACAGAAATAGTCTATTCAAATAAATTATTCTATAAATCCTGAGTTTTAACTCAGGATTTTTTTGTTTAAGGTTTTAAATATCAAAAAAAAGAAAAACCAAATCCAAAAGAAATACTATCTATTCTATTATTTTCAAAACCATAAATACCTTTACTGTGAAAATCTAATCTTAAAATTGTATTCTTTCCAGTATCACTTCTAAATTGAGTTCCTATACCAAAACCATAATAACTTCCATCTGAGTATTTAGGCGATGGACGCCACATTTTACCATAACTCATCTCAACAAAAGAAGAACTCCTTATATTAAATTTTAAAGCACCATAAGTAGGAAAAGCACTTATAGCATAGTTCCAGTGATAATCAAATCCAGCATTAAAACTAATAGCAACTCTTTTTTTAAATTCATAACCAAAACCTGCTCTTAAGAACACTGCTGCAGGAACTAAAAAAGAATTATCGTTAAAAACTGGAGCATCTTCAAACAGAACATCGTTAAAGTCATTAAAAAGCTTATAATCTTCATTAATACCGATCGTTAAATTCACGGAACCTGTAATAAAAGGTTTCCCTAATTTTTCTTGAGATAAGGATAGTGATGTGATAAATAAGAAGATTGCGAGTAGACCTAATTTCATATAATAGTTTTTGTTTCATCCATTGAACCAAAAACTATTCCACTTCTAGACTTTTAATAAACTCTTCCATAGAAAGTGCTTTTTCAACAGGAAAATCACCAATTTTTGTTCTTCTTAAAGCTGATAAATGTGCTCCAGAATGCAATGCTTTTCCAAAATCGAACGCCAATGAGCGAATGTAGGTTCCTTTGCTACAAACAACTTTAAAATCTACTTGTGGTAAATCTATTTTTGTGATTTCGAATTCTGCAATAGTTATTTGTCTTGAAGCTATTTCAGTAGTTTCGCCTTTTCTTGCTAACTCGTATAATCGTTTTCCATCTTTTTTAATTGCAGAGAAAATGGGTGGCTTTTGCTGAATATCGCCAATAAACTGTTTTGTCGTTTCTTTTAATAAATCTTCGGTAATATGTTCGATAGAAAAAGTTTGATTGATCTCTGTTTCTAAATCGTAACTCGGTGTCGTTGCGCCTAAAGTTATTGTACCCGTATACTCCTTAATTTGCCCCTGATAAACATGAATCTCTTTAGTCTGTTTTCCCGTACAAATAATTAACAGACCTGTTGCCAAAGGATCTAAAGTACCTGCGTGACCAACTTTAATTTTCTTAATATTGAAGCGCTGTTTTATTTCCCAACGCAATTTATTCACGACTTGAAAGGAGGTCCAAGTAAGTGGTTTGTCAATTAATAGAACTTGACCGTTTTTATAATCTTCTTCAGTCATCTATGCTGAATTTATTGTGAAATTAATTTAAAAGAGCGTAACCAATTGCTATACTTCCTACAACTGAACAATAAATTGAAAAGTAAGAAAGTTTGCTTTTCTTCACTAAAGAGATCATCCACTTACAAGCTAATAAACCAGCTAAAAAAGCAGCAATGAAACCTGCAGCGATAGGAAGTATTTCTGATGATTGAAAGTTCAAGTCTCCACTTAAAAGGTCTTTACCGATTTTTCCAAAGATTAATGGAACAACCATTAAAAAAGAAAATTTTGCTGCTCTAGTTCTATCAACTCCTAATAAAACGGATGTAGAAATTGTTGCACCAGATCTAGAAATTCCTGGTAGCATTGCAATCGCTTGCGAAACACCAATTAAAACAGCGTTAAAAAAAGACACTTGCTTCTTTGTGTTTTTGGCTTTGTCTGCCAATAATAATAACAAAGCAGTTAGTAATAACATGCAACCAACAAGCAATATTTTTCCTCCGAAAAAAGATTCTAATTGCTTTTCAAAAAGCAAACCTACAATTACGGCAGGTAACATTGAAATAATAATTTTTAAGGAGAATTTAAATTCATCATTCCATTTAAACTTAAATAATCCTTTAAAAATTTCTATAATTTCTTTTCTGAAAATAACAATAGTACTTAATGCAGTCGCAAAATGTAAGACCACAGTAAATGTTAAACTTTCTTCTGGAACGGACGTGTCTCCTAAAATTGCTTTAGCCAACTCTAAATGACCACTAGAGGAAACTGGTAAAAACTCTGTTAATCCCTGTATAACACCAAGAATAATTGCTTCTAAAACGTTCATCGATTATTTTTTTTGATTTGCAAAAATAGCATAAATTTCTATTACCAACCCAATAATCACTAATGTTGGCGCTAAACGGATACGCTGCCAGTTATAGATTTCTTCGTTAAAAACTTCTGGATTATCACTACCACCACCTGACATAAAAACAAATCCTAAAGCAATAAAAGCAATACCAATAAGCATTATGATATAGTTCTTTTTGCCAAAGAGAAACTCTTGTTTTTGATTATTTTCTTTTTGCATATTTTAATAATAAAGTTCGTCTGTTTTCAAATTTAAAAAGCGCTGTGTAGCAAAGAATGTACTTAACCAAGTAATTATAAACGCAGATAAAAGTACACCGCCAGCTAAATATCCTAAAGAAAGATAATCTTTTAAAAGCTCTAAACTTGGCAGGTATTTATCTAGATAATAAATTACAACTGCTAACCCCATCAAAGCTAATAAAGCTCCAATCATTCCTAATTTTATACTTCTCCAAATAAATGGCTTTCGAATAAACATTTTCGTTGCGCCAACCATTTGCATGGTTTTTATATTAAATCGCTTTGAGTAAATAGATAATCTTATAGAGCTATTAATCAAGATCATTGCAACTAAACTAAAAAACCCACTAAAGACGAATAACCAAAAACTTATTCTTTTAATGTTTTTAGTTAATAAATTGATCAACGGTTTATCATATGAAACATCTACAACAAATGCATTTTTTAAAAAGCGAGTTTCTAATTCTTGTATTTTTTCTGGCGTAACAAAATCAGCTTTTAAATAAATATCTATCCCATTTTTTAACGGATTATTGCCCAAAAAATCAAGGAAATCTTCACCAATTTCTTTACTATATTTTTTTGCTGCTTGTGTTTTACTTGTATAAATAGCTTTTTTTGTAAAAATTTCTGTTAAAAGAGATTCTCTAAACGTTTTGATTTGTTTTTGAGTTACCTCGTCTTTTATAAAAAGTGTAATGGCTACTTTTTCTTTAACATGATTTGCAACTTTGGTTGACTTTAATAATATCAACCCTAAAACACCCACCATAAAAAGCACCAAAGCAATACTCACTACAACCGAAAAGTAAGAAGATTGCAAGCGTCTTTTCTGATAAGAATCAAACTTGGATGACATTGTTTATTTACTTTTAAAATTGCTGCAAGATAATAATTAGTATGCAGTTGACATTAACAGTTAGCAGTATTTTAACTATTCTATTTCTTGACATAACTCTATCAAAACTCCATTGGTAGTTTTGGGATGTAAAAAAGCAACTAATTTATTATCTGCGCCTTTTTTAGGTATTTCATTTAAAACAACAAACCCTTCTTTTTTAAGCCTTTCAATTTCAACTTTTATATCTGATACTGCAAATGCAATATGATGAACTCCTTCTCCTTTTTTATTGATGAATTTTGCAATGGGACTTTCTGGGTTTGTCGCCTGCAATAATTCAATCTTATTAGGGCCGCTCTTAAAAAAAGAAGTTTTCACTCCTTCTGAAGCCACTTCCTCTTCTTTGTAATGTTCTTCACCAAATAATGAAGCAAACAACTTATTTGATACTTCAAGGTCTTTTACAGCAATACCAATGTGTTCTATTTTTTTCATTTTACAAGAATATTATTCTGCAATAATAGTGATATTATCTAATTCATACGTACCATCAAAATAAACATTTCCGTTTCCCGTATATCTAAAAGCAATAAAAGCAGTACCAGTATAATTTGATAAATTCACAAAAGTAGAATGCACCCAGTTTTTAAAGCCCTCTCCATTAGAAACTATTTTTGCTGGCAAAACACTCCAAGTTGCGTTAGTTATATTTGTTGGGGCTCCATCCCAATCCGTAGAAATTAAGACTTCTAAATTGCTTCCATTTGCAAAACTATTAGAGGTTTCAAAGGATAAAAATTCTTCTGTAGTAGTGTCTAAATCTATCCCTTTTGTAAGCAACCAAGTAATTGTATTTGCATCTCCTGAGCTTTTAGAACCTATTCTTGCTGCTTTACTTTGAGCATACGTATCTGAATAGGATCTCCAAGATTTTGTGCCTTCTTCTCTATAATTTAACCAATCTGTAATTCTTATTTCCCCTGATAATGTATCAAAATTTTCTTCTAATAAAATGATTGAAAAATCGCTTTCAGAACGCGTTGTACATCTATCTTCTAGCATTGTAACATCTTCTGTAGAATTTAAAACCAACACTAAAAAATGACCATTATAATCTTTAGAAACAACTGCATTTATAGCTCCGCCTCCAATAGGTAATGCTTTATTTGCAAAACTTGCAAACGAACTCGTCTCTATTAATAAATCTGCATAACCTACTGTTTGGCAAGTTTGTATTTTACGCTGTGTATCAAAATCTTCTGTTGGGTCTACATAGGTTTTTCCTTCCAAATTAGATGGAAAGAAGACACCCTTTACGGTTATAAATGTACCAATATCTGAAGCGTTTAAAGCTGCTAAAAAAACTTCTTTTGGAGTAATTGTTACTGTTTCTGTAGAACGAAAAAAATGAGTGCTTATTTGATTTAAAGCAACACTCTCTATTTCTTTTGCATCTGTTGCACTAACTTTTCCGCCAATTGTAATTACGCCATCACCGGAATTAACTTCACCAATATACAAGCCTTTTAAACGAATATAAACCTCTCTTCCGAAGTTGAATTTATTATAACTATTCGTTAAATTAATGGCTATTTTAATTCCTGCTGTCGGATTTTCGGCTGCGTCTTGCATATAAAATTCTCTAAAATAATTTCCTTTCGCATCCGAAGAAATAACATATCCTTTTATAATAATATCAGAAACTATTTTTAAAGGTTCATTACCTGAATTATATAAACTTTTTAAATCTTTTATCGATTTTAATTCTAACTGATTGTTTTGAATACTGTCTAGAACTATCTCTAATTTTAGATTTTCTTCAAACCCTAAATTTTGTGGTACTGAAAAATCATTGTCTTCTACACAGGTAATAAAAAACATACTTGTTATAAAAGCAATCAATAAGATGCTTGTTTTATTTCTTTTCATTTCAATTTATTTTTTAAAAACTAATACTTACATTCATAAAGTAGGTTGTGCCTCTACCATACCAATATTTATTACCAAATACAGGTTTATTTAGCGCTTTATCGGCTCTTAATTCATTATAGTTTGCATTTCTACCTTGCTCAAATCCGCCAGATTTATACTCCGTATTTAGCAGGTTATTTACCGTTGCAAATGCACTAATGTAATAACCCGCTATCTTGCAAGACTTGCCTCCTACGAGATTTACAACTTTATAATTGTTAAATTTTTCTTGCTGCAAAAGCTCTCTAGAAGCCACTATATCATAATCCGGAAACGTTAAACCATCTGCATCTGTATAAAAATTACTAGATCTTGTTAATGGTGCAATGTCAACAAAAGTGTTGCTAAAGAAATTTGCCGTTGCGCCAATCCACCAATAATTTGGGTCTCTATATTCGAAACCAACAGAATATGCAGTATGAGGTCCTGCTGCAATTTTATAATTTTTTAAGTTTGATGTATAATTTCCTGAGCGACCGTTTTCATCAAAAATTCCTTCATTTGTAACATCTGAAGTAAGATACAAATCAGGATTATTAGCATAGGTAAAACGACCAATAGAAGCGGCTCCTTTTAATTTTATTGTTGACGTAACTTGTGCTTCTAAACCCAATTCTAGCCCAAGCTGTTTCTTTTCAATTCCTGATAAAATTTCCTGAACAAAAGCAGTATTATCACCTCCAACACCATCAGCAAAATAAAAAGAAATTTCTGTTGCATCTTTTATTGCTGTGTAATAAGCCGTGACTCTAGATGTTATTATCGGACTTCTTCTAATGTAACTTAAATCTGAAGAAAATACTTTTTCACTCTCTAAATCATCAACTATATTGTTGTTCTCTCTGGAGTTCGAAAAAGAATTTCTAATGGTGGGCGCTTGAGTTAAATAAGCAACATTTGCATCTATTAAATTACGCCCATTAATTTTATATGTTGCGCCCATTTTTGCACCATAGTTTGTGAAATTTAATTTTTCTGATTTCCCTAAAGAACTATTTTCAAAACGACCATTCTGATACAAACCTTCTCTTTGATTTGTAATTTGAGAGATATTTGCAGCGGCATAAAAATCTATTTTATTGTATTTAAACTGCCCCTGTGCAAAAGCATTTATTAGCACTGAACTTAAATTAAAATTGTATCTAAATTTATCACCAACAACAACAACTCTATTTGGATTTAATACATCATTTTGCATTTGCGCTTCTGTATTTGCAAAATTATTGATATCTAAATAGCCATTCCCCCCTAATAAATCGAGAACTTCTGCAAAGTTTTCAGAACGTAAATGCTTGTATTCTAATTTACCGTTGATAGAAATATTATTATTAATATCTGAATTATAAATGGTATTTAGGGTAAATTGTTTGTCATCATTTCTATCCTCATACAAAATATACGCATTGTTTAAGTCAACACTTGCGTTGGTAATATTGGCATCAAAAATGCGATGCCAGTCTAATTGCCCTTTATTTACAAAATTTTCTTGTGCAGTATAAGCGTTGGATAAATCATTATATCTTAGAAAGTAACTTGGTAGTTTTTGGTAATACGATGGACTGGGATTTGAACCTCCATTAAAATCTAAACGACTATTTCCTATTTTCCCAAATTGATAAGATCCATTTGTTTGTAATGTCGAATTTTCTGAAACAGTCCAATAATGACTAAGCATTAGAATGGGTTCTACAACTTCTTTTATTCTTGAATTCAGTTTTCTCCCATTTAGATCTCCCCAATATTCATTGTATTCAATTCCTTTTAAATCGAAAACTTCTTGGGTGTTAGGCGAAGATTTACCCCTTCTATTCGGCGTAAATATTCCAGTAAAATTTATACTATGATACTCATTAAGTTTCTTTTCAATAGATGCAAACACAGCATAAGCATTGTAAGATGTCCCTTCGTTAAAACCTTCATTACCTGATCTTCTGCTTGCCGAAAAAGTCATAGCCCAACCATTTTCAGAAATACCTCTAGTATGCGTTGCCATCACTCTATGTTCGTAACTTCTATTGGATGAAGAATAAGAGATTCTAGTTCCTGGTCTTTGCTGCGAAGCTCTCGTATTCATGTTTGTAGAGCCTAAAACACCTCCAAAAGTAAAATTAGAAGGCGCTAAACCATTGCTAAATTCTTGATTTCTTAAAACATCATTGAGTCCGCCCCAATTACTCCATTGTGCCCTGCCATCATAAACCTTATTCATTTCAATTCCGTTAATTAAAACTTTACCGTTTCCAGAATCTAATCCCTTGATTTTAAAAAATGAAGAACTAAACTCAAAAGCAGCAGTTCTTAAAAAGATATCTTTTGAAGCTTGTAAAAGGCCAGAGATGTTATCTGCAGCAATTGCATCATTACTTAATTCATCATCTGTAATTGTAATAATACTTAAATCTTGTTCTTCCGTAATATCTTTATATAATATGATTAAACCTAAATTCAAGATCTTTCCAGAGAGTTCTAAAGGAAAATTCTGAGTTTCAAATCCACTAAATTTAATTTCCATAACGTAGCTTCCGTTCGAAAGGTCTTTTACCTGAAAAAATCCATTTATATCTGTTTTAGTCGTAACATTTGTGTTTCTAACACGCACAAAAACATTCGATAATGGGTTTTCAGAATTATTATCTACGACAATTCCTTTTATAATATTTTGGGAGTATATTGATGTAAAGCACAACAGAAACAGAACTATTAATACAATAGTTTTATTCATAATCTTTTCTTTTTCAGTTTTATAGCAAAGTAAAGCTACTAATTTTTAATTAAGAAAAGACAGCAAAAAGGATCTTTTATTTTTATTGATACTTTTAGTTCTGTAAATTTGCAATTAAAAAAAAAGAAAAAAATGAAGAAGAACGCCTATTTATTATTTCTCTTACTATTTAATATATGTATCACTTTTTCACAGAAAAATAAAAATAAATACACGATTAGAACCATTGCTTTTTACAATTTAGAGAACCTTTTTGACACGATAAATGATACTTCTATTAATGATGAAGCTAGCCCCATGATGGAGTTAAAATCTAACAGATCTAAAGTTTATTGGGACAAGATTGATAAACTAGCAAGTACAATTGCACAAATAGGATTAGACAAAGCAAAAACGAGTCCTGCTGTTATTGGAGTTTCTGAAGTAGAAAACCTAAGTGTTATAGAAGATTTGGTTAAAAATAAGCATTTAGCAGAAAAAGATTATGGAATTATCCACTATGACTCTCCTGATAAACGCGGAATTGATGTGGCCTTATTATATCAAAAAAGATATTTTAAACCTATATATCATGAAGCATTCAATCCTAAGATTTACAGGAATAATTTTAAAGTATATACAAGAGACCAGTTATTAGTTTCGGGCTATTTAGACGATGAATTAATTCATGTTATTGTAAATCATTGGCCATCTAGAAGCGGTGGTGAAGCAAAAAGCAGACCTTTGCGCGAAAAAGCAGCATATCAAAACACAAAAATTATTACTCAAATTAGAGACAAAGACGCAGATGCCAAAATTCTTATCATGGGTGATTTTAATGATGACCCCATAAATTCTAGTTTTAAAAAAATTTTAAAAACCAAAAGAAAAAAGAAGAATGTTGGGAAAAACGATATTTACAATCCGTATGAAGATCTTCACCGAAGAGGTTTTAATACGTTAGCTTATAGAGATAATTTGAATCTTTTTGACATGATTTTAATCTCATCTGCTTTATTAGACAAAGGCAAAAAAGATTTTTCTACCTACAAAATGTTTAAAGCTATGATTTTTAACAAACGTTTTTTAAGTGATAAAAAAGGGAGGTTTAAAGGCTATCCATTTAGAAGTTTTTCTAACGGCGGATATACTGGTGGTTATTCAGATCATTATCCTGTTTATATGTATTTAATTAAAGAAATAAAATAAATATACTTTTGAAAGTCTTAAAATTGTATTTTTAGAAAAACATAGAAAGTGTTTTAAAGTAACCCGCTAGAGAAAAGTAAAGCAAAATGAAGACAATTACCTTACCGGATGAGTTAAGTTTAAATTCATCTCATTCTATTGAAATTTATGATTACGTGAATACTCAGGAAATATCCAAACAACAAATCGTACTCAGTAAAAATACTTTTAGTTTTCTTCAAGATGGAACAAAACAAGTCATTTTTGATAATTCTTCTCAATTAATTAATAACTCTCAATTTCTATTAATGAAGTCTGGGAATAGTTTAATGACAGAAAAATTTTCTAGCGGTGAAATAAAGTATAGAAGCGTTTTATTCTTCTTCTCGAACGAAGCAGTCTTCAGATTCATTAGAAAATTCGAACTAAATCCATTAGACTGCGATAGTTATTCTTCGACATATTCATTTGATTACGATGCATTTATTGAAGGATTTATCAAAAGCATACTAAACATATCTAAACTTTCAAAATCAATTCAAAAGAATATTTTAGACGCTAAATTTGATGAAATAATGCTATATCTTATTGAAATTAATGGTGTAGATTTTCTTTATTCTTTAATTAGCAATAGTGACAATAAACATCAAAAATTTATTAAGACAATTGAGAAGAATAAATTAAATAAACTAACTATAAAAGAGCTTTCATTTTTATCTAACATGAGTGTATCATCATTCAAACGAACATTTGAAAAACACTTCCACAACTCACCAAGTAAATGGTTTCAAGAGAAAAGACTTGAACATTCTGCTTTTCTATTAAAGAATAAATCAGAAAGACCATCAGATATTTATCAAGAAATTGGCTATGAAAACCTGTCAAATTTCATTCAAGCATTTAAAGTGAAATTTGGAGTAACGCCAAAGCAATACCAATCAAATTGATCTTTTAACAATACTTTTTGGACTAATTAAATACAAAAATTGAAGTATTAATATATATTTTTGGAAATACATTTAAGTAAATGTATCAAATGATTTTATTTGAAATTTAACATTAAAAAGATTAATGTTTTAAAATTAATACTGATTACCAAGTAATCAATCTTTCTTCTGCAGAAGTGCTCTAAAAAGTATGGGGAATTTGCAAACTGAAAAAGATTTTTTTTTCTGCAGAGAGGGCATTATTCTAAAAGACATCATCTTTTATCTAAAATAGAAAAACCCGAAACTTATAAAGTTTCGGGTTTTTTGATAAAAAATTATTGCCTTTTACAGGTATAAAAATTAATCTCTAGGAGATTTAAATCTATAATGTAAGTATGTGTAAGCATCTCTAGGTATAATAGTAATCCACTTTTTGTGTTTTAAATACCATTTAAAACGAATAGAATTTACGCCTTTTAATAAATAGGCAGCAATAAAAGGATGCAAGTGTAATTGTATCTTTTTATTTCTTGGATTAGAAATAAATTTTTCTAAATCTGCTTCAATTTTGTCTAATAAGACAATTGGCGCCTCTACATCTCCATTTTTATTTGGGTTGGCTTCGGTAGTTTTTATACTTAACTCTGGTCTTACTCTTTGTCTTGTAATTTGAACCAAACCAAATTTACTTGGAGGTAATATTTTATGTTTTGTTCTATCTAAAGCCATTTGCTCTTTTAGATGCTGATACAGTTTGTTTCTGTTTTCAGCCTTATGCATATCAATAAAATCAACAACTATAATACCCCCCATATCACGCAATTGTAATTGACGTGCTACTTCTGTGGCTGAAATTAAATTTACTTCTAATGCTGTATCTTCTTGAGAACCTGCTTTATTAGAACGGTTTCCGCTATTAACATCAATAACGTGTAAAGCTTCTGTGTGCTCTATTACTAAATACGCACCTTTGCTCATAGAAACTGTTTTACCAAACGATGTTTTTATTTGTCTTTCGATTCCATATTTTTCAAAAATTGGAGTTTCAGAACTGTGCAACTTTACTATTTTTTCCTTTTCAGGATAAATTTCTTGCAGATATTCTTTAATTTCTACTTTCAAAGTTTCATCATTTGTTACTATACTTGTAAAAGTTTCATTCATAACATCTCTTAAAATAGAAGACGCCCTGTTTAATTCGCTCAAAATTTTTGTTGGTGTATTTGTGTTAGCTATACTTTTACACATTGTTTTCCAACGTTCTAATGAGTTTTGCAAATCTTTATCTAATTCTGCTACCTTTTTCCCTTCGGCAACTGTTCTTAAAATAACGCCAAAACCTTTTGGTTTTATGCTTTTTGCTAATCTTTTTAATCGTTCTTTCTCCTTTGGATCTTCAATTTTTTGAGAAACTGAAACTCTATTAGAAAAAGGAACTAACACCAAAAATCTACCAGCTATAGAAAGCTCTGAGCTTAATCTTGGCCCTTTTGTAGAAATTGGCTCTTTTACAATTTGTACTAAAAGGTTTTGACCTGTTTTTAGTACCTTGTTTACACTACCGTCTTTGTTAATATCTTCCTCAACTCGGAAGTTTTTTAAAGTGAATTCTTTATACTTACCTGTGCTTACTTTCTTAATGAACGTATTTAATGAGTTTACTTGCGCACCTAAATCATGATAATGTAAGAACCCATCTTTTGGGTAACCTACATTTACAAAGGCTGCATTTAAACCTGTTAATACCTTTCCTATTTTGGCTAAAAAAATATCGCCAACCGAAAATTTATTACCAGTTGTTTCATTATTTAATTCAATAAGTTTTCCATCTCTTAATAAGGCAAAATCAATATCAGATGAATTTGAACGAATTATTAATTCTGTTTTCATGCTGAAATGGTTTTAATCTACACTTAATTGTGCAGATGGATTAATATTGTCAGGTATTTGTAATACCGTGAGAAGATTTACTGCTTTACACAGCGTGTAAATCTTCGAATGTCAATGAACTTTTTTGTTTGATTGATTCTTTTCGCTAAACATTAAACGAAAAAGTAAGCTAATGCTTACTTTTTCTTGTGTCTATTTGCTCTAGCTCTTTTCTTTCTTTTGTGTGTAGAGATTTTTGCTCTCTTTCTTTTTTTACCACTTGGCATAATGTTCTTTTGTTTTTTAAACCTATTCGGTTTAGATTAATATTGTGTTACTTAACAGCTACTTTATTTTTTACTCCTTCAGTAAAAGTTTTTGCTGGTTTAAAAGCTGGAATATTGTGTGCTGGAATTTTGATAGTCGTATTTTTTGAAATATTTCTACCTGTTTTCTCTGCTCTAGTTTTAATAATAAAACTACCAAAACCTCTTAAATAAACGTTATCCCCATTTTCCAATGCATCTTTAACTTCAGTCATAAATGCTTCAACTGTTGATAAAACATCTGTTTTTTCTATACCAGATTTGTCTGAAATTTTCGATACGATATCTGCTTTCGTCATGTCTCTATTTTTACTATATTTTTATTAAATTACTTTCAAAAATGCGGATGCAAATATATGATAATTAATCAATTCCGAAAAGATAAAGACTTAAATTTATGTGAATTTTAAAATGTAATATTGCAAATCTATTTTTTAGCAATGAAATTTTCTAACATATTAATTTACTGGTACTTACAAAACAACAGAGAATTGCCTTGGCGTAAAATCAACGATCCATACTTTATTTGGCTATCAGAGATTATGCTACAACAAACAAGAGTTGCCCAAGGAATGGCTTATTATTTAAAATTTACCGAAAATTTTCCAACTGTTTTTGATCTCGCTAAAGCGGATGAAAGTACTGTTTTAAAAATGTGGCAAGGTCTAGGATATTACTCTCGTGCAAGAAATTTGCATCACTCAGCAAAACAAATAGCAATCGAATTTAATGGCGAATTCCCATCCACTTACAAAGAAATAATTAAACTAAAAGGAATAGGAGATTATACAGCCTCTGCAATTGCCTCTATTTGCTTTAATGAACCAACTGCTGTTGTAGATGGTAATGTATACAGAGTTTTATCTCGATATTTTGGCATTAGAACCCCCATAAATTCATCCTCAGGAATTAAAGAATTTAAAGCTTTAGCACAAACTTTAATTAATGAATCTAAACCAGGGACTCACAACCAGGCAATTATGGATTTTGGCGCACTTCATTGTAAGCCTCAAAATCCCTTGTGCGAAACTTGTCCCTTGGCCGATAGTTGCATTGCTTTGGAAAAGAAATTAATAAAAGAACTTCCCGTAAAAGAGAAAAAAATAAAAGTGAGAAACAGATATTTTAATTTTCTAGTTATTAAAACTGATGATGGAAAGACAATCTTATCAGAAAGAAAAGGAAAAGGAATCTGGCAAGGCTTATACCAATTCCCTTTAATTGAAAGTGATCATAACGTCAACCAAAATGAACTTGTTTTATCAGAAGAATTTTTAAATTTATTTCCTATTGAAACCACTCTTTCACTCTTCAATAAAAAAGAAATTGTGCATAAATTATCTCATCAACATTTATATACACAATTCTGGATTGTAGAAACGGCAGCTTTATCGGAGGCCGAAATAAAATGGAATACTATTCATAAATATCCTGTTCCTGTTTTAATTGCTAATTTCTTAGAAACGTTTGAAATTAAAAAGTAATTGAATTTTTTAGTACATTTGATATGTAAATATAAATGCTATGGCTGGTACAGTAAACAAAGTGATTTTAATTGGTAATTTAGGTGATGATTTGAAAATGCATTATTTTGACGGAGGCAATTCTATTGGAAGGTTCCCTATTGCGACAAGCGAAAGTTACACAAACAAACAAACTGGAGAAAAAGTGTCAACTACTGATTGGCACAATATAGTTGTTAAAAATAAGCTGGCAGAAATTTGTGAAAAATATTTATCAAAAGGCGATAAGGTCTATGTTGAAGGAAAATTAAAAAACCGTCAATGGGAGCAAGATGGAGTTAAACGTTATTCAACAGAAGTTCATGTAAATGAAATGACCTTTTTAACGACTAAAAAGAGCCTTGAAAACAATAATAATGCTCCTCAAAATCAAAGCCCTTCTAAAAGCCCAACATCGGTAACAAAAGAAGAAAATGATAATTTACCTTTTTAATTTATTAAACTTTTAAAAATTGGACCCAGATCCCGAACCTTTATTTTTATTCTTTACTTCCATTAATTTTTTAACTGCAATTAATATCTTTATTTTAATTGCCTTACTTTTAAGCTCTGCATTAATCTCTGGAACAGAAGTTGCTTTTTTTTCTCTTTCTCAAACAGATTTAAATAAACTTTCTAATGGTGGAAAAGAAAAAAATATTATTGTAAAATTACTTGAAAAACCCAGAAAACTATTAGCAACGATTTTAATTACAAACAACTTTATCAATATTTTAATTGTGTTGTTATTTGCGTCTTTAGCCGAAAATTTGTTTAGTCATTTTACGCATCAACTTAGCCTTTATTTCTTTATCATTCCGGTTCGTTTTTTATTTGAAATAATACTTGTAACTTTTTTAATTCTTTTATTTGGAGAGGTTCTACCAAAAGTATACGCTTCTAGAAATGCGCTTCGTTTTTCAATAAAAATGTCTAAATTTATTCATGTTATCAATATTTTTTTAACACCTTTTAGCATGCCCTTAATTACGCTAACGAAGTTTATTGAAAAGAAATTAGGTAATAAAAATACGAATTTTTCTGTTGAAACTTTATCTCAAGCCTTAGAGCTAACTTCTGAAGGAGCAACTACAAAAGACGAGCAAAAAATTTTAGAAGGTATTGTGAATTTTGGAAACACAGAAACTGTCCAAATTATGAAACCTAGAATAGATCTTTTTGCGCTTTCTAATGATGAAAGCTATGAAGAAGTTTTAGATAAAATTCTTAAAAACGGATATTCTAGAAACCCTGTTTATAATGAGAACATAGACAATATTATTGGAGTGTTATATGCCAAAGATTTATTAGCGCATTTAGACAAGAAAACTTTTAAATGGCAAGATTTAATACGTGAAGCTTTTTTTGTTCCTGAAAATAAAAAATTAGATGATTTGTTAGGTGATTTTAAAGAGCGTAAAAACCATTTAGCAATTGTAGTTGATGAGTATGGAGGTACGAGTGGTTTAGTGACCTTAGAAGACGTAATTGAAGAGATTGTGGGTGATATAAATGATGAATTTGATGAAGATGATTTAGCCTATTCTAAAATTGATGAAAACACCTATATTTTTGAAGGCAAAACAAGTATTAAAGATTTCTGTAGAGTTTTAGACGATGAAAATGAAGAAATTTTTGAAGAAGAAAAAGGCGAAAGTGAAACACTTGCAGGTTTTATTTTAGAGGTTTCTGGAAAATTTCCAAAAAAAGGAGAGAAAATAAACTTCAAGAATTATACGTTTACGATTGAAGCATTAGATAAAAAACGGATAAAACAGATAAAAGCAACAAAAAATGCGTAACATTTTTCTACTGATAATTTCGCTTATTTTTCTTTCTTGTAATGATGTTATATTACCAAAACCAAAAGCGCATCTGAGTTTAGAATATCCTAAAAAAAAATATAAAAACTTAGAAATTTTAAGACCTTATATTTTTGATGTTTTAGAAGGCACAAGTGTTCTTGAGGATAAAAATAATTGGTTAAAAATTACATATCCAAAATTAAAAGCATCTATAGACATTACATACAGGCCAATAGAAAACAACCTAGAAGAACTCTTAAATGAAGCTGAAAAACTCGTCTTTAAACATACCGTTAAAGCGGAACAAATTATACCTAAAGATTTTGTAAACAACAAAAAAAGAGTTTTTGGAAGTATGTATGAAATTACAGGAAATGCAGCTTCTCAAATACAATTTCACGTTACAGATAGCACAAAAAACTTTATAAAAGGTTCCTTATACTTTTACGTAAAACCAAACTACGATTCTATTTTACCCGCAGTTGTTTATATAAAAGAAGATGTTTTGCGTTTGATAGAAACTTTAGAATGGAAAAACCCATCCTAAGGTTATCAGCTTTCCAATAAGCTATAAAATTTTGGGAAATGAATACGCTACTTTTTTATATTAAACCTTTAGGTGATTCTTGATTTTTTTTTATAATTTTCATCTTTAATTCCATCCTTTTGAAAAAATATTATACACTCCAAATTATACTATCAGTTCTACTATTGTTCTTTTTTTCTTGTGAAAATGATGATTTAGATGACCATATTCAAAGAAATGCTAACAAAGAAGATTTAATTGGTACTTGGGCAATTTATAATATAGAAATTAATGGCAATAAATCTGAAGTTCCCATAAATATGTCTGAATGTGGAAGAGATTTTTTTTCTTACAATGCTAATGACACCCTCGAGGAAACAATATTTACTACCTCTAATTGTGATGCTCAAAAAAATATTGTGAATTGGCAATTAACTGATGGCGTTATCAACTTGTATGCAAATACTGGAGAATCACAGGTACTAGAAATTAGAAAACTGAATTCTGATATTTTTATTTTTCAAGCAAATTTAGATTTAGATACAAATAAAGGAGAAGAAGCATACATATTTACTGCACTAAAACATACTCCTCCAAAAGAGAACGATATTTACACGAATACTTTTTATCAAAAATCAAGCGAAAAGGTTGAGTTTACTTGGGATAAATATAAAGGATATAACGAATTTTTGAAATATGAAATCCACCGAACAGATGATGAATGTAATTTATTATCTACAAAGTTGATTAAAACAATCACTAATATAAATGAAAATTTCTTTGTAGACCTAAATGCTTTTTCTGCAGAGCATTGTTATATGTTAAAAATATATACTGATAAGGGATTGTTAGGTGAAAGTGATTTAAGAAATATTTCAACAAATAGTCTAATTCCAAATAGTGTAAAATTTCAAGATGCATCTGTAAATGATGAAACCGTTTCTTTATCATGGGAAAAATCTACAGATCCTTATTTTTCTCACTATGAAATAAAAGTTTTTGATACAGTAGACTACCTACCTCAACAAAGCCAAGATGTAGTTATTATTGATGATATAAATACCATAAAATTCACAGACACAAACCCTCCATATCTTTATAAACCAGTTTACACAATTACTGTTCATAATAAGTTTGGCAATGTTAGTTCCTTGAAAAATAATGAAACAACAGTTAAAGTTAATTTAGAAAGAGCAGGAATGTTAGATATTTATTATCTACAGCGTATGGCATTTGATAAAGATGACCACTCATTTATATTTTACTACAGAGAATCTACTTATGGTTCATTTAAAATAGCGAAGTATAATTATCTAACTAAAAAGTTTGTAGCAGAGTCTTACAAACAACCCACAATTTCAACAAGTGCGAGTCTGCAAATAACTAATTCCGAAAATATGTATGGTAAGGAATTAATTTACCCTCAAGGTGATGAACTCTGGTTTTATAATGCCGATGATTTAACTTATAAATACTCCATAAAATTATCTAACCAAAGTACTGGTAGTTTTAGTTCTTTAAGTAATAATATTTGGGTAGTTACAGATAATGATGATGTTTTTACTTACAAAAGAGACAATGAAACTTTCACTTTATTAGATAAAAAACCACACTTCTCAGATCATCAAGGTGGTGGAGATTATCAAATTTTAAAGATAGACAGCAATAACATTTTAGTTAGTCATGATAATGAAGGAAGAGCTATTTATTATAAAATAAATGAAAATGGTGAAATAGAAAACAACGGAATAAAAAATATTCCTTTAATTTATTATTCTGATAATAGTGCAGTTTCTTTAAATACAGCATCTGAATATATATTAAGTAGAGAGCAAAATAGAATATATTCTTTAAATGATTTCTCTTTGATAAAAAATTACACAAATCCAGCAATAACTTCTAACTTAAGTATTGATGGTAAGAAAGTTTATGGCACAAATAATTCACAAGATTTAACCAACAATTACGATACGGCAAAAAAAGAAATAAAAATTTTAAATATTGAAACCGGCACTACAGAAACGCTAACTACAAAAGGTTACCCACTATTTATTGCTGAAGATAACTCTGGTAATATCGTCTGTCTATCTGCTAATTTCCCTGGTGAAAACTTTAGAAACTTTTCTAGTAATGAAAAGAATTTATTTGTAGAAATTGTTGAAAAATAAATTTGTTTTAGATTTTAATCTACAATCTCCATTTTCTTCAATAAAAAAGAAGCATTCATATTTTTACAAATTCCTTTTTTAAATGTGTAATCAAAATGCAATTCATCATTAATTATTTCCGCATCAAAATAATAATTTTTAATCCCAGAAAATTCATTTTCTAAATCACACAAACTCACATCATGAGTTGCAATAATTCCTGTTGATTTAGATTTTGTTAATTTCTCAACAAATTTCTTAGAACCAATTGCCTTGTCTTTACTATTTGTTCCCTTTAAAATTTCATCTAAAATGATAAAATAATCTTCTGTAGTAATTTCATCAACAATGAATTTTAAACGCTTTAACTCAGAATAAAAATACGATTCATCTTCTGTTAAAGAATCAGAAGTCCGCATACTTGTTATCAATTTTATTGGAGCATAGACAAACGATTCTGCACAAACAGGTAGTCCACAATTTGCCATAACAATAGATAAAGAAACCGTTCTTAAAAACGTACTCTTACCCGCCATATTTGCTCCCGTAACAATAAAAAACTCTTCTTTTTTGATGCTAAAATTATTATCAACTCTTTTTTCTGATGTTAACAAAGGATGTCCTAAATTAGTAGCAAAAACAACATTTTTTTCTGAAGTAATTTCTGGAAAAATATAATTTGGATGATTAAAAACAAGGTTTCCTAAAGAGTTATTCGCATCAAAAAAAGCAACAACCTCAAACCATTTCTCAACAGTATGTTTATAACTGCTAATCCACTTTTCTACGCTACAAGCATTGTTTATTTCAGTTAAAAACAATCCATTACCAACTACAGCAATTAAGATATTATTTCTTTGATCAAAAGCGTCTAAAATTTTAGAAAATGATTTAAAAATTGAGGATGCTTTTTTATCTTCAGATTTAATTATTTCTTGTTTTTCTTTTAATGTTTTCGACTCAAAACCCTCATTTTCAATCTCATTTAATAATTCGTGATATTGCTTAAAAGTTTCCCTTACTTTATCAGTTTCTGAATATAAGCTACTCGTTTTTTTCAAATATCTACCAGTAATAAAAAGACCAAGAAAGAACCAAATTGTAATGTATGAGAAAGATACCACACCAAACGCAACAAGACTGATTAACACTACAGAAACAACAGAAAAGACTTTTGTTAATACTGATAAAAAAGAAGGTAAAACGGAAGTGTAATCCCCAATCCAATCTGCTATAAAACCGGTCGTATTTTTTACTGTAACTAAACTTGCAATTGCATTAAAATGTTGTCTCCATTTTGTTTTTTGTGATAGTTCTTTTACCACAAGTTGCTTTTCTACAATTCCTTCAATTTTATTTTCTGTAAGCGTATTTGCCAAAAGACTTTTTCCATCTTTAGTAACCGTTCTATTGATAAATTGAAAAAAAGATCCAATACCAAATAAATCGATATCATTACTATAAAAATGAGTAGGATTAACAAACTCTTCACCAGATTCTAAATGATGAGAATTACCTTTTATAATCTTAATTTCTGTTGCATTAATTCTAATTTTTTCTATAATTATATTTCGTTCTTTTTTTAGATTTAAATATTTTATAACTAAAAAACCAAATAGTAAAAAGCCTAAAAATGCAATTATAAAAACATCTGGATATGTACCAAAAGTTAGATAGATTAAAAAACAAGTGACTAAAAAAACAGCAAACCTGAAAACACTTAAATTTGCTGATTTATTTTTTAAACTTTTGGCTTCATTTTCTAAAGTCAATTTTTCTTGAGTATAAAACTCTAAGGGATTTTTCATTTACGCTATTTCTTCTTTATATTTAGAAATTCCACCAGTTAGGTTTAACACTTCTAAATTAGGATATTTTATTTTTAATTTTGTAGTTGCTTTATAACTATTAAATCCTCTTTGACAAACCATTACATAAATTTTATTTTTATCAACTGAAATTTCGTCAGCATTAAATTTATCTATGTGAATTGTTTGTTGCACCTCAAAAGGCAATTTCAAATCGTTTAGAACCGCAATAATCTCTAAATTTTCATTCCCTAATTTTTCTTTTAAATCTTCAGGAGATATTTGCCAATAAGGATTTTGAACCATGCAAGCTGCATCTGCATAAGTTTGCATTTTAAATATTTTAGCAATTTTTTCTTTTAAAACTAAAGGTCTTAACTTTATTTTTAGTTGCGTATTTTCAAGAGAATTATAAATTAACAATTCGTCTGTTAAGGGCTTTCCAATTCCTGTAATGAGTTTTAAAACTTCATTTACTTGCTGTGTAGCAATCATTCCTACGATAGAATTCAAAGTCCCTGCTTCCTCACAATTCGGAATATCTGTTGCTATTTCTGGGAAAGCATCTCTTAAATTTGAGGAGTAACTTCCATCTTTTTGCATTACATTAAAGGTCGCAACATAACCATCAAACTTATACAAAGAACCATACACCAATGGTTTATTTTTAATAACACAAGCGTCGTTCAATAAGTATTTTATTGGTAAAGAATCCGTTCCATCAACCACAATATCCACATCAGAAATCAATTCAAAAACATTCTCTTTTGTAATCGGTTTGTTGACAAAGTTTACAGCTGTAAAAGGTGCTCTTTTTTTTATAAACTCTGATAAAACTTCAACTTTTGGCCTACCAATATCCTCTAAAGCATAAAAAACTTGTCTGTGTAAATTGGTGCTAGCAACGGCATCAAAATCTATTAAATGAATTTTTCCAATTCCACTTGAAGCTAAATAAACTGCAATAGGGCTTCCTAAACCTCCGCACCCAACTACCAAAACTGCAGCGTTTTGTAATTTCTGCTGCCCTGCTTCACCAATTTCTAATAAAGTAATTTGACGTTTAAAAAGTTGATTTTTTGTTGGTTTCATTTTTTTATTTTGATCTAGGAACAGGAATAAAGCAACCTCTAAATAAAAAGAAATTTACTTTTTTACAAACAGGTTACTTCGTTATTTCTCCTCGTAACAAAGTTTTCGAAAGCTCCTTCTTGGCAACTTCAAACTCTTCAGGTGTATTTATATTCCTAATAAAAGAATCGTCAATTTCTACAACTTCTACATCAGAATTAATCAATACTTTTCTAGGGCAAGAATATCCTTGGGCTAAATATTGCAACAAAATTGAATACGCTTTTGGCTCATAAATTGTAATTAATGGCTCAACAAATTCCTTTCCTTTTCCTTTAATTGCTGTTGCAACTTTACTAGGGTTTCTATGTTTTAATAATAATTGGATAATCTCTTTATTTACAAAAGGAACATCTGTTGCTAAAACAAACCAAGCAGCATTTGGATCTTTTTGAAATGCAGAACAAATTCCACCAAAAGGACCTAAATTATGAAACTTATCAGCAATTTCTTGATTATTTTCTAATGCATTACGAACTGAATAAAAAGTTTTCAAATTGTTTTTTTCTAGCAATTCTTTCGCAAATTCTTTTTGAGGTTTTCCAAAATAATTCAATGCAGATTTATCTTGTCCCATTCTGGTGCTTTTACCACCAACTAAAACTAAACCTTTTACAGGTGCAATTTTTTCTTGAATGAGATTATTAATGTGTTGTGCAATTTTATCAACTTCATCTATTGTATAACAAATAAGATTTTTTAGATGCGGATATTTTTCTTCTAAAAAACTAAAATAAGGAGTTTCTTTTGTCAATTTAACAACAAACTGAATATGATTTAACTGGTCTAATCTTTTTAAAACAGAAGCTTCTTTAGCTTGATCTAAAATTAGAATCTGTTTTGCCCCTTGATAATGATTTCCGTTGATAAACACATAATCAAATTGAGCAAAGTCTAACCGTTGTTGAAATTTATTTACACTTCCAAAAGTTGTTATTTGTGCATTTCCTTCGTGATGAAATACAAACTCTGACAACCTAGTCTCTTCCACATTTTTTGAGTGAGAAGCATCAAAATATGCTAATTTATACTTTGATAATTTCTCAGAAACCTTAGAAACTAAATCAGAAATATTAGCACAATTTGTACCTAGAATTGAAATTTCATTTGGCGCAAAATTATCGTTATCTCTTTTCTCTAAGTTTGTATGTTTTTTATGTTTAACCATTTTTAATATCAGATTTTCCGCCTGTTTTCTCTAATAATTTTACTTCTTTAATTGCCATTTCTTGATTGATACTTTTACACATATCATATATCGCTAAACAAGTAATATTCGCCCCCGTCAAAGCTTCCATTTCTACGCCTGTTTTCCCTTCAATAGAAACCTCACAAAGCACTTCAATGTTTTCAGAATCTATAATTTTAATATCAATATCCACTCCATTAATCAATAATGGATGACACATAGGAATCAACTCTGACGTCTTTTTCACACCCTGAATTCCGGCAATAATTGCCGTTTGAAAAACAGGTCCTTTTTTTGTGATTAATTCATCATTTATAAAATGAGAAATCACTTCTTTTCCTAAAAACATGGTTGCTTTCGCAATGGCTGTTCGCTTCGTAATTTTCTTATCAGAAACATTGACCATTTTAGGATTATTCTTCTTATTTAAATGACTAAAATTACTCATTATCTATATTTTAATATCGGAAAAACTACTCCTTTTTTAAACTCAATTTTATCATTTGGCAACTGAATAAACGCATCTGTTTTTACTAAACTTGCTAAATCTCCAGAACCATTTCCTGTCATTGGAAAAGCAACTAAATGTCCGAATTTATTTTCTAATTTTACTTGTAAAAAATAGGTTAAACTTGGTTTAAAAGAAACATCTTCTCCTAAAATTGCAGTTTCTTGGTTTATTTTTATTCCTACAGATTTGTAATACCAAGGATAAAAATACGCTAAACAATTTACAAAAGTTGAAATTGGATTTCCGGGGAAAGCAAAGATTTTACAATTATCAGTCTGCCCGAACCAAAATGGCTTCCCAGGTCTTTGAGCCACTTTGTGAAACCGTTTTTCTACGCCTAATTCTTCAAAAACTTCAGGTAAAAAATCGAATTTCCCTTTACTCACCGCTCCACTAAATAATAGAGCATCGTACTCCTTTAAATAGCATGAAATCTTTTGTTTGAGTGCTTCTTTATCGTCAGTAATATGAGCTGTTTCTGAAGAGATATTTAACCTTTCTAATAAAGAAACCAAAGTAAAAACATTGCTTCTTCTAATTTGATGTTCTAACGGGAATTTATCAACGCCAACTAATTCGTCACCTGTAGAGACAATCATCACTTTTGGTTGTTTAACTACTTTTACCAACGATTTTCCAACAGTTGCTAAAACTCCAATTTCGGCTGCTGAAATTTTGGTATTTTCCTTGATTAATAAATCGTCAACTTTTCCATCTTTCCCCCTATTATGAACGTTCTGTCCATTTTTTATTTCATCAATAGTAATAGTTGCAATTCCATTTACAATATCAACATCTTCATATCTAATTACAGTATTTGCGTTTTTCGGCAAAACTGCACCTGTCATTACCTCTATACAATTGGTTGAATTATTTAAAGAAATTTGCTCACTTCCAGCAGCTTGAATTCCTTCAATTTTAAAGCTTCTTTGGCTATTTTCGAATGAAGTATAGTTAATTGCAATTCCATCCATAGCCACCCTATTAAAAGGCGGAAAATCTCTGTCTGCAAGAATGTTCTCTTTTAGTATTCTACCTACAGAATTTATAAACGGAATTTCTTCAACTCCAAAATCTTGGGTTGAGTTTAAAATAGTTTGTAAAGCTTGTGCTACTGAGATCATGTTTTTTGAAATGTATAATTGTTCAAACTTTTTTATCCTCCAATTGTACTCATACTTTCAGAAGCACCACCATCTTTACGATTTGCTTCTGCAATAAAACCATTTTCTGGCTTCTGTTTTACTAACGATAAAAAAAGTTCTTTTAAATCGTTATTAGATGCGCCATTTCTAATAAAATTACGCAAATTAAAAACTCCATCATCAAACAAACAATTTTTAAAAGTTCCTGTGGAAGTAATTCTAACTCGATTACAATCGCTACAAATTGTTCTTGTAAACGCAGGGATAATTCCAACGGATCCTAGATGATTATCAATTGCATAATTTCTTGAAGTTGATGACTTTTCAGATTGAATTTCAGAAACATTAAACTCAGTTTTAATCTCGTTTAAAATTCTCTTAAACGTCCAATTTTCTTCCATTTCTCGCTGACCTTTTCCATTAAAAGGCATTTCTTCAATAAAACGGACAGCCACCTTTTTATCTTTCGTTAATCGCACAAAATCCACAATCTCATCGGTGTTAAACCCAGATTGCACAACTACATTTAACTTTAAGTTTAAACTACTTTTTTCAAGGATTTCAAACGTTTTATAGACTTCTGGAAAAAGATCTCTTCTTGTAATTTTCGCAAACTTATCTCGCTGTAAACTATCTATGCTTAAATTGATGTTTTTTACTTTTTCTAACTTTTCAATTCTATCGATATGGTGCGAAATTAACGCACCATTTGTTGTGATATTAATTGCATCTAATAAATCATTATGAGACAGCATTTCTAGGAATCCCACAAAATCTTTACGCACAAAAGGTTCACCACCTGTTAAACGCACCTTATTCACACCTAACTCCGTTAACACACGAATTAAACGATACATCTCTTTAAAGGTGAGTAATTCTTGCCTTGGCACAATATCAATTCCATGAGCAGGCATACAATATTGGCAACGCAAATTGCACCGATCAGTAACTGCTAACCGCACATATTCCATTTGTCGTCCAAAATTATCTATTAATTTACTCATTTAATTTGGCAGTTTTTTACTCAATATTCCGTATATAAATGCTCCTAAAAGTGCCCCCGCTAATAAAATTAAAGCAGGAATTAATTTAAATCCTAGAATCACAAAAACAGGGGCTGCACAAGCTCCTGAAATCCCCCAACCTAGGCCAAAAAATGTTCCTCCTAGTATAGTACTTATAAAACCTTTTTTCTTTTGCTCTGGGTAAATTTTATTTCCGTTAATATCTTTTATTTTTCCGCTTTTAAACAATTGCATAAAAACCATAGAAATTAAGACTGCCCCTCCAATTATTCCAAACATATGAAAGGATTGAAATTTGAACATTTCATAAAATCGATACCAAGAAATAGCTTCTGTTTTACTTAAAACAATTGCAAAGAAGATTCCTAAAATTAAAAATTTAATATTTTTCATAATTTAAAATAGTATTGGAATAATAAACCAAGTAGCAATTATACCACCAATAAAAAACCCAATTACTGCTAATAAAGACGGTAATTGTAAACTGCTTAAACCTGTAATTGCATGCCCTGAAGTACAACCTCCTGCATAACGTGTTCCGAAACCAATAAGAAGTCCTGAAACCAAAAGAATTAAAAATCCTTTTAAGGAAGAGACAACATCTTCTCCAAAAATTTCATCGGGAAAATATTGTCTACCAACATTTGAAAACCCTAAATCTGTTAATTCTTGAGCTGTATTTGGGTTTAAATCTATATTTTGATTTGGAATTAAATATGCTGCAGAAATAAATCCGCCAATAATTAAACCAACAACAAATAGCAATGCAAAATCTCGCTCCTTCCAATCTTTTTTAAAATAGTCAGAAAATTTAGCTGCTCCAGCCATTGTGCACAAAGTCTCAAAGTTTTTTGAAGCCCCAAAATTTTGACCAAAGTAGAAATATAATAACAGAGAAATGGCTATTAATGGTCCTCCAACATACCAAGGCCAAGGTTGCGATATAAAATCCATTTTTACAATTGAGTATTTAAATAGTCCATAATTAGTTTTGTTGCTCCCAAATTTTCTTGAATGTATTTTTTATTGATTTTTCCGGTTAATTTTCTGTAATCTTCATCAGATTTTAACTTCATAAAAACACTTGAAAATGCATCTTGAGTACTAATAGAAATGCATCCATTTAAATCGACTAAATCAACAGCTTCTTTGAATTTATCGTATTTATTTCCAATCACTACAGGAATACCGAAAGTTGCTGGCTCTAAAATATTATGCAAACCAGTTTTTAAACCTCCACCAACGTACGCAACATCTGCAGCTGCATAAATTTTAGTTAAAATCCCAATGGTATTAATTATAAAAACAGAATATTCTGATAAATTTTCATCAGCTCTTGCTGAATATAAAACAGTTCTTTTATGGATAGATTTCTGCAACTCTAAAATAGCTTCTTGCTTAATATTATGAGGTGCAATAATAAATTTCTCTTTATCTGAAGCTTTGTTATTGATATAATTCACTAGCAACTCTTCATCTTCCTGCCAAGTACTGCCTGCTACAATTGTATATTGATTTTTTTTAAATTCATCAATAAAATCAAGAGAATTATCTTGTTTTAAAATTTTAGAGACTCTATCAAAACGGGTGTCTCCAGCAATTGTAACATTCTCAAAATTAATGCTGTTCAGTAATTCTTTAGAATTTCTATCTTGCACAAAAAAATGAGAAAAAGCACTTAATGCCTTTCGCATAAAACCACCATAATTTTTAAAGAAAATCTGATTTTTCCTTAAAATGCCTGAAACTAAAATAGTTGGAATTTCTTTTAACTTTAACTCGTTTAAAAGATTTGGCCAAAATTCATACTTTATAAAAATTGCGAATTTTGGATTTACAATTTCTATAAATTTTCTTGCATTTGATTTACTATCTAATGGCAGATAACAAATAACATCAGCTAGATTATAATATTTACGAATTTCATATCCTGAAGGAGAAAAAAAAGTAACTAATATTTTATATTCATTATATGTTTTTTTTAGGTCTTCTATAATTGGTCTTGCTTGTTCAAACTCACCTAAAGACGCCGCATGAAACCATATAACATTTTCACCTTTTAATTTCTCGATTTTTGAAAAGGTTTCTTTTCTTCCATCAACAAATAGTTTTAATTTTTTATTAAATAAAGTTATTGTTGGCAGTAGCAAAGAAGTTGTAAAAACCAAAAAGTTATATAAAACTTTCATAGCAGTAAAAGTACAAAATGGATTTGTTTTAAAAGTAAAAAAAGTTCAAGCAAATGAATGCTTGAACTTTTCTAATATTTTAAAAAGCTAAATTTCTTAAACTTCAAACGGTGTAATAGATACATACGATCTATTATCCTTTTTCTTTCTAAACTCAACAACCCCGTCAACTTTTGCATGTAAAGTATGATCTTTACCCATGTAAACGTTTTCTCCTGGATTGTGTGTTGTTCCTCTTTGACGAACAATAATATTTCCTGCAATAGCAGCTTGTCCTCCAAATATTTTAACTCCTAGACGTTTCGATTCTGATTCTCTACCATTCTTCGAACTACCTACTCCTTTTTTATGTGCCATGATGTTATGGTTTTAAAATTGAAATTTTTTATTTAGTTAAAGCTTCAATTAATTCAGCTTTCTTTAAAGAAGTATATCCAGAGATACCTTGTTCTTTAGCGGCTGCTTTTAATTCTGCAACAGTCATAGAACTATAATCCGTTGTAGCTTCTTTTACTTCAGCTTTAGGAGCAGCTTCCTTTATTGGAGCAGCTACTTTTTTTTCTGATTTTTTAGCACCAGTAGCAGCAATAGACTCAATTTGAATCTCGCTTAAATACTGTCTGTGTCCATTTTTCTTTTGGTAACCTTTTCTTCTTTTCTTCTTGAAGACGATTACTTTATCACCTTTTAAGTGACTTAGAATTTGAGCTGTTACTGAAGCTCCTTCTATAGCTGGGGCGCCAATCACTACACTTCCTTCATTATCTAGTAAAAGAACATTGTCAAAAGTTACTTTTGATCCTGCCTCTCCTTGTAAACGATGAACGTATACCTTTTGGTCTTTTGCTACTTTAAATTGCTGCCCTGCTATCTCTACGATTGCGTACATACTATTAGTTTTGCGTATTAATACTTATTTTTTTTGCTCCTTCCTATTGAATTTGCGGGTGCGAATATACGATTTTTTTATAATCCTACAATAAGTTTATTAAAATAGTTACATGAAAAATGAATATAATATTTAACATTAAATTAGAAAAAATCAAGATTAAACTTATTATTTTTGAGAATTATCAATATTTGATGTAACAAATCAATTTTCTTACGTCTAATAAAAAATTAATTATTAATTAAAAAAAGATCAATGAAAAAAAGTGTTTTATTTCTAGCTGCTGCTATGTTATTTGTTTTTTCTTCAAATGCACAAAAAGTAGAGTTTGAAGAGTACGAATTAGACAATGGAATGCATGTAATTTTACATCAAGACAATGCTGCTCCTGTAGTTACAACAGCAGTAATGTATCATGTAGGGGCAAAAGACGAGCAACCTGACAGAACAGGGATGGCTCACTTCTTTGAGCACTTACTCTTTGAAGGAACAAAAAATATTAAAAAAGGGGAATGGTTTAAATTAGTATCGTCTAATGGTGGAAAGAATAATGCCAACACTACGGATGATAGAACTTACTATTATGAAATATTTCCTTCTAATAAGCTAGAACTTGGATTGTGGTTAGAGTCTGAAAGATTATTGCATCCAATTATTAAGCAAGAAGGCGTTGACACCCAAAACGAAGTCGTAAAAGAAGAAAAAAGATTGCGTGTAGACAATAGCCCTTATGGACGTTTTTTAGAATATGTAAAACAGAATATGTTTAAAAAACACCCTTATAAAGGAACAACTATTGGTAAAATGGCTCATTTAGATGATGCTACGCTAGAAGAATTTTTAGCATTTAATAAAAAATTCTATGTCCCAAACAACGCAACATTAGTTGTTGCTGGTGATATTGATATTGCATCCGCTAAGAAATTAATTGAAGATTATTTTGGGCCTATTCCAAGAGGAAAAGATATTGAAAGAAGTTTTCCGAAAGAAGATCCTATTACAGAACCCATAACAGCAAAAGGATATGATTCAAATATTCAAATACCAGCAGTTATGGCGGCTTATAGAACTCCCTCAATGAAGACAAGAGACTCTAGAGTACTAGACATGGTTTCTAGTTATTTTAGTAGCGGTAAAAGTTCTATCCTTTTCAAAAAATTAGTTGACACCAAAAAAATGGCCCTACAAGTTGGTGCTATTAACTTAAGTCAAGAAGACTATGGAACCTATATTTTATATGGATTACCGCAGGGTGAGACTAAATTAGCTGATATTATCTCAGAAATAGATGAGGAAGTGCTAAAAATGCAAACAAATTTAATTTCTGAAAAAGCATATCAAAAACTTCAAAATCAGTTTGAAAACAATTATGTAGATTCTAATTCTAGTGTTGAGGGAATCGCAAACTCACTCGCCAGATATAATGTTTTATATGGAGACACAAATCTAATCAACACGGAAATTGATATTTATAGATCTATCACCAGAGAAGAAATTAGAGAAGTAGCAAAAAAATATTTGAATCCTAACCAACGATTGATTTTAGAGTATTTACCTGAATCAGCTAAACAATAATTAAAAGACATAAAAGATTATGAAAACAAAAATTTTATCGTTCGTAGCCATTTTAGCATTGTCTTTTGCTGCAAGTGCTCAAATTGACAGAAGTAAAATGCCAAAAGCAGGGCCAGCTCCAAAAGTTAAACTAGGAGAATCTAAAAGATTTACATTAAAAAACGGATTAACAGTAATTATGGTTGAAAATCACAAGCTACCAAGAGCCTCTGTTAATTTAACTATAGATAATCCTCCTTCTTTTGAAGGAGATAAAGCGGGGGCTTCCTCCATGATGGGAAGTTTGTTAGGAAGAGGTACTGCCAATATTTCTAAAGATGAATTTAATGAAAGAGTAGATTATTTAGGAGCCTATCTCAGTTTTTCAAGTGGAGGTGCTTATGGAGCTTCTTTAAAAAAGTATTTCCCTGAAATTTTAGAACTGATGGCAGATGGTGTGAAAAATTCACAGTTTACTCAAGAAGAATTTGACAAAGAGCAGAAGATTACTTTAGACGGAATTAAAAGTAATGAAAAAAGTGTGGCTTCAGCTGCAAGAAGGGTAGAGAACGCATTAACATATGGTAAAAATCATCCTTATGGAGAGTTTATCACAAAAGAAACTATTAACAACATTACGCTTCAAGACGTAGAAAAAAGATACAATAGTTATTACAAGCCAAACAATGCGTATTTAATTATCATTGGAGACATTAACCCAAAGAAAATTAAAAAAATGGTAAAAACCCTTTTTAATGATTGGAAAACTGGTGACCTCCCTGCTTACACAATGCCTGAGGTTAAGAATGTGAAAACTACTGAAATTAACTTTATAAATATGTCTAATGCTGTGCAATCTGAAATTGCTGTAATGAACACTATAAATCTTACATTAGGTGATAAGGACTACTATGCTGCTTTGTTAGCAAACCAAATTCTTGGGGGCGGAGGAACTGCTAGATTGTTTCAAAACTTACGTGAAGACAAAGCATATACCTATGGTTCTTATTCAAGAGTAAGCCAAAGTAGATATATCGGTACTTTTAAAGCCAATGCGAGTGTTCGTAATATGGTTACTGATAGTTCTGTTGTAGAAATACAGAAAGAAATTAACAAGATTCGTTATCAAAAAGTATCTGAACAAGATTTAAAAGATGCTAAAGAACTGTACGTTGGTAATTTTGTGATGGATGTTCAAAAACCAGCAACAGCAGCTAGATATGCATTAAACAGAGAATTGTACAATTTACCAGAGAATTATTATGAAACTTACTTAGAAAAAATTAATGCTGTGACTGTGGACGACGTTCAAAATGCAGCAATTAAATACTTCAGAGGTGATAAGGCAAGAATTATAATTACGGGAAAAGGAATTGATGTACTTAAAAATTTAGAAAAAAACGCTGACTATAAAATTAACTATTTCGATAAGTTTGGTAACCCTTCAGAGAAACCTGAAATGACATTACCAATACCCGATGGAATGACAGCTGCTAATGTGGTTGATAAATACATGAATGCTATTGGAGGTAAAGACAAAATTATGGCTGTAAAAACTGTAATAACAGTTTCTAACGCAACAATACAAGGAACCCCTTTGGTAATGACGATGAAAGCTGCTGTACCCAACAAAACTTCCCAAGTGATTTCTGTAATGGGTAATACGATGTCTAAATCTGTATTTAATGGAGATAAAGGATACCAAGAAGCAAGAGGTCAAAAAATAGACATGCAACCAGCACAAATTGAAGAAGCTAAATTAAGTATCGTTCCTTTTGCTGACCTTGCATACAAGAAAGGCAAACTAGACAGAATTGAGCCAATTGATGGTAAAAACTATTTTGTCATTACATTCAATGAAACTGAAGTCTTCTATGATATGGGATCTGGCTTAAAATCAAAAGAAGTAAAAACGGTAAAAACACCTGATGGTAAAGAAGTAAAAGTACCTACAACTTTTAGTGACTATAAAGAAATAAATGGAATCATGTTTCCGCATGCAATGGGCACTAAAATGGGTCCTATGGATTTAAACTTCGTTATAAAAGAAATTAAAATAAATGAAGGTGTCTCTGATGCTGATTTTGAATAATATTCTATAAAAAACCAATTTTAAAAGAGTCAAAACTTACGGTTTTGGCTCTTTTTTTTTATTAACCAAATACACGCCTAATAAAATAACAATTCCTGCAAAAACTTGAAGTGCACTTAATTTCTCATCATCTAAAATTCCCCAAAATATTGCCACCAGAGGGATTAAATATGTTACAGAAGAAGAAAAAACAGGATCTGAAACTTGCACTAATTTATTATACATAGTTTTTGCAATTCCGGTTCCTACAATTGATAAAACTACTAAATACCCCAAAGATTTCATTAAAACCTCATCGTTAAAGTCAAACGTAACAAAGAAATCTGTAAAAACTAAAACGATAATTGCAGGGACAAGTAATAATAAAAAATTACCAGTTGTAATTGCCAATGCATCTAAATCATTCAAATACTTCTTTATCATATTAGCATTTAATGCATAACCAACAGAACCGATAATGATTAAAAAAGCGTACCAATAATTCTGATTCGGATTTAAAGCAGCACCATTTAATATTAGAATTAAAGTTCCTATCAACCCAATTAAAATTCCATAAAATTGTCTTCTTTTAAAAGCAAAACCAAACAAGCTTGCTCCAAAAATTAAGGTATTAAAAGGAGTTAAAGAGTTTAAAATAGCCACAATAGAACTGTCTATTGTTGTAATTGCAAATGCAAACAAAAACCCAGGAATAAAAGTTCCTACCAAAGATGTGTACACAATATATTTATAATGTTTCTTTTGGATTTTTTTTAACGATGGAAATGCAACTAAGAGTAAAAAAATAGCAGTAAAAATCATTCTTAAGGCACCTAACTGAATGGGAGTTACACCTAACAAAGCTTTTTTCATTAAGATAAAAGAACTTCCCCAGACTAAAGAAAGTAAAATTAAATAAGACCATTTTAGTTGTTGATTATTCATAAGCCTGGTTAATTTTATGCTAAAGTCTAACAATTATTTAAATACAAGTATAAATATCAATAAATTTGTATGATAACTTTATACCTAAATACAATGAAAGTTCAAAAAATAATAGTGTCAATAGCAATTGCTTGCTTTGTTTTAATAGGATGCAAAAAAGAAGTCGAAAAAATAAAAAACGAAAACGTATCTCTAGCAGTCTCTGGTATGACTTGCGAAATTGGTTGTGCAAAAACGATTCAATCTAAATTATCTAAAAAAGAAGGTGTTTTAAATGCTAAAGTTATTTTTACAGACAGTATTGCAAATATTGAATTTGATGCAAACAAGACTTCTAAAAAAGACCTAATTGCTTTTGTTGATGGAATTGCAGGAGGAGACTTATATAAAGCTTCTGAAACTTCAAACAACCTTGATATTTCTAAAAAAGAGCACGTTTGTTCAGACGCCTGTAAAGAAAGTTGTGAAATGAAAACTAATAAAACAGCATGTAAAGAAGACTGTAAAATGGCTTGCTGTGCAACTAATAAAAGTTAACCATTTATTTATAGAAAACAAAAAACGCAGGCTCCTTAGAGCCTGCGTTTTTTTATATTTAAAATCTATTTACTATAAACCTGCACTTTTCCAAGACCAACCACTAACATCAACTTTCGTTCCTATTGTATAATCTGCCGTTGTAGATGCAGCAACTCCATCAATAATTACATTTTCTAATGGACCACCATCCTTCATATCGATGTTTTTGTCATAACCTTCTAACCAGATATTTGTAATTGTTCCACCAGAAAGTTTCTTAAACTGTAAACCTGTTCCACCCACTGAAGAAATTGCAGTTAAGTTAACAAATTGAGGATTCCCGTTATCTTTATCTCCTTCAAAAGCTGTGGAGAAACCTGTAATTGTATGAGAAATGTATGCATTTGTTAACGTACCATTCCAACCTTCTGTCCAATCTACCGAATCATCTTCGTTATTTTCTAAATATAAATTGCTTGCAGAAACGGTTCCTCCAAAAAACTCAACGCCATCGTCTGCTCCATCGATTACCGAAATATTTTCTATCGTCGTTCCCGAACCAACTCCATAAAAAGAAATTCCGTTGTATTGAGAATCTGCATTAATTTGAGCTCCTGTTCCTTTAATTACTAAATATTTAATAGAACCAGAACTATCTGCATCATTTGTTCCTCCATAAATAAAACCACCAACCTCTGCTTCTGCATCTATACCGGCTGTTGTTGTTGCATCTCCACAAATTGTTAAACCTCCCCAATCTCCAGCACTCCCCGTAGTAGAAGAGATTACAACTGGGTCGCTTTCTGTACCTTGAACATCTATTTTACCCCCTTTTAAAATAGCAATATAAATCGCAGTGCCACCTGCTGTAGCTTCTATTTTTGTTCCGGCAGGAATTACTAATTCGCCTCCAGCTTGAACGATATAAGATGAATTTAACAAATATTTTATAGAAGCATCTAAAGTTACTTTACTTGCAATCGTACCTTGTAAAGGTAAAGTTGTTATTGAAACATTAGAATCAACCCAATCAAAATCTACTGCCGTAACAACTGCAGTACTTGTATAAGATAATAAAGGATTTGCTGCAACACCATCGATTAAAACATTTGTTAAAGCTCCTCCATCTTTCATATCTATTGATACATCATAACCAGTTAAAGATAAACCTGTTATCGTAGCTCCAGATTCTTTTTTAAATTGTAAAGCGGTTCCACCTACAGTTGAAACTGCTGTGATATTATTAAATTTAGGATTCCCGTTATCTTTATCCCCTTCGAAAACAGTTGAAAAACCAGAAATTGTATGCGTAATATATGCATTATCAATAGTTCCACTCCAACCTTCTGTCCAGTCTATAGAATCATCTTCGTTATTTTCTAAAAATAAATTACTTGCAGAAACAG
>Ga0209712_10000268_pt1 | contig 47503 bp, 61 predicted proteins | sample ArcOceMetagenome_FD_187443 | JGI IMG/M metagenome (GOLD analysis project Ga0209712, IMG submission 187443) | Marine eukaryotic phytoplankton communities from Arctic Ocean - Arctic Ocean - Greenland ARC118M Metagenome (SPAdes) (version 2) | ecosystem: Environmental > Aquatic > Marine > Oceanic...
ACTGCTGTAGTATCTTTAAGAAAACAAGATAATACTTTAATTGAAAGTAAGACTATACAGCTTATCGCAGGTAAACAGCGTGTTAATTTAGGATTTCTGGTTGACCCTTCGATTGTTACTAGTAGTAATTTTAGGTTACAGATGGATTCCAAAACTAATGGAGGTACTGTTGTGCTTTTCAATGGTGCTGCTAATACTTGGCCTATAGATGCGGGAACCTTGCAAATAATAGGAAGCTATTCTAATAGTTACTCTTACATATTCCACGACTGGGTGGTTACAGGAGCTGGAATTACTGGGGATGATGTAGAAAATAATGATAAGATTGGGGGTTCAGTTGCGGGTTGGACTATAGATGCAGACGCTATATATTCTGGTACTAAAGATACTTCTGGATACACTACAGGTGCTGGCATTACTTTTGCCTCAGCAGGATCTATACATTCAAAAGACTTTAATATTGATACTTCTGGTAACGCTAATTTCCAAGGTACTGTTAAGATTGGTACTACTGATTTAACGGCAACTAATACCTTAAACACTAATACAACTAAGGCTAATGTTGGTTTAGGTAACGTGGATAATGACTCAACTTCAACTATACAAAGTGGTACAACTAAGGCTAATGTTGGTTTAGGTAATGTAGATAATGATTCCACCTCAACTATACGAGACGGTACAACTAAGGCTAATGTTGGTTTAGGTAACGTAGATAATGATTCCACCTCAACTATACGAGACGGTACAACTAAGGCTAATGTTGGTTTAGGTAACGTAGATAACAATTCAACCGCAACTATACAAAGTGGTACAACTAAAGCTAACGTTGGTTTAGGTAACGTAGATAATACTACAGATGCTTCTGTTCTTTCTACAGCAGCTAGTACAGCACAAAATAAGGCAGATCTTGTAACTTCCGAGCTTAAATCTTCGGGACAACAACTTACTGTCAATGGTTCGGGTAGTCTTGGTAACAATACTAACTTCTCATCATTTACGTATGATGGTAGTAACAGTCCAGATGGTTTTGCTGGGTCGTTCTACAAACAGTCTGGATCTGCAACCGTAACCAATAATGATTTACTACCTGTTGATGCTACACAAAAGTATAAGCAGAAAATTTGGATTAAAAGTGGTTCCGAAACAAGTAGATACTACCTCGGAACATACGCGCACGATATTGATGGTAATGGTATTTCAGCTCCGCAGCATATGTATAGGGCGAACACTTTAACCACCCTTGCACAGGACTTGAATAACGGCGATTCTGTTATGTATTTAACCGACTCAAGTAACTGGTTGAACACAGGTACAGCAGGAGTAAGTACACATACACGTTCTATTATTTTATGGGACTACTCAAATAGTTTTGGTTATTTATATCCTCCCGAAACTTACTCAAGACGTTGGTATAGTAACGCTTGGGACCCTGCAGCAATCTCTGGTAATAATATTACTTTACGAACTAGTTGGGCTGGTGGCTTTGTTGCTGCAGGAACACAGTTAAGTAATGGTAACGCTGGAGGCACGTACAAGTACAATACAGCAAGTAACTCTTTAACAACCGAGAATTGGGTTGAGAGGGTGGGCTATATTGGGACTATAGATTATTCAGGAACTAACGTAAGTAGCAAGTTTCCTCCAGGAACCGCTTATGTTAAACACTTAATGTTGTTGAACCGTAATGCTACTAGTGCTGCAGAGACTTGGCTAGGAGGTATATCTTACCAACTAGACGTGGAAACTCCTGCAGGCTCTCAGACTAAAGCTGATTCTGCCGTTACACTAGCAGGTACTAATGCTAACTCCGCAGATAAAACAGCTGGTGCTGTTGGTGGTTGGACTATAGATTCAGATGCAATATACTCTGGTACTAAAGATACTTCTGGATATACTTCTGGTGCTGGTATTACTCTTGCTTCAGCAGGCTCTATACATTCAAAAGACTTTTATATTGATACTTCTGGTAATGCTAATTTCCAAGGTACTGTTAAGATTGGTACTATTGATTTAACCGCAAGTAATACTTTAAACACTAATACGACTAAAACTAACGTTGGTTTAGGTAACGTAGATAATGATTCAACTTCAAGTATACAAAGTGGTACGACTAAAACTAACGTTGGTTTATCTAACGTAGATAATGAAAGTGGTACAGATACTATAGCTAGGGATAAGGTTAGTGGTGCTGTTGGTGGTTGGACTATAGATTCTTCTGCAATATACTCTGGTACTAAAGATACTTCTGGATATGCTTCTGGTGCTGGTATTACTTTTGCCTCGGCAGGTTCTATACATTCAAAAGACTTTTATATTGATACTTCTGGTAATGCTAATTTCCAAGGTACTGTTAAGATTGGTACTACTGATTTAACAGAAGATAATACTTTAAACATTAAAGGAATGTCTGGATCTGGTATAAATGTGTGTAATCCTGAGTATTCGGATCAAATGGATACGGACGTACCTTTTAGCTCTGCTAGTAATAGTACTCCCGAAATATATCAAGGCAATGTTAGTGGTCGTGTAGGTAATATCTTCCGAATCTTGGCTACGGGCTCAGACGCATGGACTTATTTTGGAACTAGTACGACTAATTATAACGCACCCATAACTCCTAACCGGAAGTGGTTGATTAGTGCTTGGGTACGCCATAATAGTATTAGTGGTGCTAATGGTCAGCTTTATATGCGCTTTTCTAATGGTAGTCACATAGTGAAATCGTTTAGCACAGGAAGTATTGGCACCTGGACAAGAGTTTCTGGTGTAATAGATGCTACAACAAACCCCTCTGATTCGTTCATACTGCGGGCAGATAATGACGCGGGTTCTCAATATATGTACTTTGACGGGATAATGGTTGAGGAATATTTAGGGGACGGGACATTAACAGAGCCTAGTAATTATGTTAGACCTTTAGAGCGTAGAGATAAAACTTCAGGTTCAGTTGCAGGTTGGAATATTAACTCAACTAAAATATACTCTGGTTCTAGTGTTCCAACTGTAGGTACAAATGGATATACTACTGCAGGTATGATACTTAACAGTAATGGAGATATTAACTCTGAACAATTTAGTATTGTTAATGGTTCTGCTAAGTTTAGTGGGGCTTTAGCTGCTGATACGGTTGGTGCTTCTCAACTTACTATTAGTACTACAGGTAGTGAGACAGGAAATACCTCTGGTGTAATTATGAATCTTGACCCTTTTTCACCAGCTCCTATAGCTATACGAGATGCTACAACTGATAAAAATATATTTTCAATCAATGTAGTAGATGGGGAGGCTAAAGCTGTAGTAAATGGTACTGCTGGTGTTGACTTTATATCTGGTATAAGTTCTATTAGTGAAGAAGTGCTAAAAGCCCTAAACCCAGACTATTTGGGGGAAACTGCTTCTGGAAATACTACGTATAACCTTTCTTACAGCTCTAGTACTACGTATGTTACTACTCCTACGTTATCAGAAGAAGGTGTTCTTAGTATTAATTTTGATATGAGTAAACTAAGTACTCCTGTAGTTTTAAATAATAGTGGGTCTTCTCCATATACTAGTAATCAACTACCTGATTGGGAAGTTAAAATATATAGAGGTGTAGGCCTTTCCGGAACCTTGGTATACCATAGGGTTTTCGAAGGTAATATTTGGGTCAATCATAATAGAGATACACTAGTAAGTACTAAACAGTTCTCTTTATATATGCAAGATTCTTTCGTAGATAATGCTGGAACAGCTAATAGTGGTGGTCGATACACGGTAAAAGCTACAAAGAGAGGTGGTGACGGCCTGGTAACTGATGTATCTGCCAAGATTAACGTTAAAGCTATAAGCTTTAGTCGGAATAGTCTTGAGTCCGTGACGGGAAGTGGTAGTTTCCCTGAATCTTCTTGGGTAGACAAAGACACTGGTTTTACAGTTAAAACTGGTAAGGTAGGGGGTACTAATGCGGCTACTTACACTGATACTTTTCCAGATGCTTTTGACCAAATCCACGGAGTAGCTCTTGCGTATCAATATAATTACGCGAATACAACTAATTATAACAACGCTAAAATACAGAACGTTAGTTCCTCCTCGGTATCTATCCGGTGTGGGGGATACGTGAGTGTGTATTACATAGCTACTGGCTATACAGCAATTTAATAAGGAATATTAATATGACAGAAATAAAGAAAAAATATGTGGCTTATGACCCCGAAACTTTCGAGTTTCGGGGGTTCTACTCCGAAGGTCGTAAGACTATGCCTACAACAGTTGCTGAAGTAGATAGTACGCTATTCCTGGAACATAAGGGGGAACATACACACTACTCCCCCGAAAGGGGTTTCTATACAGTAGTTGTAGAACTTACAGAAGAGCAGCTTAGGGAAGACTTTAAGTGGCAAAGGGAAATTGCTATTAATGAGTTAACGGTTGAAGTAGCTGGTTTAGTATATGATGCCGATGAAACTTCTCGAAGTAGAATAGCAGATACCATTGTTGCTCTAGAACCTGAGGAAGAAAACCTCTGGGTTCTTGCAGACAATAGTGTAGTAATGCTTTCTCGGGAGTCATTAGTAAGTGTTTTACGGGCTATAGGAAAAGCCCAGAATAACTTATGGCTGCAAAATTAAAGCCAGTTAGAGAAGTTGTCTTATTATAGGCACAAAAAAGCCCAGACTGTAACAGTCTGGGCTTTTCTCATTCTACTCGTTTACTAAATCATTTAATTTTTGCATTATATTATCTATGGTGAGCTCTTCACCCTGTAACCCCATTAAACCACCTATGTTACCTAATGTGTTTGATAAGCCTTGAATTTGCTTATTTGCGTCATATAATTCTACTTTTAATTCTTTATTTTCGTTTACGTTTTCGTTTTCCATTACTTCTCTCCTGTTGAGCCGAAACCACCACTACCGCGTGAGGTCTCTTTATTAAATTTATCTACATACATAATCTTCTTGTTAAAACAAGGGACTATAACTAATTGTACTACCCTATCCCCTCTAAAAGCGAGAAAAGGTTCATAGCCTTTATTAAAAAGCTCTAAAAAAATCTCCCCTTGATAGTCGGAATCTATAATACCCACGGTATTAGTCAACTCTATCCCTTTCTTTCCAGTACTAGACCTAGGCACTACAATACCTACGAATCCTGTAGGTATTTCAACCTTAACACCCGTACCTACTTTAAGCTTCTTACCTACAGGTATTAAAGTATCTGTAGATAGTTTTAAATCATAACCTGCGGAACCCTCAGTTCCTATTACAGGTTTTAAATCTTCATGTGCTACTATCATCTTAAGCATTCGCAAAACTCCTTCATTTCTTTTAAATTATTATTATCTGGAGATGCTATGGCATCTTCACAAAAGCCGGGTAAGTCCATCAGTTCGTAGTTCATTAGTATTAAGTCACCACTATTATTAATGTTCTGTACAAACTTTTGCTTACCATCTAAGGGAATTTTATCATAAATATCCATTGCAGAGCCATGCTCTCTTATTAGGTTATACGCGCGTTTAGCACCAACACCTTCAACACCTGCAACAGAGTCACCAGAGTCACCTTGAAGTACTTTAAGGCTAATAAACTGTTCTGGATCATCACAGCCATGTAGCTCAAAGAAATTATCAATAGTATACTCTTTCCTAGTTACAAAAGAGAACCTAGATACATCATCTGCTAGTAATAAATCCCAATCACCATCAGAACTTATTAACCAAGTATGTTTATACTTGTGCTTAGCTTCTTTTACTACATAAGCAGCCAAGTCATCAGCTTCTACATAAGAAAATCTTAACAATGGGTATTGTTGTTCTGCTAACTCTAGGGCTTTTTCATACCCCTCAAAGAAAGCCTCTACTTGTGCTTTTTCTTCTTCTGTCTGATCTTTATATTTATCTTTACGACCAATTTTGTAATCAGGAGATATATCTTTTCTAAACTTAGAGTATTTTTTATCTGCAAGCAATACTACTTGTTTTGCTCCGTAGCTTTTAGCAAAGGACTGTATAGTGCTAAGGTACTCGGCAGCAAAATCAGTCTTTCCTCGGTGTTTAAATCTAAACGCAAAGTTTAGACAATCAATTAATAATAAGTTTTCTAGTTCGGGGGCATTAGCTACTTCATCTAGCTCAAATATTCCAATCATATAAGTACAAGTTCCTCTATGGACTTAGCAGCCAACCACTCTGTAAATAGGTAGATATACACATCAACATATGTATCTCCCAAATCAGAAGTTAAGCTAAATCTGTTTAATTCTGGTAGCTCTTCGGCCACCGCTATTAGAGGTTTACCCCTATCTTTTTTAAATATTAGAGCTGGCTGACGTCTCATAGTTTCTGCTTCTCTAGTACACTGTTCCCACCACATATATAGATTATTACTTTTGGCACTTAATAAATTTTCCATAATAACGGAATCTTTAAAAGACTTACATTCTATACAATAGTAGTAGTGGTTAGTCAGACAGTACAGATCACCTTTCATAGCCCCTGCACCTGACATAGGTACTCTATCCCACTTAACACCACACTTATCTGTTAATAGGTCTCTGATTTGATACTCAAATCTTGACCCTTTCTGAGACTGTTTACTACTCATCTGCCCAATCTTTAAGAGCTTTCTTTGCCATAAATAGCTCCCCTTTTAGTTTTGTTATTTGAGCATCTATAGCTATTAGTACAGAAGCTACAGGAGCATTTATTCTAATACTAGAAGTATGTGTGTACTGGCAATCACTCTTAAAGCCCGTATCATAAGTGCACTCTACAGTATCTAGCAGTGATACCCTTTCCAGCTGTTCTCTGGCTTCTGCGATCATATACTTGATACTTACTATTTGTTTTGTAAGTTGTGTGATGTTACTATTCATTATCTAACCTCGATATATTATTTTCCTTAATAACACTAATAACATCTGCTAGTGGGTGTGTATACCCATGAGATACTACGATGCTATTTAGATTATTTTCTCTTAAAAGAACCTCTATAAGAGTATTCTTACCCTGTTCGTCTAGAACCGACACCACTTCGTCTAAAAATAATAAGTTAATGTCTACTTTACTAATAGAAGTCATAAGCTTTCTTACTGCTAATAATGTAGCAGTATTTACTTTGTTAAACTCTCCACTAGATAGCGATTTTATATCTACAGTGTGTCCGCCTTTATGCACTTTTAAAGCTAATTTGGTATCTTCAATTCCAAAACTTAGAGCAAACTCTCCGTCTGCTAGTACTTGTAGATACTTATTTATTAGCTCTTCAAATACTTTAACCATAGACTCAATCTTATAAGATATTAGACCCTTATTGCCCATAGCATTTGCAAGTACATCTGTTCTAGCCAGTAATATTTGTGCTTGTGACAGTTTAGATTCGTTTTCTGTTAGTTCTTCAGTAAACTTATTAAGTTGCTCTTTTTGGAACTCTATAGTAGCATTACTAGCTATAACTTTAGCGTTATCTTCTTGAGCTAACTTAATCTGAGACTTCTGAGAAAGTATATCGGTTTTAAGCTGCTTAATAGTCTTTGTTAATTGATCAAGATCTCGTAAGTCCGTAGGTTTTGTGCTATCTAACTTGGCAGCAGCATTATTAGATTGATTAGTAAATGTCTCATAAGATTTATACTTAATATTAAGAGACTTTTCAACCTTAAGTGCTTGAGTAGCTAACTCTACGTCAGCTGCTATACTTGTAACATCAGCAGTACGTGCGCTTAGGACAGCGTCAGCGGAAGCTAGCATCTCTGCTTTATTTCCAACTTCGAGTGTATGACCACATGCATGACAATTTTCTTTTATTGCAGCGACTATATCTCTATCCTTTTTAGCTATTTTCTCAGCCGCTTTTAATGCAGCGACTTTTGTACTTATTTCCTGACTTGCTGCTCTGGCGCTATCTAATCCACATGTGTTATCTACGGCTACGTCTACTTGATTAGCCATAACATTCTCATAATCTTGAATAACGGATATATTATATTTTACTAATGAGTTATGTTCGGTGATATTTGCAAGCTCGGATTGCTTAACCAAAAGGACAACTTCCTTATCGTTATCAAACTCAGGAACTATGCAGGGTTGTTGTACTTCAGGTATTAAGCTGTTTTTTTGTAACCACCCTTTAATAACTCCAAGCGCTCCTTGTACAGTAGCCACATCGTCCTTCGCTGACCTAACTGCCTCTTTAAGTGTTTTTTCGGCTTCGACATATTTTGATAATCCTAATAAAGAAATTAAAAATTTCTTTCGATTAGCATCAGTTGCACTTAAAAAGTCCAAGCTACTAACCATTGATTGATATACTAATTTAGTAAATGTACTAAAATCCATTCCTAACAAGTTTTCTAAATCTTTATATGTCTGGGTAGTTGTATGTCCAGAAACATCTACTCCATTTTTAAGTAATTTAACTTTAGTAATAGTATTAACTATTTTTTCCAGTCTATACGTGTCTTGATCAATAGTAAGCTCTACATAACCGCTGTATCCTTTAATATCTGTATATCTATTGGGTATGTCTGCTTTCTTAATGCCTCTTGAGTTTTTATTATATAACAGTTCTTCTAGTATGCCGGGTATGGAACTCTTACCATGTCCGTTAGGCCCTACTAGTTGGGTAACTGGCTCAGAAACTTCAAAGATATTATCTTCTCCATAACTAAACATATTATTAAACCCAAACTTATTGATCGTTATCAATTATTATATCCTTAAATAGAGTTATATAATCTTTTAGTTCTTCCATAGGAATTTCTTTGACTTCTACTAAAAATTCTGCTAACTCTTCAGCTATATCACCACTCATATTAAGTGTTGGGGGAGCTGATATATCTTTTGTAATTTTCTTATCTAATAACTCAGAATTCTCTACAATAGCTAATTCTTCTAAACTACCTTCCAACTCATATATTGTATAGTGGAACGTAGTAGCTACCATATCTATTGCCTTCGAGACTGTTTTTCTAACAAGCTGAGGTAAACACAACTCATACCACTGATGACTGTTGTTATCAGTGTCAATAATAAAATAGCCGTTAGTACCAGAAGGAATATTCCTATGAAAGGAAGTGCTAAAAGGACTACCAGGGTATAGAATATTAAGCTGGCTATTGGTAAAAGAATGTAGGTCTCCAGCAAATACTTTATCGTATGCATTAAATTTCTCCAAATCTACTTCAGGTTTAACATGTGGAGGTATTTCTCCACGCACGTGTGTTACAGCTATATCACTTTGAGGTACTCCCCAAGATTTATTGTGTAAGATGTTATACGGAATATAATCTATGCCGTCAATGGTTTCAAACTCTCGTACAACTCTAACATTTAAGTCTTGTAACATATCACTAATATGTCGGTAATTATCCAACTTTTTAGTGTCCATCTCATGATTACCCGCAATCATGATGATAGGTTTATGTATTTTTGATAAGAATGTGTACATCAAGCCTACTTCTTCTAGTGAAGGTTTTGCTACGTCCAAGAGGTCACCACCAAATATATGATAGTCACAATCAATATTATTTAATTCTTCAGCAAGCATTATAAATCTATTATATTGCCACTCCCTAGGAACATTCTTCTGACCTAACTTAATATGTTGATCAGCTGTAAAACATATTTTACTCATCTCGTAGATGTACCTTACAGCTTGAACATGTTACTACTACGTAACTTTCTAACTCTCTACAATTACCACGTTCTACTCGCTCACCTCGACTTGTAACTTCAAGTGGGTGGTTGCATACTAGCCTAGCTGCTCTTTTCAATATGTTGATTTTGTCTTTTTCTTCTTCTCTATCTTCATCAGCGTTGGCTATAGCATTATCATACTTTTTAACACTAAGCGTTTCTAACTTTTCCGCTTCACTCATTAAGATTGTTACTGCATCATCACTCATTCAATTCTCCTTATAAATGAAAAAACGGGACATATTGCTACGTCCCGTTAATGGAATTAATCTAATTCGTCAATTGCTTCCTGATCTGCACCAGCGGCAGATTCTTCTTTCTCACCTGAGATATGTTTCTCTAAGCGTTCAGATTGTGACTCGTAAGTCTCTTTAGGAAACAACTCTTCAATTGTTTTGATACCTTCAATCTTAGCTAGATCTTCTGCAGCCATTGGTTCAGACTTACATTTCAACTGCTGTAAAGTATACTCTACGTTGAAAGGTAGTGGACCGGTACTCTTACGGGTAACTGTGACCCAAGTTCCTGTATCTAAATCTGTAGGATCGAACTGTAATTGTTGTGCTACTGAAATAATATCGTTTAAGATACCTTTCTTAAGCTGTAGAACTTCAACTGCACCAGTTGCTTTGTTAATTACTTGACATTTGTAAGACCATTGACAGCGAATATCTTCGCCTTTAATATCTAAAACGCCTTTGTCACGAACAGCACATGGGTTTGAGTTTTCAAACTTCTCTGTAGAACGGTTAAACTGTAAAGCTTCGAATGGTAAGTCTTTACCGTTTGCGCCTTTTACCCAGTAAGTATAAGCAGGTAAAATTGAATCTGGTAAAATTCGGAAAGTATTCTCTCCTGTTACTAGTTTCATGTACTTAACTTCTGATTTTACTGCGCCGCCGTTTAACTTGTTGAATGAAATTGCCATCTATATATTTTCCTTTTTTAAAATAATTTTTGAGTTTGTTATAAGTGCTAGTGGGTTGCTTTTGATTACGTCAACAGATACCCATTCGGGCACTAGGTCAAGACTTACGTCTACCTCATTATTGTCTAAGTAATCGTCATAGCTACGAAGAGCACAAAGACCTAAGTATTCGGCCTTATGCTTATCGCTAACCCAAAAAGCGTCCACTAAGGCTTTTGGGTTTACTATAAAGTTTATACCTTCTGTGCTATCCCTATAATAATCCAACATTTTAGTAGGATCACCATGGGCTAACAAGAAGATTGTTTCGTATGTAAAGAACTTCATTTAATCCCTCACTTCAAGATATTATTATATCAACTTTTTTGATAATTGTCAAGAAGTTTTTTAATTTAATCTGGAAACTGTATTTGATTCCCTTCTTTAACTTCTGAAACTATTATATCGCTTTTTTAGGTAATTGTCAATAGATTTTTTAAATTATTATTCCTTGGAATTTAATATCCCAACCTTTTTCTATATAAAATTTCTTGCGACTGTTTCTGTGACGTTTACCAGTATTGCCGTCAAGTCCCATGTCTACTATAATGGGGGGTAATTTATCTTTGCCTTGTCGCATCACACGACCACATATCTGTTCTAGTAATGGTGCGTTATTAATGGGTGTTCCTAGTATTACACAGCTAAGGGCACTTACTGATACTCCCTCACTGAATATAGACTGTGTTCCCCAAAGTATAGATGCTCCTGAATCAGCAGCCTCCATAGCCTCAAGTATTTGTCGTCTTTCGGCAGTATCATTAATTTTGCCCGTGACCATAAGACTATAGCTCTCAGTCTGTATATGCCCCCATTCTAGTAAGTCCGTTCTGTCACATAAAACTAGTACTTTATGCCCTGCCTCTGCATACGCATCCGCTAGTTTAAGTATTTGACTACGATATACCTCATTATTAATTAATTCAGTAATCTTATTAGCCCAAGGTATAAACTCATTAGCACTTAGAGGAATACCCGTGTCCCATAAATGAGCCGTAGGCGCTATCGTATTTTCTTGCTTTGCAATAAATACATCCTGTCCGAAGTAATCGGGCAGAACACAATGTAATCCGTCTTTTCTTTCGAGAGTTCCCGATAGTCCTATCTTATGTGATGCTTTAGACGCGTTTAATGTATCTGTAAAAGTTTTGGCAGGACACCTATGTACTTCATCACAAATCAAAGTACCAAACATGTCTCCCAAGTCTTTCATCTTATTCCTAACAGTCTGTATATTTCCTACACAGATAACAGGTTTTGTGTCAAACTTGCCCCCGCCAATAATCCCTGGAGTAAACCCTAGATGCTTTTCAATTTCAGAAATCCACATATCACGTATAGTGGTAGTAGTAGTAATTATTAAAGCTTTCTTTTGAAACTTATGTATAAGCCCCAAACCTGCTATAGTCTTACCCCAACCTACCTTAGCATTTAGCAAACCATTCTCAGATAAAAAATCTATAGATTCTTGCTGGTTCTCCCTTGGTGTAAATAAAGGGTCAGGTATTACTACCTCAGCTTTAGTACGTTTATCTATGATTTCATAATCTTCAGGAATCATATCCAGTCTTCCACTGGGTATAGAGACTACCGTATTACTAATTCTAATCATATTTCGTATAACTAAAGGATATGGAGAGATAGGTTCTTGACTTATTTCGTATGTCAAGGCAGACATTAGTTCTAAGTCTAGTTCCGACCCTTTTTCACAATTTAAGTAAATTCTATTGCTTAATACTGCCTTGCTCATATTTTCTTCCTAGTATTAGGGACTCTATCATTAATTAAATTAAATAACAAGTGCCTATTGCCCATTTTAACTACTTGAGCGTATTTATAATTGCCTTGAGATACTATAAATTTAGTAGACAAGCCCTTGACCTCAATACCCCAACTGCCAGTAGGAGTTCTCCAGTTACTAATAATAGGTAAGCATTGTACTTCATAAAATTTAGTAGGCTTCCAAGTAACTACTCCGCCCGTAGAGTCAATAAACTTGCGGCATTTAGTATTTATTAACTGGCTTAGATTTTCTATTCTTTTATTTATAGGATATAGATCATACGGTAAAATAATACTAAGTAAGTCCATTCTTCTTTCAGAATATTTATTAGCCCAAGGAAGAATAGTGTCTAACACATACTTATTAGTATGTGTTATAATTATCTTATAAACACCCTCTTCTGTGATGTTTACATATTTACGCATCTCATAGAGGGGGAAGTTAATCACGACACAGCCGCAAGATCTGGGAACATTTTATCAAGCTTACCACAAGAGTAATCCCTAGAACCACCAATTTCTGAGTCTTGCTCTATACCAACTGGAGTGTTAGGAATAGAACAGCCTCTTGGCTTCTGGATGTGTCTGCAAAGAATTTCTAAGTATTCATCTACTAGATCTTCTCTAACCAAAGCTACAACACTATCGTGTACTAACGCAAAGATTTCAACATCTAGGTTTTTCTCAAGAATTTCAGTATCTGCACCAACAGCGCCCATTAATAGATGATCTGAACTAACAGACTGAATTATTGCATTAAAACCTGATCTAACCTCACCAGCAGCAATACCTCTATCAGAAGAATTGATGTTATGCAGTCTACGTTTACGACCAAAGTGATTATAAATAAATCCTTGTGATTTAATTTCTTGATGACAATTATCAATCCAACGCTTAAGTTTCTTAAACTTATTAAAATAAGTAGTAATATATTCTTTAGCATCATCAGCAGTACAACTAGCCAACTGACCTACTTCTAAAAAGGCTTCATTAACCGCTTCTGCAACTTTCTTAGGACCAGAGCCGTATAAAATACCGAACGAGATAGCTTTTGCTGCTTGTCGAAGTGCTGGGTATAGCTTTTTAACTTCTGCAGGCTCACATGCCATACCAAATACCATATGTGCAATGTTACTATGGAAATCTGGATATTTATCAGGATCTCTAGTCATGTTGATAAATACTTGTTGCATAGCTTTATCTCCCGACAATACCGCAGCATAATAAATCTCAGCTGTTGTTAAATCGGCAGCAACTATTTTATACCCTGGAGGAGCAACAACACAACCTTTAATTATTGGATTATCTCTAGGTAGTTGTTGCATATTAAATTTACCAGAAGAACTAAGTCTGCCAGAAGTAGTAGAAGTCAAGTTAAAACCTGTACGTACTTTTTGATCTTTATCAATAACTGGCAACAGTTTATCAATGTATGTGGAAATTAATTTGGTTTTCTGTCTAATATCTAGTATTAGTTTAGGCACGTGATTAATCTCACCTAATTCTTTAAGAACCTCAGAATCTGTAGATATTGCGCCTGTACCCGTAATTTTACCTGTAGGAGCTAACCCTATGTAATCAAACAATAATTTACGTAATTGTGGTACTGAATTAGGATTAAATACTTCACCCTGATCTTGTTCTAATTGAGATATTTCTGGTACTTCATACAACTTAGTTTTTAAGTCCATAAGCTCTAGGGATAATAACTCTTTTGCAACTTCTAGGCGGTTTCTATTAATAGGAATACCTCTAGCTTCCATTTTAGTTAAGAAATGTAGTGCTGGTAGCATCATATCGTTGTAACAATCTAATAGTTTTTTATTCTTTTGTAAAATAGGATAAAACTTGTAATATAACTGTAAAGTAGCATCTGTATCTTTTGCTGCATATAACTTTATAATGTCCCACGGAATTAGATCATAAGAGAAGTCTCCCACTTTCATACCATGAGTTTTACAGTATTGTCTTTTAAACTCATCCAACTCTCTATCGTAATCACCTAAAGTACCATACTTCATAGTTAAAGATTTTAAGCCGTGAGTACCTTGACGTTCATCTAATAAATAATGAATAATCATAGTATCGTGTATATCTCTACCTATAAATTCAATATTAAAATGGTAGGTTAAAAAGTGCATGTCGAACTTAGCGTTATGTAGTACTATACGTCTTGTATCTACTATTTTCTGCATTAAGTCAATACATTCTTGGTCAAAAGCATCAGCATCCATATAAACACCTTGATCAACTCTGTGTGACATAGAAACGCCTAAGATAAAACCATCTCTAGCAGCTAACGCGCTAGTTTCTGTATCTAGACCAATAACATCATACTTTTCTGTTTTATATACTTTATTTAGATACGCCTTGATACTTTCTGTTTCTTTGAAAAACTCATAGTGTCTTGGTATTTCTTCTACTTGTTTTTCCATAATGACAGCATGTATGCTTTGTACTGTTTGGTCAAATACAGGTTTGTTTTCTGGTTTAAAGGCTAACATAGCAGGGCTAATACTTGCTATAAACTTAACACCTTCAAACTCTGGTTTAGGTGGAGTTAACTTACCAGAATAATCAGTTACAGCAGTAGCTTTTGTAAACATTTTTAATGCTTCAGATCCTACCAATATTACGTAGTCATAGTTTTCGGGTATAAAATCTACTCCAATTTTTAAATCTACATCACGCTTTAGTAACCTATCAACTTTTTTGCTTGATAGGTTATATATAGTTAAGTCTGAAAGATTATACTGTCTTTCATATTTAATATTACTTGGCATTTTCTGCACTACTGCTATTTTCATTCTGTAATACCTTCACAAATTTCTAGTAACTCTGGCTTGGATTTAATACTTATTTCTTCACACAGCTCTGTACCTGACAACTCTGCTGAAAACACAGGTCTGCCCAGTACTTCTTCAATATACTTATGCATATCTCCCATGTCACCTAGTAGTATTCCTGTGTACGCACCTATTACTGCTGCTTCTCGTTTATTCATTTAGTTATTCTCCTAATTATTAGATTATATTATACATGGTTTCTAACCATTTCGCAAATACTTTTTTAACGTATTTATGTACTGATCAGTCATAGTAGCAGGGTCTTCTCCCTCTTCAAGAGGTATGTTTTCTACTAGTAATTCTGTTTTATGTTTTATCATTTTTTCTATGTTCTCTGCTGCACTACGTCCTGCAGCATCCCCATCCATTAGTAGGTATACTTTCTGTAATCCTGCCAACATATAGGGCATTAATAAATCTTGTATAGTATCAAATGTAACACTTTTAGTTCCAAATATAGTTACTGCATTGGTTAACCCTTTGCCGTGTAAGTATAATGCATCTAATAAGCCCTCAGTTAATATTATAGAACCTTCTATCATTTCTATTTTATTTATTGCAGGATACCAAGGTAAACTAACATTAGAAGGGTACATCAAGTACTTAGGCTTAGCGTCTGTTCGCATAAATCTACCTTGAAACCCCACTATAACTCCCCGATTATCTGATATTGGGAATACAATCCTATCTTCCATACCTATAGTACTTGTGGTATGTGCATCAAACTTGCTCATTATATGTGCAGGTATGCCTCTAAACATTTCGTTAATAAAAAAGGCGTCTGGAGAGATTTCGAATCCTGCCCATGACGCCTTCCTTAAATCCGTTATTACTTCTTTGATTCCAGTAACCCTAGAATTAAAGATATTTCTGTATCTATTGAATCTTGTAAATACGTTTCCTTTGTACCCACAACCCAAACAATGATACTTTCCGTCCTCACGGTCGATACGCATAGAGGGGTTTTCATCTTCATGTTCAGGGTTAAAACACTTAACTAGTAAGTCTTTTCCTTTGCTATGAAATCTGATGTCTTTATCATTAAGTAGCTTTTCTACTTCTGTCATAATAAGTCTCCCTCTCTAGCCTCTTCTTTTTTAAATTGTGGAGTTGCCTCCACAGCTTCTTCTCCGTCCATGTCCTCTAAATCAATCTCTGTGGGATCAATAGTTAGAGTCTTCCAGTCCATCCGAAGTCCATACTTTCCATCGTCCTTAGCAGAACGAGATTTAGTAGTTTCTAGTGCCATAAGTCCTGATTCTTTATCCATTATTTGAATAAGTTGAGCCAAATCCGCAGCATCTAGTATGCCTTTAGCAAACCTAGTACCACCATTGTCGTCCATCTGATAAGGAGATACCAAACATACGTCATTTTTTCTTGCTTGATTTTTTAGTAGTTTACCTAATGTAATCTGGGTTTTCCAGTCATAAGGGTCTGCTCCAGGCTCTAAAACTAACTGATTAATGTAATCTACTACAACTAAAGTTAATAAGTCTCCATACCTACTTTTATAGGAAGATACTTTTACATCTAATGTGGAGATTGTCAAGTCTCTATCATCTAGAATTATAATACGACCCTCATCTTTTTCTTTACAAGTGCTTTGCAGCTCGTCTTGAAAGTCAAATACGTTAGGTTCTGTATTAAGAATAAAGTGTTTTTCATAAACCTTATCCCCATCTATAAATAGAGATGCCATTACTTGTGCTAGTTTTACATTATCTTCCTCAGTAAGCTCATCTTTTCTCAGCTTAGAAAATTCTACTTGAGCGAGTACACATATTATACGATGCCAACACTCCTCAGCAGTCATTTCTATAGTTGCATAGATAGATACATTGCCTTGCTTGTGTTGTTGTGCTATTAAATTAGCGCAAAATACTGACTTACCACTACCACGCTTACCCCCTAGTAGTACAAACTCTTGTCTGTAATAACCACCTGCTTCGTAATCCCAAGCATTACAAATACCACACAACATTTTAGCTTTAGCTAATGCTTCTGCTCGTTTGAATACGGGAATACTTTTTGCTGTAAATACAACATCTGATGTAGTTAATGTCTCTTCTAGTTGGATAGGTAAATAAGCTAACTTATCTAGTAATTCGTGTCTACCTAGTAATGATATATCTTGTAGTAATTCGTCTAACATATCCAAAGTAACATTCTGTGCACTTTGGTTTGCTAGTTCGTCTATTGCTACTCTTATATCAACATCTTTAGTGTCTATTAAAGAAATAGATGCTATAGCTGATAAAGTTTTTCTGTCTCTGCTTCTGAATACTTCAAGTTCTTGCATACTAGGGATTTGTCCCTTAGTATCATAAAATTCTTTAATATGTCTTAAAACAGCTTTGAATGTGTTAGTAAAATAATCTGGTTTGAGTTCAGAATATGAAGATAGTGCTAGCTCTTTATTTTCTTCGGTTAGAAGGAGCTTTATAGTTACGCCCTCTAAATTCACGTTATCACCTCGATGTATCTTGGGAAGTAATTTATCATCTTAGTTCTCCCCTTATAAACAAAAAAGGATGGCGAAAGCCACCCTTAATTTACATCAATTCATTACGCTGTTTTTTCATCTAACTTAGCACGTTTTGCTGCACCATCATAGTCTGCACAAGTAAGACCGCGACGACTTAAAGTAGATTTGATACCACGTTCAGTTTTATCTGTAGTAGCTTCAACTAAATCAGCAACAGTCATAGAGGTAATATCTAGACCGGCTAAGAAATCAGAAGTTTCTTTAGCGTTGCTTGTTTCTTGCTTAGGCATAGCAACAATTTCATTGCCACGTAGTAAGCTAAGAGCTTTACCACGAACACTTGCTAAAGGCTTACCGAATGCTTCGGCTAATGATTCCATAGAACCGCCAGCTTCAACGATGCTGATGAACTGAGCTTCTTCTGCTTCAGTGTATGTACGTGGAGCTTTTACTTTCTCAGCTTTGCGTACGTGACTAAACAATTCCATACTTAGTAATTTACCTTGAACTTGCTTAGCATTGAATGTTCCGCCTTCAAAAGATGCTGCGATCTCTGCATAAGTTAATGAGCCTGAGTTTGCTGTTACAAGGCTAGTAATATCTGCTTCTTGAGAGTCAGTCCAAGCTGAAGCTTTAGGAGCTGCTTTATCTACTTCGTAATCCATTTTACGTAATTTTGCGCCTACAGAGCGAGAAGTAGTTTCTAAGTCTACTGCGATTTCTGTTAAACGATCTTGTGATACTGGTTGAGTGCCACCTACTAATTCTACTAAGCGGGCTGTGTTTACTTCATTCCAATTGATTTTTGCTGACATTTTTTATTCCTCTAATAATTCTTTTATAGTTATAACGGGTATTCCGTTTGTGATTGCTTTTTTGTAAGATGAACCAGTTGTTCCATCTTCACATATTAAGTGTGTAACTGCTTTAGTTACTGAGGACTTAACCTCATAACCTTGAGACTCTAGGAATAATCCTGCTTCACTTCGGTTTTTAAAATCATTCAGTTTGCCTGTTATACTTATAACGTAACCGTTAGTAGGTACTTTGGACGTCTGATTTTTTATTGTTTTAAAGTAAACTGACCAACGAGATATAGTATCTGCATTTGCGTCAATCCACTCTAATAAGTTTTTAGCTGCTTTGTCACCGATGCCTGAGAGGATGCACATATCATATGTAATTGCCTCGATAGTATCGAAAGCTAGTTTTCTCATTGCACCGTCCCCTACAAGAGGGATAGAGACAGCAGCTAAAAAATCGTTTGGAGATATACCCTGGTCTACTCTAGTAGTCACTACATCGTACAACTTACTTGACATATGTGGTGAAAATCCTCTAGAAACGAGATCCTCAGGAACTAACTCTAGTAAATCATTGAACTTTGTCAATTCTGCTTTATCTAGTGTAGCTTCTCCAAAGCCCTTCATTTTCAGCTTCTTACAAAAGTTTTGTAATCTCTTTGTGGACTGTGCAGGACAATCATCACTATTCCGACAGAATAATTGATCGTTCACTCGCTCTAATTCACTTTTGCAAGATGGGCATGTTGTGGGGGCTATAATTTTCATATTAATTAATTTCTCTTGTTGCTTTCCTAACTTCTGAAACTATTATATAGTTTTTCATTTCAAAAGTCAAGATTAAATTTAATATTTTTGTCTGGAAGCTGTGTTGTTTCAGTTTTCATTAGTAAACCCTACCAATAATCTTAGGTATGATCTCACCAGATCGAATAACTTCTACGGTACAACCTAGTTCTAAATCTAAGGCTTCAATGTAAGCTATGTTATTTAATGTTGCTCTAGATACTAAAGCTTCGTTAATAATAACTGGATCTAACAGAGCTACTGGAGTTACCTTACCAGATTTACCTGTCTGCCACTCGACACCTAAGATAGTAGTCTGCACAGATTCTTGCTTTTCTTTCCAAGCTATTGAGCCACGAGGAAACTTATCAGTAAAGCCAGCCGCATTAAAAGCAGCATTATTACCTAATCGAAAAACAATACCGTCTGTAGGATATATACTTGACCAGTTTGCATCTTTATCTAAAATAGTATTGAAACCAATATTAGATACTTCTTCCATGTCAAAGATATAGTTATGTGACCAACCCCAACGGTTTTGAGAAATCTGTACATTGTAGGCAACAAATCGCATATTTCCATCAACTTTACGTTGTTCCCAAGTAGAAAGATCTCTATGACCTAGTGCACCACTAGCATAGTTACGAGAATTCTCCATATCTTTGCTAGCAACAACTTCGCCAGTAATCTGTGTAGGTTTTGTACATGGTATATTAGTTGGAATACCTAAAGTAAGTATTTTTGCAGAAATATCTCTGCCCATTATACCATCACCACGAGTTAGCGCATGTTGAAACTTACCGTCAACATATAAGATAGATACTGCTGCTCCGTCTAGTTTTGGAGTTTCAACACAGTCACGTTTATTTAAAGGTAAAGCACCGTCTACATCGTAGTGCTTTTTAAGAGAATACATACGGTACATATGCTTTATATCTCCTGAGCCATTAATAGATTGACCGTGAATAGCTTCTAAGGCATCGAACTCTTCATTAGAAATGATAGGTTCTCCGTCATAGTATGCTTTACTCGCTTTCTCCATGAAGATCTGTACTGACATTTTTGGCTTCCTCGATAACTGATGTAAGAACTTCTGCGTCACTAAGTATGTCTGAAAAGGCATTATATAGTCTTGCAGTAGTGTGTAATTCATAAGGCATAGTAAATCCATTATTGGTAGGGGCAAACTCTCCTTCAAAGTCTACATACCACTCACGGACACCAATATAGAGCTTATCTCTAAACTCAGAAATAGTAAATCTATATTGTATTCCTTTAACCTCATTTTCTAGTATAACTGTTTCTACGAGATCAGCGTGACCCTCGTATTTTTCATTAGACTTAGCGATCGTTTTTCAGTACGGCAGACAAAGGAGTCAATTTCTTGATTTTGTCGTACGGGATCCTAAGGGGGGAGTTATATCGCCAATTCCATAATAACACTTCACCATCTGTTGGCTTCATGTTACGCATTCTTTCTTGGATATAGGGTATGTCTAGCTCAATAGTACATACCGCGAACGTAACAACATTGCTGTCACGTTTTTGGTAGTATATGTGAAAGTCACCCATTTGCTCAGCTTTTTTATCGAAAAGAACTTTCTGCATGGGCTATCTCCTAGCTTACGGTTGGTTGCAAGATACCTGCGAAGTACATTGCTGCTTTACCTGTCATTTTATCTAAAATATCATCTTGAATAGCTTCTTCACCTGCTGCTGAGATGATTAGCTCTTTAAGCGTAGCAATTGCTTCTGCTTTGTTTACTCGCTTAGTTCCGCCTTCTTTTGAAGCAGATTTTGGAGCTGCTGTTTTCTTAATATAAACTTCTGCTTTATTAAGAATCATACGTACACCATTTACAGTTTCTTCGTGAGTTTCTGCAAGTTCTTTAACGATCTCTACTGAAGCAGCTGCTCGGTCGATATCATTGTCATATTCGTTAGCCATAGTATCTGAGTATTCTGAAATTACTAAAGCGCGTTTTTCGTCTGTCCAAGCCATGTTGGTATTCCTATTGTTAAATTATTCTCTTATTGAGAAAGTTATTATACTTCGTTTTTTGATATTTTGCAAGAAGTTTTTCAACTTCTTTCATCTAACTAAATATTCTCTAGTTGATAAAGATATTATACTTCGTTTTTTGATATTTTGCAAGAACTTTTTTAGAATAAAATAGCCGTCCGAAGTTCTTTGACGACTAAACCTTTATGCTTACAAAAATCTTTACGCTCTATAGGGGTTATTAATCTTTCTAGGAATTTTAACATTATTTTTTATCACCTTTATTAGCTGCTCTTAATGTATTTGCTAGATTGTGTTGTACTTCCTCTAGCTTCATATAATCTTCAAACGCTGCTAGGTTCACACCCAACTCTTCTAAGTGTTTCAAACAGCCTAACTCTACAGGAGATTGATAAGATTGCTCTTGCAAACCATTGCCCAGTACTTGTATGCGATAAGCATTCTTATACTTACCTTTAATCTGTGCAATACAACCATACTTAGCTGACCATACATATTGTCCATCATCAAAAGATTCTGACATACATTGGTCTGGCATTAGTGGTGGATGTAATGGGTCAATCTTTCCGTTAAAGCGTAACATAGCTCCATTCTTTTCTAGATGATCTTTGATTACATCAGTACTACGATAATGTGTATCTGATAGCTCTTGTAATCCGTAGCCATTTAAATAATCAGTAATCCACATGACAACTTCATCCTTGCTGACTGCTGTTTTACGTTTCTTTGAGCGTTGAACTTTATCTACTTCTTTCTTATCTAAATATTCTTCTACAAGACGACTCATTACTGAGTTGCTTTTAACGCCTAAAATATCACAAGCTCCTTTTTTGGTTCCACCACCCTCTAACCAGTCTATAGCTTTGATGTAGTGTTCTTCTGTGATGTTATTATATATTTTACGCTTTGCCATGATTGTATTCCTTAAATTTCTTATAATATAAATTATGTTCTGTATGCAAGCCACAAACTAAATCACCCATTAAAGGGATGATGTGGTCTACGTGATGACCCTGAGGTGTGCGCTTGTAAATACTAGCCATATTATCTGAGTCTGTCCAGATAGGTATTGACTTATTAAATCTGTTGTCAGCACAAAGCTTACAAGTACTGACATAAAACTGTGTTGAGCTTTTGGTGGTTTGACAAACAGAACAACGCTTAATACCAGAGATTGAAAGTAGTTCTGATACACAGGAAGTAGGTAGTTTGCTATCACATATCTGAGCAAATAAACTCCTAGTAGTGCCTAATAATTTACTAGCCTGATGCTTTGAAGAAGTATTTAAAATACTATATACTAATTCAAAAGCTGTAAGCTCACCATAAACTAAACAAGACTGTGTATAACCTAGATGATCTAGTACGTTTTGTGTTATTTCTATTTGCCGCATTATTATAATATCTCTACATTAATTACGCGATCATATCTAAAAGATCGCCATGCTTCCGCAACTAAATCATATACTACACAAACCTCCGAATTTTCAGAGATTGGCTGAGTAGTTTCTGGCAATAAGTATTCTGCTAAAGTACATTCCATTATACGTAAAGTACCATCTGCTTTTGTAAAAGTAACCATTACAGATGCTATGTCCATGGCGGCTTTAACGTGTATCCAATTAATCATTATTATTTCCTCAATTCAAATTATAAGATATTATAGCAAGAAATCTGATTTCATGCAAGAGATTTTTTTCTTTAATCTGGTCAAGTACCCGTCCCAATCTTTTATTTTTTGTTTAGGAGCAGTTATAAGTTCAAAATATTTAAAATTCTTAACAACATATGATGGAAATATTCGACATATATCTTGATAATGCTCATTTTTCTCAATTGGAGTAGGTTTTCTTTTCCAGTTATGTTTCTGTTTTTCTTCTTGTTTAGCTCTAGTTTTAATAGAAACTTTTGATTGATCTTTGAAAGACTTCATATGATCGTATTATCCTTTTGCGAGAAATTTGCCCCGCTATTTTATTCAGTGATTAAAAAAGAGACTATAAGTCTCTTGATTGTTCTTGATGTTCTTTTAGTTCTTCTGGTAATTCAACGCCTGGAGTTATGTTACAGTACTTCTTATACCATGCTATAGCATTTGTAATAGGAGATTTTTCTAAATCTTTATTTTCCTTAATACCACAGCGTCTTAGAATAGAGTTAGCTTTGAATAACCCACCAGCGATAGACTCTCCTGTTGCTAAGTAAAATTTATACCCATCTTTTGTATTTAGTAACTCAGACAATTTCTTAGCATTATTAAGTGATAGAATATACCAAAACTGTTTGAATACCTTATTTAAGTATTCTGCCCTAACATCTGGCTTTTCTTCTAGATACCTCTCACAATCTTCCCACGATAATTCATCTTCTATATCATAATAGTATTTAATTGTTTCCTTTACTTGGAAAGCATCATTATGTTTAGGTATGATCAAATTGGGGGCAGACATAAGTATTGCATTTATTCTCTGAATCTTTGCCTCGTCCCTAGATTCAGTATCTAGTGGACTGTCATATGCTTCATCTTCTACTTGGATAGCTGCACCTGCCTCTACTAAGTAATAATTAAACGTAGCAATATAAGTACGATATTCTCGTTCTCTGCGAATTGACATCATCTGCCTAGACTTGGTAGTAAAACCCGTGTCTAAAGTAACTCCTGAGTACCCAGTAGAGTATGACTTCATATTTCTAAAGAAATAGTGTATATGTTTAGGCTCTCTTTCTCGCATCATAGCTTGATAACGCATATTTGGTGTATGGTTTTCTGAAGTAGTAAGTACGAAAACAGTGTCAAAGTAATTAAAGTCAACACCATTAGTAATACTAGGACTACATAGTAACGTATCTATTTTTTGATTATTAAGAGCTTTGGTTGTATTATTAATAATATCAGTAACATCATCATCTCGCTTAGAGCTAGAGTGTACTACTTTAATTATCTTTTCTGGAAATCTTCTCTCTAGTGCTACTAAGTATTCATTCAAGGCTTTTGGTGAAGAATCAGATACTAGTAAACATTTATCCCCAATATCTATACATTCTGCTAAAGCACCCCATAAAGAACTTTCTTTTTTATGTTGCGTTGCTTTAACATTTTTAAGGTTTTGTCTTTTATGATCTATTCTATTAAGAGTTCTATTACCCTGCATTAAATCCACATAACAAGCTACAGTTTCTTCACTAATATCACCATCACTAATTACTACTCTATCAGTATTTATTAGTAAGTCACCCAATATTTCTATTATCTGAGCTTTGTCCTCTTCTTTTATTATAGAAGCAAACAACAAATTATTCATTAAAGAATCTGCTTCATCTATAAACATAAAATCAAACTTCATTCCTTTAATTTTTTTAAGAGAATGCAGCGTTCCAGATAATCTATTAGATTTACCACTAGCAAAGTCTAATCTTGCGGTATCTTGCCTAAAATCTCCAGCCTCAAATCTTATAGCATTAGATTCTACAAGAGCAGCCGTATCTGTTAGTGCAAGAAACTTACCTGGCAGTCTTCCTGCTTTTAACCAAGAAGCTATAGTATGTGTTTTGCCAGTACCTAAAGTTGCCTTTAAGAACGTAACAGAATCATTAGGAAGATCTCTATCTATATCAAGAAACTTTTCTTGAGAGCCACCACTTATTGATTTTAATTTTAAGCCCTTACATTCTTCAGGCAAAACCCTAACAGAACACGCTTTTATATTATTAGAAGCAGAGATCTCACCTTGAGAGATATAATCTTCAGACTCCCCAGGTCTTATACTTTCTATGATAGGTACTAGTATTTTTCTAAGAGATCTTAAACAAAACTGTTCTTGCATAGCTCTGTGATACGTAGCGATTACTGCAATTCTAAAACCTCTATTAGAACTCTCCCAATTAGCCAACCTATCAATCTTTAACTCTAGCTCTTCTGGAATTTCTAAACTACCCTGTATATTAAGGATATATCTATTTCTTTCCGAAACTGAAGCTTGTATAGGTTTAACATAAGGACTATAGCTATCAGGGACATAAGAACTATTACCATACTGATAAAACGTTCTATTATTTTTGAAGGGATCCATTTTAGGGTTTTCAAAGATTGGGTACGCTGTGTAGTGTGCTTGTACTGTGTGATACAGTGCAGGATCTACTAAATTAGCTTTATTTTCCACAGTCTTTTTATACGCACTATTAACATGATAAAACATGTTTCTCAACTGAGACTGTGAAAGCTTATCATAGTTTCGTATCCACATATGTAGTTTAATGCTATCACTAAAACCCGCAGACGAAGAAGCCTGAGCAATAAAGCCCATATCATCTGGAAACATCTCAGGGTGGCATGAGTGTAGTAATTTTATCACGTACTCACCCTGTGCTTTTAAATCTGTAGCAGATATGTATGAGGGTCGCGGTATTTCATCTATGTCCATAGCTACAATATTACTAGGAACTTCTTCCACAAAAGCAGCTTTTCTTGGCACCTTAGCGCCTCTAGTATGTGCTGAGTATTTGTGACGTATGACTAGGGATTTAGAATCTTTTCCAAGATGTTCTAAAATAGGCAACAACGCCTCTAAACTGGAAGGTTCCAAGAACTCTCCTAGCTTAAAAATTCGTGGATAGCTTGCTTTGCTTTTACTACCGTCTCTTTTTATAATTTTGGTTAAATTTAAGTTGTCAATATCTACGCGAAAATAATCACCAGAACTATTAACATCATTATAATCACACGCATGTAATACTGTTAAAGACATAGTAGTTCCTTAACACAAAACATGTTGTAGGTAGTATCTTTATCAATAAGGCACTCAACAAAGAAGTCCCCCATATTCATTTGCACTTGATTGTTTAAAACCAAATCGTGAATTATATTATCTATGGTTCTATCTGCAAATTCCTCGGCAGATTCTCCATCAAACTCGTTACCTCCAACTAAGGAGATCCACCTAGCTTCAATATACTTTCGTACTTCTATATTAATAAAAAGCTCTATGTCGAAAATATCAACATTAGAGGTTTTATCATATATAGTAAGAGGCTTTTTATTGACTAGGTAGTACGCTTCGTATTTTTTATTACGAGCATCTTGTATATTATAGTGCATTTATATTTTCCTGTTGTTTTTTAGATTATATTAGTTGTTTATACGATAACGTAGCATTAGTAGCGTAAGTCCTCGGCAACACCGGATAGACCATCGACTGTACTAAAAGAAACACATTGCTGTGCCAACACCCTCAGATTAATGTCCCAATTAAGACACTCCCGCGGTTAAACGTCCACTTCACCAGACGATATGTTTATTCTGAACTATTAAGGGTAATTAAGCCTTTGTCGTTCTTGCGCAGGTTCACTAGCCCACTGCTATTAACTATTCGGTTCCCAGATCCTACCCTCCAATTACAAAAAGGAGGCACGCCATATCGCGCTTAGAACTGCTCAGTATTAAATATTCTCTAAGTAAGAAATTATTATATAACATATATAGAAAAATGTCAAGCTTTATTTTAATATTTATAAAAATGACCCAGTAGAGTACTTTTATTAATTAATACATATTATATCAAAAACAAATCATATTGTCAAATATATTTTTAACTAATTAAATCCTGCTACCAGACGACCTTATAAAAATAGGCTTGACATTACGCACACTTGTGTGTATAATATATATTCAATCACTTAAAGTTAGTTGTTTAACCACAAAAAGGAATATAACTTGTCAAGAACTAAGAGAAAAGAAAAGCCAAGAAAGAACCATAAAAAGAGCGAAGTAGTATTTAGTAGTAAAAAGAAACACGATGAACTACAAATATGGAACAAGCCGGCTTTAGTCCCCAAGAATAAGAGACAAGAAGAATACATTAATGCAATAAAAAATCAAAAGATTATTTGTAGTACAGGTGTAGCAGGATCGGGCAAATCATATATAGCCTCAGTAATGGCAGCAGATATGCTTGTAGATTCTTCTAGTGCAATAGAGAAAATAGTAATATGTAGACCCAACCAGATGGAAGGTACTCAAAGCATAGGATTACTACCAGGAACATTGGAAGAAAAGCTAGCCCCATGGCTCCAACCAATTATTGAGACATTAAAAGCACGTTTAGGTAATGGGCATTTTGATGCTTACGTTGCTAATGGTAAGATAGAGTTTCTACCCCTAGAAATGATCAAAGGTAGAACATTAAACAATACATTCCTTATTGCGGATGAGTCAGAAGATATAGAGTGGCCGGTGTTAAAAACATTGCTACTACGTATTGGTCTAGATAGTAAAATGATTATTGATGGGGATGTTAGACAGACTAGTATCAAAGCCGCCTCTGGACTACAAAAATTGATGGATCTTGGTAATGAGTACTACTTACCAGTTGCCTTTGTTGATTTTGAGTCGTGGGAAGATCATTGTGTAAGATCAGACGAGTGTAAGCTTTTCGGACAAATATTTGAAGAAGCAGGAATATAAGATAAAGAGCCCAGGCCTAACCGCTTGGGCTTTTACGTCTAAAAAACAAATTGACAAAAGATAGAAAATTTAGTATAATAGTTTTAATAAATAAATAGGAGAGAAAATGATAGTAATAAAGAAAGACAACACACACGTATCCTTTGATACAGGCAAAGTACGTAATTGGGTAGTGTGGGGAGTCAGGGAAGTAAAAGATTTACAAGAACGCATCAGTATGGAATATACAATTCTTACTGAGACTTTATCACGCCTACCAGAACGTGTTACAACAGAAGAAATTCACCAAGTAATGATCAATGTTTGTCTTGATAAAGAAGAAATGGAATATAGTAGAGTTGCGGGCAAATTAGAGCTAGCAAGCATTTATAAAAATCAAGAACGATTATTGGGATTATATAAGCCCCAAACAGCAACCTTTAGTGAAGTCCTAGATATTATGGAATCCAAAGGTTTGTGGAAAGGTGAGTGGTTAGAAGATGAAGCATTATTCGATCCTAAAATTGATGATTGGTTAATAGAACTAGAATCTTATGATCTTGAGTTTTGGACAGTAAAACAGTGGAGTGACAAATATTCACTAAGCATTGATAAATTAGCAGTTGAAACCCCTGCAATTGGTTGTTTAGGTATCGCAATAGCCTATCATGGGGTTACAGATTTAGCTTTTGAAGTTGCTAAAGATTTAATCACTGCTAAACTAAACTTGCCTACTCCCGCATTGAATGGCTGTCGTAATGGTAACTTTAATAGTATTTCTTGTTGTTTACTAGAGGGTGGAGATAATACTGAGTCTGTAGACGTTGCGGAATTCATCGCAAGTCAAATGACAAGCAAGAAAGCTGGCATTGGTATTACTCTAGATACTAGATCTAAGGGCGACCCTGTACGTGGTGGAGAAGTTACACATTTAGGAAAACAACCACTATACAAAGCTATTGAAGCAGCAGTTAAAAAATATACTCAAGTAACTCGTGGTGGCTCAGCTACTATGACTTTTAAAGCTATTGACCCAGATATAGAAAAGATCTTATTATTTAAAACACAGAAATGTGATCTAGCAACTCGTGTAGATAAGATTGATTATAACTTTGCGTATAACGACGCTTTTGCTAAAGCAGTTCTTTTGGACGAAGATTGGTACTTGTTTAGTAAGTATTGGGCACCAGATATCCATGATAACTTTCACAGCGAAAACTATGAAGATTATGTTCGTGCTGAGTTAAAGAAAGGTACTCCACACACAAAAGTAAAAGCAATGGATATAGTCAAACAGTTTGGTGCTTCTCGTGGTGAAACAGGTCGTATGTACTGCATAAATGTTACAACCACCAACAAGCACACACCATTTATTGATATTATTCATCAATCTAACTTATGTTTAGAAATAGCACTACCCACTAAACCATACCCAGATATGGCAGATTTGTTAAGTCCTGTATCTGTAGGTGAGACTGCTTTCTGTAGCCTAGCAGCAGCTAATGTAGCAAATATACCAGATGATGAATTATTTGGTTTTTATGAACGAGCTTTAAGAACAGTAGATAAAATGATAAATAATGCCCCTATGATGAATGCTAGTATGCAAGAATCTTTGTTGCGTAGACGTTCTGTAGGTATTGGTATTACGGGATTGGCCTCAAAGTTATATAAGGCAGGACTAGATTATGATGGATCTCCTGAGTCTATAGAGTTTGTTGCACATACAGCCGAAATGCATATGTTTGCGTTATATACTGCAAGTATTAAAATGGCTAAAGAAGATGGAATTAGTGTAACAGGAATTAAAAAAGACTGGCTACCTATTGATACAATGGTATCTGATAGAGAGCCTACAATGGATTGGGAAAGTATCCGTGGTTTACCACGTAAACATTCAGTACTAGTAGCGCATATGCCTACAGAAAGTAGTGCAGTATTTTCTAATGCTACTAATGGTGTTTATCCTAGCCGCTCACGTGTAGTTTATAAAAAAGCTAGAATGGGTAAGGTTCAATTTATATCAGAGCATTTTACTCCAGATAAACTAACAGCTTGGCAAGTAGATATGATACCTTACTACGCTGCTATACAACCTTTTACAGATCAATCTACTAGTGCAGATTACTTTACAGATTTTACAACATTACCAAATAGGAAAGTACCAGAAGTTAATAATATAGAATGGTTTATAAGACAATCATACGCAGGAATTAAAACTGCTTATTACAATAATTTCTTAGACACTAAAGGTGAAGAAGTTGAACAAGAAGATTCATGTGAAGGCGGAGGCTGCAAATTATGATTACAATTTATACAAATAACCCTAACTGCCCATATTGCGACAAGGCTGTGGGAACTCTTAAAATGCGAGGTATTCCTTATGACTACCAAGTAGTAGATAAGACTTTAATAAACAGTAAGTTTCCAGAAGCTACTACTGTACCCCAAATAGTAGATGATGAGCGTTATGTTGGTGGGTATGATGATTTAGTTATCTACCTTGCTAAACAAGACGTAACAACAACAACAGCAAAGAAACCCAAAACAATATTCAATGTCAACAACACCGGACATGAGACTGGAGTTTACCCCTTATTTTTTGGTGAAGAGCTTGGTTTTGCAGATAGCATTACTTGCCCCTATCCTATCCTAGAAGAGCTTTATCAAACCCAAATGTCTCAAATTTGGAACGAGTTTGAAATAGACCTTACACAAGATAGGCAGGATATGCTTAATGTTGAGCGACCTAAGGTTGACTTAATGGTATTAAACTTATTGTGGCAGACTTTAGTAGATTCGGTTGCTAGTAGGGCCATAACTGGCTTATTGATGGAGTTTGTTACAAATAGTGATTTGGAAGCATTGTACAATGCGGTAGCTTTGTTTGAGTCAATTCACAACAAAACCTACAGCCACATTATTAAGCAAACTTTTGTAAATCCACTACAAGGCTTAAGAGATGGTTATGAGAACGAAAGAGTAATAAAACGTGCTACTACCATTACCAATGCGTTTAATAGGGTAGCTAATCTTAAAGATACTGATTCAGAGGAAGTAAAGAAAGAAGCTGTATACTTATCTATTGTTGCTTTATACTTACTAGAGTCAATTAATTTTATGAATTCTTTTGCTGTTACTTTTGGCATAGCAGAAACAGGAGTATTTCAAGGTATCTCTCAGAATGTAACATTAATTTGCAGAGACGAGCTTATTCACGCTAGGGCTGGTAAAGAAATACTAGGTATTGAGTACAAAGAATTAGCTAAGATTCTACCTCAAGTACAGCACATGTTTGATGAAGTAGTGAGAGAAGAAAAAGAGTGGAATGCTTACTTATTTAGTGAGGGTAGACAGTGTGTAGGTCTTAATGAGAATCTAAGTAATAACTACATAGATTATCTAGCAAAACCTATTGCTGCTAACCTTAAATTAAAAGAAGTAGTTGCACCTGCTAAAAATCCCTACCCTTTCATGGAAAGCTATGTAGACTCTAGTAAAGTACAAGTTGCTGCTCAAGAGCTACAACTTACTTCATATTTATTAAACTCTATTCAATCATCGTCTAAAGCAGTTATTAATGATATGTTAATTAGACTCAGAGGAGAATTGCTTTAATGAAAGCGATATTCGCAAGTGATTTAGCAGGGGGATTCGGCTATAAAGGCCGTCTCCCTTGGGCTAGGGTTCAGGAAGATATGAAATTCTTTATGAATAAAACAAGTAACCACATTATTGTTATGGGTAGAAATACTTGGAATAGTTTGCCTCAGTTACCTTACAGAATACCTGTAGTGGTATCTTCTATAGAAATACCAGAGGCACACTACCTATCTCCAAGCACTTATATTAAAGACCTACTAGCACTAGAAAAGCTAAACCACAAAAAAGAGATATTCTTAATAGGTGGAACAGCTTTACTAACTGTAGAGGCACTACAAGCTTGTGAGGAAATATTCCATACTACTATAAAGACTACTAATAGAGTAGATGTAAAACTGCCCGAAGAAGTCTTAGACTATTTAAAAACTTTAGATGCTGAAGTTTTATTAGACACACCAAACTGCACCATTAGGAGACACTTTGCAAAATTATAAACAACTAATACATGATATATTGTTAACTGGTGAAGCCTCTATGGACAGAACGGGTACGGGAACCATTTCCAAGTTTGGCTCTAGGTTAGAATGGGATTTGGCCAAAGGCTTTCCCGCTACAACTACTAAAACCTTAGCTTGGAAATCTGTAGTTTCTGAACTACTTTGGTTTCTGTCTGGTTCAACTAATACTAATGATTTAAGAGAAATACTACACGGATCTAGAACAGAGGGCAAAACTATTTGGGATGCTAACTTTGAGCACCAAGCAGTAAATTTAGGGTATTTAAATGGAGACTTGGGTCCTGTGTACGGTGCTCAGTTTCATCATAATAATCAATTAAATAACTTTATAGAAGGTATCAAAAATAACCCTAAATCCAGGAGACACATTATTTCTTTATGGAACACAGATGATTTAAAAGATATGGCGTTACCTCCTTGTCATGGTTTAGTTATACAAGCTTTTGTTAGTAATGATAACAAACTAAGTATACAGTGGTACCAACGTAGCGTAGATTCTTTTTTGGGACTACCCTTTAATATTGCAAGCTACGCCCTGTTTACCCACATACTAGCATCCATACTAGGGCTGGGTGTAGGCAAGTTAATATATGTAGGTGGAGACACTCACATTTATACTAATCACGTATCTCAGTGTGAGGAACTATTATCAAGAAAGCCTCTGCCGCTACCTAGTTTAGAAATGCCTAGTTTTAGTACTATAGACGAAGTAATTATTACTCCAATTTCATCGTTCAAATTAACAGACTACAAAAGTCACGGAAGTATTAAAGCCGACATGGCTGTATAAAAATTTACTATTGACAAAAAAAGCCGTTTACTGTATAATTAATATCTATACACTAGCGGCTTTTTCATACATGGAGGAAAGATATGCAGTATTCTCAGTTAAAAATAGTAAAAATATCTAAAAGGAGGTGGCAACTCCTTGAAGATTGGAAAACTCCCTTTGGAGTAGTACAAAAAGGGTTTATAAGTAATGGGGCAAATGTTCCTAGAATTTTATGGTCTATTATACCTCCCGCAGGAGAGTTATTTGAGGCCGCAATTGTTCATGACTATCATTATTATATGGCCCTAGGCACAAAGAAATCTTCAGACCTAGCATTTAAACAGGTAGCATTAGATTTTGGAGTAAGTAAGTTTACAGCAACTGCAGCGTATTATGCAGTATATTTATTTGGATGGGGTAATCACTAATGGCACCTGAAACCCTTACGGTAGGATGGTTACTAAATAAAGCTTGGCTATTATTAGTAGGCATTATGTGGTACGGTAAGAAAACTTTAGACGTAGGTAATAAGGAAAGAGACGAGGCTATTGCAGCATTAGAAAAAACGTTTGCAGAGGCAAGGGGTAAGTACGTTACCGATGTACAACTTAAAGAAGCAATACGTGAAGCTTTGGAACCCTATAAAGAAGATCAACAAGAAATAAAAGCCCTGCTTAGAAGTTTAAACGAGCAGATATTTAACTTAAGTAAGGACATGGCAGTTCAAACTGCTATTAGGAGCCTCTCAAATGACCAACAAAATAATGGTGATAGATAAGGAGTGGGCGTATATTGCAAAGGAATTACAAGTTAGAGGGTACGATGCAGTGTCTGCTACTTCGGAAGAAGCTTTAGAAGATGCTATAATCTGTAGGCCTGATTTAATAGTACTAGGAACCGACTATAAGCTTTGCGAATGTTTAAAAGATAAAACAGACATACCAATAGTTATGTTAGCTGATAAACTAAATAAGGAAGGAATCCTTAAAGCCCTAAAACTAGGATGTATTGACCTTTTAGAAGGTACTGAAAGTTCAGTTCTTAATAAAATAATTACACACCTAAGGTTATCTAATATAGAAACAATCACCAAACAATTATATAAATTAATTAATTAGTCTTAATAATTTAGTTTAAATATTCATTTGCCAATTACCTAATACTTTGATATAATAGTTTTAGAAATTAGTTAAGGAGATTACACTTATGCTACGACATATAGGTAGAATACTTTTTTATATGAAAATACGTAAATCAATTAAAGAGAGATTAAAAAATGACAGTTCAAGACCAACTAAAAGCAAATCAACAAGTTCAGTTCGACCAAAATATGGCAATGCACACGTTAATGGGTAATCTTCAACATTGGCGTAAAAATCAAAAGAACAACGCAAATCGCATGAAAATTATTACAGGTCGAGCAAAGATCTTTCAGCTATTACAGAGGTTCAATGGATAACACTACGGACTACTGTGTATGGGCTGACGGGACTACAATCCTTTCAGAAGAGTATAACTATGAAGAATACTCTTTTATGTCAGACGACTATCTAATAGTAGAAGTCCCTGATGATGAAGAAGATCCTGAAGATTGGATTTATGAGTATATCCACTCTGTAAATCTAGGCATCAGTTGTGAACAAAAGAAAATATTTTAAAGCAGACGAACACACTCACTAAGCAAGGCGTCGCTTAGGTGGCTTGGCAATAATAGTCGGTTCGAATCCGCACCTCTGCACCAAAACCGAAGGACTGTACTAATTGGTACAGTCCTTTTTTATTTTAAAAAATCAGTTGCTTAATTACCTATTTCTTGTTATAATAGCTTCATAAATAAAAAAGGAATAAATATGAATATTTTTTTGTTAGATGACGACATACAAAAATGTGCAGAATATCATTGTGATAAGCACATAGTAAAAATGCCTATCGAATACGCACAACTTATTAGTGCTGTATTAGTACCTTATGGCCTTGAAGCACCATATAAAGAGACACATAAAAATCACCCTTGTGCTGTGTGGGCTCGCGCTCATGCAGATAACTATACTTGGCTGTACGACCTAGCTATAGCTACTGGGGCTGAGTACACCCATAGATATGGTAAAATACATAAATCCACGGCAGTATTAGACACCGTCCCTAGAGTCATATCAGGAATGCCTGCTGGTAGTTCACCACCCCCTAACTGCACCACAATCAAAACAGGATATTCTCTTGTAGATTCTTATCGTTTATATTATATGCGCGACAAAGCTCGTATGTTGACTTTCAAAAACAGACCAGAACCACCGTGGATGCACGACAGATACTACCTTGAACAGTTAGACATACTCGGACCTCTTGTTATAGAAGTCAAACCACCTAGGGTTACTAAAGCTGACTTACTAGAAAAATGTAAAATTAAAGGAGTTTCCAAGTTACTACTCAAAGACATTCAAAAGTTACTATTAATAACTGAGTTTCCTGAGCTAGTCCTACCCGACAGTAGGTTAAAAGCTCCGTACATAGCTGAGTTACAAAAAATTGCTAGCAGTGTAGATTGGTCTAAGCTGACTATCAAAGAAATGTCAGAAGTAATTACAAGCTTACATTAATAAAAATAACGTAGATGATATTGCTACTTTATCTTTATTAGGAAGAGGCAGATACCCTTGGCGAAGATGGTAAATTATTTTAAAAATCCCTTGCTTTGTACTAAAATTATTGATATAATAGTTTTAGAGATTTGACAAATAACATAGTTTCTAAGCTGCTTAGGTTCTTCACTTAATCAAGCAGCTCCCGAGTCTACACTAAATAGTACTCCAACTGTTGTAGACCCCGAGTTATTACCGAGGGTAGGGTTATTAAGCGAAGTAATACGGCCGAGTAAGGATTTGCTACAGTCCTTGTCGTTATGACTGAAAAAAAGAACCAAGAGCATGGATTGCCAGTCAGCGCAATTAAAGATTAACTGATACAGGTAGTGTGATTCTTCCAGCCCTTACTAGTCGGGTTTAAAATAACTAGCGTGCTGATGAGAGGTCAGCATACTTTTATCTGAAAACTTTTTAGCATACACTTTACCAGAACCAGTACCAAAAGCAACGCCCAAATAATGGGAGGTCTAGAAATGGTTCGACTAGTATAGGGTTGGTAGCCCTGTGGTGTATATGGATTGATACGATGTGGTGTTACGGCAAGCACAGATTCCCGCCAAGGGGGTCGGCTCAGGTTCGAGTCCTGACTTCGTAGAAAGTGTATGACTAAAGAGTTTACTCTTATTTATAAAAGCCTATTGTTAAAATTAGCAGTAGGCTTTTTACGCGTTTAAATATTAAAGGAGAATTATATAATGCCAACAATTACTAAAAACACAACAGATACTTTCGTAAAATGGGCTGAAATACCTGCAGCCTCTAATTTGTTTATACAGAATCGAGGTTCCGCTGTTTTGGAACTATTCATAGGAGCAACCGCACCTGCAGCAGGAGACGTGGGAATATTATTACAAGCAAATGATATAGGAATACAAATACAGCTAGGGACTGGAGAAGAAGTCTATATTAAGGATACTGATGTTTCAAGACCAACTATTGTCGTAGCGGTAGTTTAATATGGCAATAATACTACCCCTAAGACAAACACTTCGTAGTATGTTAAAGGTTTCTCCTTTAAAATACTATTTTAGGAAATTAGTAAAGAAGTATTTTGTAAAGCTAGACCCTGTACTTAATTCATATTATGAAATGGCAGCGCCCATTACATTTTCGGGTGATTTTGAAATTGAAGTTGAGTTTAGTACGACAAATACAAACAACCAAATATTACTAGGGGACAACCATACAACGTCAATGTATTTTAATATAGATAGTAATACTATTAATGTCCATATGGGAGGTGCATATGAACGCGCCTTTGCATTTAGCCCAGTAACATTGCATGACGGCAAATTACACAAGGTAAAATATAAATTAACAGGTGCATCTTTAGAGGTTTTTTTAGACGGTACTTCTTTAGGTTCTCAAACAGTTACAACTTATACGGGAGCTAATAACTTCAGGATAGGTAACTCTAACTCTGCTAATTATCCTTTTGATGGCATAATAGCCAACGCTAAATTTACAGACAAATCGGGGGCAAGTGACGTTGTGACAACTTTTAAACTAGACAACAGCCCCGCCAATAATTATACGTATAGCACAGAAATTTTAAACAACAATACTTTTACTGATAGTGCTAACGCTAGGCAGTATTTAATTGCTACGAAAGGTTGGATTATTACAGATGGAGGAGCAGCACCATGATAACTAAATTAGCAGGCTATTATTCAATTGGTGGTAATCCCGTCATAGTTGATGACGGGCTAGAAGTTTCTTTTTCAGATGATAAAGAATTGATTGTATACGCTACAGAAGCAGAGTTTTTAGAAGCGTTTCCAGAGCCAGAACCAGAGCCAGAAGAATTAGAAGAGGATGATATATAATGTCATTTATATTTAAAATAACTACAACAACGTCTCCGCAAACTTTTGTTATACCTTGCGTTGCGGGGGGAACTTTTAACGCAACAGTTGACTATGGAGATGGAACAGGTTCACAAACTGTTACAGCCTATAATGATGCCAATTTAACGCATTCATTTGCTACAGCAGGGCAGCACACAATAACTATTGACGGTACTTTCCCAAATGTTAGGTTTAATAATAACGCATCAAGTCGAGACCTTGTAAACGAAGTTGTTGATCTGGGCGATGTCGGCTGGACTGATTTATATCAAGCATTTAGGAGTTGTCCAAACTTAACAACTTTTAATAGTGGCACGGCTGACACTTCAAACGTTACCAGTATGAGTTATATGTTCCTTGATTCCCCAAGTTTAACAACTTTAGATTTAAGTAATTTTGACACTTCAAGTGTTACCAATATGAGCCTGATGTTTTATAACTGCTCAAGTTTAACAACTTTAGATTTAAGTAATTTTAATACTTCAAGTGTTACTACTTTTCACGAAATGCTTAGAGGTTGCTCAAGTTTAACAACTTTAGATGTAAGTAATTTTAATACTTCAAGTGTTACTACTATGCATCAAATGTTTTATCTCTGCTCAAGTTTAACAGCTTTAGATTTAAGTAGCTTTGACACTTCAAGTGTTACTCGTATGAGCCTGATGTTTAATAGCTGCTCAAGTTTAACAACTTTAGATGTAAGTAATTTTAATACTTCAAACGTTACTACCATGGCGGATATGTTTAGGGATTGCTCAAGTTTAACAAATTTAGATGTTAGCAGTTTTGACACTTCAAGTGTTACTGCTATGACTTATATGTTTAGAAATTGCTCAAGTTTAACAACTTTAGATATAAGTAATTTTGACACTTCAAGTGTTATTAATATGCATCAAATGTTTATAGGTTGCACAAGCTTAACAGCTTTAAATCTTAGCAGTTTTGACACTTCAAGTGTTACCGATATGTCGTCAATGTTTTATAACTGCTCAAGCTTAACAGCTTTAAATGTTAGCAGTTTTGACACTTCAAGTGTTACCAATATATCTCAAATGTTTAGAGGTTGCACAAGTTTAACAAGTCTAGATGTAAGTAATTTTAACACTTCAAGTGTTACCAATATGAGCGTGATGTTTTTTAACTGCTCAAGTTTAACAACTTTAGATTTAAGTAATTTTGACACTTCAAGTGTTACTAATATGAGCCTGATGTTTTATATCTGCTCAAGTTTAACAACTCTAAATGTAAGTAATTTTAATACTTCAAGTGTTACTAATATGAGCCTGATGTTTTATAACTGCTCAAGTTTAACAACTTTAGATGTAAGTAATTTTAATACTTCAAGTGTTACTAATATGAATACTATGTTTAGAAGTTGCTCAAGTTTAACAACTTTAGATTTAAGTAGCTTTGACACTTCAAGTGTTATTAATATGCAGGAAATGTTTAGAAGTTGCTCAGGTTTAACAAGTTTAGATGTTAGTAGCTTTAATACTTCAAGCACAACCAATATGAGATTAACATTTCTTAGTTGCACAAGCCTAACAACTTTAGATTTAAGTAATTTTAATACTTCAAGTGTTACCAATGTTTATTCTATGTTTACTAATTGCACCAACTTAACAAATTTAGACATAAAACATTTTAATATATCAAATATAACTGATGGACGGTTTTTTTTAAACAATGCTAACAACGCCTTAACCACCACACAATATGACGAGCTACTAGAAGCATGGGCCGTTCAGGACGTACAACCTAACGTGACGTGGCATTTCGGTGATGCTCAATATACTGTAGAGACTGTTGCAGATTGGTACAGCCCTAGAAGTGCCTCATCTTTATCAATTATTGATAATAAACTTGTTAGTATTGCGGATAGCACAGCAACATTCGGAGCAGCACAGCAGGTTGATAATTTAATTATTGGTAATACTTATAAAATTGTAGGCACAGCAACTTGTAGTAATAGCTCTGCTAGTCTTTATTTTAGGGTTTCTACAAACTCAGCACTTACCGCTAATATTCTTACGATTAGTGCTATTGGCACTGTAAAGGCTGATGCTATTTTTATAGCAACAGCAACAACCCATTATGTTGGTATTATTTCTGCAGGCCATGCAGCCAACGACACGGTGACACTAGACGCAGGTATAACAGTCAAAAAAATCACAAACTATACACAAGCTAACTCAGCTAGTGAATTTGAATATTCACAAGAAAATGTGTTTGGAAGTAACGTGATTACTAACGGTGGTTTTGATACTGATAGCGATTGGCTCTTTACAGTACCCGAAAGTTTTTCAATAGTAAACGGAGTTTGTGAGATTAATCACGCTTCATCCCCTTGGGGCAGATTACGTCAAGACAACATACCTATAGGTAGTTATCTTATAACTTTTGATTTAGTAATAGAATCTGGAGCACTTACTGGCATATCGGGATCTGATTTACCAAATTTAAATCTAACCTCTAGTGGCAGTTACTCTTTTGTTTGTAATACAACTTCTATATATATACATTTTGTATTTGCAGTAAATCCGACAGTAGGTTCTATAGACAATATATCATTTAAACCAATTACAAACGCCGTAATATACAAAAACATTCCACAATCAGCTCGTAATCCGTATACTCTTGAAGGTCTTAATTGGACAGGCATTGAATTGGCAAACCCTATGAGTGATTACAGTCTTGATAATACTATATTTACAACAGATAGTAGTGGAATTAGTGTAGACTTTACAGGCGGAAGTGCAGTTGGTACATGGCTTATAAGTTCACCACTAGAAATATACACAGATTACAAAGTTTCAGTTAATGTTTCTGATCATACTCGGGGTGGTTTATCTGCTCGCTTAAGGACTGGGAGTACTGTTTTTTTATTGCCAGAGGGTTTAGGTGTAAATAGTGCAATTATAAAAAGTGGTGGCGGTGGTAGTACCACTATACGAACTAGAACAAACTCACCAGTAGAACTAACATATAATAGTGTATCAGTTAAAGAAGTGATCGAGGTAACAGAGCAAGCGGCATTTTCACCCGTAACTAGCCTTATGTCATTAACAGCGGCTTGGACTACTAGAGGTACTGGTTATTCAACATTAAGTAATACCACTGCCTCAAGTGTTCGTGTAGATGCTAAGATTAGCAATACAGATGACGGAATTTTAATGGAGGCGGGGGCTAGTACTTTAGGTCTGATATTATACGTTTATAATGGGGTTTTGTATTTTCAGTGTGGGGATGGTACCGCATACGGAACAGCTAATAACAGAGCAGAAGTATCTTATACATTACCTGTGGGTGAGTCTGATTATATTATAGAATGCTCTGCCGATACTTCCAACGCTGTTTTATATGTCAATGGCCTAGTAGTAGGTTCACAGACTTTTAGCGAAGCATTTGTAGGAGGGACTAACGATGGCACGGTAGGCCAGGTAGAATTTGCCGCTGCAGTTAATCGAGGCGGTTGGATAGTTGACGGCTCAGGGTTATACACTAACACTATAACCAAATGTGATATATTCAATAACCAAGTAACCGCGGACGTATAAAGGAAAAAATATGAGTTATTTATATACAGTAATGCAAACAGATGTGAGTGAGTTTCTTGGAAGCGGTGCAAGTTATGCCGATGATAAGTTATTATTAAAAGGCTTAACCTCTACGGAGGCTAACGCTTATACTGGTGAAATCCATAGAGTTGACGAGCTAGGTTTTAATCCTGATAATGATGAAGAGTTAGAAGGCTTATTAACTATTGAATTATCAAAAATAGCTGATGATTTAACGATTGAAAGCGAAGAAGAAGTTAACATCGGCACTTTAACAGTTTTTAGCAAAGTGCAGGGTCAATGGTTATATGCTAATCACCTAAGTTTTATGCCAGTAAGTACAGAAATTTAAAAAAACTTCTTGCTTAAAAACAAAAAAGTTGATATAATAGCTTCAGAAATTAAGAAAAGGAGTTATTATGTTTTTTGTTTGGCATATCAACAAAAATTTACAAGATAAGATTATTTCGTATCTTGCATCTGTAGTAACAGAAAGTTTTGATAGAACTATTCACGTAGAAGTAGAGTATGATTCAAAAATTTCAGTAGATGGTTGGACTTACTTTGATGGAGATACTGTCTTTGTTAGCTACAAAAATAAGATAGGTTTGGCTCATGAATTAGTTCATGTAGCCCAAATCCTAAATAAACGCTTTAATCCTGACACCCAAGAATGGGAAGGAAAAGTCTATAAGGCAGAGCAGCCTTGGGAAGATGAAGCCTACATGTTAGAATTAGAGGTACAAAATAAATGGTTTATGTAGAGGTTAATTATGGGTGATAGATTTTATCAGCAGCAATACGGTACAACTATGGGAGCGCTGGCAGAGCCATTGCGACCTACTAAATCTTTAACCAAAGCAGAGTTAGTCTTAATCCCTGGTACTGAAAAGTTATTAGTAAAAGATTTACACAGATTGCGTCTAGTTAACCTAGATTTTGTTAGCCTAGAGCTACCTACGGGCAGGCTCAAAGCACCCTACATTGCACAGTGTAAAAAGATTGACCCAGAAATTAATTGGTCAAAGCTGACAGTTGCAAATTTAAAAGAAGTAATTACACAAGTTTCGGGGATATAGCTCAGTTGGGAGAGCAATTCCCTTGCACGGAATAGGTCGCTGGTTCGATCCCAGTTATCTCCACCATATACGCCTCCATAGCTCAGTTGGTAGAGCAGCTCACTTGTAATGAGCAGGTCTTAGGTTCGATTCCTGATGTGGGCACCAAATATTATAGAGAAATAAAATGAAAGTGTATAATAAACAATGGAAACGCGTATTTACAATAGCTTATCGAGATGATTATGGATTTTTGGTAGATACTACGGGAATACAACACAACCCTAAAGCTGTTAGACTAGCTACAGAAGGCGACAAAAATTAATATAATAAAAGTAACACAAGTAGGTCAACGACTTTACTTCACAGCAATAAATAAGGATGGCAATATCAAGATAGGTATGCGAGACATTAAAGCTAAGAAGACTGAGTGGTTTGACGCTATAATCTAAATAAACCTCGACTTAGTTCGGGGTTTTTTGGTCTATAAGGAAAAGACATGCACTGGATAGATAAATATAGGGTATTTCCAAGGGTAGTTTTGGTAGGGTACATGCTAGCCCTAGCATTATCATTGCAATGGTACTTTGCTTTTGAGATAAAATACCAAACACAATGTGACGCAAAAACAATAGATGTGTTGCTAGCATCAGGCAGCGACCTGAAAACTGCACAGTCCATAGCTTGTACAACAGTTGATGTAATAGGGCAGCCAAATGGTTATACCGCATTAATGAGTGTACTTACTGGCTCAGCCGCCGCAATATTTAGCTTTTATGTTAGTTCGGGTCCTGCACGTAAAGATCCATAAATTAACTTGCTAAACACTAAAATTATTGATATAATAGTTTTAAGAAATAAGGAGAACATAACAATGGAAATTTGGAAACCATTTGAACCGCTTTTACTAGGAGAACCTGGCTGCACATACGAGCAAGACTTGGAGACAGCATTTATGGCTACTTGCATTATATTGGAGATAATGATTCATGATTACTAATATTTTAATAGGAACCACAGTTTTTACACTATCTCTTTGTGCTTACTTAGGTAATCAGCTAAAAGAAGAAACGAAAGCACATGGTATGACTATCGCAAGTCTTGTTCAATCTGAAGCTGTAGTAGCTAAGCTACAAGAGTCTATTATAGACATGCGTGTAGAACAAGTTATAGCTGAAGAAGTATCATTAGAAATTACTAACGACTTTAACGAGGCTAAACGAGATTTAAGTGAGATGCGTACCCGTGAAGCAACAGTACTAAAACGAAAGTCTCTTGTAGCCTTAAAAATTAATAAAGCATTCAAAAAGAGTCAAGAAAGGTTAGCTTGCATTACAGGAGATAAACGATTATGTGGAAACAAATAATCCTAGCAGCAATGTTAGTGGGTTGTACAAGTACGCCACCTATTACTGTGCCTGTAATTGTAGAAGTTCCTGAGTACCACCCCTCAATGCCTATACCTTACTCAGTATGTAATGTAGTATGGGAAGTATTAAGAGTAGAAAACTTAGCTAAAGTAGCGGTATCTTATAACGATAACCTCACCTTAGCTATTTGTCTTGGAGATGTAGAAAGATATATCTTACAATTAAAAAACGTAGCTTGTTATTATAGACAAGATTTAAAAGAATACATATGTAGTAAGGAACAACATGTCAGCAAATAATAGATTATCTAAGGTATACAATAAACCTCGTGGAAGCGTTGATAGCGATATTTACTTGGTTGGAGCAATCGAGGCTCCTGAGTATTACCTAGAAGAGTTCCAAACACTACGGGAAGCAACAGCGGGCGAAAATATAACTATATACATTAACTCGGGAGGCGGTAGAGTAGACACAGCAGTACAAATGCTAGCAGGTATTAGAAATACTGCGGCAAAGGTTACTTGTGTTATAGAAGGTTGTTGCCATTCAGCAGCTACTTATGTATTTTTAGCAGCGGACGAGTGGATAGTAAATCACAACAGTCTTATGTTGATTCACAACTATTCAGGCGGTGCTTATGGAAAAGGTGGTGAGTTGGTTGATAACGTTATTGCTAATGATAAGTGGGTTAAGAACCTAATGGTAGATGTATACAAAGGATTCCTTACAGAGGAAGAATTAGAAACTGTATTATTAAACCAGGATCTTTGGCTAGAAACTGATAGTATTAACGAGAGACTACAAAATGTAGTTGTTTTACGTCAAGAAGCCATTCAAGAGCATGAAGATGCTATGAGAGAAGAAGTTAAGAAAAAACTTAAAGAGTTAAGTGATGAAGAACCAGAAGGCAGTCCTATATAGTATAGTTGAGACTCCCCCTTAACAAATTTAAAATATTACTTGCCAAATGCCTAATAACTTGATATAATAGTTTCAGAAATTAAGAAAAGGAATAAGTAATGAAGATATATGTAGCAATAAATAAGTCGTGTTTAATTACACATTACTTTGACTCTGAACAAGCAGTCAACGCCTTACTTACTATGGACAACTCTGCGTGGGTACGTAGCGGAGAGTTTACTATTATAGGTAAAGTATCTGGTATGGTAATTAAAGATATTAAATCAGTGTATAAATTATATGGAATATAGTCCATAGTAAAAGGAATAAGGAATCCCAGTGTTAGAAACTATCATAGGCATATTTTTGGTAATATGTTATTTAGCTCCCGCGATACTAGCAGAGTTAAGAAACCATAAAAACGTGTATGGCATATTAATGTCAAGTGTATTTTTAAATTGGACAGTAGTGGGGTGGTTTGCAAACCTACACTGGAGTATGTCAAAAAAGAAGGATATGTAATGGAAAAGCAAGGTTTTGAGGATTATTTCTTAAATTTGGGATATAAACACTCCAATAACTTAAGTTGGTTAAACGGGTGGACTCGTGCAGAACGAGAATCTCGTTGTGGTTGGTATGACGAAATAGGGAGACCAAACAGTGATCGCAACAAAGATAAGTCCTAACTTTTGGCTTTCTGAGTTTGAAAAGTCAAGTACAGCAGTTAGGTATGGTATTGATAACTTAGCTACCACAGAAGTAAAAGAAAAACTAGAGCTTTTATGTTTAAGAGTGTTACAGCCTACTAGAGATTATTTTGTAGAAAAGAGAGTGGCTAGAGGTATGACAATTAACTCAGGCTTTCGTTGCGTAGAGTTAAATAGAAATTTAGGATCTAGTGACAATAGTCAGCATGTTTTGGGCGAAGCTGCCGATGTTGAAATGCGTGGTGTTGATAATTACGTATTAGCTACTTGGATTAGAGAAAACTTAGAGTTTGATCAGTTAATCCTAGAATTTTATGATGGCGTAGATCCTTCTTCTGGTTGGGTTCATGTTTCATACAAAGAAAATAATAATAGAGGCGAGTGCTTAACCATTAATAAAGGCACTGTTAAACGAGGGCTAATAAAAGGATAAATAATTTGGATTCTATTGAAACGTGGGGCAAGGGTTGCCGCAGATTAAGAGGAAAGGCTTCCAAACTAGAAATTATTACAACTATCAGCGAAGAAACTAGCACTAAGGTGTTAGATATTGGGGGTCTGACTATATCAGACTTAAATAAAATATTAAAGACAGCAAAAGAGCACACCAAGTTTTCAAAAGAAATGCCTACTGGTAGATTAAAACAACCTTATATAAAAATATTAAATAGTATATTCCCAGAGGTAACGGCTTTCGATAAACTCCCAGTAGCATCTCTACAGTCTTTACTTGGGGCATTTATATATGTGGAATAACGTATTACCTACTACAGCATTAACTATGGGAATATTATTATTAGTAGCTATTATTGTCGTACCAACCATTTGGGCGATTTTTACTTTTACAACACTAACTTTAATCGAAACTAGTTTACTAGTATTAGCAGTTAGTTCAATAGGAAATTTAGTAGGTCGAATCCTACGGTGGTAACAAATTATGAATAAAGATGATTACGCATACGCTATGGCTACACTATTATGTTTAGACCGTGGTATGGAAAAAGATTTAATGCAGCTATCAATAGAAACATTAGCTAAAATGTACGTAAGCTACGTAGACAACGCAAAACGTTCTAATGACGCTATAGAGCGTGCTAGTGCATTATAACAAGAACCTACCCCCAGTTGGAATTAAGCTTCTTGTTAAAGAGGCAGACACATGGCACCTAGTGACTAGGTCTAAGTGGGCAAATAGAAACACCGAATTTGTTGATTTCAATGGTGTTGATAAAATTTTTACTTTAAATATAAAGCGAGGCAACATAAAGTGGATGTATCCCTAGTAGTAGATGAATACATAATAGTAGTATGGCACTTAGCGTTTTGCACACCAGACAATTGGGAGAGTATAGTTGATTATTTCGTTTACACAGTTCGTCAAAGAACTAAAACCATTTTACAATGGGCAGGTATTTAATCCTGCAATTCAAGAAGAATACTTACATAATGGTAGGTTAGATACTAAGTACGTTGAACATATATTAGAGCAGAGAACGACAGAAAGCAAAATGAGAAGTCTGGTCAACTCTGAGTTTGGTATGGTTACGTTTGAGGTACCAGAATTAACCAATGAAGTTACTAAAGATACGTTTTTTAAACATTACCAGTTCGGTAAATTTACTAACGTCCGTGGTTGGATAGGCTTTTTTGACAGGGCACACAATTTATTATTGACTAAGGAATCCTTATATGACTACATCTTGGACAGAGAAATTAACCTCGAAGCGTGAGGAATATAAAGCATTACATGAACAGTACATACCCCTTAAAGCCGATCTTATAATGATAGGGGAGTTACTAGCTAATGTTGAATATGAAGAAGATCAAATAGATTGTATAGTAGAAGTAGGTAAGGAACTACTATCTGATGTGGAGTACCTAGACAGAAAGATGTTCGTTACTGAGCAGATAATTGAGGTCTACGAACGCTATGAAGAGATGGAAGAAATGGAAAACATGCCAATGCATTAATTAAGCTGCCTTCGGGTAGCTTTTTTGCGTTTAAAATCTATTGCCAAACACTTAAATTATTGTTATAATATGTTTAAGAAATAAAGGAGAGATCATGTATGACAAAAGAAATAGAAGAATTACAAGACATTATACGGGACGCACCCCTGAATTGGAGCGCCAACGTCAAGCTAGGCAGACTTATTAAAGAGTATGGCGATGAACTTGACGCACAACAAGATAAAGAACTTAAGGAATTATAAAGTGGATAGTAGAATAGAAGAGATATTATATCAAGAAAAAAAGCGTCAACAGATAACAATAGAATTAATTGCTAGTGAAAACTTTGCGTCAGACGCAGTAATGCAGTTGAATGGCTCTATTTTTACAAACAAGTATGCTGAGGGGTACCCTGGTAAGCGTTACTACAATGGTTGTGAGCATATGGATGAGATAGAGACTCTAGCAATAGACCAGCTTAAAGAAATCTATGGTTGTGGGTTTGCTAATGTACAGCCACATTCTGGGGCTAATGCTAATACTGCCGTATACAATGCATTTCTTAACCCAGGCGATAAACTTCTAGGTATGGATCTTTCTAGTGGAGGCCATTTAACTCATGGAGCTAAGGCAGCAATGCCTGGTAAGATATATGACTGTGAAACCTATGGTGTAGACGAGAATGGATTAATTGATATGGAGGAAGTCCTATCATTAGCTATTCAACATAAACCTAAGATGATTGTAGCAGGAGCTTCAGCAT
>Ga0209712_10000269_pt1 | contig 47455 bp, 56 predicted proteins | sample ArcOceMetagenome_FD_187443 | JGI IMG/M metagenome (GOLD analysis project Ga0209712, IMG submission 187443) | Marine eukaryotic phytoplankton communities from Arctic Ocean - Arctic Ocean - Greenland ARC118M Metagenome (SPAdes) (version 2) | ecosystem: Environmental > Aquatic > Marine > Oceanic...
ATTTTTGTGAAAGCAGAAAGTGCCGTTTGGAACGTATACACAGGTGGTGCATGGCTGTCGTCAGCTCGTGTCGTGAGATGTTGGGTTAAGTCCCGCAACGAGCGCAACCCTTGTTTTTAGTTGCCTTTATAGGAACTCTAGAAAGACTGCCGGTTATAAACCGGAGGAAGGCGGGGATGACGTCAAGTCAGCATGCCCCTTACACCCTGGGCTACACACGTGCTACATTGGGCGAGACAATGAGATGCAAACTTGCGAAGGTAAGCTAATCTATAAACTCGTTCTAAGTTCGGATTGTAGGCTGCAACTCGCCTACATGAAGTTGGAATCGCTAGTAATCGCTGGTCAGCTATACAGCGGTGAATTCGTTCCCGGGCCTTGTACACACCGCCCGTCACACCATGGAAGTTGGTTATACCCGAAGTCGTTACTCTAACCATTTATTTGGAGGAGGATGCCTAAGGTAGAATTGATGACTGGGGTGAAGTCGTAACAAGGTAACCGTACTGGAAGGTGCGGTTGGATCACCTCCTTTTAAAATTATAAATTTTAAAATTCTGGTCGATTAAAATAAAAAATCTTTGAATAGAAAAATTCAAAGGGCTATTAGCTCAGTTGGTTAGAGCGCACCCCTGATAAGGGTGAGGTCTCTGGTTCAAATCCAGAATGGCCCAGCGGGGGTATAGCTCAGTTGGTAGAGCACCGCCTTTGCACGGCGGTTGTCAGCGGTTCGACTCCGCTTACCTCCACAATAATTAAAAATTACTTTAAACTAGTTCGTTTAAAGGTATGTAAATGTATTTTAACTCTAATAGAGTTTCTGTGTTAAATTCAAGGAACTAAGAGTTTATGGGGGATACCTTGGCATTCAGAAGCGATGAAGGACGTGGTTACCGACGATACGCTTCGGGGAGCTGGAAACAAGCTATGATCCGGAGGTCTCCGAATGAGGAAACTTTAATAATAACTGCTTATTGAATTCATAGATAAGTAAGAGCAAACCTAGGGAATTGAAACATCTTAGTACCTGGAGGAAGAGAAAGTAAAAACGATTCCCTGAGTAGCGGCGAGCGAAACGGGAACAGCCTAAACTCAATTCATAATTGAGGGTAGTGGGACAATTATAAACGATACTGTGACAATTAGAAGAACAAGTTTGGAATACTTGACCATAGAGAGTGATAGTCTCGTATTCGAAAATTGAAACAATCAAATTGAATCCCAAGTAGCATGGAGCACGTGAAATTCCGTGTGAATCTGCGAGGACCACCTCGTAAGGCTAAATATTACTGAATGACCGATAGTGAAACAGTACCGTGAGGGAAAGGTGAAAAGAACCCCGGGAGGGGAGTGAAAAGAACATGAAACCGTAAACTTACAAGCAGTAGAAGGACGACTAAAACGTCTGCCTGCGTGCCTGTTGAAGAATGAGCCGGCGACTCATAGGTAGTGGCAGGTTAAGGCAGTGAATGCTGGAGCCACAGTGAAAGCGAGCCTGAATAGGGCGTTTGTCACTAGTTATGGACCCGAACCCGGGTGATCTAACCATGGTCAGGTTGAAGCTTAGGTAATACTAAGTGGAGGACCGAACCGACTGATGTTGAAAAATCAGCGGATGAATTGTGGTTAGGGGTGAAATGCCAATCGAACTCGGAGCTAGCTGGTTCTCCCCGAAATGCGTTTTGGCGCAGCGATAAATGTTATAATTTAGGGGTAAAGCACTGTTACGTATGCGGGCTGGTAATTCGGTACCAAATCGTTGCAAACTAAGAATACTAAATGTACAATTTATCAGTGAGACTGTGGGGGATAAGCTCCATTGTCAAGAGGGAAACAGCCCAGAGCACCAGTTAAGGCCCTTAAATAATTACTAAGTGATAAAGGAGGTGGGAGTGCAGAAACAATCAGGAGGTTTGCTTAGAAGCAGCAATCCTTTAAAGAGTGCGTAATAGCTCACTGATCGAGTAAACCTGCGCCGAAAATGTACGGGACTAAGTAATTTGCCGAAACTGTGCGATATATGAAATATATCGGTAGGGGAGCGTTCTGTTGTAGGTTGAAGTATTAGCGTAAGCGGATATGGACGAAGCAGAAGTGAGAATGTCGGCTTGAGTAACGAAAATATAGGTGAGAATCCTATACCCCGAAAACCCAAGGTTTCCTCCGGAAGGCTCGTCCGCGGAGGGTAAGTCAGGACCTAAGGCGAGGCTGAAAAGCGTAGTCGATGGACAACGGGTTAATATTCCCGTACCATTTTTTATTGATATCGAGGGACGGAGAAGGCTAAGCTAGCCGGATATTGGTTTTACCGGTTTAAACGTTCGAGATGTTGAGAAGCGGTGAAAACGCTTTGAGTTGAGACGTGAATACGAGACACTAAGGTGTTGAAGTAGTGTATGTCATACTTCCAAGAAAAGCTTGCACTGTCATAAATAAAGAATGCCTGTACCATAACCGACACAGGTGGGTAGGTAGAGTATACTAAGGGGCGCGAGATAACTCTCTCTAAGGAACTCGGCAAAATAACTCCGTAACTTCGGGAGAAGGAGTGCCTTATTTATAAGGCTGCAATAACAAGGTCCAAGCAACTGTTTACCAAAAACACAGGTCTCCGCTAAGTCGTAAGACGATGTATGGGGGCTGACGCCTGCCCAGTGCCAGAAGGTTAAAGAAGTTGGTTAGCATTAGCGAAGCTGATAACTGAAGCCCTGGTGAACGGCGGCCGTAACTATAACGGTCCTAAGGTAGCGAAATTCCTTGTCGGGTAAGTTCCGACCCGCACGAAAGGCGTAATGATTTGGATACTGTCTCGGAGAGGGGCTCGGTGAAATAGACTTGTCTGTGAAGATGCGGACTACCTGCACCAGGACAGAAAGACCCTATGAAGCTTTACTGTAACTTGAAATTGAAATTGGACTTTAGTCGCGCAGTATAGGTGGGAGGCGTTGAAACTATTCTTGCGGGAATATTGGAGCCATCAGTGAGATACCACTCTTCTAATGTTAGATTTCTAACTCTGTATCATTATCTGGTCAGAGAACAGTTTCAGGCGGGCAGTTTGACTGGGGCGGTCGCCTCCTAAATGGTAACGGAGGCGTACAAAGGTTTCCTCTGAACGTGTAGAAATCGTATCTAGAGTGTAAAGGCATAAGGAAGCTTGACTGTGAGACTTACAAGTCGAGCAGGGACGAAAGTCGGTCTTAGTGATCTGACGGTACTGAGTGGAAAGGCCGTCACTCAACGGATAAAAGTTACTCTAGGGATAACAGGCTGATCTCCCCCAAGAGTTCACATCGACGGGGAGGTTTGGCACCTCGATGTCGGCTCATCGCATCCTGGGGCGGTAGTACGTCCCAAGGGTTGGGCTGTTCGCCCATGAAAGCGGTACGCGAGCTGGGTTCAGAACGTCGTGAGACAGTTCGGTCCATATCCGGTGTAGGCGTTAGAATATTGAGAGGAGCCTTCTTTAGTACGAGAGGACCGAGAAGGACATACCTCTGGTGTACCAGTTATCGTGCCAACGGTAAACGCTGGGTAGCTATGTATGGAGAGGATAACCGCTGAAAGCATCTAAGTGGGAAGCCCACCTCAAGATGAGTATTCTCATCACGTAAGTGAGTAAGGTCACGGTAAGACTAACCGTTTAATAGGCATTAAGTGTAAGTACAGTAATGTATGTGCTGAGATGTCCTAACAGACCGAGGACTTGAATTTTTTTAAATCTTTAAAATAGTTTTCTATTTTAAAGATTTTTTGCTTTGGTGTTTTTAGTGTACTTTGCGGAACCACGCTGATCCATCCCGAACTCAGTTGTGAAACGCTATAAATCGATGACAATACTTGGAGGGGGACCTCCTGGGAAGATAGTTCAATGCCAAAGTTTTTAATAAATACAATATGTAAGACGGGTTCTAATATTCCTTCTTCTATTTGTAAAAACACGTTTAAATTATACACTTATATACACTTAGGTTTATATAAGTATTAGAAAAAGACAATGCCATATTCCTAACAAATATTTCCAATTTTATATATAATATTAATTATAATATTAGTTATTAATATCATTTTCTGTATTTAAAATATTTATAGAGGATTACCAGCTATGGATACTCGTTTACTTGTAATTGCTACGCCTGTTTTAGTCGCAGCATCATGGGCTTTATTTAATATCGGCCGTTTATTAATTCAACAAGTTCAGCGTTTAACACGTTAATTTTACAAATACTTGAAAATACAAGGATAATTTATAAATTATTTGATTTTTCCTTGTATTTCTCGTATACTGTCAGTATATTTTATTCAATATTTTCATTTTTTAAATAGGTTAAAATAATGGCAGTACCTAAAAAACGGACATCGAAGTCGAAAAAGAATTCTATGTACAAAATAACTTATTAAGGTTCTGCCAACTGTTTGTAAATTAATTATTTATAAGCATTACAATTTATTTTTTAATCTATAAGAAATAAACTACAATTTAAATCAGTAAATTAATAAAATTATATAAAAATTATGTCTCATACAGTTAAAATTTATGATACATGTATTGGCTGTACACAATGTGTACGTGCATGTCCTACAGATGTATTAGAAATGGTTCCATGGGATGGTTGTAAATCTGGTCAAATTGCATCATCACCTCGAGTAGAAGATTGTGTAGGTTGTAAACGTTGTGAAACAGCATGTCCTACTGATTTTTTAAGCGTACGAGTTTATTTAGGTGCGGAAACAACGCGAAGTTTAGGTTTAGCTTATTAAAAAAAAAAAGGAATCTAAATAGAATTTTTAGATTCCTTTTTTTTTACGACAGCCAACCATAACTGTGTAAGCCTTTACCCAAGAAATTTACACCAAGATAACAAACCCATATCACGAAAAATCCTAAACCACCTAATATAGCAGTTTTTTTACCTTCCCAACCTTTTGTAATACGCGCATGTAGATAAGTGGCAAAAACAATCCAAGTAATTAAAGCCCACGTTTCTTTTGGATCCCAACTCCAATACGAACCCCAAGCTTCATTTGCCCAAACACCACCAGCAATAATACCAATAGTTAAAAATGGAAAACCTAAACCAATAATTCGATAACTCCAATTATCTAAACTTTGCAATAACTTTAGTTTCCCAAGTTCTGAAATTTCTTCTGAAGCCGTAAACACTTTTGCTTCGTAATAATCTAACATAACATTATATAAAGGTAATGCTGTCTCATCAATGACTTGTAGATCCACATCTTGATATTTAGCTACTACTAAGAATAATATACATAATAATGAGCCCATAATTAAGGTTGCATAACTAACCATCATCATACTAACATGTAACATTAGCCAATTAGATTGTAAAGCTGGTACTAACGGGCTAGCTTTTTGCATGTCAGGCGAAAGTGTTAGATTTGCAAATCCATTAATTAATAAAGCTACTGGAATTAAAATTGCTCCAATTAATTTACTTTTAGTTTTATATTCTAGGTATAAATAAATTGTTAATAAGCTCCAAGTTAAAAATAATAAAGATTCATACAAATTACTTAGAGGAAAATACCCAGCTACGATCCAGCGTGAACATAAAATAAAAAATAACAGAATGTTTGCAAAAATAGCTCCAACTCTTCCAATTTGAGAAAGGTTGGTTGTCCATTTAAAAAATGATAAACTGATCCAATAAATGGTCATTGAGCATAATAAAATACCAAAAACAATATTGGATGAGAAATTTTGAATTGTATTCCAGTCCATTAAACTTTTTCTTAAATTTTTTATATAAATTGTTTTACATTAGATAATTTTACATCAAAGCTAATTGTTTTAATTAACTTTCTTTTCTTATATTTCTTAGAAATAGATACTAGAAAATCTATTTTAATACTCGTAAAATTTTATCTTAATAATTAAATTAAAATTGACAATTTGAGAGGCTTCCAAGTAATATAAATTTGAATTTCGAAAAATGAAAAATTTATGTCAGCAACAATGAAATATGAAATGATGATTCTTCTTACCGAAGAATTTAATGATAGTGAATTAAAAACATGGGCATTTAATTACGCGAAAGCTTTAAGAAAGCTAAGCGCTTCTGAAATATCTGTAATTTCACGTGGAAAACGAGATTTAGCTTACACAATTAAAAATCAAAAACGTGGTAATTTTATCCAGATAAATTTTTCGAGTATTCCACAATATTTAGACGAATTTTCAGCTAACTTAAAATTCGATACAAATGTTTTACGATTTTTAATTTTACATAAAGATTAGTAAAATATTTTTTTAGTAATTATTTTAAATCCTTGAATCAATATAGAAATTATGGTATTATATATATAGTAATTACCATATCCTCAGTAGCTCAGTGGTAGAGCAATCGGCTGTTAACCGATTGGTCGTAGGTTCAAATCCTACCTGGGGAGTAATCGTTAAAATATTAATATATGATAGAAAACAGAGATAAATTACAAATTGGAAATCGGTATTTTAATTCTCGCATAATGTTAGGGACTGGGAAATACCGAAAAAGTACGGATGCTGTTGATAGTATAAATTCAAGTGAATGTGAAATTGTAACTGTTGCGATTCGCAGATTACCAACTAATCTCGAAAATGATAATACAAATTTTTTGAAACAATTAGATTGGGAAAAACTTTGGTTATTACCTAATACAGCTGGATCTCAGACAGCTGAAGAAGCAATTCGTATGGCTTTTTTAGGTCATGAACTAGCGTGCCAACTTGGCCAAGAGGATAATTTTTTTGTCAAATTAGAAGTAATTTCAGATCCAAAATATCTACTACCAGATCCAGTTGGAACATTAAAAGCTGCTGAGTTCTTAGTAAAAAAAGGTTTTACCGTTTTACCTTATATTAATGCTGACCCAATGTTGGCATTACATTTAGAAGATTTAGGGTGTGCTACAGTAATGCCACTTGGATCACCTATTGGTTCGGGTCAAGGGTTAAATAATTTAGCAAATATTAAAATTATTATTGAAAATGCAAATATTCCTGTTGTAATTGACGCAGGTATAGGAACACCAAGTGAAGCTACCTTAGCCTTGGAATTAGGGGCTGATGCAGTATTATTAAATACTGCTGTAGCACAATCAAAAAATCCAATGCAAATGGCTGAAGCCATGAAATTAGGCGTACAAGCAGGTCGATTAGGATATTTAGCAGGACGAATGGAGAAAAAATATTATGCTAGCCCAAGTTCACCCCAAACTAATATAAGTAAATTAAATTAATGTACTATATGTACATTAATTTAGTTTTTCTAATCTTTTGTAGTATCACTTGTTTCTAATGTTTCATCTATTAATAAATCTGGATCAACATCAGAATAATCAATTTCCACAGTTACTTCATTTGTATAATTAACTAATGAACCTTCTTCTTTTAGACGTGAAACAATTAAACGTGTTTTTGGATATAATGGTGTTGTTAAACATTCTTGAGCTAACGTATCTTCTAAGAATCTCATTACTGCTCGACGTAGAGGTCGTGCCCCATAAACAGGGTCATAACCTTCTTCTGTTAATAAGTTACGTACTGAAATATCAACTTCTAAAATAATTTCTTTTTCTTCTAATCGTTTTTGTAATTGCCCAATCATTAAGCCACAAATTTCCCAAATATCGTATTTTGTTAAATGATTAAATACAATAATTTCATCTAAACGATTTAAAAACTCAGGTCTGAAGAATTGTTTTAATTCTTCATTTACTAATTCTGTTACTTTTTCAAAAACAGAATTATCTTTAATTGGTTCAGCTGATGGTTCCCAATCAAGGCATCCGTCTTCATCAATTCGTAAAGCTGGTTTATCTAATTGTGATTTTGGTTTAATTCCACTTTCACGCTCAATGATTTTTGAACCTAAATTTGTTGTCATAATAATTAGAGTACTTTTAAAATCAACAACACGACCTTTTGAATCAGACAAACGTCCATCATCTAAAATTTGTAATAATAGATTGAAAACATCTGGATGGGCTTTTTCAACCTCATCAAATAAAACAACAGAATAAGGTTTTGTACGAACCGCTTCTGTTAGTTGCCCGCCTTCATTATAACCTACATAACCTGGAGGTGAACCGATTAATTTTGCAACTGTATGTTTCTCCATGTATTCTGACATATCTAAACGAATCATAGAGTCTTCATTACCAAACATATATTCAGATAAAGCTTTTGTCAGTTCTGTTTTTCCAACACCTGTAGGTCCTGCAAAAATAAAACTAGCAATTGGACGATCTGGATTACGTAAACCTACTCGTGCACGACGAATTGCTTTTGATACTGAAACAATAGCGTGATGTTGGCCAATTAATCTTTCATGTAACGAATCTTCCATCTTTAATAATCGTTTTGATTCAGAATCAGAAATTTTTGATACAGGAACACCTGTCCAACCAGCAATAACTTCCGCAACATCATTTTCCATTACAGTGTCAACTTCTTTACGCGTTAATCCTAATGCTTCATTAGTTAACGCTGCTTGTTTCATAATGGTAATATGTGTTCGGACTTCCATTTCATGATCCACTAATTGTTTTGCAACATCAAAATCATGCTCTTTAATACTCTCTTCTTTATCACGTAAAGTATCTTGTAATTCTTTTAATAAACGTTTCATACCTAATGGTAATCTACGGTTTTCTAAACGAACACGTGATCCCGCTTCATCTAAAACATCAATTGCTTTATCTGGTAAGAAACGATCTGCAATATATTGATCAGCTAAAATAGCTGCTTGTTCTACTGCTTTATCATGATAACTCAATGTATGATGTTGTTCGAATTTTGAACGTAATCCTCTTAAAATATCAATTGTTACCCCAACACTTGGTTCTTTTACTTGAATTGGTTGGAAACGACGTTCTAAAGCCGGGTCACGTTCAATATATTTACGGTATTCATCAATAGTTGTCGCACCAATACATCTAAATTTACCCCGTGCTAAAGCAGGTTTTAAAATATTTGCTGCATCAACAGCACCTTCTGCGGCACCTGCACCAACTAAAGTATGAATTTCATCAATTACTAGAATAACAGCAGCATCATTTTGAGCTTCTTCAACAATACGTTTTAAACGTTCTTCAAATTCACCACGATACTTTGTTCCAGCTAAAATAGAACCTAAATCTAACGCTAAAATTAGATGACCATCTAGAAAATCTGGTGCTTTTTCTGTTAAAATTAATTGTGCAAGACCTTCTGCTACAGCAGTTTTTCCTACCCCGGGCTCTCCTACTAATACTGGGTTATTTTTTCTTCGTCTAGCTAAAACTTTGATAACATCATGAATCTCTTGATCTCGTCCAATTACAGGATCTAATTTTCCATCAACAGCTTCTTTCGAAATGTTTTCCGAATATTCATCTAATGTTGGTGTAGAACTTCCTTTCTTTTCTCGCTCTAATAAGAATTTCTCTGCTTGCGTTAGTGGTCGTAACGTTTCTTCTTGATTTTCTTCAATATACGCTAAAATTAAATTTCGTAATTTAGGGATATCAACATTTAACTTGTCTAAGGTACGCATAGCAACACCATCAGATTCACCAATTAAGGCTAATAATATATGCTCAGTCCCAACGAAATTTTGGCCTAAATCTTTACCTTCATGAACGGCCATTTCTAAAACACGTTTTGCACGAGGAGTGAATGGAATTTCAGAGGCAACAAAACCAGTACCACGACCTATGTATAATTCAATCTCTTTTCGTGCTTTCTTTAAAGTAACCTTTAATTTTTTTAAAGCTCGTGCACCGATTCCATGACGTTGTCCAATTACACCTAATAGTAGTTGTTCAGTTCCAACAAAATTATGTCCCATTCGACGTGCTTCTTCTTGGGATAACATAATTACTTTAATAGCACCTTCTGTAAATTTTTCAAACATAAATTTTTCCTATTAAGCTATATGTATATATCGAATTTTGCAAACGTTATAAAACTAAAATTTTAAACTATCTACTATAAAGAATAGAAGTTCGGTTAAGCGATTTATAAAGACTTTGAAACTTGTAAAGCTTTATTCAATCTATTTCTATTAAGAAGAAGTCATTACATAGTAGTAATATTACGTTAGTCTAGCATACTATTAATCAAATTACCCCTAAACTAGATTTTTCTATTCACATCTTTATTACTATTTTTGGAAATTTGTACACTTCATAATCTGTTGATTTATATTATACTATATATTATAGTATTTTATACTGATAGTAAAAAAAGAATGGCGGTATGGCCAAGTGGTAAGGCAGTGGATTGCAAATCCTCTATCCCCAGTTCGAATCTGGGTGCCGCCTCCAAATTTTCTATACTGTTGCTATTTTTTGTACCACATAGTATAATATATTTATAAACTATGTCTAGGGGACGTGGTGGAATTGGTAGACACGACGGACTTAAAATCCGTTGCCTAGTGATAGGCGTGAGGGTTCAAGTCCCTCTGTCCCCATTAATTATAATTAATTAATAAAGTTTTATATATACATTTTATTTTCAAGCTCGACTACGTGGGTATTAACCATTTTACGGCGTAAACGATCACGATGAACAGTATATAATTGCCCACCTGCTATAGATTCTTTACTTAACCCAATTTTACCTGTCCGAACCTTTTCTAAAATACCAAATTGGTTTATCATTTGTTCTATAGCAACGATTTTTTCTGAATCACCGGTAACTTCGATTGTTATAGTTTGATTTGTACAGTCAACTACTGTTGCATTAAATATTTTTGTTATTTCTATAATCTTTTCACGTTCATTTTTATCAACAAGAAGTTTAAATAATATTAATTCACGAGTAATAGACGGCACATGAGTTAAGTTGTAAACTTTAACTACAGGTAATAATTTATATAATTGTCTAGTAACTTGATCAATAATTCTTAAATTACCTGGTAATACAATTAATATTCGTGATAAACTATCATATTCTGTTGAACCAACAACTAAACTTTCAATTGTAAATCCACGTCGTGTTAGAAGCCCAACTAACCGTGTTAAAATGCTAGGTTGATTTTCTACTAGAATAGATAATAAACATTCATATTCATATGTTACTTCCATAGTTTTAAAGAGTTAATTAATATATTAATATAAAGAGGTTTTGTTACAGTTAAGTAATTAACTGTAACAAAAAAATAAAAATTAAGATAAACAAATTCTGTATAATACGCCTGCAGGTAAATCTGATTTTGATAATAAATCAAACATATTTACACTTGAGTCGTAATAAATATCTAGAATTCGTTTATGAACCCGTACCTCAAAATGCTCACGTGCATCTTTATTAACATGTGGAGATCTTAAAACACAATAAATACGTTTGTCCGTTGGTAAAGGAACCATACTGTATTTAGTTTCAGTATTAGTATCAAGAAGAGTTACTAATTTCCGACATGATGAGTTTAGAAGTTCATGATTAAAAGATTCTAATCGTACACGAATTTTTTCATTCGTTTTGATATCCATAAATTTCTTTAATTATTTAACAATTTTAGAAACTACACCAGCACCAATTGTTCGACCACCTTCACGAATTGCAAAGCGCATACCATCTTCAATTGCTACAGGGTAAATTAATTCTGCTGTCATTTTAATACGATCACCAGGCATTACCATTTCTACAATAGTACCATCATCTGCAGTAAATTGTGTAATAGAACCAGTTACATCAGTTGTTCTTACATAAAACTGAGGACGGTAACCTGTGAAGAATGGAGTATGACGTCCACCTTCTTCTTTTGTTAAAACGTATACTTCTGATTCAAAGTCTGTGTGTGGTGTAATTGTACCAGGATCAGCTAAAACCATACCACGTTCAATATCATCACGTGTAACACCACGTAATAAAATACCTACGTTATCACCGGCAAAACCTTCGTCTAATGTTTTTTGGAACATTTCGATACCTGTAATTGTTGTTGTTTGAGTATCACGAATACCTACAACTTCAACGTTTCCACCAACTTTAACAACACCACGTTCAATTCGACCTGTTGCTACAGTACCACGACCAGTAATTGAGAAAACATCTTCAATTGCCATTAAGAATGTTTTATCAACGTCACGTTCTGGTGTTGGGATATATGTATCTACAGCATCCATTAATGCGAAAATTTTATCAACCCATGAGTTATCACCACGTTGAATGTCTGGGTTTGCTGAAATTGCTTCAATTGCTTGTAAAGCAGAACCAGGACAAACTGGTAAATCATCACCAGGGAAATCATATGCAGTTAATAATTCACGAACTTCAATTTCTACTAATTCTAATAACTCTTCATCATCAACTTGATCTTCTTTATTTAAGAAAACAACAATATTTGGAATACCTACTTGTTTACCTAATAAGATATGCTCACGTGTTTGTGGCATTGGACCATCTGCAGCAGATACTACTAAAATTGCACCATCCATTTGAGCAGCACCAGTAATCATGTTTTTAACATAATCAGCATGGCCTGGGCAATCTACGTGTGCGTAATGACGTACTTTTGTTTCGTATTCTACATGAGCTGTATTAATAGTAATACCACGTGCACGTTCTTCTGGAGCACCATCAATATCACCATAAGCTTTTGCTATAACATCATTTTCTAAAGATAATGTTGCTGTAATTGCAGCAGTTAAAGTTGTTTTACCGTGATCTACGTGACCAATAGTACCAATGTTAACATGCGGTTTTGTACGTTCAAATTTTTCGCGTGCCATTTATGAAAATTCCTTTGAAATATGAATAATATAAGTTGTGATAAAATTTATAGCTTTTAGCGAGATTAAAATATTAGAAATTAGTAACGGAAATGAGCAAAAGCTTTATTTGCTTCAGCCATTCGATGTGTTTCTTCTTTCTTTTTAATAGTATTACCGATGTCGTTAGCTGTGTCAATGATTTCACTTGCTAATTTAATTGACATACTTCTACCAACACGAGTACGAGCAAACCCAAGAAGCCATCGTAGTGCTAAATTTGTAGCACGGAATCCGCTTACCTCAATTGGAACTTGATACGTAGATCCACCAATTCGACGTGCTTTTACTTCTACAACAGGACTTGCATTTCTAATAGCTTTCTCAAAAACTACCAATGGATCTTCATTTGTTTTAGCTTTAATAATATCAAAAGCTCCATTAACAATTTCTTTAGCAATTGTTTTCTTACCAGATTTCAAAACTCGGTTAGTTAATAAGCTTACCAGATAACTATTATATGTAGAGTCAGCTTCTGGAAATCTTTTTTTGGAAATATTTCGACGTGACATAATTTATGATTATTTAAAAATTGGTTCAATATATGATATTAGAAATAAACTTTATAAAATCTTATTTCTAATATTTAGTAATGCCTACATTTATTTATCTGTCTTAGGTTTTTTTACACCGTACTTAGAACGGCCTTGTGTACGAACTTTTACACCACCACTATCCAATGCACCACGAATAATATGATAGCGAACACCTGGTAAATCTTTTACACGACCACCACGAATTAAAACAACTGAATGTTCTTGTAGGTTATGACCAATACCAGGAATATAAGCTGTTACTTCAAAACCAGAAGTTAATCTTACCCGTGCTACCTTACGAATTGCAGAATTGGGTTTTTTTGGTGTTGTTGTATATACTCGTGTACATACACCACGTCTTTGAGGACAATTTACAAGTGCTGGACATTTTGTTTTTTTCTTAATTTGTATACGTCTTGAACGTACTAACTGTTGAATTGTTGGCATTTATTTTAAAACTAATAGGTAAATATAAAATTCTTTTATTTTTAAATCAAACTACTGTTCGTTTGAATCTAATCCATATTTTTTCATAAATCGTTCAACACGACCTTCTGTATCAACAAGAGTTTGAGATTCACTATAAAATGGGTGGTTAGCTAACCAAACATCAACACGTAATTCTGGTTTTGTTGATCCAATGTAACAAATAGGTTTCCCATCACATAAAACAGGTGTTTTTGGGAACCATTTCGGATGAATATCTGACTTTGGCATAATTTTTTATTATTAACGTTTAGAGAATTGAGGTGCTTTTCGTGCTTTTCTTAAACCATATTTTTTACGTTCTTTAATACGTGCATCACGTGTTAAGAAACCAAATGGTTTTAATACGGAGCGGTTTGTACTATCACGTTGACATAATAGTCTTGCACTTCCTAATTGAATTGCTGAACATTGTCCAGTAAGACCACCACCTCTTACATTTACAACAATATCAAATTGTGTTTCTAAATTTAGTTTTTTTAATGGAGCCCAAATTGTATTCAAATAATTTGCATTATATTGGAAATATTTCTCACCTGGTAATTTATTTACAATTAAATTACCTTCACCAGGAATAAGAAAAACCCGAGCTGTTGCTTCTTTTCGTTTTCCAACTCCAATATTTTCTTTTTGAAAAACTGTTTCTAATTTTGTATTCATAAAAGTTTTATAAATTATTGTTTAAATTTTCAAAATCATTTAATTGAATTGGATTTTGTGCCATATGTGGATGTTGCGGGCCTTGATAAATCTTTAATCTTTTTGATAAACTACGACGTGCCGTACCGTTTGGCATCATCCCAATGATACAACGTTCAATAATTCTTTGTGGTAATGCATTTACTAATTTCTTTAAAGAACTTCCGGGACGACCAGGGCGGAACACATGTACTTTTTGTATATCACGATCTAATGTTAACGCTTCAGCATTAATTAAAATTACATAATCACCCATATCAAAGGATGGATGATAATAAGATTTTAATTTTCCTGATAATATTGATATAATTACTGATGCAAGTCTACCTAACTGTTTCCCTTCACAATCTATCACATACCATTTTCTTTTGTTATACCCAGTAGCCGGGATAAATGTTTCATTCATAGCAAATTTCGTTATTAAAAAATTATTATTTTAAGACTATTCCTAATTTATTCTTAAGAGTAGCAAAAACTTCATCAGCTGATTTTCGACCAAAGTTTTTTAGTTCTTGCAACTTTTCTGGAGAATATTCTAAAAGATCTCCAATTGTATTTATTTGAGCTCGTTTTAAACAATTATACGCACGAACTGATAATTGTAATTCTTCGATGGCAATGTTCGTATGTGGATTTAATGGAACAACCGGATTGGATGTTTCTAACTCATTTGCATCTTGTGTAAATTTATTTTGAAGTAGAGAGTTAAATAAATCAATAATAAATTCAGAAGCAGAGGAGATTGCATCTTCTGGTGAGATACTTCCATTAGTCCAAATGTCGATAAACAAACGTTCGGTAACATAGTTTGTATTATCGTAAACATTTTCAATTTTAAAATCGACTTTTTGTATAGGCATAAAAATTGCATCCATTTGTAAAAAATCTTCAGATTTATCACAAAATGTTTGACCGGCCAGTTTATAACCTGTACCGTATTCAAATTTAAATTCAATTTCTAACATCCCATTTGTAGAAATCGTTGCAATATAATGATTTGGATTTACAATTTCTAAGTCTGAAGGACCTTGAATGGAATCTGCAGTAATTACCGCAGGACCTTTAACTTTTAAGCGCCCAAATTGAGTGTCAGTTGACTTACTCTGAAAAACCGTTCCTTTTAAATTTAATAAAATTTCAAGAACATCTTCCCGAACACCTGGGATAATTGAAAATTCATCTCTAACACCTGCAATCCTTACAGCGGTAATTGTAGTTCCGCCAATATCACTTAAAAGTACTCGGCGTAATAAATTACCAACTGTAATGCCTTGACCAGGTCTTAATGAATTTATTAAAAATTGACCATACCGTGCTCCAGATTCAATTTTTTCTGATTTAAGACACTTAATATACAAATTACTCATAGTCATATTTTAAGATAATCTTAAAATTTAGATATATATAAATATTTAAACTCGACGACGTTTCGGTGGACGACAACCGTTATGTGGTACAGGTGTAATATCCTGAATTGAAAGAATTTCAAAGCCAGCACCTTCAATAGCCCGAATAGCCGTTTCACGTCCTGAGCCTTGCCCTTTGATTAAAATTTCTACGTTTTTCATGCCTGTACTTAATGCATCTAAAGCAGCCTTTTCTGCAGCTGTTTGAGCAGCAAATGGTGTTCCTTTACGAGCACCTTTAAAACCTGCACTACCAGCAGAAGCCCATGAAATTGTGTCTCCTGCTAAATTTGTAATAGTTACAATAGTATTGTTAAATGTAGATTGAATATGAACAACACCTGTAACAAAATTATTTTTATCTTTTTTAAAAGTAGATTTCCGAATTTTTTGTGCCATATGACCTACAACTTTAAATTAATATAAAATAAGTTAAAAATGAGATTATTTTTTCTTACCTGTTACTGTTTTCTTTGATCCTCGACGACAACGTGCATTTGTTCGAGTTCGTTGTCCTCGTACTGGTAAACTTGCTCTATGACGTTTCCCACGGTGACAATTTATCTCATTTAATCGTTTAATATTTAGACCATTAAAACGACGTAAATCACCTTCTAATAACGATTGATTTTCTTCAACAGCTTTACGTAATTGAATAGTTTCTTCTGTTGTTAAATCACCTACTCTTGTTTCCGAATTAATATTAGCTAATTCTATTAATTCTTTTGCAGTAGTCATACCAATCCCATGAATATAAGTTAATCCATAGGCAATTCTTTTTTTCTTTGGTAAATCAACACCTACTAATCTTACCACTTGATTAACTCCTTAACCTTGACGTTGTTTATGTTTTGGGTTTGAACAAATTACCATAACTTTTCCATGTCGTTTAATAACACGACATTTCTCGCACATTTTTTTTACTGACGGACGAACTTTCATTATAAAATTTTAAATAAATAAATAGTTTTTAAATTTGTTTAATCAAACATTTCATTATAAATATTTGAAAGAATTATACTCCGAATTTCTCTTGATAAATCTAAAATAACGCCGACTAAAATTAGTAACGACGTTGTACCTAAACCATTAAAACTTGAACCAGGAATAACAGCTTCAATTAAATTAGGTATTGTTGCAAGAACAGACAACATAATTGCTCCTAAATAAGTTACACGTTGCATAACTTTTTTTAGATAAAACGTTGTTTCAATACCTGGTCTTATACCCGGTATTGAAACAGCCATTTTTTGTAATTCATTAGAAATATCTTTTGGATTCAAAACAATGGTTGAATAAAAAGAACTAAATAATAAAATTAAAACAAAGTAGCCAGTCCAATAAAGTATTTTCGAAGATTTAATAAAAGCTGGTAGTGTTAAAATAGGTAACAAACCTAAATTACTGATATAATTTGGTACTACTAATACAGCAGTTGTTAAAATAATCGGCATTACTCCAGCTTGATTAAACCGTAACGGAATATAATTCTTATCAATTTCTGATAATGTTGAATTTGAGCGTTGAGTTTGGTTTAATTGTTTTGAAGAAAGCAATGGAACAATTCTAGTTCCTTCTTGTAATAAAACAATACCATAAATAGCAATAAAGAAGATAAAACCAATAAAGAACCAAGCTGGAAATGATACATTATTTGTTGTTTGCGCAAATAAATTTTTACCAAAATTTGGTAAATTTGCAACAATATTTGTATAAATTAATAATGAAGCACCGTTTCCCAGTCCGTATTCTGTTACGATTTCACTTAGCCAAAGAACAATCATTGATCCAGTAGTTAACCAGATCATAATTTCTCCAGCTAGGTAAATATCCCAATCAAACAAAGCTCGTTTTAAGTAGAATGCAATACTAAAACTTTGAATTAATGCCCAACCAAGTGTAATCAATCTTGTTAATCTATTAATTTTTCTACGCCCTTCAGCACCTCCTTCTTTCTGTAATTTAGAAAGATTTGGGAAAAGGCTAATTAATAATTGCATTAAAATTGACGCATTAATATAAGGAAAGATATTTAATGTAAATAAGCCAATTACAAAAGTATTATTTCCTGCAAATGTGCTTACTAAACTTTTAGTCATGGAATGTCGTTCTAAGTAAAACGCTAAATGTCCATGATTAATACCAGGAACAGGTAAAAATGTTCCTATACGAATAAATATTAGAATTATTAAACTTAATAAAAGTCGATTTAATAAAATATTTTTATCGTTTAATTGTTTCACCATAATTTAACATTTGATGATTTTAAAATATTTTTAATTTAAACTAAGATCGCGTTTTTTAGCTACCTGAGATTTTGTTGTTAATTGTCCTAACGCACAAACAGCTGCTCGTGCATTATTTAATAAATTATCTGATCCTAATTGTTTAGCAATAACGTTTTTAATACCTGCTACTTCTAAAACAGTACGAACTGCACCACCTGCAATTACACCAGAACCTTCAATAGAAGGACGCATAATGATTTTACAAGCACCATAGTTTCCTTTTACGTCATGTGGAATACTTAAAGATTTTGTAATAGGAATTTTAATTAAATTTTTTCGGCCATCTGTTTTTGCTTTTTTAAAAGCATTAACAACATCACTTGCTTTCGCAACACCGACACCAACCTGACCATTTTCATCACCAATTACAACAATGGCACGAAAACTTAATTTCTTTCCACCTTTTGTTACTTTAGAAACACGGCTAATTTTGATTAATCGCTCGACAAATTTTGGATCATTATCATTTCGTCGAGTATTTTGTTTATTGACTTTTTTTAAATCGGTACTCATAAAATTTTTAAACTTCTACTTATGATTTTTAAATCCGTTCTTAAAATTGAAGACCACCTGCTCTAGCACCTTCTGCTACAGCTTTGATTCTTCCATGATATAAATAAGGACCACGATCAAAAACAATTTTTGTAATATTTTGTTTTAAACTGAGGTCAGCTAATTTTTCACCCATTAATCGAGAAGCTTCACATGTTCTTCCTGTTTTTGCTTTTAATGAGATATCACGATCTAATGTTGAACATGCTAATAATGTTGTTGCAGTAGTATCATCGATAACTTGTGCATAAATATTCTCATTAGAACGGTAGATAGATAAACGAGGACGGTCTTGGTTTCCCTTAACTTGACCTCGTAAACTTTCTCGTTTTAAGCGTTTAAATTTTTGGGGTTTTAATTTTTTATTTTTATTTTTGAGTTTTAATAAAACCCGTTTTGATAATTTCATAATTTGATTAAATATTAATATTAAACTTCAACTATTTGTAATAGATGGCAAATTATTTCTTTCCAGATTTCCCTGCTTTACGTAGAACGATTTCACCTTGGTATAAAATACCTTTACCTTTATAAGGCTCTGGTGGACGCCATGAACGAACTTTTGCAGCAAATAAACCTAAAGTTTCTTTATTACAACTTTTTATATTTATTGTTGTATTTTGAACCACTTCAACACTAATAACATCAGGAATTATAATATTAACAGGATGACTATAACCTAGATTAAGAATTAATGACTTTCCTTGAACATTTGCACGATAACCCACACCAACTAAAATAAGAGTTTTTTGAAATTGTTCAGAAACCCCAACAACCATATTATTAATTAATGTTCGATATAGGCCATGTAAAGCTTTTGATTTACGTGTGTTCTCTTTTAGACGAACGACCAAAGTACCCTCATTTTGTTCTATTTCAAGAACAGCTGGAAGTGTGTTATTTAAAGTACCAAACTTACCTTTTACAGTAAATTCGGGTCCTGTACAAATAACATCAACATCTGCAGGTACACTAACTGGTAATTTTCCGATACGTGACATATTTTTTAAATACTCCGATTACCAAATATAACATAAAACTTCACCACCGATACCAAGTTCTTTAGCTTTTAGATTTGTCATTACTCCTTTTGATGTTGAAATAATAGCAAGCCCTAAGTTATTTAAAACTTTTGGTAATGTTTTAGAATTTGCATAAACTCGTGAACCTGGTTTACTTACACGTTGAATTTTACTAATTACAGGTTCACGTAAACTACCTTTATACTTTAGCGATAATAATATATATTCAAATGATTTCTCTGTATATAATTCGAAATCTTGAATAAATCCCTCGTCTTTTAAAATTAATGCAATTGATTTTGACATTTTTGTACTTGGAATTTGTACAATTTGATGTTTAACCATATTAGCATTTCTAATTCGAGTTAACATATCTGAAATAGGATCTGTTACCACAAATGTCTCCTTATTGATTTTTCATAGATTTTGTTATTCTTGAGACCAGCGTTTTCTACGTAAGTGTTTCTTCTTATCCCATGATTGACTTACATCTGATAATGATTCAAATTTTTGATAATAACCAGTATCATTTAATGGGAAACGTAAAAACTTAAGTAAAATTATTCCATTTAAAATTCGATCAAATGTTTTCGATCTAGTTTTTGGTAATGATGATGAAAAAACTAAACTGATAGTAAAACCTTGAATTTGTTCTACGTCATCATAATCAACCTCTGGAAAAATTAGCTGTTCTTTTAGACCTAATGTATAATTTCCTGCTTTATCAAAACTTCTAACAGATAAACCACGGAAATCACGAATTTGTGCGAATGTAAAGAAGATAAGTTTTGTTAAAAATGTATACATCTTTTCACCACGCAAAGTTACTGTTAATCCTAATTCTAGATCTTCACGAATCTTGAAACCAGCAATAGCTTTTTTTGATCTTGTAATAACTGGTTTTTGACCTGTAATTACAGTGAATTCTTCAATACTTTTTTTCAAGATCTTAGTGTTTTGTGCTGCTAAACCTAAGCCTCGATTAATTTGAATTTTTTTTAATTTTGGAATTGTGTGGGGATTTTTAAATAATTTAGGATTATTTTTTTGTAATACACCACGAATACCATCATTATATTCTTTTTTGATATCTTCAAGTAACCGATACATTTCAGTGGTTTCTTGCAATGATTGTTGATTCGGCATAATAATTAATAATTACGATTCTTTTGAAGTTAATTTAACGTTTGAATGATGAATAGGTGCTTCGAATTGCTTAATTTCACCAACTTCATTCTCAGTATTAGGTTTAATATGTTTATATTTAAAGTTAATACCTTTAACAATAATTTTTCCAGTTTTTTGATAAAGTTTTAAAACTTCACCAGTTTTATTTTTGTCAAAACCTGAAATAATTTTTACAGTATCACCAATTTTTACATGTATTTTTGTTGCGTTACCCATTTATAAAACCTCCGGTGCTAATGAAACAATCTTCGAAAAGTTCTTATCACGAACTTCTCGTGCTACAGGACCGAAAACACGGGTTCCACGTGGATTATTATCAAGATTTACAATAACAGCGGCATTATCATCAAATCGAATATACATTCCATCTTGACGACGAATTGTTTTACATGTACGTACTACAACTGCTCTTACAATATCAGAGCGTTTAACAGGCATGTTTGGAATTGCTTCTTTTACTACGCCAATAATAGCATCACCAACTTTTGCGTATTTTCGATTTCCACCTAGAACTCGAATACACATAATTTTTCGAGCACCGGTATTATCGGCTACGGTTAATATGGTTTGAGGATAGATCATAGAAATTTCATTTTAACTAATTAACGATGATTTCGAAAGAACTTTGGCTAATTTCCAACGTTTTCGTTTACTTAAAGGACGACATTCTTGAAGTAACACTTGATCACCAATATTACATTCACTTAATTCATCATGAGCTAAGTATTTTTTCGTCTTTACTACTGTTTTTAAATACATTGGATGTGAAAATCGACTTTCAACTTTTACTACAATAGTTTTTTCCATCTTGTTACTTACAACAATACCAACTTTTTCTTTTACGGGCATTAAAACTCCTTATTTCAAAATATTCTGTAAGATTTTTTAAAAATTCCCAGTCATATAGTTTTGCTTTTTCATTAAGTTAAGGACTGCATTAGTTTCTTTTTGTTCTAAAGTATCTAATCTTAATGTTAAAACTGTTTTTAATTGAGCTAGGAAACGTTTTGTATGTTTAATTTCATGGGATTTAAAAGGTTGACGTGTCGCTTTTTTAAATCTTAAATTAAATAAATCTTTTTCCGCTTGAATTATTGCGTCAGATATTTCCGTATTTGATAATACTTTAACATCATTAAATTGAGGTAAACTCATAAACTATTCAATTGTGGGTTTAATAATAAATTTTGTTTTGATCGGCAATTTATAAGCAGCTAAGCTTAGAGCAGCGCGAGCTATTTCTTCAGGAACTGATGAAATTTCAAATATAATTGTTCCTGGTTTAACTACAGCTACCCAATAATCAACAGTACCTTTACCAGAACCCATTCGTGATTCAGCTGCTCGAGCTGTAACTGATTTATCTGGAAAAATTCGAATCCATAACGAAGCACCACGTTTTGTATAACGTGTAATTGTTCGACGAGATGCTTCAATTTGACGTGAAGTAATCCATGCTGGCTCTAAAGCTTGTAAAGCGTATTTACCAAACGTTATTTCATTCCCTCGTGTTGCTTTACCACGCATACGGCCACGATGATATTTTCTATATTTTGTTCTTTTTGGACTTAACATAATAACATAAATTGATAAAATATAACTTTTGGGTTTTATTTTGTTAGAATTTCACTTTTAAATAACCAAACTTTAATTCCTAAAACACCATATATAGTATTTGCTTCTTTTACTGCATAATCAATGTCAGCACGTAAAGTTTGTAAAGGTACTCGACCTTCACGAATCCATTCGCTTCGAGCAATTTCTGCACCATTTAATCGACCAGAAACTTGAATCTTAATACCATTAACGTTATCTTCTTGTGCTGCTTGCATAGCTTCACGAATAGCACGTCTAAATGCGATTCGATCTTCTAATTGTTTTACAACTAAGTCACCAATTAATGAAGCATTTAAATTAACTTTTTCAACTTCAACAATGTTAAGCGTTATTTGGCGATTTGCTGGTAAAAGTTTTTTAATATTTTGTAGTAAATTTTGAATTCCTGTACCATTTTCACCTACTAAGGCACCTGGTCGACCTGTTTCAATATCTAATTGAATTTGGTCACCTAAACCATTTCGATTAATTATAATATCTGAAATACTTGCTGCTTTTGCTAATTTATTTAAATATGTACGAATTAAATCATCTTCTTCTAATAAATTTGCATATTGTTTAAAATTCGCATACCAAGTTGATCGATGTTCTTGAGTAATACCTAACCTAAATCCTAAAGGATGTGTTTTTTGTCCCACCGAAATAATCCTTTTACTTAATAATTTATAGTTTTTAACTAACTTCTTTAACGACAATCGTAATATGACAAGTTGGTTTTAAAATTGCAAAAGCTCTTCCTTGTGCACGTGGCCGAATTCGTTTTAGTTTCGGTCCTTCATCAGCATAAACTTCATCAATTACTAATTTTTTTTTGTCTAAATCGTAATTATTTTTAGCATTTGCTGCTACTGAATGAACAATTTGCCAAACAGGTCCACCAGCATCGTATGGTAAAAATTCTAGTATCATTAGTGCTTCTTGATACGAACGTCCACGAATTTGATTAAGAACTCGTCTCACTTTATGTGGAGACATTCGAATATATTTTGCTACAGCTTTCACTGATTGAACATTAGACATCAAATATTCCCTTTAATTTTTTTTTCTATGTATTTTTTAAATTTTTCGCAATAGAAAAAAACGAAAATAAAATCTATTTTTAGAAAATAGAAGTAATTGAAGATTTAATTTTTTAAATCACTAATAAAGAAAATTTGTCTACCAAACAGATTCTAATTTTTTCGAAATCGGTTTTACTTGGTATGCTAATTTAATTGTTAAGTAATTTAAAGATTCAAAATAATCAGAAGAGTTTTGAATGAATTTATTCAGATTCTGTTTTTCCGTAATATTTATTTCGTAAACATAAATATCAAAAAAGTTAACATATAAATTATTTTGAAGATATATTACGGTTGAATGTAAAATTTGTAATAACTGATTCGCTTCATTCTGATTTGTTTTTAAAAGGTATAATAAATCTTCAACTACATAATAATAAAGTTTAAATTTTAAACTTTGAATTATTGTTTTTGCAAGCGGAGATAGTTTCTTTTCGTATTTAATATTAAATGTTTTTATATTAAATTTGGTATCGTTAAATTTTGGTACCATAAAAAGTTTTCCTTAGCGGTTTGTTTTTCTATCCGTTTTAATATGAGTTTTAAATGTTCGAGTAGAAACGAATTCGCCTAATTTATGACCAACTAATTGATCTGAAATAAAAACTGGTACATGTTGTTTACCATTATAAACAGCAATTGTGTGACCAATCATACTTGGTAAAATCGTAGAACTACGCGACCAAGTAGTAATAGTATCTTTTTTTCCTGCAGCATTCATTATATCGATTTTTTTTAATAAATGATATGCAACAAAAGGTCCTTTTTTTAATGATCTTGGCATATTGAAAATAGTTTTATTTTTATTTTGTCAATTTCAATTATGATCGACGTCGAAGAATATAAGCATTACTTGCTTTTTTCTTCTTTCTTGTTTTCAGTCCTAAAGCTGGTTTACCCCATGGAGTTAATGGTCGAGCTCGACCAATTGGTGCACGACCTTCACCACCACCATGTGGATGGTCACATGGGTTCATTACAGAACCACGTACAGTAGGACGTTTGCCAAGCCAACGAGTTCGACCAGCTTTTCCACTTCTTTGTAAGAAAGCTTCATTATTACTTACTTCACCAATTGTCGCAATACATTCTTTACGAATTAAACGAATTTCTTTTGATGGTAAACGTAAAGTTACATAGTCACCTTCTTTTGCTAAAAGTTTAGCCGAAGTACCTGCTCCGCGAACAATTTGTCCACCGCGAGTTGGAACTAATTCAATATTATGAATTGATGTTCCTAATGGAATTTCTGTTAAAGGTAATGCATTTCCAATTTTTAAAGAACTACCAGAACCAGAAGTAACCGTGTCACCAACATTTAAATTATTTGGGTGTAAAATATAGCGTTTTTCACCATCAGTATAATTAACCAATGCAATTCTTGCATTACGGTTAGGATCATACTCAATAGCTGCAACTATTCCTTCTACATTATATTTATTACGTTTAAAATCAATTAAACGATATCTTCTTTTGTGACCACCACCACGATGACGAATTGTAATAACACCGCGATTGTTACGTCCTTTATTCCTATGGTTCTTTCTAAGTAAACTTTTTTCAGGTTTACTCTTTGTAATTTCCGTAAACGTAGAAAGGGCCCGATTACGTGTACCTGGTGTATAAGATTTGTAAAGACGAATGCTCATAAACTTGATTTTTTTGTATTCTATAAATTATTAGCTTTCAGCAAATAAATTTATTGTATCGCCATCTGCTAAGGTAACAATTGCTTTTTTGTATTGTGATTTCCAACCAATATATTTACCAACTCGTTTTTGTTTTTTTGGTAGATGACAAGTATTAATTTTGATCACTTTTACATTAAATAAATATTCAATTGCGGCTTTAATCGTAATTTTATCAGAGGAAGGATTTACAATGAAACTATATTGATTATTTTCTAAAAGTCGTGTTGCTTTATCTGTGATAAGCGGATATTTAATAATATCTGTACTACTCCAATTAAAATATGAAGAATCAACCACAATAAATCTCCTTAATATCTTTTACTGCTTGTGGTGTTAGTAAAATTTGTTTAGCTTTTAATAAACTAAATGTATTTAAATTTGAAGCAGAAATTAATTCTATATTTTTAATGTTTCTTGTTGATAATTTTAACGCTGATGTTTTCTCTGAAACAACAAGTAAAACTTTTTGATCCAAAGAAATTTCACATTTTTTGCAAATTTCTGAAAAAGCTTTTGTTTTTGATGATTCAAGAACAGTTTCTAAATTATCAATTACTGAAATAATATTACGTTTATTATAAAGTAATGTTTGTAAAGCTAGCTTACGTTCTTTTTTATTTAATTTTAAAGTATTATTTTTTGGTTTTGGACCAAAGATAACACCACCACCTTTCCATAATGGAGAACGGTTTGAACCAGCACGAGCGCGACCTGTTCCTTTTTGACGCCATGGTTTTCTACCACCACCTCGAACTTCACTTCGTGTTTTAGTTGAAACTGTTCCCTGTTTTTGAGAAATTTGATGTCTTAAAATATCTTTATGTATTAAATAATTCCCTGATACGTCAAGTACATTTAACTCTAATTTATGTTCGTCATTTTGTACTTGTCCATTTATATCTAAAGAATTATATGTAACAAATTTTTGAACAGTCATATTTAATTTTCTCTAAATTCTTTTCTTTGGTACTAATATTGTGATGAATCAATACTTAGTAAATTTCCTGGTTTTCCTGGAACAGAACCTTTAACTACAATAATATTTTCATCACTATTTACTTGAATAACTTTCAATTTTTTAATATTTGCAGTTTTATTACCCATTTGTCCTGCCATTTTTTTACCTGGTAAAACACGGCCGGGACTAGTACCCATACCAATAGAACCTGGTGCTCTATGGTTTTTTGAACCATGAGTCATAGGACCTCGTGCAAAATTATGACGTTTTTGTAATCCTGAGAAACCTTTACCGTTTGTTTTTCCTATAATATTAACAAGTTGGCCAGCAGCAAATGATTCTACATTTAAAATTTGGCCTACTGTATATTCTTCAGGATTATTAATTCGAAATTCTTTTAAATATTTTAAAGGTTGAATATTTGATTTTTGTAAATGACCTAATTCTGGTTGACTTAAATATTTACTTGACGTTACTCCATAACCAATTTGAATTGCATTGTAACCATCTGTTAAAACAGTTTTAATCTGTGTAATTACACATGGTCCAATTTTTAAAATTGTAACAGGAATAATATTCCCAGATTCGTCAAAAATTTGAGTCATACCAATCTTATTACCTAATAAACCTACAGACACTGTATTTCTCCAAATATATACTATATCTATTAACAATTTAAAAACCAAACTGCTAACTACTTAAGAATTAACAATAAAATAATAAAGTAATTTAAATTACTAAATCAATTATAATAATTTAATTAATTTTAACTGATTTGTCTATAGAGGATAAATTAACAATTTTATTAAAATTTAATTACGGGTTTTAAACTTATTTATTCATTATTTATTGAGGTATATATATATTAAGAAAAACTTAATATAATAAACAATAATTAAAAAATAATATGGCAAAAGTTGTAGGTATTGATTTAGGAACAACAAATTCTGTTGTAGCAGCAATTGAAGGTGGGCAACCAACAGTAATTACGAATGCTGAAGGTTTACGAACAACACCATCTATTGTTGCTTATACGAAGAAAGAAGAATTATTGGTAGGCCAAATTGCAAAACGTCAAGCAGTTATTAATCCTGAAAATACATTCTTTTCAGTAAAACGTTTTATTGGTTCAAAAGAAAATGAAATTTCAGCAGATGCAAAACAATTACCATACAAAGTTGGTAAAGATACCAATGGTAATATTAAAATTAATTGTTCATCTTTAAGTAAAGATTTCAGTCCTGAAGAGTTATCAGCTCAAGTTCTACGAAAATTAATAAAAGATGCTAGTACATATTTAGGACAAGATGTAACACAAGCTGTTATTACTGTACCAGCATATTTTAACGATTCGCAACGTCAAGCAACTATGGATGCTGGTAAAATTGCTGGTGTTGAAGTTTTAAGAATTATTAACGAACCAACAGCTGCATCATTAGCTTATGGTTTAGATAAAAAACAAAATGAAACAATTTTAGTTTTTGATTTAGGTGGTGGAACATTTGATGTATCAATTCTAGAGGTTGGGGATGGTATCTTTGAAGTATTAGCTACAGCTGGTGATACAACTTTAGGTGGTGATGATTTTGATAAAGTTTTAGTAAATTGGCTTGTCGCAGATTTCGAAGCTAAAGAAAGTATTAATCTAACAAAAGATATTCAGGCTTTACAACGCTTAACTGAAGCTGCAGAAAAAGCGAAAATGGAATTATCAACAGTTGAAAAAACTACAATTCATTTACCGTTTATTACAGCTGATAAAACAGGTCCCAAACATATTGAAACAGAATTAACACGTACTAAATTTGAAGAACTATGTGCAAAATTAATTCAACGTTGTAGAATTCCTGTTGAAAAAGCATTAAGTGATGCCCGCTTAGAAAAATCTGACATCAATGAAATTGTATTAGTAGGTGGTTCAACAAGAATTCCTGCAATTCAAAATCTAGTTGAAGTTTTAACAGATAAAAAACCAAATCAATCAGTAAACCCAGACGAAGTTGTTGCGATTGGAGCAGCTATTCAAGCTGGTATTCTTGCAGGTGAAATTAAAGATATTTTATTACTTGATGTAACACCATTGTCATTAGGTGTTGAAACATTAGGTGGTGTAATGACAAAAATTATTGCACGAAATACTACGATTCCTGTTAAAAAATCTGAAATGTTTTCAACGGCTGTAGATAACCAAACAAATGTAGAAATTCACATTTTGCAAGGTGAGCGTGAGTTAGTAGCTGGTAATAAAAGTTTAGGAAATTTCCGTTTAGATGGTATTCCGAAAGCAGATCGTGGTGTACCACAAATTGAAGTTACATTTGATATTGATGTAGATGGATTATTATCTGTTAAAGCCAAAGAAGTAGAAACAGGAATTGAACAATCTGTAACGATTCAAAATGCATCAAATCTAGAACAAAATGAAGTCGAAAAAATGTTAGAAGACGCTGAGAAATATGCGTCTTTTGATCAAGAAAAACGTCAAAATGTTGATTTAAAAAATCAAGGTGAAACGTTATGTTATGAAGCAGAAAAAGAGTTAACAGTTTTAAAAGACAGTATTACTGACGATAAAAAAACAAATGTTGAAAACTTAATTGAAACGATTAGAAAAGATATTCAAGCCGAAAATTACGATTCTTTAAACGCAAAACTTGAAGATTTAAAAATGGCCATGAAAGATATGATGGAATTACAAAATCAAGGAAATGACGATTCAATGTCAGATTTAAATGATTTATAATTTTAAACTTTAAACGAATTTATTTTTCGTTTAAAGTTTCATCCTCATTCACAATGATACATTCAGTTGTTAGAATCATACTAGCAATTGAAGTAGCATTTTGAATACCAGATCTTGTTACTTTTGCAGGATCAACAACCCCTTCTTCAAATAAATTTCCAAATCTATTTTTTGCTGCATTATAACCAACTTCAAATTCTTCTTGTTGGACTTTTTCAATAATTACTGGTCCATTGATTCCTGCATTTTCTGCAATACGTCGTAGAGGAGCAAGAATAGCTCTTGTAATAATCATTGCACCAATTAATTCATCATCTTGTAGGTTGTTTTTAGCCCATGATAATAAATTTTCTGATAAATGTGCTAATGTTGCACCACCACCTGGAACAATACCTTCTTCAACGGCAGCTCTTGTTGCGTTTATAGCATCTTCCAATCTTAATTTTTTGTCTTTCATTTCTGTTTCTGTTACAGCTCCAACACGAATTACTGCAATACCTCCAGATAATTTTGCAATACGATCCTGTAACTTTTCTTTTTCATACCCTGTATCAACGACATTAATTTGTTTTCTCAACTGTTCGCAACGTGCTTTAATTTCATCTAATTCTAACCCATCACCCACAATTGTTGTACTATCTTTTGTTACAATAACACGACGAGCCTGACCTAAAAGGTTTACATTAATATTATCTAAACTTAATCCTGCATCTTGTGTAATAACAGTTCCACCTGTTAAGACAGCAATATCTTGTAACATTAATTTTCGTAATTCACCGAAACCAGGAGCTCGAATAGCTACTGCATTTACAATCCCTCTAAGTTTATTCAAAATTAATGTTGCTAAAGCTTCTTTTTCAACATCTTCTGCAATAATTAATAAAGGACGTTTAGTTTTTGTAATTTGTTCTAAAATTGGTAATAAATCTTGTTGAACTAAAGTGATACGTTTATCTGTTAACAGAATATATGGATTATCATATGAAACTTCCATTTTATCTGTATTTGTAATGAAATACGGAGAGATAAACCCTTTTTCTAATTTCATCCCTTCCGTAATTTCTAATTCAGTAGTAATTCCTTTACCCTCTTCTAATGAAATTACACCATCTTTTCCAACTTTTGATAAAGCATCAGCAATTAATGATCCAATCATATCATCATTTCCTGCCGAAATTGTGGCCACTTGTTGAATTGCTTGAATATCTTCTACAGGTTGAGCATATTCATTAATTTGCGTTACTAAGTATTGTGTAGCTTTTTCCATTCCTAATTTAATAGAAATAGGGTTTGCACCTGCTGCTACATTTTTTAACCCTTCTTTTACCATTGCGTATGCTAACACAGTTGCGGTTGTTGTACCATCACCTGCAACATCATTTGTTTTGGATGCAGCTTGACGAATTAAAGACACACCTGTATTTTCAATATGATCTGGTAGTTTAATTTCTTTCGCAATAGTTACACCATCATTTACAATTTGTGGAGAACCATAATTTTTTTCTAGTACCACATTTCGTCCTTTTGGACCTAATGTTACTGAAACTGCTTCAACCATAATTTCCATACCTTTTTCTAAAGCGCGCCTTGCATTATCTTGGTATAATATTTTTTTTGCCATATGTTTTAATTGTTGGATAACTTATAAGATAAATATATAAAATCTCATTTTAAAAGAAACTAAGAAATTTTCGCAAGTCAAATAAGCAATTATATTAAAATTTTTTTCTAAAAGCTTTACGAAATAATAGATTTCATAGTAATATATCTTTATATAACACAGTTTGGGCTTGTAGCTCAGTGGACTAGAGCACGTGGCTACGAACTACGGTGTCAGGGGTTCGAATCCCTTCTTGCCCAAGATCAAAAAGGTAAAAAATTTACCTTTTAAATTGTGTTATTCTTTTGGGGTGTCGCCAAGTGGTAAGGCTGTGGACTTTGACTCCGCCATTCGTAGGTTCGAATCCTTCCACCCCAGTTATAATTTGAAAAATTAAAATAGCCAATATAGATTGTACAGGCATTAAATTAGGTTTTAATTAAGCTTAAAAATTTTTTATAAAAAATAATGGAAGCAAAAATTCAATTTATTAAAGGATTAGATGAAAAAGTATTACCTGATGTACGTTTAACACGTTCACGAGATGGAAGTACAGGCACCGCAACGTTTCGCTTTAAAAATCCAAATATTTTGGATAAGAATACAACACAAGAAGGTGAAATTACTGGGATGTATTTAGTTGATGAAGAAGGGAGTCTTGAAACACGTGATGTGAATGCACGATTTGTTAATGGAAAACCTGAAGCAATTGAATCTATCTATATTATGAAAAATTCTGAAGCATGGGATCGTTTTATGCGGTTTATGGAGCGTTACAGTGAAAATAATAAATTAGGCTTTAATAAAGCTAATTAATACTGATGTATTAGTTGTGGTTTAATCCTAAAAGCTAGTAATTCTATAAAAATTTTATAGAATTATCCCCCACCAACAATACTAATAATTTCAATATTATTATTTTCTGTAATTTTGATACTATTCCAAAGTTTTTTTGGGCAAATAAAATTATTATACTCTACAACTAAAAGTTCGGTATTGCAATTGAAATATTTTAATAAATCTGATAATGTTATTGTGTTTTCAGTAGTATATTTCTGTCCATTCAAAAAAAAGTTGATCATTTGGTTTTAATACCTTTGTTATTTTGAACTGAATTGTCTTAATTTATTTGCCTGCTCTATTATTCTCTCTTTGTTCACTTTCGTTTATTATAATTGAAGCTTTAGCAAGTTTTTTTGTTCTATCTTGAACTATACAATTATCTTTACTACTTTTTGTTTTTTCTTTACTTTATCATCTACCCACTGAAAATGCTTTTAATAGCAGATTGTGATCTCATAGAATTAACAATGAATTACACATTATTAGTATAGTATTAAATATTATAATTATTAATAAAATTTACTGTTTAATCTTCCTCTTCGTTATTCCATCTTGTTTTTATGTTGTATTCTGTAAGTTCAGATTTGGTTTTTTTCTCAGAATTTCATCTAATTTATTCATTGGATTTGGACTTATCATTTCGTTATCGATTTCCAGAGTTATGTTTTTTAAGTTTATGTTCATTGCGTTTTGATGTTCTGGGTAGTATTCATCTCTTAGTTTTTGTGATATAAAATCATTGGTGATTTTTTTGACTTTATTATTAATGGAAATTTTTTTATCATGTTCGTTTCCAAATAATCCTATAACTAAAAATAGTCCTGTATATCTTAAAATAAATTTTTATTACTATAGACGTAAATCCATATAAACTGATAAAATATAAATATAAATAACTAGGCGGGTGTGGCCAAGTGGTTAAGGCAGTGGGTTGTGATTCCGCCATTCGCCGGTTCAAGTCCGGTCACTCGCCCTATTAAAAATTATTTGCTTACTATATTAAGAAAAAACGTCTCAATTAAAAAAAAATTTTATGTCACGATACCGTGGTCCAAAATTACGTATTACTCGCCGTTTAGGGAATTTACCTGGATTTACTCAAAAACAATCGAAAAAGAAAGATCGTCCAGGACAACATGGAAAAAGTAATTCTGATGGTGGTAAAAAAACAACAGAATATGGAGTTCGTTTAGAAGAAAAACAAAAACTAAAATATAATTACGGTTTAACTGAAAGTCAATTATATCGTTATATTAAAGAAGCAAGACGTCGCCAAGGTGTAACTGGTTTAATTCTTTTACAATTATTAGAGATGCGTTTAGATAGTATTTGTTTTGCATTAGGTTTCGGTCCAACAATTGGAAATACTCGACAATTAGTAACACATGGCCATATTACCGTTAATGGTAAGGTTGTAGGTATTCCAAGTTTTCAATGTCGAATTGGTGATGTCATTGGTATTAAATCAAAGGTAACATCAAAAACAATTGTTGAAAGTAATCTAAAAAATATCCGTTTTGTTGAAAGACCTACGCACATAAAGTTTGATAGTGAAAAATTAGAAGGTACTGTCACTAATTATTGCGATAGAAGCGAGATTTTATTAGAACTAGATGAATTACTAGTAATTGAGTACTACTCAAGACGTTAATAATAAATATTTCTTTAAATTAAAAAGTTTAAATACATTTTCTATATATTCAATTATGTTAAAATTAAGATTAAAAAGAACCGGTAAAAAAAGAGCACCATCGTATCGTATAGTTGTAATGGAACATACATCTCGTCGTGATGGCCGTCCTGTTGATGAAGTTGGCTTTTATAACACGATTACAAAACAATCAAAATTAGATACTCCGAAAATTGTAAAATGGTTAGAAAATGGTGCCAAGCCTACAGAAACTGTTATGCATTTATTACAAAAAGCAAATATTATCCAAAGTAAATAACGTTAGATTTAATTTATCTAACGTTATTTACTTTGGATAATATTAAATATACATAGACGTTTAAACCCGTAGCTTTAATTTACAATAGTAGAGCAAGCTAAACTATATTTAATAATTAGATAAATTTATGTCACATTTTACAAGCATGAAAACGCGTTTTCAAAAAATTTTTTATTTAGAAAAGGCTTTGCATAAATTAGATATTAATTATAAAAGACAAAAATCTTTAAACGATACTGAAAATAATGCAAGTCAATTATCTTCTCCGAATCAAAATTTAGTAATTCCACAATCAAATGGATATGATATTGAATTTTGTTGGAATGGACAAGAGTATGAAATGATTGTAGATATGAGTTTTTGGGAACAATCATCACCTATCGAAAGCTTTATTGATAAAATTGCACAACAATATGCAGGTGAAGTAATTATTGGAGAAAGTCAAAAAATGGGTTTCCAACCAATCCAATATCAACAAAATGCAGATGGTTCTAATACATTAGTTTTAGAACGATGGAATGAGAATATTTTAGTAAAAAACTAATTCTTATTCTTTTCCTGTTAAAAAAAATTAGATTTTTACATAAAGTTTAATAAATAAAACTTTTATTTAATAAACTTTATGTAAAAACTTATAATATTTTTTATTATCAGTTTATTGATAGAGACATGTACTTATTAAAAATAAAAAAAATTGTATCTAAACCTTTATAAAATATAAAGGTTTAGATCACAAACAAATACCGAAAGATTAAGATTAACGAATTAACCGTTAACAGCTGGAGCTGTTAAAGCTACTGGTAATACATCACCTGAAGCTAAATCTAATGGGAAGTTGTGAGCGTTACGTTCATGCATTACTTCCATACCTAAATCGGCACGGTTAATGATGTCAGCCCAAGTGTTAATAACACGACCTTGTGAATCAACTACAGATTGGTTGAAGTTAAAACCGTTTAAGTTAAACGCCATTGTAGAGATACCCATAGAAGTTAACCAGATACCTAAAACTGGCCATAAAGCTAGGAAGAAGTGTAAAGCACGAGAGTTGTTGAATGAAGCGTATTGGAAGATTAAACGACCAAAGTAACCGTGTGCAGCTACGATGTTGTAAGTTTCTTCTTCTTGTCCGAATTTGTAACCGTAGTTAGTAGATTCACTTTCAGTAGTTTCACGGATTAAAGATGAAGTTACTAAAGAACCGTGCATAGCACTGAATAAAGAACCACCGAATACACCAGCAACACCAGCCATATGGAATGGGTGCATTAAGATGTTGTGTTCAGCTTGGAATACTAACATAAAGTTGAAAGTACCAGAGATACCTAAAGGCATACCATCAGAGAAAGAACCTTGACCGATTGGGTATATTAAGAATACAGCAGAAGCCGCTGCTACTGGAGCAGAGAATGCTACGAAGATCCATGGACGCATACCTAAACGGTAGCTTAATTCCCACTCACGACCCATGTAAGATGCAACACCTAATAAGAAGTGTAAAACGATTAATTGGTAAGGACCACCGTTATATAACCACTCATCGATTGAAGCTGCTTCCCAGATTGGGTAGAAGTGCATACCAATAGCGTTAGAACTAGGAATGATAGAACCAGTGATGATGTTGTTTCCGTATAATAAAGAACCTGCAACAGGCTCACGGATACCATCGATATCTACTGGAGGAGCTGCGATGAAACCAATAATGAAACAAGTAGTAGCTGTTAATAATGTAGGGAACATTAAACAACCAAACCAACCGATGTATAAACGGTTTTCAGTACTTGTAATCCACGCGCAGAAGCGCTCCCATAATGAAACGCCTTCGCGTCTTTCTAAAGTTGCTGTCATAATAACATTTTTATAAATTAAATTCTTCCCAAGTGCATAGACTTGTTATAAATAATTATAAAACGAAAGATAGATAAAATCTAATAGTATTACTTATTTAATTAGTTTAAAAAATTCTAATTCAAAGTCAAAGGTTGCACGAGTTGTATTACCACCCATAAATATTTTGTTTTTATCTTGAACAATCCAAATTTGAGAGTAAGTAATATAACTTATTAAAGTACTTAGCATTAAAAAGAAGAATCCAGTGTAAATTATTGGAATACCTGGATCCGTTTTAATTTGTAATCCTGTTGAACTAATAATATCAATTAAACTTATTGGAAAATTATCAGCAAATATTTCGTTTAATTCTAAATTTCCTAAAAATTGCCCAAATTCATTATAGATAGAACAGTAACCTTGTAGATTATCAATTAGAACAATGATACCACTAGTTAAAGTCGTTGTAGTAGGAATCCAGGTTAGCCAAACTTTTTCTTGTCCAGGATTAAGATTAATTAATGGGTATTGTAAAATAGCTGAATTATTTGTTTGAATTCGTAAACCAAGTAAATTCCAATCTGTTTGATAATAATTAATACCATTTGATCGAGCTGGTGAGTTTACGAAGATCGTTTGTCTATCAACCTCATTACCATTAACATTTAATATTGAAATATCAGAATAAAATTGTTGAACTGTACTCTGTTTTGTATACGTAATCCAAAAATCATTAACTCGGGCTGAATAATTTGGAATTAAGCTTACTTGACCAGTATTTAAAATATTTTGAATATGAAATGTTTCTGTTTTAGGAATAATTTCTTGAGCTTTAAAACCACTAACAGAACCTAAAATTGCTCCAAGTAAAACTAAAATCATACTAAAATGTACAATAATTGGTGCAATCCTTCCAATCAGTCCTTTATAACAATAAAAAATATTTTTTTGTTGAAATATAGAATAATTTGTTTTTTTTATTTTAAATAAAATTTGTTGTAATTTTATCTTTCGTAAACTTGTAGAAATTTGTAATCTTTTAAATGATTGCGTTGTTCGAAAAAATTGACAACGACGTGAGACTTTAAGAGCTGGTAACTGTTGTAAAGCAGTACAAGTTAATAAACTTACACCAAATACTATAAGTAAACTAATAAACCACCATGTTTTATAAACATGATCAAAACCAAATTTAATAATAATATCCCAAGATAAGAATCCAAAAACTTGATTTGTTAAAGGGTAATTAATTTTATAAGTTTCTATTGATTGATCTTGTTCAATAACAGTACCAATAATACTAAAACAAGCAATAATTAATAGAATAGCAATAGCAAATCGTAAATCTGCTAAAAACTTAAAAATACGTTGTTTCATGTTTTGAGAATTATTTAATTTTATTAGATTTTGTAGAAGCTAAACGAATTCTACCTGAAGAGGCCCAATTCTGTAATTTTATCATTTGCGTATTTTCTAATTCAGCTAATGGAATTAATTCATTTAAAGCATCACAAATGTCTTCAGTTGTAAATTCTCTTTCTTCATAAAAAGCATGATACATTGCTTCTATAATACTTTGCCGAATCTCAGCACCAGAAAACGAATTTGATAACTCTGCTAATTTAGTATAGTTAAATGATTTCCAACTATTAGGTCGAAATTCTTGAACATGAATTTTAAAAATTTGTTCGCGTTCTTGTTTCTGAGGTAAATCTAAAAAGAAAATTTCGTCAAATCGACCTTTTCGAATAATTTCTAGTGGTAACACTTCGACATTATTTGCTGTTGCTACGACAAAAACTGGTTTCTTTTTTTCTGAGAGCCAACTAATAAAAGTTCCTAGCACACGATTACTAGTTCCGCTATCGCCTCTATTATCATTTGTATTAAAGGCTTTGTCAATTTCATCAATCCATAGAATACATGGTGATAAAGTTTCTGCTACATTAATCATTTGCCTTAATCTAGATTCAGATTCACCGACAATTCCGCCAAATAATTTACCAACATCTAATTTTAGAAGAGGTAATTGCCATTCATTTGCAATTGCTTTAGCTGTTAACGATTTACCTGTACCTTGAATACCTACTAATAATAAACCTCGTGGTGTCGGTAAACCATAATTAGATGCTTGAATACCAAACGAAGTCTTTCGTTTTTTTAACCAATCTTTTAAGTTTTCTACACCACCAATGTTTGTAATTTTTTCATTAACAGACCAATATTCTAAAATTTCTGTTTGGCTAATAATTTGTTTTTTTTCACTTAATAAAATTGAAATACTATCTTCATTTATTGTTTTATAAGTTGCAATAATTTTGGATAAAACGCGTCTAATACGCTCAAGAGACAATCCTTGACATGCACGAATTAAACTTTCAAATAATTCTGGGTCAACATTAATGTTTAATGAAGTAATTAATCTACTTAATTCTTGATTAATTTCATTTTCTAAGGGTAATTCAAATTGTATAATAGTAATTAAATCTTGTAATTCACTAGGGATATTTAATTCGGAACCAAGAATAATTATTGTTTTGGGTTGTAATTTTAAAATACGACTAATATTTTTTAGTTTACGAGAAATGGAAATATCACTTAAAAAACGATTAAAATCTTTTAACAAAAAAACTGCTGGCGTTTCAGATGTCAATCGTTCAATAAGCTCTAAAGCTTGTAAAGGGTTACGTTTCGCAAACCCTTCATTATTTGGGTTATTAGTATAACCATCAACAAAATCCCAACTGTAAATACTTCTATTTAATTTACTTTTAAGATGTTTTCGAATGACAAACTCAACTCGATCTTCTTCAATTGTATTAATGTAAATGATCGGGTATCTAGCTTTTAATAAAAGAGTTAACTCATCAGTAAATTTCATAAAAAATTATAGGAAAATCTATTTGCTAATTTATTATTATATTAATTTTAATTAAAAAATTTTAATAGGTTGAAATATCAATTTTAAGAAAACTAATCGAATTTTTTAAATAACTCTATTGTAGACATCCACAATAGAGTTATTTAAAAAATTCGATTAGACTATTTAGCGATTGCTAATCGTTTTCTTCCTTTTTTACGGCGACTTTTTATAGTTTTTCTGCCATTTGCTGTTGCCATTCGTGCACGGAAACCTGATAAACGTAAAATAGAAACACGGGTTTTGTTTGATAATGTTTTTTTCGACATAATTACTTTTTCTAACTAAATTAATTTTTTCTAAAGTATAAACGAGCGGATAAGATCATAGATAACTAATTGTCGTGTAATTAAACCCCGACTTTTAAATAACTCATAAGCTTCATCTTTATACTCAAATAGTGGATTTCTTTGACCATAACTTCTCCAACCAACCGCATCACGAAGTAATGCCATTTTTTGTAAGTGTTCTTTCCAATCAATATCAATATAAATTAAGATTAAGGTTCTTTCTAATGCTCTAATAATGCCTAAATGTCGAATTTCTAATTCTAAAACTTTAGATTCATAACATAACCAAAATTCTTGAAATAAATATGTTTTTAATTCGATGGAATCAAAATTATTTATATCAAGTTTATATTTATTAAATAAATTTAATAATAAATTTGTTCCAAATAAATTTTCAATTTGGTTTATTATTACGCTATTTGATCCATTTTTATTTTTTAAACGTGCCACAATTTCAGTTATAATTTGCTCACCATATGCTAAAATTTTTGCGCGAACTGATTCACTTTCTAAAATTTTTCGGCGTTCATAGTAAATAACGTTACGTTGTTTATTTAAAATTTCATCATAATCAAATAAGTTTTTTCTAGAGTCATAATCAGCTTCTTCTAAACGTTTTTGAGCAGAATCTAAACTTTTTGTTAATAAATTCGATTCTAATGGTGAATCATCTAGAAGTTGATTTTTCATAAAGTTTTGAATACTCGAACCACCGAAAAGTCTTAATAATCGATCTTCTAGACTTAAGAAAAACTTTGAAGTTCCAGGGTCACCTTGTCGAGCAGAACGTCCCCGTAATTGATTATCAATTCTTCTCGAGTCATTACGTTCTGTACCTACAATAAATAAGCCACCTAAATTTTTAACAATATTATTATCAATTTTATGTATTTTCTTCTCGTAAATTAAGAATTCATTTAATAAAAATTTGATTGAAGATTGATAAGAATTTTTTGGAACTTGAATTTGATCACTTTCATTTAAAATTTTTAAAATTTCTGTATCTGATAATTTAATAAAACTAGAATCAGAAATTAATGTTGTTAAGACACTTAAAAATTTTTGCGAAGAGGATTGTAATTGTTTTATTAATGGGAAAAGGGTTTTTTTATTTTGTTGATTTATTTGATTTTTATAGAAAACTAGGATTGTATACAATTGTTTACGAACTTGAAATTTAATATTACCACCTAATATGATATCCGTACCACGGCCAGCCATATTAGTTGCAATTGTAATACTACCTTTCTTCCCTGCTTGTGCAACAATTTCTGACTCACGTCTTACGTTCTCAGGTTTTGCATTTAAAATTTGATATGTTAACTTATATTCATTTAATAATTGAGCTAACATTTCTGATTTTTCAACAGTTGTTGTTCCAATTAATATCGGCTGTTCACGCAATTTAATATCACGACATTCTTTTGCAATAGCTGTCCATTTTGATAACTCATCTTTATAAATGACATCTGGTAAATCTTTTCTTAAATTCGGTCTTGCTGTTGGTATTTCTATAACAGAAAGATTATAAATTTTCTCAAATTCTACCTCGGCAGTTTTTGCTGTACCAGTCATGCCCGATAATTTTGGATACAATAAAAAGAAATTTTGATAAGTTACAGAGGCAGCTGTTTCAGTATTTTGACGAATTGGGACACCTTCTTTTGCTTCAACTGCTTGATGTAAGCCATCACTCCAGCGTCGGTCCGGCATAATTCGACCTGTAAATTCATCGACAATAGTAATTTGATTATTTTGAACAATATAATGAACGTTTTTAAAAAATAAGGTTGTCGCTTTTAATGCATTAATGACATATGGAATCCATGGATCATTTGGATTATATAAATCCTGAATTCCCAAGATTTCTTCGACTTGAATAGTACCTTGTTTTGTTAAAACAACATTTTTATTTTTTTCATCTACTTTGAAATGAATATTTACTTCTAAATAATCAATAATTTCTGCTGTAATGATATATTTATCAACACAAGTTTCAATTGCATTAGAAATAATTAATGGAGTTTGTGCTTCATCAATTAAAACTGAATCAACTTCGTCGACAATACAATAATTAAAGGGTCTTAAAACAACATTTTGAATATTCAAGGCCATATTATCACGTAAATAATCAAACCCAAGTTCGTTATTTGTTACATACGTTACATCAGCGTCATAATTTTTTTGTCGCTCACTAGTTGTCATGTTTTCTTGAATTAAGCCTGTATTCAGACCTAAGAATCTATAAACTTGACCCATTGAAATTTGATCTCGACTTGCTAAGTAGTCATTAACTGTTACAATATGAACACCTTTTTTTGTAATAGCATTCAAATAACCAGGTAGTGTAGCAACTAAAGTCTTTCCTTCACCAGTTCGCATCTCAGCAATTTTACCGCTATTTAAAACTAGGCCACCTAATAATTGAACATCAAAATGTCGTAATCCAAGTGTCCGTAAGCTAGCTTCACGAGTTAATGCAAAAGCTTCAGCAGTTAACTGATCCAAATCTTGAGTTTGTTTATATTGTTTTTGAAGTTGAACTGATTTTTTTCTCAATTCACCGTCAGTCAAATCTTTAAGGTTTTTTTCTAATTCATTAATTTCAGTAACTAATGTTTTGTATTCGTTAGCTATTGAATTTTTAGTAAATGGGTTTTTTAGCATTTGAAATTGTCAAATGAATTCGTTATTCAATAATAATATTTACACGTTTATGTTGCGAATCTTTGTAATCAAATTTTACAGTACCATCTGTTAAAGCAAATAACGTAAAATCTTTACCACAACCTACATTTACACCAGGTTTAAATTTCATTCCACGTTGACGGACTAAAATATTTCCAGCTTTCACTACTTGACCACCAAATCTTTTAACACCAAGTCGTTTTGCATTTGAGTCACGACCGTTTTTTGTACTACCTGCACCTTTTTTATGAGCCATTTTTTATTATTCCTTGTAAATATTTAAACAATACTAATATCTTCGATTAAGACACGTGTTAACTCTTGTCTGTGACCTTGTTTTTTTCGTGTTTTCTTTTTAGGTCGCATTTTATAAACGATTTTTTTACGATCACGGAAATGATCTAAAATTTTACCTGTAATTTTAACCGTTTCTAAATACGGCTTACCAATTAAAACATCTCCGTCATTATTTAATAATAATACACGATTTAATGTTATTTGTTTTCCTAATTCTGTCGGAATTCGATTCAAGTCATAATATTTACCTTTTTCAACCCAAAACTGTCTTCCACTGATTTCTACAATTGCATATTTCATAAATTTTATAATCCAATTATTATACTTAGTACTATCTTACTAAAAAAAAATTAGCTAAGTCAAATTTTTTAGAACTACATATTTAAGAGCTTATATTTTTTAACGTCCAAAGTTCATTATAGAAAAATTCAACAGCTTTTGATCTATAACATTCACGGTTCGTAATTATGGATAGTGTTCGTGTTATTTTAATATTTTCAATTGTAATTATTTCAACAGTTTTTAACTCAATCTCTTTTTCAATAGCGGATGATGACACAAAAGCAGCCCCTAATCCTAAACTAACAGCAGTTTTAATGGCTTCAATCGAATTTAATTGCATAATGACATTAAATTGTTTTGTTTCTATATCATTTTGAATTAATATATTATCAATAAATTTACGAATCGTAGATGTTGAATTTAATGTTATAAAATTTAAATGATAAAGATCGTCTTTGTTAATAATTTTTTTCTTTTTAATTGCAAATGGGTGGGATTTTGGAATAATTAATATAAGTTCATCTTCTACAAAACTTTCAATTTCAAGATTTTTCTTTAGTTCTTCAGGTACATCGCCGCCAACTACTGCAATATCAATTTCTTGATTTACAACATTTTTTGCAATAACTCGCGTAGAATCTACTTGGACTTTAATATTGATTTGTGGGTAATTTTGTGCAAACAAGGCTAAAACTCGGGGCATTAAATATGTTCCAATTGTCTGGCTAGCACCAACAGTAAGATTTCCACGATCACCATTTTTTACATCATTTAAAGCACGACAACTTTCTTCACATAAGGCTAATATTCGCTCAGAATATTGAAGAAAAACTTTTCCTGCTTCAGTTAATGTTATAGTATTATTCTCCCTGTTAAACAGAAGGATACCCAAGCGGTTTTCTAATGTTTTTATTTGTTTACTTAAAGATGGTTGTGAAACAAATAAAATTTCAGCAGCCCGTGTAAAACTTTTCTCTGAAGCAACCGCTTTTAAAATTCGTAATTGTTGTAAAGTAAACGGTAAACTCATTTTTTAAATTACCTGATCATTTTTTAAAGTAAGATTTTTTATTCGATTTTAATGTTAAAATGCGGATGGAGAGACTCGAACTCTCAAAACAAAAGTTACTAGGACCTAAATCTAGCGCGTCTACCAATTTCGCCACATCCGCTATCTTAGTTTTAATTTATATTAGAAAGATTAATAAAAAATGTAAATCTTTAAATCTTATTAAAGATTTAAAAATTTATTCATCTATATATATACTATAAATAAAACTTGTTGTTTTTCCTCGTAGTACAGATTTTGCTAATGATAAAGATTTCTGTGCTGCTTTATCTGCTTTTTTCTTCCAAGTTGCTTTACGAGAATTCTTTTTCGACTTCGATGTCCGTTTTTTAGGTACTGCCATTATTTTAACCTATTTAAAAAATGAAAATATTGAATAAAATATACTGACAGTATACGAGAAATACAAGGAAAAATCAAATAATTTATAAATTATCCTTGTATTTTCAAGTATTTGTAAAATTAACGTGTTAAACGCTGAACTTGTTGAATTAATAAACGGCCGATATTAAATAAAGCCCATGATGCTGCGACTAAAACAGGCGTAGCAATTACAAGTAAACGAGTATCCATAGCTGGTAATCCTCTATAAATATTTTAAATACAGAAAATGATATTAATAACTAATATTATAATTAATATTATATATAAAATTGGAAATATTTGTTAGGAATATGGCATTGTCTTTTTCTAATACTTATATAAACCTAAGTGTATATAAGTGTATAATTTAAACGTGTTTTTACAAATAGAAGAAGGAATATTAGAACCCGTCTTACATATTGTATTTATTAAAAACTTTGGCATTGAACTATCTTCCCAGGAGGTCCCCCTCCAAGTATTGTCATCGATTTATAGCGTTTCACAACTGAGTTCGGGATGGATCAGCGTGGTTCCGCAAAGTACACTAAAAACACCAAAGCAAAAAATCTTTAAAATAGAAAACTATTTTAAAGATTTAAAAAAATTCAAGTCCTCGGTCTGTTAGGACATCTCAGCACATACATTACTGTACTTACACTTAATGCCTATTAAACGGTTAGTCTTACCGTGACCTTACTCACTTACGTGATGAGAATACTCATCTTGAGGTGGGCTTCCCACTTAGATGCTTTCAGCGGTTATCCTCTCCATACATAGCTACCCAGCGTTTACCGTTGGCACGATAACTGGTACACCAGAGGTATGTCCTTCTCGGTCCTCTCGTACTAAAGAAGGCTCCTCTCAATATTCTAACGCCTACACCGGATATGGACCGAACTGTCTCACGACGTTCTGAACCCAGCTCGCGTACCGCTTTCATGGGCGAACAGCCCAACCCTTGGGACGTACTACCGCCCCAGGATGCGATGAGCCGACATCGAGGTGCCAAACCTCCCCGTCGATGTGAACTCTTGGGGGAGATCAGCCTGTTATCCCTAGAGTAACTTTTATCCGTTGAGTGACGGCCTTTCCACTCAGTACCGTCAGATCACTAAGACCGACTTTCGTCCCTGCTCGACTTGTAAGTCTCACAGTCAAGCTTCCTTATGCCTTTACACTCTAGATACGATTTCTACACGTTCAGAGGAAACCTTTGTACGCCTCCGTTACCATTTAGGAGGCGACCGCCCCAGTCAAACTGCCCGCCTGAAACTGTTCTCTGACCAGATAATGATACAGAGTTAGAAATCTAACATTAGAAGAGTGGTATCTCACTGATGGCTCCAATATTCCCGCAAGAATAGTTTCAACGCCTCCCACCTATACTGCGCGACTAAAGTCCAATTTCAATTTCAAGTTACAGTAAAGCTTCATAGGGTCTTTCTGTCCTGGTGCAGGTAGTCCGCATCTTCACAGACAAGTCTATTTCACCGAGCCCCTCTCCGAGACAGTATCCAAATCATTACGCCTTTCGTGCGGGTCGGAACTTACCCGACAAGGAATTTCGCTACCTTAGGACCGTTATAGTTACGGCCGCCGTTCACCAGGGCTTCAGTTATCAGCTTCGCTAATGCTAACCAACTTCTTTAACCTTCTGGCACTGGGCAGGCGTCAGCCCCCATACATCGTCTTACGACTTAGCGGAGACCTGTGTTTTTGGTAAACAGTTGCTTGGACCTTGTTATTGCAGCCTTATAAATAAGGCACTCCTTCTCCCGAAGTTACGGAGTTATTTTGCCGAGTTCCTTAGAGAGAGTTATCTCGCGCCCCTTAGTATACTCTACCTACCCACCTGTGTCGGTTATGGTACAGGCATTCTTTATTTATGACAGTGCAAGCTTTTCTTGGAAGTATGACATACACTACTTCAACACCTTAGTGTCTCGTATTCACGTCTCAACTCAAAGCGTTTTCACCGCTTCTCAACATCTCGAACGTTTAAACCGGTAAAACCAATATCCGGCTAGCTTAGCCTTCTCCGTCCCTCGATATCAATAAAAAATGGTACGGGAATATTAACCCGTTGTCCATCGACTACGCTTTTCAGCCTCGCCTTAGGTCCTGACTTACCCTCCGCGGACGAGCCTTCCGGAGGAAACCTTGGGTTTTCGGGGTATAGGATTCTCACCTATATTTTCGTTACTCAAGCCGACATTCTCACTTCTGCTTCGTCCATATCCGCTTACGCTAATACTTCAACCTACAACAGAACGCTCCCCTACCGATATATTTCATATATCGCACAGTTTCGGCAAATTACTTAGTCCCGTACATTTTCGGCGCAGGTTTACTCGATCAGTGAGCTATTACGCACTCTTTAAAGGATTGCTGCTTCTAAGCAAACCTCCTGATTGTTTCTGCACTCCCACCTCCTTTATCACTTAGTAATTATTTAAGGGCCTTAACTGGTGCTCTGGGCTGTTTCCCTCTTGACAATGGAGCTTATCCCCCACAGTCTCACTGATAAATTGTACATTTAGTATTCTTAGTTTGCAACGATTTGGTACCGAATTACCAGCCCGCATACGTAACAGTGCTTTACCCCTAAATTATAACATTTATCGCTGCGCCAAAACGCATTTCGGGGAGAACCAGCTAGCTCCGAGTTCGATTGGCATTTCACCCCTAACCACAATTCATCCGCTGATTTTTCAACATCAGTCGGTTCGGTCCTCCACTTAGTATTACCTAAGCTTCAACCTGACCATGGTTAGATCACCCGGGTTCGGGTCCATAACTAGTGACAAACGCCCTATTCAGGCTCGCTTTCACTGTGGCTCCAGCATTCACTGCCTTAACCTGCCACTACCTATGAGTCGCCGGCTCATTCTTCAACAGGCACGCAGGCAGACGTTTTAGTCGTCCTTCTACTGCTTGTAAGTTTACGGTTTCATGTTCTTTTCACTCCCCTCCCGGGGTTCTTTTCACCTTTCCCTCACGGTACTGTTTCACTATCGGTCATTCAGTAATATTTAGCCTTACGAGGTGGTCCTCGCAGATTCACACGGAATTTCACGTGCTCCATGCTACTTGGGATTCAATTTGATTGTTTCAATTTTCGAATACGAGACTATCACTCTCTATGGTCAAGTATTCCAAACTTGTTCTTCTAATTGTCACAGTATCGTTTATAATTGTCCCACTACCCTCAATTATGAATTGAGTTTAGGCTGTTCCCGTTTCGCTCGCCGCTACTCAGGGAATCGTTTTTACTTTCTCTTCCTCCAGGTACTAAGATGTTTCAATTCCCTAGGTTTGCTCTTACTTATCTATGAATTCAATAAGCAGTTATTATTAAAGTTTCCTCATTCGGAGACCTCCGGATCATAGCTTGTTTCCAGCTCCCCGAAGCGTATCGTCGGTAACCACGTCCTTCATCGCTTCTGAATGCCAAGGTATCCCCCATAAACTCTTAGTTCCTTGAATTTAACACAGAAACTCTATTAGAGTTAAAATACATTTACATACCTTTAAACGAACTAGTTTAAAGTAATTTTTAATTATTGTGGAGGTAAGCGGAGTCGAACCGCTGACAACCGCCGTGCAAAGGCGGTGCTCTACCAACTGAGCTATACCCCCGCTGGGCCATTCTGGATTTGAACCAGAGACCTCACCCTTATCAGGGGTGCGCTCTAACCAACTGAGCTAATAGCCCTTTGAATTTTTCTATTCAAAGATTTTTTATTTTAATCGACCAGAATTTTAAAATTTATAATTTTAAAAGGAGGTGATCCAACCGCACCTTCCAGTACGGTTACCTTGTTACGACTTCACCCCAGTCATCAATTCTACCTTAGGCATCCTCCTCCAAATAAATGGTTAGAGTAACGACTTCGGGTATAACCAACTTCCATGGTGTGACGGGCGGTGTGTACAAGGCCCGGGAACGAATTCACCGCTGTATAGCTGACCAGCGATTACTAGCGATTCCAACTTCATGTAGGCGAGTTGCAGCCTACAATCCGAACTTAGAACGAGTTTATAGATTAGCTTACCTTCGCAAGTTTGCATCTCATTGTCTCGCCCAATGTAGCACGTGTGTAGCCCAGGGTGTAAGGGGCATGCTGACTTGACGTCATCCCCGCCTTCCTCCGGTTTATAACCGGCAGTCTTTCTAGAGTTCCTATAAAGGCAACTAAAAACAAGGGTTGCGCTCGTTGCGGGACTTAACCCAACATCTCACGACACGAGCTGACGACAGCCATGCACCACCTGTGTATACGTTCCAAACGGCACTTTCTGCTTTCACAAAAAT
>Ga0209712_10000270_pt1 | contig 47453 bp, 40 predicted proteins | sample ArcOceMetagenome_FD_187443 | JGI IMG/M metagenome (GOLD analysis project Ga0209712, IMG submission 187443) | Marine eukaryotic phytoplankton communities from Arctic Ocean - Arctic Ocean - Greenland ARC118M Metagenome (SPAdes) (version 2) | ecosystem: Environmental > Aquatic > Marine > Oceanic...
TCTTTATAAAAAGATCTTTAAAAACAACCGGTTAAATCAAGCACTCAATGAAGCTTCACAAGAAGGTCTTCGTTAAGCGAGGCGCGCATTCTACATCGTTAGATCAGTGCGTCAACCTGTTTTTGAAAGTTTTTAAATAATCTTAAAAAGTCTTTCAAACTCAGCAACTTGCAGCACTTTATTAAAGCGTGTTCGTTGTCGAGGAGGCGCATTATAGAGAATCCACCTCGACCGTCAACAGTTGAAATGAAAATAATCCAAACTATTTCAATTCAAACAAATGATGCTTCTTTTTACCTAATTTAGTGATGAAAAAACGACCAAACAAGGCGTTTTCTTTGCTAAAGATTTCCGGAGCCGCCATTAGGGCGTCCATTCCATAGCCTTTACCATTTACCACAACAGCGTTACGACCCAAGGCATCTTTAATTTGCTTGCCTTGACCTAAACCGGCTTCTGACAATAAAGATGTTAAAGGTTTATCGGTTAAATCCGCTGCCGCCAAATCACTTGATGGCAAACCATCTAGTTTGATTTGCTCTAAATCGTTTTCACTTAATGACGTGGCATCACCAGAGAACAACGCTTCTGTTATACGCACGGCTGCCGTTAAACCTTCTTCGCCGTGCAATAACTTGGTTACTTCTTTGGCCAATATAGGTTGAGCGGTTTTACGACCCTGAATTTCAGCGTCTTCTGCTTCAATGGCATTAATTTCTTCAATACTTAAGAAAGTGAAGTACTTAAGGAATTTATAGGCATCTGCGTCAGCAGTATTTAACCAGAACTGGTAGAACGCATATGGTGATGTCTTTTTAGCATCAAGCCAGATGGTACCGCTTTCGGTTTTACCAAATTTGGTGCCATCTGATTTAGTCACTAAAGGTAGGGTCAAACCAAAAACTTGATTGCCATTCATGCGACGAGTTAACTCAGTGCCGCCCGTGATATTGCCCCACTGGTCTGAACCACCTATTTGCAGGATGCAGTTTTCAACTTCATTTAATTTAGCAAAATCATAGCTCTGCAAAATCATATAAGTGAATTCAGTAAAGCTAATGCCAGCGCCATCGCGATCTAGGCGCTGCTTAACCGATTCTTTTTGAATCATTTGGTTAACAGAGAAGTACTTACCCACGTCACGCAGGAAATCCAACATACTGAACTCGCCAACCCAATCTAGATTGTTCACCACTTTTGCTGCGTTCTCGCCGCTTTCAAAGTCAACAAAGCGACTCACTTGTGCTTTAAGCTTATCAACCCACTGACCTACCACTTCAGGACCGTTTAGCTTGCGTTCGGCTGCTTTAAAGCTAGGGTCACCAATCAAACCTGTTGCCCCACCTACTAAAGCTAATGGCTTATGACCTGCCATTTGGAAGCGCTTTAATACCAATAAAGGCACCAATGAACCGATGTGCAGACTGTCCGCTGTTGGATCAAAACCGCAATAAAGTGTCTGACACCCTTCATCCAAACGAGCGACTAGCTCTTCTTCGCCTGTGCAATCGTTGTATAAACCACGTGCTTTTAAATCTTCTATTAATGCCGCTGTCATGGATATTGCCCGAAAAATACTCAATAAAATTTTGAGGCAACTTAACGGATTTACATAGATTTGCAAGCGGTTAAATAAATAAAATGTGTCACGGCTCGGATTCTGCCCAAACAAGGCTATTATTTGATAAAGGGGATGTTATGCTTGATTGTTCAGCTGTTCGGGTAAGCTTATGAATCAAAAGGAAATATCAGCATTTGAGCTTTTGCCTAAGCGCCATTGGATTGCGCTGGGTTTAACCTGCCTGTTCATCGCGACCCTGCTAATTTTGATTCCTGTTCAACAAGAACTGGAACGCCGCACATACGCCACACAATTACCTGTCCCAGAAAAAGAAAGCGACGTTGAGATTGTCACTCCTAAATGGGATATGAATAAGATCAAACAGGGCGATACACTTGCCCAGCTATTTAGCCGCGAAAAACTATCCAGCCAAACACTTCACGCTTTAACCCAAAGCGAGCACGGCAAAAGCCTTGGCCAATTAAACATTGGCGACAAAATAGGCTTTCATATTGAAAATGACATATTAGTTGGCTTTCGATTAGAAAAATCATTATTCGAAAGCTACGAATTCGCCTTTAGTGGCAATGCCTACCAAAGCCAGCACATCATCATTGAACCAGATGTTGTAGAGACATTTACCCAAGGCACCATTAGCAGCTCCTTATTTGAAAGCGCCTTAGAAGCCGGCATGGACAACAATACCACCATGAAGCTGGCCACTATTTTTGGTTGGGACGTGGACTTTGCTTTGGATATTCGCAACGGCGATAGTTTTAGCCTTATTTATGAAGAGAAATATTTAGAAGGTAAAAAAGTAGGTAATGGCGACATTCTTATTGCCCGCTTTGAAAACCAAGGCAATGTGTACACCGCAGTGCGCTATGAAGACAAAAAAGGCTACACCCAGTATTACACGCCAAAAGGGTTAAGCATGCGCAAAGCCTTTTTGCGCTCTCCTGTTGATTTCACCCGCATCAGCTCTCGCTTTAACTTAAAACGTAAACACCCTATTTTGCATAAAATTCGTGCCCATAAAGGGGTGGATTATGCAGCACGCCGCGGTACGCCTATTAAAGCCGCCGGTGATGGAAAAGTTATTTTTGCAGGGCGCAAAGGCGGTTACGGTAAAGTATTAATTTTGCAGCACGGCACCAGTTACACCACCCTATACGCGCATTTAAAAGCCTTTAGACGCGGTGTTCGTGTAGGTAAAAAAGTTAAACAAGGGCAAACCGTGGCATATGTGGGCAGCTCTGGTTTAGCTTCTGGCCCGCATTTACATTATGAGTTCCGCGTAAACGGCCGTCATCGTGATCCACTAAAAGTGCGCTTACCCCATGCTAAGCCTATTGCTCCTACACAAAAAGAGCACTTTTTACATTATGCACAGGTCATGCTGATGCGCTTAGAGAGCCATATGCATGGTGATTATTATGCCTACATGGATGTCGGTAGATAGCTTGCGTCGGGGGCTGACAACCTGTGCATATCTGGATAATCAGAATTATCTGCCGCAATAACCTTATTACGCACCACCTATAACACCGGTATAACAATAATGAACGGCTACTACATAGGACAAATGTCCGGCACCAGTTTAGACGGCGTAGACAGTGTGCTAATGAAACTCACTGACAACCGCATTCAAACTATTGCTAGCCACCATTTAGACTTTTCTCTCGAATTCAAACAGTCCTTATTAGCCCTTTGTAATAGTGCTGACGATGAAATTCATCGCAGCCAACTGGCCGCCAATGAACTCGCTGAAATATACGCTCAAAGCGCGAATGAGTTACTGGCTCATTGCAATATCAAAGTAGAAGACATCATTGCCATTGGTGCTCACGGGCAGACCATTCGTCATATGCCACCGACTTATACCCTGCAGATTTTAAACGGAGCCTTATTGGCGGAACGCACAGGGATCGCAGTTGTATGCGACTTTCGAAGCCGTGACATGGCTGCGGGCGGGCAAGGGGCTCCATTAGTCCCGGCTTTTCACGAGTTTTTGTTTAAACATGATGAAGACATGGTGGTATTAAACATTGGCGGCATGGCCAATATCTCTGTGCTTTCAAAAGACCAAGGTATCAACGGGTATGATACCGGGCCTGGCAATGTATTAATGGACGCTTGGTTTAGTCGTCACCTTAATGGCAACTATGACGAGGATGGTAACTGGGCCAAATGTGGGCAGGTGATACCAGAATTATTAAGCGACCTATTGTTAGAGCCGTATTTTGCCGAGCCCGCCCCCAAAAGCACGGGCCGCGAGCTGTTTCAATTAGATTGGCTTTTAGAGTATGAGCCGCAAGATTATGCCTCTGAAGATGTGCAGGCCACATTAGTAGCACTAACCGCACAAAGCATCTCAAATGAAATTTTAAAATTCCCAAAGACTTCACAAGTAGTGGTGTGTGGCGGTGGCGCGTATAACGGCGAGTTAATGCGTGTACTAGATGAGAGCCTTGCCAATATTGAAGTGCTCAGCTCGGATGAATTGGGTTTTGACCCGCAGAATGTGGAAGCACTGGCGTTTGCTTGGTTGGCTCATCAATGCATTGCAGACTTACCTGGAAATGAGCCTGCTGTGACAGGGGCAAAAGGCAAACGGATCTTGGGAGCTATTTACCCAAAATGATAATCAAGAACTCTTTAATCACACATAACCACAACAAAAACGGTATGCCTTAATGAAAAAACAAACCTGGCAGGCCGGAGATTTATTTACTATAGAACTGGAAGATGGATCTTTTGCTTTAGGGTTAGTTTTATTAAGCGACCTAAACACGTTCGACGGACCCCTTTGTGTGTTTAGTAGCAGTAAATATGAACACCCTAATAAAAACCCCGAAATTACTTTAAAAGATGCCGTATCCATAGTTTTTACAAGTAGTGATCAGCTAGACAAAGCCGCATGGAAGGTTGTTGGTCGCCAAAATATTGATTTATATAAGCAATATTTTTGTAAATACCTAAAAGAAGATTTTAGTATGATAGGTATTGAAATAATTGGATCCGGAATAATTAGACGGTTTATGGATGCTTGCTTTGGATTATATCCTTGGGATGGTTTTTTTAACCCTGCTTTTCTAGATGACCTACTGCTACCAGGAATAAACAGACCAGATCTTATTATATTAAAATAGCTCTTGCTCAGGCCATTTCAGAATAGTAAATATAGCCTGCATGAAGCGTCATCGAGGCCGCTAAGACAAGGCATTTTTAAAATTTCCCGAGGCGCATAGCGGAGCTATGTAACGAGGTAAGTTTTAAAAATAACGCAGTATTAGCAACGCAGATAGCTTTAAAGCTAGAACTGCTGATATCCCGCTTTAATCAGCTTATTCTCTTCCGCCGGACCAAACGGCACTGTATCCACAAATGCAGGCAATTGGCTGCGCTGTATCTGATTCATGCCCATCCATGTTTCACAAATTTTAATATCCACCACATTGAACGCATCTAACTTGGCCGCTTTATCCACAAGCTGGCGATACATTGGGTAGTTATCTTTCACAAAGGCCTGAGCCTCAGGACCATGCAAAACAATGGTGATGGCATTTTCGGGATAATTGGGGGTTTTCTCAGACCAGTGCTCGGCGCGATCGAGAAGATTTGATAACTCAGTTGGCGAGTGGGCATGAAGCTGCCCTATAAAGTGCTCTTGCGCTTGTATTTGAAATGAAAATAACAGACAGCTGCAAGCAATTAGAGAACTGGATAGCAAACGGCGAACAGCAGTCATCCGTGCTTTGCAAGCTGCTAATAAGCAGCTTAATGCTCTTATAAAAACAGAAAATGGTTTAAATGGTAAACGAAGAGCCGCAGCCACATGTTGATGCTGCTTGGGGGTTATTAACCACAAATCGAGAGCCCTCTAGACTTTCTTGATAATCCACGTTGGCGCCATCAAGGTATGGGTAGCTCAGTGAATCCACCAGCACCTTCACCCCTTCTTGCTCAACTTGGGCATCATCTTCATTAACTTCAGTGTCAAAGGTGAAACCATATTGAAAACCAGAACAGCCGCCACCCGTGACAAACACGCGTAAACACAGGCTATCATCACCTTCGTCTTCTAAAAGGCCCTGCATTTTTTGCACAGCAGAAGGCGTAAGAGCGATGGTATTCATAGGGCTAAACCTTAAATATGTGGCTAAAGATGACCATATTATGGAATTATCCGACTAATTTAGTCAACTTAATTCAGGGCTGCTTAAGATAAGCAGTCCCTGAAGGTCTGGCAAGTGTTATTCAGCGGCTTCTGGTGCAGTCGCTTTTGGCTCTGCTTTACGGCCTTTTTTGCCTTTTACGTCTGCCTGGTGAATCAAGCCACCGTTAACCTGTGCGCCCATTACCATTTCCATCATGGTGTAGTACACATCGCCAGTTACAACGGCTTTTTTAGCTAGCTCGATGTGCTGGCTGGAGTAAACATTGCCTGATACATGGCCATTGATGATGATATTTGGCACACGAATTTCGCCTTCAACCACGGCCGTATCGGTAATACGTACTAATGCTTGGCTGCTTTCATCGGCAATGATGTTACCCACAACACGGCCTTCAACTTGTAAGCCACCGCTAAAATGTAGATCGCCTTTAAACTCTGCTTTATTAGAGATAATGGTTTCGTAATGGGCGTTATTCTTTTCTTTATTACTTAGCACCTTGATACTCCTTACCATTCCAAGGGAAGACTTTCTCTACACGCTTGGATTTAGAACTGTTTGATTGTAATTCCACTTCAACGGATTCTGGTGTGAAGCCATCTGGCAACAACAGATCCCCCTCGATTTCTTGGAAATAGCGGAATTTGAATTTAATACCGTAATCACGAATGTCGTCCGAAAGCTGGCGCAGTGCATAGCTTTTCTTCTTACCATTCAAAACACCCACAATAGACACACCTGCCAAACCGCTAACAAAACGCTGGTTGGTGCCCACTTGCGTCAGAACCACTTTAAAGCGATGACGACGTTCTTCTAGGGTTTTGGTGATTTCGACTTTTTGAATGCGTAAATCTTGTTTGCGTGTAGAAGGAGCCATAATGCCTTTATAAAAGGCCACTTCTTCTTGCAACGTTGCGATTTGGCCACGTAGATCTACCATGTTTTGACGCAGACCTTCAGTAGAACGACGATCTACTTCACCGCCTTTTTCTAACATGATCACACGCTGGCTAGAGGATGACATTTCATCTCTGACCATTTGTAAATCTTCCAATAGCTGATCGCGCTCAGCAATGGCTTGCTCTTGTGCTTCTAGCGCTTCATAGCGACCAAACACATAACTGGCTCCGGCTAATAGTCCCACCAAAACCAACATAAGGAAGCGTTTCCAAAAACGCGTCCATGGGTCATAGCGAACCACCATTACCTTATCTTGCTTACTGCCCGTTACGCCCATAGCTGTTCATCCATTCCTGCATTTCTTTTTATTGTGTGGCCGTATGATCTCGTGCGACTAAAGCAGTCTGCACGAGGCCTATTCACTTACACTTACACTTACTATTAAAGTAGTGACGCTGGTTATGTCATGGCTCACGATTTTAGTCGAGAAACCAAAGCTGCACATTCTATTACTGCTATTAAAGCAGTGACGCTGGCTGTGTCATGGCAAGCTTTTCGTCAAAACCAAACATGATGTTCATGTTTTGCACTGCTTGACCGGCTGCACCTTTCACCAAGTTATCAATCACAGAAAGCACCACAACGGTGTCGCCACCTTGCGGTTGGTGTACTGCAATTTGATCGTAGTTGCTGCCTTTCACGCTGCGCGTTGCCGGGTGAGAACCCGCTGGCAAAACATCCACAAACGGTTCATCGGCAAAACGTTTTTCAAACAAACCTTGTAGATCCGCTTGTTTACCTGCGTCATTTAGCTTGGCATAAAGTGTTGCGTGAATGCCGCGCATCATTGGGGTTAAGTGTGGCACAAATGTTAGGCCCACTTCTTTGCCCGAGTTAGCGTTTTGCAAACCTTGTTTAATTTCTGGCAGGTGTCTGTGCCCTGCTACGCCGTAAGCGCTGAAGCTTTCACTGGTCTCGCATAATAAAAGGCCAATTTTGCCTTGGCGACCCGCACCACTTACCGCGGATTTACAGTCGGCAATGATATTGGATTCATCAATTAAGCCGTTTTCAATTAAAGGCAATAAACCTAATTGGCTGGCCGTTGGATAACATCCTGGATTAGCAATTAGTTTGGCATCTTTAATAGCCGCACGATTTACTTCTGGTAAACCGTATACAGCCATTTCAACTAGCTCTGGGCACGTGTGCTCCATGCCGTACCATTTAGACCACTCTTGAATATCTTTAATACGGAAATCTGCACCAAGATCGATAATGCGCACGCCGGCTTTGATTAATGCTGGTGCCATATCCATAGCCACACCGTGCGGTGTCGCAAAAAAGACTAAATCACATTCACTTAGGGTTTTAACATCCGGTACACTGAAACAGATATCAGTGAACGGACGCAAGCTAGGAAATGTTTGCGCAACAGGTTGACCATCTTCACCACGGCTGGTGACCACCTTGAGGTTCACCTCAGGGTGTTGGACTAAAATACGTAGCAGCTCAACACCTGTATACCCAGTGCCGCCAACCAGACCAACATTGATCACTGTATCACCTACTTATTCAATTATTCACGAAGGGCCCTATAATAGCGCCTTCCATAAAAAGTGACAGATAATTCATGGCTTCTTTTATACGCCAATTACGATTACAACTGGCCCACGGTGATGCTTTACCGTTATTAGCCCTGCTTGGGGTAATGGCAGGTTTGTTAACCAGCGGCACCATTTTGCTATTTCGCTTGGCCATTGAAATGCCTTTGGATTACTTTTTACCCACAGGACACCACGAACACTTTGAAAGTTTAGCTGCTTGGCTGAGATTTTCCCTACCATTAGGCGGCGCTGTTTTATTAGCCACGCTTTTTTATAAGCTTAGCGCACAGTCTCGCATGGTGGGCATTAGCCATGTACTGGAGCGCATAAAACATCACCAAGGGCACATGCCCGCCAGCAATTTTTTAGCGCAATTTTTTGGCGGTATTATTTGCGCGTTAAGCGGGCAAAGCACCGGCCGTGAAGGCCCTGCCGTTCATTTAGGCGCGGCCACCGGCAGCATCATGGCTCGCAAAGCTCAGCTTTCTAGTAGCCACACTCAATTATTATTGGCCAGCGGTGTGGCCGCCGCCATCAGCGCGTCATTTAATACGCCCATTGCTGGGGTGATTTTTGCCATGGAAGTGATCATGACCGGCTACAGTGTGGCCAGCATGATTCCTGTTATTTTAGCCTCAGTCACCGGCGCCCTATTAACCCGCGCCGTATACGGTAATGAACCTGCGTTTACTGTGCCGCCATTGCAAATGCATTCTTTATTGGAGTTTCCGTTTTTAATTGCCGAAGGCTTGTTAATGGGCGCATTGGCCGCGGCGTTTATTTGGATCTGTGTAAACACCGCCAAACGTGCCCCAAGTAATTTATGGAAGCGCTTTTTAATCATTGGTTTGTTAAACGGTTTATTGGCCTTGGCTATCCCCTCTATTATGGGCATCGGCTATGACACGGTGAACGCGGCGTTAATCGGCGGTATTCCTTGGTTAATGTTGTTTACACTGGCCATGGGCAAATTAATGATCACAGGGTTAAACCTAGGATTAGGCCAACCCGGTGGGGCTATCGGCCCTATGTTATTCATTGGCGCCTGCGCCGGTGGTTTGATTGGCACCATTGGCAATAGCCTTGCCCCAAGTGATGCCAGCGCCATTGGTTTTTACGCCATGCTGGGCATGGCCGCCATGATGAGCGCCTGCTTGAGTGCCCCACTTACCGGGCTAATGACCTTATTAGAACTCACCAACAATCCAAATATTATTATGCCTGCCATGTTAGTAGTGGTAATCGCCAATCTAACCACCAGCGAAGTGTTCAAACAAAAAGCCTTGTTTAGCCGTTTACTGCAATTGCGCGGTCTCACCACGGACACAAGTCCTGTGGAGCAAATGCTGCGTCAAAGCAGCGTGTTATCCATTGCCAAAAAAGACATTAAGGTGGTGGGGAAATTCGCCAGCTTAGATGAATTAAAATTGGCGTTAAGTGGTAACCCTAGTTGGCTGGTATTGGACGATGGCAAAAGCATTATTGCCGCTATTAAACCCGCCGACGTTGCCACGGTATTAATGGATGAAGCTAAATTAGAAGACTGGTTAGAAGACTACGAAGGCAAACCGTGTATCAACCTAATGGCCATTCCAGCTCTAAGACACAACTGCAAAAGCATGAGCATTCAAGCTAACCTGCAAGAAGCCTTAGATTACATGGCCGAGCAACAAGTGGATTGCCTAAGCCTGCATTACGGCCAAGAAAAAGGCGGTAGCTCAGTGATGGGGATTATTGAGCATGATAGAATTCATAATTTTTATCGCTACCAGAATTAAGCTGTTCTCTGAAATGGGCTTAACGCTCTGTGTGTGAATACTATGTTGCTATTTTTGAATTATAAATAAGGACTCAACCATGCTTTGGGTTAAAGCCTTTCACATTGTGGCTGTCATTTGTTGGTTTGCCGCCATGTTCTATTTACCGCGCTTGTTCGTCTATCACGCCATGAGCGACGATAAAATCAGCATCGAGCGTTTTAAAGTTATGCAGCGCAAACTCTATCGCGGCATCATGACGCCAAGTTTGGTGGCGGTGGTTGTTTTAGGTGTTTGGCTAATCAGTTATAACCCTGACTATTATTTGCAAGCCGCTTGGCTACAAGTGAAGTTAGCTTTAGTGGCCATATTAATTGCCTACCACTTTTATTGCGGTCATCTACTGAAACAATTCCGCGATGATACTAATACCCGCGGCCATGTATTTTACCGCTTCTTTAATGAAGTACCTGTGCTGTTATTAATTGCTGTGGTGATACTGGCCGTAGTGAGACCTTTTTGAAAAATACACATAGAGGGGCGCTGCGCGCGACATTAACTGGTCACGCTAAGCGCCCTTCTACAATATGAAATATATTTATAATTTGTAGAGACTTTTTATGGAACACAATCGCAGCCAAACGCTTTTTGAAACGGCTAAAAAACGCATCCCTGGCGGTGTTAACTCCCCTGTACGTGCGTTTAATGGCGTGGGCGGCACACCGGTTTTTTTCAAAAGCGGTAAAGGCGCTCACGTTTTTGATGAAGACGGTAACCGTTATGTTGATTACGTAAACTCGTGGGGGCCGTTAATTTTAGGTCACGCTGCCGAGCCTGTATTGGCTGCAGTACGTGACCAGCTAGAACTGGGTTTAAGTTTTGGTGCCCCTACCGAAATTGAAATCGAAATGGCCGATAAGGTATGTGAGATTTACCCAAGCATGGATATGGTGCGCATGGTATCAAGCGGCACCGAAGCCACCATGTCGGCTATTCGTTTGGCCCGTGGTTTTACTGGCCGCGATAAAATGATCAAATTTGAAGGCTGCTACCACGGCCACGCTGACTCTCTATTGGTTAAAGCAGGCTCCGGCTTATTAACTTTGGGCACACCAAGCTCCCCTGGTGTTCCGGCTGCACTGGCTGACTTAACCGTTACCCTTACTCACAACGACATTGAAAGCGTTAAAACCTGTCTAGCGGAAATCGGCAACGAAGTGGCCTGCATTATTGTTGAGCCTATTGCCGGCAACATGAACTGCATTCCTCCTGTTGAAGGCTTCTTAGAAGGCTTACGCGAAGAGTGTGATAAGTACGGCATCGTATTAATTTTTGATGAAGTGATGTGCGGCTTCCGTGCGGCTAAAGGCGGCGCGCAAGAGGTTTACGGCGTGAAACCTGACATGACCACACTTGGTAAAGTCATTGGCGGCGGTATGCCGGTAGGCGCATTTGGCGGTAAACGTGAAATCATGGAGTATTTAGCGCCACTTGGCCCTGTTTACCAAGCCGGTACATTATCCGGTAACCCGATTGCCATGGCAGCAGGTCTTGCCATGTTAGACGCCATTAGCGCGCCTGGTTTTTATGATGCACTAACCGCTAATACCACCAAGCTAGCCAAAGGCTTAGAAACCTTAGCTGAAAAACACGGTATCCCGCTAAGCACTAACCAAGTGGGCAGCATGTTTGGCTTCTTCTTTAGCGAAGAGCAAAACATCCGTACCTTTGAGCAAGTAAGCAAATGCGATCAAGAACGCTTTAAGAAGTTTTACCACGGCATGTTAGAAGAAGGTGTGTATTTAGCGCCATCATCTTACGAAGCGGGTTTTGTGTCCTCGGCTCATACAGATGCGGACATTGAGTTTACTCTTCAAGCGGCTGATAAAGTGCTTGCTAACCTGTAAATGCCGTCAGCCTGTGTACAACTGCTAAAATAAACGTTAAATCGTCTAATTTAGTATATTTGTACCGTAAAGATTACATATATATCCACAAAAAAAAACGCAAGTCATTCTTGCGTTTTTTTTTGGCTTTTTTTTTATACTTTAGTCGAATAACCACTTGAAATATTCTAAAACCCCCATGTCTACTGGGCTGCAAAAAAAGAGGCTAAAAAATGGACAAATTAACTAACCCCGACTACACAAGCCGCCTATAGCCATTTGCCCCAAGTTTACCCCCAACTTTATCCACAGAACTTGGGGATAAACATGGATAACTGCATTTTGATGGCGTTATTCACAGTTGAGCCGTTTTTAGCCTGTGATTCCCATAAATAATGTATAAATACCCACAGGGATTTTTCTTCCATTTGCTCTGTACCCACGCTGGAACGGTTTATTGCTGGGGGTAACTCACACAAACCCTAGGGATAAGCGCTAAAATTGACTACACTGCCAGCAGTTACTTTGGCGCGCGATTAGCGACCTTTATTTTATATCGAGCATTCATGTCTAAAGATTTAACCCAAGGGGCCATTGGCCCTTGGCTGTTTCGCCTAACCACTCCCATGGTCATGGGCATCTTTTCAATCTTTCTATTTAACATAGTGGATACCTATTTCATCAGTATGCTGGGCACCCAGCCATTAGCCGCCATTAGCTTTACGTTCCCTATTACTATGCTGGTGATGAATGTGGCCATTGGCTTGAGTATCGCCACCGGAGCCTTAGTGGCTCGTTCACTCGGACAAAAAGATTTAAACAAAGCCAAATACTGGGTTACTTGCAGTGTGTACTTTTCATTAATCATTGGCTTAATTTTAGGGTTAGCTGGCACGGCATTTTTAGACCCCTTATTTAAACTGTTAGGTGCCAGTGATGAGCTAATGCCATTTATCCAAGATTATATGGTGATCTGGTTTTTAGGCAGCGTGTGTTTAATGATGATGATCATTATTAATGCCAGCCTACGGGCCACTGGCAATACCAAACTGCCAAGTTTTATCATGCTGGGCAGCGCCTTGCTTAACGGCATTTTGGATCCTTTATTAATTTTTGGCATTGGTCCCTTCCCTCGCTTAGAAGTACAAGGTGCTGCGATTGCCACCTTAATAAGCTGGGTGGTGGCGCTGGCGTTCGTGCTGCACAAACTGCATCACGACAAATTAATCGAATTGGCTTTCCCCCAGCAGTTTCGTGACGCCATTAAAAAAATCAGCTCTCTGGCTATTCCTGCCGCTGCTACCAACATGCTTGGACCATTTGCCAGCGCCATATTGATTGCATGGGTGGCAGAGTACGGCACTCATGCTGTGGCTGCTTATGGTGTGGGCAGCCGACTAGAACCCATTGCACTGATTGTGATTTTTGCTTTCACGGCCAGCCTGCCGCCTTTTGTGGGACAAAATCATGGGGCCAAACAATACTTACGCATTGAAGAGGCCCTGCGTAAAAGCATGATGTTTATATTTGTATGGCAGTTGGTGATTTATTCGATACTGGCTCTGGCGGCAAAGCCCCTCAGCCAATTGTTCAGCGATGAACTAGAAGTGCAAAAAATCATTCAGCTGTTTATTTATATTGTGCCGCTTAGCTACATTGGTTTGGGCTTTTGTTTGGTGAGCACTGCCACCATTAATGCATTACATAAAACCCGTTTTTCCCTGCAAATTAACATAGTGAGATTATTCGTTTTGTATTTGCCATTTGCATGGTTAGGAAAAGAATGGGGGGGCTTACAGGGTTTGTTTATTGGTTGCGCCATTGGCAATGTATTAATTGGTTTGGCTATTGTGTTGTTTTTCCGCCATGTTCGTCACAGTCAAACATGGCAGAAAAAACTGCTGGCCAGCGATTAATTTTTTATTGTTAGAATAAATCCACTTCTTCATCGGCCTCTGATTTGGGCACTTCGAACTCTGACGTGTCCATGGCTAAAATCTCTTCTTCCAGCTGACCTAATAATACAATCACTTCATCACTGGCTTTTTCCATCTCTTCAAAATGTCGGTAAGTGCCTTTTTCATCCTTACCTTCATAACATTTAAGCGCCGCCACACCATTGGCATGCAAGGCTTTATGGTGTTGCTCTAAGGCTTGGAATGCTGGCAATTTTTTATACTGCTGACCCATGCCTTGGTAATACCAGACACCTAAACGACAACTACAATGATCACTGAATTCATCCGTAGATTCTTTATCACTCATATTCCAATAATAACGATACACTTCCGATTTCCACACCACATGATCCAGCTTAACCGTTTGTAAAAAGCTGGTATGACTGGTGCCCTGAATCACACGGAACATATTTTTAGATACGTCGGTAATTTCAGAAATAATGGATTTAACCGACGAAGTTTGCTCGGATAGGGATTTAGTGGTGGTGCCCACTTCATTAATTTGTGTACTCACCTGCCCAGTTTGACCGGTTATGGATTGCACTAGATCAGTAATTTCTTTACTGGCCTCAGCACTTTTTTGCGCCAGCGTGCGTACTTCATCTGCTACTACCGCAAAGCCTCGGCCTTGCTCACCTGCGCGGGCTGCTTCAATGGCAGCGTTTAACGCTAATAAGTTGGTTTGCTCACTGATGGTTTGGATTTGCCCCACAAAGCTAACAATTTTTTCACCATGTTCGGATAGCTCATCCACCGCACCGCACGCATCGGTTGTGCGCGTATCAATATCAGCAAGGCTGGTGGCAATGTGACTAAGCAAAACGTGGATTTGGTCAAAGCTGCTAACGGATTCACTTAAGGAAGAGTGCTGACCTTCTAGTTTTTCAGCACTAACAGCTACCGCCTCACGAATGGCATTAATGGTGAGGGCGCCATTAATCCACAAATGGTAAAAGCGCTCCTGCTCTTCCATACGCGTCAATGCATAAGCCATTTGCTGGTCAGCGACTTCTTTTACGCCCTTCATTAACTCAATGTAAGACTTATCTTCATTAAGCTTGGCTTTTAAGTCAGCGTTTTCTTGGCGTAAACGCTTGAGCTCTAATTTGGCGGATTTATTCCAGAACATACCACTACAACGTCAAATTCCCTTACTTTTCAGTGTAGCCCAACACTGAAATATCTCAGCTTTAAATTACAGACTCGAATGATTTCTGAACATTTAGGCCGGTAAAACTAAAAACCATAGGTATATTGCAGAATAACCGCCCCTAAGTCCGCTGGCGCGTTATCTCCACTTTGCTGGTAGTACTCTAAACGCACACTATTAGGGTTTGCATTACCCGTTAGAAATCCTATCTTAAGACCCACCGTGGTGGCGGTTAAGTTGCCAAGACGATAATCTGCACTTAAGTGTTGCGGTAAGTTTTGAGCATCGATATCCGTAATGTTATAGCGATAAAATTCTGCTGCTTGCTGCTCGTAATAACGCACATGGGGCTCTAAATAAAAACTTGGGCTCACGTTAAAACGGTAATGAGTATCAATGGTGTGGGATACCACGTCCCAATCATCCCACATATAACGATAAGAGATATCCGCGACATCACCGCTCATGAAACGTTTAATTTTTGCATATAAGCTATGTTTGGTGCGGCTATCTGGGCGCTTTTCGTAAAGGTATGTACCCGGCAAAGTATCCCCTGCGATTAACGCACCGGTAGTACTGTCTACCACTGATATGATTTTGTAAGGATCATTATGGTAGCCATTACTTACTGCAAAACCATAATTGAATTGCATTAAAGTAAGGCGATCAATTATTTGTGTCACGCCTAACAATATTTCGCTGATGGTTTTATTATCTGTGCCGGTTTTTTTATTTTGTGTAGCGTTATTTGCTTGCATCTGAGTGAGCTCAGCTGCAAAACCCCCAACCGGATCAATAATATCAAACTCGAAACTCACTCCAGCACTGAGTGTGGTATTACGCTGATTGAAATCTTGCATAAATGTGGCGCTGGCAGCGGTAGAGAAAAAATCAAATTCTTTAGAAAGGTTACCGCCATAAACAATTTTTTGTAATCTAGAAATGGGCTGGACGTAAGATGCACTGAAATTTAAGCGTGTATCCCGAAAGGTATCATCCAGTGGCACATCACTAGCGCCAACCGTATAAGAGCCATTACCACTTGGTCGGGTAAAGGTTTGTACCTGATCACTTTCACTTGCACCGTTGTGAGAAGCACCCGTCAAAGAATCTAATACTAATTTAAAACCCAACTCCGACTCATCATCGTAAATTTTTTTCAAACTAATCGCGGGTTCAAGCGCATTGACTCTATCAGCTTCGTTATACAGCAATACCGCCACAACGGTTTTCCAGCCTTCATCTTGCTGAGCTTGTGCAGTAGTGCTTAGGCCTAACAAACTGGCCGTTGCCGAGCCTAACAACGAACGTATATTTTTGTTTTTATGCATACAAAACCACTATATAAAAGTGCATCTTAGAATAGAAAAGTACTGAACTAAAAAGTAACCAACATTAGTTACAACCGCAGCCACCACCACCAAACCCTTGGCCACCGCTACTGGCTTCTTTGCTAAAATAGATATGGTCGTCATAGCCGCTATCCAAAGGTGCACTATCCAACGCCATATCGTCACGGGCCAAAACATCTCGCTCCCAAGGTTTTACGCCCATTGAGCTGCAACCAGCCAGCAAGCCACTTATGAGTAAACATATAAATAAAGCTTTCATTAAAACCCTCTACAGATGCGGTGAGTGCAGTTGAGAAAACGGATCATTGTTTCAATAACAGGTGTACCACGACCTTATCAAAAACAGAATGACGAATGGCGCCACTATCAGCAGTCACTATGATTACATTGAGCTTAGTCAATTTTAATCATGCGCTTAAAACACATGGTTATTTGGCCCCAGTTTTTAGATGTTATTTGCTATAATTTGCCCCTACACATGTTAGAGCCTTAATTTTGAAACTTAGCCAGCGCCTACAGACCATATTAAATATGGTGAATGATAAATACGATCACGTCTGGGACACCTGCTGTGATCATGGTTTATTAGGTCGCGCCATCTATTTACAAAAGCCCAGCAGTACCGTGCACTTTGTGGATGTGATGGATCATCTCATTAAAAATATTCATAAAGAATTAAAACAAGACCCTCGTTTTTCTGATGACTCCCGCTGGTTCACCCACACCTTGGACAGTGGCCAAATTCCTTTGCAAACCGCGCAAAGCCATTTAGTCATTATTGCAGGTGTGGGCGGTGATCTTTTATTAAAACTGGTACAAGACATTCTGTTAAAGCATCATAAAAATACCAAGATCGATTTTATTTTATGCCCTGTGCGTCAGCTGCATAAGGTTCGCTTTGGCTTGTCTGAATTGAGCTTGCGCTTAATGGACGAAACACTGATAAAAGAGTTTGCGCATTATTATGAAATACTGCACGTGAGTAATCACAAAAAAGGCGAAGACATTAGCCTTGTGGGCCAAAGCATGTGGAATTTAAATCGCAGGGTAGATCAAGAGTACTTAAGAAAAAACTTGAAGCACTATGGCAACATGTGCAAACAGGTAAACAAAGAAGGAGCTGAAACGTTAAATGAGGGGACTAAAAAGTTAAGCGCTAAGCATATTTTAGATTTATACAAAGCGCTTGAGATCAAACAATAAATAGCGTTATTTTAGCTCGGCCAATAACTTGGTAATGGACTGTTCATAACCCAACGCCTTAGACTTTTTAAAGCCAATGTGCGTTTCACGAATCTTGCCTTTACCATCAATAATCACGGAGCTTGGCATGCCCATCACTTCGTATTTTTGTGCAAGCTTGCCCACTGGGTCAGAGTACAAGCGGAACTTAGCCGGTACGGATTTCAAAAACGTATGGGCCATTTCAGGCTCTTCATCTAGATTCACACCAATCACAACCAAACCTTTCTTTTTGTATTTGGCCTGCATGTCGTTTAACCAAGGAAACGACTGACGACACGGCCCACACCATGATGCCCAAAAATCCACATACACCACTTTGTTCTTGTATTGTTTTAAATCAAACTTCTTTAACCATGGGCCTGCATCAGCACTCATAGAAATGGTTAATAACAAAGCACTTAAAATAAAGGATAGTTGTTTCATAAATCTGTCTACTTATTATTAATAATTGACGTGAGCTTAAATTAAAACGAACAAAAAAACTTATGACAAGGTCACAGGCCAAAGCTTTTGAGAGTCTTTATCAAAAAAGAACCACAAACGTGCATAACTTACCCCTTGTGTTGGGTGCAGCACATTGGGGGCGATTTCTGATAAAGGCAGCAATACAAACGCATTTTTAGTGATTTCATCACGGGGCAATTCTACCCCGTCAATAACGCCCACTAAATCATCATAGGTTAGAATATCGATATCCAGTGTTCGACCACTGAACTTTGGCCCAGTGCGCTCGCGACCATACTGATCTTCAATGGCTTTTAATCGTATATTTAAATCCGCCACACTTAGCTCGGTTTCAAACTTTCCCACTAAATTGAAAAAGTTATCCCCATCAAAGCCTACCGCTTCACTTTCATAAATTTTTGAAAGCTCTAACGCACCAAAATTTTCAGCCAAGGCCTGTAGGCAGCCTTTAATATTGCTCTCTTTATCAATGTTGCTACCAATGCTCACATAAACCGTGGACATATTATCGGCCCCTCACATTTATTCTCTTGGCATTACTGGCATCACAACTCACACACACCGCGAACATGCTATTCATCCTCAGGATTCACAGGCGCAATATCGCTGCCCTGAAACGGTTTGTAAGTATCTAATGACTCTTTATCTTTTTCACTGCGCTCGATCAATACACCTACGGCTTTGGCACCGCGTACCGCACCAGGTTTGCTTAAGCGCAGCTGTAACCAAGGCACGTTAAATTCAATAAGCAAAATTTGCGCAATGGCTTCTGCCATGGTTTCTACCAGTAAAAACTGACTGCCACCGATGAAACTAATCAAGCGCTTAGACACATCTTTATAATTTAACGCATGCTCGATCAGCTCAGACTGGGCCGCAGGTTTGTTGTCCCACGCCATTTCTAAATCAATGCGCACTATCTGACGAATCTCTCGCTCCCAATCGTAAATACCGATAATGGTTTCGATTTCTAAACCGTCTACAAATACTTTATCCATGTTTCACTCTGTCGGAGGTCGAACGTCAGGTGTCAGACGCTGAACTTATCTATTAATTCAGTCAATAATTTCAAATATTCTAATGACTCACGAAGCGTTATTGAGGCCGTTTAGGCAAGGCATTTTTGAAATTTAGTGAGGCGCATAGCGGAGCTATGTAACGAATTAAATTTCAAAAATAACGCCGCATAAACAACGTAAATAGCTTCAGACCGATTCCAAGTCTTCCATGGGCCATCTTGGATGAATAACAATCTCATCCCCATCCTTTTGCCCGGCTTTCATACGCTGGCAACCCGCATACGCAATCATGGCGCCGTTGTCTGTGCAAAACTCAGGGCGTGGATAAAACACCTCACCCTGTAATTTGGCCATTAACTCATGCAGCTTTTTACGTAAATGCTGATTAGCGCTCACGCCACCGGCAATAACCAAACGCTTGTGGCCCGTTTGCTGCAATGCGCGTTTGCATTTAATAGCCAGTGTATCCACCGCGGCCATTTCAAAGGCCACCGCAATGTCGGCTTTATCTTGCTCGGTTAAACCGCTTTCTTCTTGGCATTTCATAATGGTATTGCGCGCAAAGGTTTTTAAACCACTAAAGGAAAAATCCAAACCTGGGCGGTCTGTCATTGGGCGCGGAAACTTAAACCGTGTGGCATCGCCGTTCAACGCAAGCTTCGAAATATGTGGGCCACCAGGGTAAGGCAAATCCATCATTTTGGCGGTTTTATCAAAGGCCTCACCGGCCGCATCATCAATGCTTTCACCCAATACTTGGTAGCGGCCAATGCCTTGCACATCCACTAGCTGGGTGTGGCCACCGCTAACCAATAGCGCCACAAACGGGAATTCAGGGGCTGGGTCTTCTAATAAAGGAGCTAATAAATGCCCTTCCATGTGATGTACCGCTAAAGCAGGTAAACCCCAACTCCACGCTAGGCTGCGAGCAAGGCATGCTCCTACTAATAAAGCACCGGCTAAACCTGGGCCTGAGGTATACGCGATGCCGTCTAAATCATCGCTGCTGCAGTTTGCTTCGCTCATTACCTCTTTAATAAGAGGGATGGCTTTACGAATATGGTCACGACTGGCCAGCTCAGGCACTACACCGCCATAAATAGCGTGCATTTCGATCTGACTGTACAGCGCATGAGACAATAACCCCAACTCTGAGTCATAAATGGCGATACCTGTTTCATCGCAACTGCTTTCTATGGCTAAAACCCGCATATTAACTCTCAATATTTTTGCGCTGGCTATTCTACTTAGAGCCGACCCATAACACCATAGCCCAGTAAACATCAGGGTTTGCTTAAGGTTTATATAGGCATAATAGCTTCTTGGTCTATACTGATTTGAGCTTTGCAATTGCTAGGCAAAACAAGTAGAATCCCCCGCCTAAATAGGGCCTGAGTGCTTATCTTACGAATCAATAGATCCCTAAGATAGACATACAGTGCGATTGAAATTCCGGTTATCAGCGTTTGCTGGTACCAGTCAACTGAATACACAGTAGGTAGATTTTTAATGCCACAAGTTAAAGTAAAAGAAAACGAGCCATTTGATGTAGCTCTACGTCGTTTCAAACGTTCTTGCGAAAAAGCAGGCGTTTTGTCTGAAGTACGTCGTCGTGAACAGTTCGAAAAGCCAACTGCTGAGCGTAAGCGCAAAAAAGCAGCTGCTGTTAAGCGTCACGCTAAAAAAGTTTCGCGTGAAACACGCAAAATGACTCGTCTTTACTAATCACTATTATTTAGAGACAAAGTCATGAGTGAACAAAGCCTGATCCTAACGATTAAAGACGCAGTTAAAGCTTCTATGCGCGCTAAAGATAAGCCGCGTATTAAAGCCCTGCGTTCGATCCAGGCCGAGTTCAAGCGTGTCGAAGTTGACGAACGCATCGAACTGGATGACGCTCGTGCACTCGCCATTATGGATAAGATGGTGAAACAACGTCGTGACTCTATTAAGCAGTATGAAGATGCAGGTCGAACAGACCTTGCAGAAGTAGAGCACTACGAAGTTAGCGTTATTCAGGACTTCCTTCCGGAAGCCCTATCCGAGGAAGAACTATCAGCGATGGTGGCAAAAGCCGTTGCTGATAGTGGTGCCTCTAGCATGCAGGACATGGGCAAGGTTATGGCATTAGTCAAACCACAAGCTCAAGGCCGTGCTGACATGGGTGCAATTGGTAAACTGGTTAAAGCCCAGTTAGCCTAACGTTACCCGCTACATCTATCGTTTCAAATCCTCGTTGTGATTCTCAGGCCATTTTGGCGCTGGTAATCTGTGGTGCAAGCGCATAAATTACCCATTGTTTTGGGCTTTGTTTTATTTTTATGTTCGCCATTCTTCGCAGGTAACAATGAATAGATTTTATAAAAAAACCTCCAACCCTGTTTGGCCATGTAATTGTTTATTTGAGGCCTAATTGTGGCTGGTCGTATCCCACAGAATTTTATTGATGACTTGCTTGCCCGCGTAAATATTGTCGACGTGGTAGACAGTCGTATTCGTTTGAAAAAAGCCGGCAAGAACCACAGTGCCTGCTGCCCTTTTCACAACGAAAAAACCCCTTCTTTTACCGTAGCCTCCGACAAACAATTTTATTATTGCTTTGGTTGCGGCGCCAAAGGCAACGCCGTTAGTTTTGTTATGGAATTCGATAACGTCGATTTTCCCGAAGCGGTTGAATCATTAGCAGGCACCGTGGGCTTAGAAGTCCCAAAAGAAGAAGTCAGCCCCTACCAGCAACAAAAACAGCAAGAGCGCGTCAACCTTTATGAGCTAGCTGGCAGCGCCAACGAGTTTTATCAGCAGCAATTGCGTTACAGCGAACACAAACAAGCCCCTATTGATTACCTAAAAAATCGTGGGCTTTCAGGCAAAGCCGCTAAGTTTTTTAACATTGGTTTTTCACCTCCAGGCTGGGACCATTTAAAAAACACACTGGGCCTAGACGCACAAAAGCAGCCTGATGAAAAAAAGATAAACGCATTAATTGATGCGGGCCTACTGATCAAAAACGATAACGGCCGCACCTATGACCGTTTTCGTAACCGTATCATGTACCCTATTCGTGACATGCGCGGGCGCTGCATTGGTTTTGGTGCTCGCACCTTGGGCGATGACAAACCCAAATACCTAAACAGCCCTGAAACCCCTATTTTTAATAAGGGCCACGAACTTTACGGCCTTTATGAATGCCGCCAAATCAGGCAAACCCTAAAGCGTTTTTTAGTGGTTGAAGGCTATATGGATGTGGTGGCTCTGCACGAATTTGGCATTCACTACGCTGTTGCAACGTTAGGTACCGCCACCAGCGAAACCCATTTACAAAAATTATTTAAAATCGCCCCTGAAATTGTCTTTTGTTTTGATGGTGATGAAGCCGGGCGCCGCGCGGCCAAACGTGGCTTAGAAATCGTATTACCCCTGTTAGAAGATGGCCAACAAATTCGCTTCATGTTTTTACCCGATGGCGAAGACCCGGATTCCCTTGTGCGCAAAGAAGGCAAAGACGGCTTTGAGCTGCGCATGAAACACGCTCAGGGCATCAGTGAGTTTTTATTAGACACCCTGAAAAAAGACATCGATGACCCAGAAAGCTTAGATGGCCGCGCGCGCTTGGCCAAAACCGCAGGGCCGTTTATTTCACAGATCCCAGGTTTAGCCCTTAAAAGTTTATTTTGGCAGGTATTAAGTGAAGAAACGCACATTGATACCGACGATTTGAAAACCATGGCAAAAAGCCAAGAGATCAAACCGCTCACGCCGGCAGAAAACAAACAAACAAACACGCAGCAGCAAAAGCCACAGCAAGCCAGTGCACAAACCAACGCACAAGCCAGTCATGTGGAGCAGCACATTGGCCACGATGATTACGCCGGCCAGTACGATGATTACCAAGAGCATGGCTATGACGACTATGGCCACGACACCATGGCCGCCCATGAAGATCACGGCCAATACAACCAGCAAAGCAACAACGACCCTAAACTGGTTAAAAGTGCTATCGCTCTGATCATGCACACCCCACAAGTGATTCAATCGTTTGGCGACCTAACCTTCCTGCAAGAGTTTAGTGATAACAACAGCCAGCTATTGCTTAAGTTAATTGATAGTCTGCAGCAAAACCCGCGCAACGATTTGCTGCAAGCCTTAACCCTACTAAGCGCCGACAAAGACCTAGAAACCTATAAAAACATCGTCGAAGATTATAATAAGCGCCACGGCAAACAAACCAATCAGCAAGTCACCACCGACTGTTTAGTGCAGCTGCGACTTAAAGCGGCCAAACAAATTAAAACCCGTTTAATCAAACAAGCCGCCCAACAAGGTGGCTTTAAACAACTGCCAACAAACGAGCAGCAGCTCTTTAGTTGGGCAAGCTCCATCCTTGAACTTGATCTATTAACCACCAAGCTCAATAACGCAGGGGGCAAGCTCAGCGAGCTGAGCCCGCAGGAACAAGAAAAGTATCGCCAATTAACCGGTCAAAGCTCTTGAGCCTAGATAATTAAAATCTATGTTTGAACACCTATGCCCACTAGCGCTTACAAACATTAGTGAGCAAACAACAAGAACAAGAAAAATATCGCCAAATAATAAGGCAGAACACTTGAATCTGAGGAATTAGACCCCATTTTCAAGTACTTATGATCATCAGCACTGGATAACCCGTAACCACATCACTATAATTACGGGTTTGATCCGCGCACGCACAGGACAACAGGTATATATGGCCGTCACACAACAGTCCCGTCTTAAAGAACTTATCGCCAAAGGTAAAGAGCAAGGCTATTTGACCTATGCTCAGGTGAACGATCACCTGCCTGATGACATTGCTACTCCTGAGCAAGTAGAAGATATCATCCGCATGATCAACGACATCGGCATTAAAGTAGCCGAAGTTGCACCAGATGCCGATGAATTGAACATGGGTGAAGTCACCACTGATGACGCGGCAATTGAAGAAGCCGCTGCTGCCCTAGCCGCAGTAGAAAGTGACGTTGGCCGCACCACCGACCCAGTGCGTATGTACATGCGTGAAATGGGTACGGTTGAACTTTTGACCCGTGAAGGGGAAATTGTAATTGCCAAGCGAATCGAAGAAGGTATTCGTGAAGTAATGGCTGCCCTATCTTATTTCCCAGGTTCTGTTCGCCGCGTACTAAGCGCCGTTGAAGAATCCATGGCCGATGAAGAAGTTAACCGTCTTGGTGACGTGTTCAACGGTTTCATTGATGCAAGCGACGCTGATCCAGTGCCTGCAACGCCAATCTCTGACGCAGACAAAAAAGAGAAAGAAGCATCTGACGATGACGACGATGACGCACCAACGGGTCCAGACCCAGTGGAAGTGAAACGTCGCATGGCTGAAATTGATGATCAGCTAGTGAAAACAGATAAGGCCATTGAAAAACACGGCCGTGGTAGCAAGCAAGCTGACAAAGAAAACCTATTGTTGGCCGAATTGTTTGCACCTATCAAGCTATCACCAAAATACTTTGAAGAACTTGTAGGCAGCTGCCGCGACAACCTTGATGCTGTTCGCGCGCAAGAACGCTCCATCATGATGATTTGTACACGTAAGTGTAAAATGAATCGTCAGGTGTTCATCAAGTCTTTCCAAGGTAATGAAGGCAGCGAAGAGTGGGTAAACAACCTACTTGAGTCTAAAGAAGATTACAGCGCTAAACTGAACATGTTCAGTTACGACCTTAAGCGCGCCCAGAAAAAAATTCGCCAAGTATCAGAACGTGCTGGTTTAGAAATTTCTGACGTTAAAGAAATTAACCGTCGTGTGAGCATCGGTGAAGCCCGAGCTCGTCGTGCTAAGAAAGAAATGGTAGAGGCCAACCTACGTTTGGTTATCTCCATTGCGAAAAAATATACAAACCGTGGTCTACAGTTCTTGGATCTAATTCAAGAAGGTAACATCGGCCTAATGAAAGCCGTTGATAAGTTCGAATACCGTCGTGGTTATAAGTTCTCTACTTATGCAACATGGTGGATTCGTCAGGCTATTACCCGTTCTATTGCTGACCAAGCCCGTACCATTCGTATTCCGGTACACATGATTGAAACCATCAACAAGTTGAATCGTGTTAGCCGTCAAATGCTACAAGAAATGGGTCGTGAAGCCACGCCTGAAGAACTAGCAGAACGCATGGACATGCCTGAAGATAAGATTCGCAAGGTACTTAAAATTGCCAAAGAACCTATCTCCATGGAAACCCCAATCGGTGATGATGAAGACAGCCACTTAGGTGACTTCATTGAAGACGTGAACGGCGACAGCCCGATCGATAGCGCCACTGAAACTGGTCTAACCGACGCCACACGCGGCGTGCTTAGCGGCCTAACCGCTCGCGAAAGCAAAGTACTGCGTATGCGTTTTGGTATTGATATGAATACCGATCACACGTTAGAAGAAGTTGGTAAGCAGTTTGACGTTACCCGTGAGCGTATTCGTCAAATCGAAGCCAAGGCACTGCGTAAGCTACGTCACCCTTCTAGAAGTGACCATTTACGTTCATTCTTAGACGAGTAGTGCTAACAAGCACAAACTTGCTAAGAAAATCATAGACTTAGCCTGACTTTTTAATCAAAAAGAACGGCTTAAGGGCTATGCAAAAAGAGCAGCGGACTTTATAATCCAACGCTCTTTTTTTATGTTTACCCTTTAACATAAAATACGCAACGTAAGTTGCCATGTGATTTCTAAAAGCTCGTGCTGAAAGAATGAACAACCTAAAGGGCCTGTAGCTCAGTTGGTTAGAGCAGCGGACTCATAATCCGTTGGTCGAGTGTTCGAGTCACTCCAGGCCCACCATTCTCTCCTTTGATTATTTTTAGACTTTTGTCCGAAGGCGGACTCAGCTCATATAAAGCCAGCGTTGCTCGAGTGTTCGGTCGTTCCGGCCCACCATTCTATCCTTTGATTATTTTTAGACTTTTGTCCGTATGCGGACTCAGCTCATATAAACCCAGCGCTGCTCGAGTGTTCGGTCGTTCCGGCCCACCATTCCCTCCTTTGATAATTTTTAGACTTTTGTCCGAATGCGGACTCAGCTCATATAAACCCAGCGTTGCTCGCGTGCTCGGTCGTTTCCGGCCCACCAAATTCTTAAAAGCTTCATAAGCTTAATTGTTTATGGGGCTTTTTTTGTTTCTAGCTGCCACATTATTAAAACTCCACCCTCAAAGTAAGCAATGCCTTACATTTGATAAATTAACTAAACAGACAACACCATGCGAACACAACTCCAACCCTGTATTATCCAAGTTAAAATAAACACCTAACAAGACAAGCGAGTAGTTCCCATGTGGTTAAATGACGTGCAAATAAGCGAGGCTGCCATAACTGCACATCGCGCGGCTTTAGTGAGCACGTGCCCCAATCATGTGGTGATTGATAACCTGTTTGATGAAAATAAGCTTGATGAGGTCTTAAGGGTTTTACAGCAGCCGCAACAATGGAAGCTGCAGCAGCATACTTATGCTGCGTTATATGTTGATAAAACGCAGTGGCAAAACACCAACCCCGAGCAACGTTTTGTACAACGCTATGCTTGGCAACGTGACGTGATTGATCCTGATGCCAGCAATAAACAGACGTTCAGTTCAAATCCCGCTCAAGAATTTTTATTGTTTTTACGTAGTCGCGAATTTATGTCGATACTGTCTCGCATTTTTAATGTGCCCATTACAGATTTAAATGTGGCTGACCCTGACATTAATACAAATTATTTTCGATTAGACGCCGCCGATTTTATTGGACAACATGCAGATGACTCACCCGGTAGGGAGGTCTGTATGCTTTTGTATTTAAATAAAGATTGGAATAATGATGCTGGAGGCGACTTGGTGTTTATGGGTAAGGATAAGCCTATTAACATTGCCCCCATTTTTAACCGCTGTGTATTGTTTGACCCTGCCTCAGAAGGCTCTGAACACTGGGTGAAAGCATTAAATTCTCAATATGCCGATCAATATCGCTATAACGTAACCAGTTGGTATTGGTCTGAATAATAGTGGGAGTTCGAAAAAACACTCTCTAACATTGAACAACAAAAAGGTGCCTTAAGAATTATTTTCTTGGTCGATCTCCATCACGGTTTTTTCTAACATTTGGATTTCACGATTGGCACGTTGTAATGCCGAGTGTAGTTCCGCTTCGTCCTTTGTGTTTTCTTCTAAATCAATGAAATGCTTTTCAATGAATTTTTTCTCGGTAATGGCCTGACGTAAATCCTCTTCGGTTTGTTTGAGGGTATCGCGAATTTCTTGAACCTCTTCACCGCGAAAGCTGGTTTTTAAATCTTGCTCTAACTTGTTGTTTATAAATTTCTGATTCTCAAGTTTTGCTTTAAAGTCCGCTACGCGTTTTTTCAGGCGCTCTTTATCTTTTAACAAACGTGCTTCTTTTAGCTCTAATGAGCCCATGCTAATTAGCTTTTTAGATAGGTCTTTTAGCTGCTGCTTTAAACTCTTGCTATTTTTGCGGGCGATCTTGGTTTCTTTAACTTGAACCTTAACTTTTTTCTCAACCTGCATAAGCATTTTTTTCAGGTTGGCCACTTCTTTTTCCAGTGCGGCTTTGTCTATTTCATCCGCTTCTAATAAGTCATCGATAGTGCTTATTTGTTGGGTGTTTTTACCCATGAGTCGCTCCATCTGCGACCACTTCATTTCACTATCATCAATGCTATGCAGTATTTGCTCGTCAAGCTCACCACTGAGCTTGTCCACCTCATCATGCAGGGCTTCATCCCCTTGTTTGTACTCTCCCATGAGCCCTTGCAGCTCTTCGAGCTGATAGAGCAGGTCATCGTTCAAATCATTGAGCTCTGCAATCCTACTGGACTTATCGCGCCAAACAACGACACTAATGAGCAATACCACGATCAAAAACGCAATCAGCTCCAGTATGACGAGGTGCTCTGTGACCATGTAAGCCTTTTTAAGCCATCACTGGCTTTTCCTAAATTCCATCTATACTTTAATTTAAGTCTATTTTTACTATTTTTCTTAAATATATGATATTTGATCCTGTATGAAGTTTTTGATTGTGGATGACAGCCCCGCCATGCAAACCATTATCCGCCGCAGCTTGGAGAAAGCCGGCTACAAGGATAATGATTTCAAGATGGCCGCTGATGGCGTACAGGCTTTAGAGTTCATTAGAGACTGGGAGCCAGACCTTGTGATCTCTGACTGGCATATGCCCAATATGACCGGCATAGAGCTATTAAAAGAAATTCAAACACAAATGCTCAATTTAAAAGTGGGATTGATCACCACTGAAACAGACCCCAAATGCATTGTGGAAGCCAAAGAGGCTGGCGCCTTATTTGTTTTACATAAACCTTTTGAATTAGCCGAGTTCCAACGTACCATTTTACCTATTGTGCAGGGCTCTGTTGAAGGTGAAGACTTACTTAACAGCTACGACAGCACAGAGGATAAAACTCAATACGATTTGCAGCTACCCAGCCTGCCCTCACTGAATAAAATTCTAGATGGCTTCACCATCAAAGACATCGACATAAAAAAAGTCACCCCCAAAGAAATTGATTATTCAAAATTGCCTTATGTAATGGCGTTATTTAATGATCACGAGCAAGACACCATAAAAGCCATTTGCATTATGGATATTAACGCCGCGGTTATTTTGGGTTGTGCGTTTGATAATGAAAGCGGTGACGTCTTTAAAAAGACGCTTAAGTCTAAGTCACTAAATAAAAAACATTTAGACAATAACAAGCGCCTATTAAAAATGGTCAGCGCATTATTTTACAACCCGGTAAACCAGCAAAACTTAGATTTAAAAAGTGTGCATACCATTGCTAAACCGTTTGATCGATTAGATAAATTAGGTGGCACCTCAGCTGATAAACGCATTGATATTAGCCTTTCGGCAAAAGATTACGGCGAAGGCCAAATGATTTTAATGGCCGTTGCAGACTAGTCCGTCACATACACATTGGCATAGCATTTGATACATGTTGAATACTTGTCTTTACGTTGTTTTTAGGTAGTAGATATGCCGCTTTTTGCCGTTTTAGTTCTGTGTTTTTTGAGCCCATTGGCATTCTCCCAAGAAGATCCTCCCGCTGAACCCGCCACCGAAGAAACGCCCGTTGCCAGTGAGCCAGCTTCCGAGCCAGACAGCATGGGCGCAGCAACTACTGAAGGTGCTGATGAAAATAACATGGCCACTGAAGCACCCTCACGTGTATTAGGTAACCCGGCAAGTAGGCGCACAAAAGAAGTTCTTAAACACCTTGTTTTGTTTCAGCGCGAGCAAGAGATTCTGAGCTTTAACGCAGAAGCCGACAGCATTAATGGCCTGTATTTATCTGAAAATACCGGCAGCCCACAAGGGGGCGTATTAATACTGCATGATATCGAGCAACATGCCCATTGGCCCAATACCATAGGTCCCATACGTGAGTATTTACCGGATTATGGCTGGAATACATTAAGCCTATTTTTTGGAAATTATTTTAAAAAACCACTGCCCACCAGGCCTGCAGCTCAAGCAGAAGAAACAAGTGATGAACCCGAAGCCCCTGCTGAAAACATTGAAGTGGAAAACGCCCTAACAGAAGAGGCCATGGCCGCCGCCAGCGATGAAGTTGAACCAGAAACCAGCCCAATCGAAGATGAAAACACCGAAGACTTTGATGCACCAATGGACGAACTAGCCACTATTGCCAATGGTATTTCTGAAGTAGAAGACATCATGCCAAATTTGGATCAAGCCGACTCGTCAGGAAATGAAGCAGAAATTGATATTAGTGAGGTTTTATTACAAGACATGCAGGAGCGTGTTGATACCGGTTTATCGCAACTTAATAATTTAGGGCAATTTAATATTGTGATCATTGCGCAAGGCTTAAGTGCTAACTGGGCAGTAGAATCATTAGTGAAACGCTTTGAACAAAACCCTGAACTTGTGGGCTATGCCTTGGTACTCATCGATGCTAAAAAAAGCAGTTACCCCGTTTATAGCCTTAACAGCAACCTTGCCAAATTGCAGATTCCAATTTTAGATATTCACACCAATAAAAGCCCACAAGTTCTAAGAAAGGTACGTGAAAGGCGAAATGCCATTACTCGTACACAAAATAAAAACTATTGGCAAATTCATTTACCCGCTATTCGAGCGCGCTTGCCGCAAAAGCACAATATGATAAGCCGAAGGGTAAGAGGCTGGTTAAACACACACGCAGCCGGTGAAGAAGTAGATGTGAAAGGTTAACTAACCCACACGATCAAGGTGTGGTTTTATGAAGAAAATGCTCAAGCATCTGTTTTAATGCATCTTCATCCACAGGCTTTGTTAAATACTCACTCATGCCTGCTTTTAAACATTTTTCTTTATCGCCCTGCATGGCATTGGCAGTCATGGCAATAATGGGAATGTCTTCATACATCCAGCCTGCTTTCCCATCCCTAATATGCTGTGTTGCCTTATAGCCATCCATTACAGGCATTTGGCAATCCATCAAAATCAAAGTATATGGCTTTAGCTGCTGATCTTTAAGTTGCTGTAATGCGATCTCGCCATTGTCTGCAATATCCACATCTAGCCCCATATCTTGCAACATTGACTGAGCGACCATCTGATTAATTGGATTGTCTTCTACCAATAATAAACGGGTTTTCTCTGGCCATGCTGTTTTTGCGGCTTCACTAGCTTCAGAGGGGGCGTTAAAATATGCATCATTGCTGATATTAAATTTATGGTCGTCACTAAATAGGCCGGTAAGGCTATCAAAAATAGAAATCAGCGTGGCTGGTTTGTTAAAGTAGCCATCAAAGCCTAGATTATGCACATCGGCTAATGTTTTTGGCGCATGAACAGAAGACATTAGAATCAGTTTTAAACTCTGATCAGCCAATGCACTTCTAATATCATGTGCCGCCGTCTCGCACTTATCATTAATGAGTTTGATATCAACAAACGCCACATCAAATTCAGAACTTTGATACTCACTTAGCTCATCGACTGTATGAGTCACCAAAACCGGTGCAGTTACATTTGCACCATATCTTTCTAATAACGCACATAATGTTTGTCGATTACTTTCGTTACTCATTAATACAAGTATATTTAGCCCCTTCATATCTATTTTAGGGATTAATATATTTAGCTTATCTGATGACTCAAGTTGTAACTTAAAACTAAAGCAGCTTCCCTTATCCAGTTCACTTTCAATGGTAATGTCACCACTCATTAATTCACACAAACTTTTAGAGATAGACAACCCTAACCCTGTACCGCCATATTTACGCGTAGTCGAAGCGTCGGCTTGGGTAAATTTTTCAAACAATTTTTTCTGATGGTCTTTATGAATACCAATACCAGTATCAATCACATCACAAGAAAATAGTAATTCTCCCGACTCCAGTAGTTGACTCGTGGCCTTTAGAACAACCTCCCCTTCATTAGTAAACTTTATGGCATTGCCCAATAAGTTAGTGGCGATCTGGCGTATTCTTCCTGGGTCGCCTTTTATAATCTCTTGCTCTACACCACTGGTATCCAGTATTAACTCGATACCCTTTTCCTCAGCATTGAATACCATCATAGATACCAGGTTATCCAATAGGGAGAGAAGATTAAAATCGATCACTTCTAAATCAATTTTACCCGCTTCAATTTTTGAAAAGTCTAAAATATCGTTAATCAAGGTTAACAATGATTCTGCACTGTTTTTAGCGGTGGATACTTTTCTAGCTTGATCAGAAGATAGGGGCTCTTTTTTAAGTAAATTCAACATACCCAACACACCGTTCATGGGCGTGCGTATTTCATGGCTCATGCTGGCAAGGAATTCACTTTTTGATTTTGCACCCTGCTCAGCCTGCTCTTTTGCTAATAGCAGCGCCTCTTCATGTTTTTTACTTTCAGAAATATCTAAATGAATGCCCACTATGCGCTTTGGCTTTCCTGACTTACTCCATTGAGCCACCATGCCAATGTCCAATATCCAAACCCAGTGGCCTTTTTTATGTTTTACACGCAATTCACATGAAAACCGATCGGATTTCTTTTTCCATAAGTCTTCTATTGCATTTCTTGCCACACTTAAATCATCAGGGTGAGATAACTTTGCCCATTGATCTACAGTGACGGGCTCTAACTCTGCTAGCGTATAACCAATCATTTGTGCCCAACGCTCATTCAGGATGGTTTTATCTGTTTCTAAATCCCATTCCCATATGCCTGCGTGTGTACTGTCTATTATGAGGGACAATTTTGAATTTGATTCCGCTAATATGCTTTCGCTCTTTTTCCTAGCGTCTAGCATCACATTAAATGAATGGGTTAAGTCCCCCAGTTCATCATGGCTATCAACCTCAATATTTTGGCTTAAGTCACCAGCAGTGGTTCTTTTTGTTGCCTCTACCAGTTTTAATAGTGGAGATGTGAGTTTTCGAGAAATAAATAACGCAAATAACAATACCAATACCGTAATAAAAAAACCTGCAATCAAAAATTCATCCCTTAAGCGTCTTACGCTAGAGAAAACTTCTTGAGTTTCAATTTTTACAACAATCCCCCAATTAATTTCAGGAATATAACGCCAGGCAGCAAATACCTCTGTGTCCTCGTAACCAATGGATATTCCAGAGCCACTTTTACCCAACACTGACCACTGAATTGGCAAAGCCACATCGCTACCAATTTTATAACGTTTGTTGAATGCGGCGTCTGGATTACGGCGAAGTGGCGAAATAATCAATGCGGAATCGCCATCTAATTTACTGATGACTACCTCACCTGTTTGTTTAATGCCGGCATAATCTTGTGTTAAATAATAATGATCATCGCTTTTAAGCTGTATTGCCAACACACCAATTAACGTCTCATTATGAAATACCGGGGCTGAAATAAACGCGCTTTGATTTTGATCCCCTTCAGCCACGGATGGAGAATAACTTGAAAACTCTGACACCTTGGTCTCAAGCAAGGTTACTGTGCCCCTGAATACTCTATTAAGGGCTGTTTGATTATATGCACCTGTATTGATATTGGTCGCAAAGTCATTTTCGTGCAATGCGGTATATATAATATCGCCGTTAGTATTAATAAGAAAAATATCATAGGCATTTGCCCTGTTTTTCAAATCATTTAAATATGGGTGGTATATTTTATTATGGGATTGATAGCTCTTTTGTTTAACCCCCTTATAAAAACTATCAGTAAAATCCAACATGGATTTTTCAACGATTTGAAGAGATGCCATATTTTTAACATCACTCTCTTTTGACTCTATATACCAATATAAGTTTTTAAGCTTTTGATCCACCAATGCATTTAGTTCATTTTCAATCTCTTCAATTAGAATTCGATTTGAACTATTAATGGCCATAATGGTTAATAACGCAGAGGTACAGATGGCCACTATAGAAAAATACAGCAGCATTTTTATTCTAATGCTCATTTAAGCACCGGCCTTGGCTGCTTACCGGCATGTTCATTAGACCAACGTTCACCCCAACCTTGGTAAAGTGACGCTATAAAGTCATACCAATATTGTTTATTCCCGTATGGAGGAAAAGGCATGGGTCTAATCGGCTTTTGTATCTTCTCTATGATCTCAAACGATTTACTGGCATTGAGTTTGGCAAGATAATATGGATTCCAAGTATGATTGTTCATCATACTAATGCGTATATCACCAGAGGGGCCGGATATCATTTCACCTAAAATGCTCCGGCGCACATTTGATGGTTGATAGCTTTTAAATTTCTCAACGGTATTACGCCATAAATGCACACCATTATATGCGGCTATCATGGGTGCACTAATGGTTGTCCCTTCATCCATTATTGATGATATTTTCCTTTTGAAATCCCCATTACGCGTCCCGTTAATCGATTGAAAATAGCTTTCAGCCGCATATATATTATTATCTTTTGATATTTTAATGTTTATTAATTCTTGCTCAGAAAGGCTAAACGATAAAATAGGCGTTGTTATTTTTTGCTCTGCAAACATCTTGAACAATGCTGTATTACTATTGCCATTTAGGGTGTTAATAATTGCTGTAACTTGATTGTTTTTAATGTAGTGGAAAACTTCAGAAAAATCGTCATGGCCCAGTGGATAATAAAATTCACCCACCGCCTGCGCGCCTAATGCACTTAACTGCCTTTTTATTAATTTATTAGCCACATGGGGGAACACATAATCAGAAGCGATTAATAAAAAACGTGGCCCATATTTTTTTTGAAACCAGTGTGTGGCCGGCATAAGCTGTTGATTAGGTACGGCCCCCAGATAAATAATATTTTCTGAAGACTCTAACCCTTCATATTGCACCGGATAAAATAAAAGGTGGTGGTTGCTTTCAAAAATGGGCTTTACACTTTTGCGGCATGATGAGGTCCAGCAACCAAATACTACTTCAACCTTATCTTGCTCGATCAATTGTTTACTGAGCATAACCGCACGCTCATCTGAGGACTGAGTGTCCACCACCACCGCCTCCAATTTACGCCCTAAAACACCACCTGATTCATTGATTTCGGCTATGGCCATTAGAGTAGCGTCAACTACCGGCTTTTCACTCACCGACATCACGCCCGTCTGGGCATGCAAAACCCCCACTTTAATTGGCTCGTTATAAAGTTGAGTGCAACCAGATTGCAAACACAACAATAATAAAAACAAAGGCTTAGCCCTAAGGTCATGGCTCAGCATGCACTGTATCCAGCTCATTTATGATCAGTCTTATGCTCGTGTAAAAACATACTTTGAGTGTAGTTCAAAATGGCTTTATTACGCTTGCGATACATACGGTGGCTTAGGCCTAAGTCACATGAAACTTGCGCCAATGATGGCTTACGCTAAACTCAGGCAAAAAAGGACTTACCATGAACTATCAATGGGATCACCCACCTGCTCATATATTTGCCATGACAGTTGATGAAGGCAGCATCGATGTTTTGGGCCACGCTAATAACTGTGAATACTTAAGGTGGATGGAACAAGCGGCTTGGAGCCATTGCAACGCCATTCATATGGATTTCGAAGCGTGGAAAAAGCTAGGCTTTGCTTGGGTGGTTCACCACACAGAATTAAACTACCTAGCAGCGGCCTTTGCAGGGGATGAACTGCTGATTGCCACATGGGTGAGTGATAACGACAACAAACTGTCCATTACGCGCCAATATCAAATCATACGTAAGTCCGATGGCAAAACCCTCGTCAGGGCCAATAACCGCTGGATATGCATTAACTTAGAAACCCAAAAAGCCTCGCGCATGCCTGAGGCATTCAAACAGGCCTTCGCCAGTGACCTCGAATTAGTGTGATATATCACACCCTGTCTAATGCCCTTAAATTCCATCATGTTTTTTTGCTTTTAAGCGGCACATTCCCCTGTTATTGCTAAAGTTAAGCTAGGGCCCTTTCTAGGCTGAGCTCTAGAACATACACGGAAGTAGGCAATGCAAGACTCGATGAAATCATGCCGCATGGGCATTACAGGGAAGAGCAGTAAACACGCGGCCCATTCGGCACCTAACCCCGCGACAGCTATCAATAAAGATGGCGCTATTAATACCCTCCTGCCTGAAAACACGCTGTGCACACAACACAAGACAAACAACATCAAGCAAACTCATGTACACCTTCAGCCTAAAAAAAGAAACATTGCGCCACGATTCAATATAATGTTCCCAGCAAGGAATAGATATGTATAAGCCAACTAAACGTGACATAGCATTAATATCTTTCGCTTTTTTAGTCATAATTATCTCGGCCTATTTAATAGACATTGAAAACCAATTAATTTTTCATGAAAACGCATCGTCATTTTTTGGTATGGATTCCACCGTATATTCAAAGTTATTCACTTTTTTTGTCATATTAATATCGTCATTATTATTAACCTACCCTTTTGCAAGAAGATTCAATAAAGCAAGAGCTAAATACATTTCTCTAGAAACTGACGCATTTAGAATAAAACAAGTATTTGTCGACCTTGAATCCATCGTCATTATCTTAGATTCAAACTACAACATTCTTGAAATAAATAATAAAGCTCAAGAAACATGCAATGAACCAAGATCTGAATGCATGAGTAAAAAAATACATTTTTTAGAAATATTTTCACATTTGAAAAATAAAAACACACTATTTGAGCCGTTAAATAAATCTAAATTGCAGGGAAATTGCTCGAAAGACATCACTATAATCGACAAAAACAAGAATACTCTTGATTACAGCTTTAATTTTAAGTCTTTTATAAACCCAAAAAACAAAGAGATAAATTACATTGTCATCGGAAACAACATATCAAAGATAAAAAGCACAGAAAGCATTGCCATAAAGTCTAGAAAAAAACTTAATAACATCATTAACAACAGCCCTATAGCGATCGTTGAAATGGACAGAAAATCCATCATTCGCATGTGGAATAATGCCGCCGAGGATATATTCGACATACCAGAGAAAAAAGCCATAAACAAACTATCGGCCAAGAACCTTTTTTTAGAAAAAGTAGAGTTCATTAATGCATGGAACACCTGTATAAAAACAAAGAAGAATACCACTCATAGATGCGCCAATATAAAAAATGGAAAAATCATTTTTTGTGACTGGCAACTCTTCATTAACGCTGATAAAAACGGAAAAACACACAGTGTTATTGCCTTAATTCAAGATGTCACCAATCAAATAAAATACTTTAATACTCTAAAGGATAACGAAGAAAGCGCCATACTGATAAAAGATATATCCAATAAAATAATTGAAAGTAAGGGTGCGGATGAAACCATTGAAAATATAATGGAAGAAATATCCTCGCACTTCTCATGGCCCTGCACAAACAGCTACATACTAAAAGACAGGAGTGATGAATATTTTTCACCTGTAAGCTTATGGAGTAACGAGGAGAACACGGCATTTCCAGACTTTATACATGAAGTTACACACAAGCCTCTTTCTATCCATGACCCTATTCTAAAAATAATTGACAAGCACAACTCATATATTTGGTCTAACGACGAAAACCCTGAAATACTAAGCCTAAGAACAGGAAGCAACTATTTCAAAACCGTATTTATATACCCTATTTTTTCACGAGGTAAAGTCGTCGCTATAATTGAGTTCTTTGATACTAAGAGCATAAAAAAACAACCCAACTTAATTGAAACGCTCAACAAAATTTCGCCACAAATAACATCATCCATAGAAAATATTGAAGATGAAAAAGAAAAGGCTGAGCACCTGATTCAACTGGATAACAAAGTTAAAGTATCCAATTTTCTGTATTCGTCGCTTAATATTTTATTTAATACTGATTATAATCTCGACGATATCATGCCTGTGCTTGTTAATATGTTACTTGCCACACTAAACAATTTTCATACAGCAACCATAAAAATAAAAATACATGACAATGAATTTTTAACCGGAAGCTGGTTTGAATCCCCACATTCTTATCGAACCCTAATAAAGTCCAATAAAGAAGATATTGGCTACATTGATGTTATTTTTCCAGAAGTCTCAAAAGGCCCTCATATTTCAGAAGAGGAACACAACCTACTAAACTCTGTTAGCGGACAAATAGCCGCCTACCTCCATAAAAAGCAACAACATAAAGCATTGGAACACGCATTAACACAGGCAAAAGAATCTGCAGAGTCGGCCAATAAATACAAACTATTAGCCGAAGAGAAAGCATTGGCGGAAAATGAAGAAAACCCTGTCGAACTTAAGCCAGAACCAGAAAGCCCTCCTGAACTACCTACCGAACTTGAATTGGAAACTAATGAGTTAACGGAACTTGAAGAGACTGCTAAGTCCGAACCTATTGAACTTAAGTTAGAGTCAGAAACACTACCTGAAGAGGAACAAGCCTCCGTACTTGAATCAAAACTTGAGGAGCTAGCTCAGTTTGAATCGGAACTTGAGCAGCTAACTGAATTTGAAGAGACTCCTGAACCAGCACCTAAGGAGTTGACTGAACCTGAAGAGCCTCCAGAGTCCGAACCCATCGAACTTACATTAGAACCAGAAACGCTTCCTGAGCCTGAGCAATCTGCCCAAGTTAAATCAGAAGCTGATGGGGTTACGGGACTTGAAATGATTCCTGAATCAAAACCAAGTGAGTTAACTGGAGCAGAAATTGAACAGGAATCTGATTTAGAACCTGTAGAGATTGCCGCAGAACCTTCTGAAGTTGCAGATGGGCTAACGACAGAAACGCCTGCTGCAGAGTCTGAAGAAAAAATAGAAGCTGAACTTACTCAAGAGATTCAGGCACAAGAGATAGTTGAAACTGAACTAGACACAGAAGCACAGGCACAAATTGATTCGACACAGGAATCTGAGACTGAAACTGAAGCAACAGCAGAGCCTGCACCCGAAGTAATGGAACTTGAACTGGATGCTGAAGAAGAAAACTCATCATTAGCCGTTGAGACTAAAGTAGACGCTGAAATTACAGAGCCACTTGAAGACACAGATGAAACATTAATAGAGCCTCAGCCAACACAAGACATTGCGAGCAATGAATTAACTGACGTCGAAGCGCCTGAAGAAATTGAGCTAGAAATTGAAACTCTTAGTGAACCTGATGTAACACCTAACATTAAAGCTGAGGATCTTTCTGAATCAGATTCAGAACCGTCTGAAGACGAGTCTTTTACTGAACTTGAATTGAACCTTGATGAACCTGATATAGCGCCAGAAGAAGATCAGGAACTGGATACTGCTTCAGAAGCTGAACCCGAACCTCCTGTTGAAGCTGTTGAAGCTGTTGAAGCTGTTGAAGCTGTTGAAGCTGTTGAAGCTGTTGAAGCTGTTGAAGCTGTTGAAGCCAATGGTGATTCGGAAGACAGCACTGCACCAGAAAATTCTGTAGATACTAAAGCCCATATTGATGAGACAGCAGAAGCAGACACCATACAAACAATTGACGAAGATATTACCAGCAAACTTGAAGAGTCAGACAGCAACGAATTTGAATTAGATACTGATGATTTACCTGACGATCCCTCAGACCTTGAATCTAGCATGGAGTTAGATCTCGACACAGAAGTCGCACCTGAAGCAACTTCTGAAGAGTTAGCAGAATCTGTTTTGGAAGAGTCCGTTGAAACGGATTCAGAAGAACCGATAGAGGAAAAACAACCCGTTGAACTAGAATTGGATCTAGACGATACGCCTGAAACAACACTTGATGAATTAATAGATCCTAATCCTGAAGAAACGGCTGAAGCAGAAGAATCTAACGAAACTGACTTCGAAGAATCGACAGAAGAAAAGCAACCCGTTGAACTAGAATTGGATCTAGACGATACGCCTGAAGCAGCACTCGATGAATTGGCCGAACCTAGTGCAGAAGAACCGAGTGAAGCAGAAGAGTCTAACGAGACTGACTTCGCAGAACCGTTAGAGGAAAAGCAACCCCTCGAACTAGAATTAGATCTCGACGATACCCCTGACACAGCACTCGATGAATTAATAGATTCCAGCACAGAAGAAACGACTGATGCAGATGAAACCGACTTGGAAGAACCAACAGAGCAGGAGCAACCCCTCGAACTAGACTTAGAACTCGACGAGACAGCTGGAACAGAACTCGAAGAATTATCCGAACCGCATTCGGAAGGTATTACAGCCTTAGAAGATCCCGCCGACACTGACTTAGAAGACCTGTCAGAGCCAGTTGTTACACTGGAGCTGGATACCGAAGAACTTGTAATAGAAGAATTAGCTGAACCTGAGCCTGAGCCTGAACCTGAGCCAGCGACTGAATTAGAATTAGACATCGAAGACACTGCTGAAACGGAGCCAGAAGACACTACTGAGGTAGAGGATTCTATCGAGACAGTCTTAGAAGAAGAGAACGAACCAGCTGGTGAACCTGAACTAGATATCGAAGAACTCCAAACCGAAGAATTAGCTGAACCCGAGCTGGAACCAGCGGCTGAATTAGAATTAAACCTCGATGACAGCTCAAAGACCGTACTCGATGAATTAACAGAGCCTGATGCTGAACAAACAGCTGAGCCCGAGCCACCTGTTGAACTTGAGTTAGACCCTGAAGAGGCTCTAATCGAAGAGCTAACTGAACCTGAACTAGAATCTGAGCTAGAACCTGAACTAGAGCCTGAACTAGAGCCTGAACCTGAACCTGAACCTGAGCCAGAGCCAGAGCCAGAGCCAGAGCCAGAGCCAGAGCCAGAGCCAGAGCCAGACAACTCTGAATCCAGCCCCATTAATCTGCAAGCCTTAGAAAGTTACGTGGGTGATGACATTGAGATTCAGATGGAGATTTTAAAGGAGTTTCCGCAGCCCACCCTGGACTCAATGGCAGAGCTGAATACCGCACTGGCCGCAGACGATGCTGCTCAGGCCGGTGAGCTTGGCCACAAGATGAAATCCGCGGCTCGCGTATTAGGTGCCGATAAGCTGGCCGATATGTGTTTTGAAATAGAAGAGTTAGGCAAGGCCGGCAAGCTTGAGGAGATCCGCCAAATACAGCCTCTGCTTGACCAAGAGGTCAATTCAGTAAATAACTATATTCAACACTTTGTTGAGATCCAAGAAAAAAGCCAATAAACCCCTTTGAGGTCTATTGGCTTTGCGGTCTGGGCTTTTACAAAAGCCTTTTTCAGTGCAGCCAGCTTTTACAGGCCTTCGAACTCGCAAATGCTGTACACATCAAAGCCTTGGGCTTTTAGCTTTTCACTGCCTTTTAGGTCCGGTAAATCAATGATTGCCGCCACTTCCACTACTTGAGCATCCAAACGTTTGACCAGTTCACACGCAGCTAGCATGGTGCCACCGGTAGCAATCAGGTCATCCATCACCAATACACGGTCTCCCGCCTTGAATGCATCTGTATGCAGCTCTATCTCTGCACTGCCGTACTCTAGGTCATAGCTTTGCGTTACGGTATCAAACGGCAATTTGCCTTTTTTACGCACTGGCACAAGGCTCACGCCCAATTCATAGGCCAAGGGTGCACCCAAGATGAAGCCTCGGGCATCGATAGCGGCCACAGCATCAATCTTTTGGCCCTGATAGCGGTGTACAAAGCTATCAATCAATTTTCGGAAGATGCGCTTGTCTTGCAGCAATGGCATGATGTCACGGAACATCACCCCTGGTTCTGGCCAGTTTTCAACGGTTCTGACCGCTTGTTTGATTTCATCGCTGTAAACAGACATTGTGATTCCCATAATACTTAATTACTATACGCCAAATTCTAAAAAGCTGACGAACTGCTCAACAAAATTCGCGGCGCAATTTTCACACATATTACGGCCAAGAACCATCATCCGTTCTCGCCGTCGGACAGCCTTATGCTTGAGAAGTTATTTAAACTCAAAAAGTTCTCTACTAACCCGAGAACTGAAATTTTAGCCGGTGTTACTACCTTTTTAACCATGGCTTACATTATTTTTGTAAACCCAGCCATGTTAGCCAAAACCGGTATGGACGCAGATGCTGTATTTGTTGCCACCTGTTTAGCCGCCGCCTTTGGTTGTTTTGTTATGGGCTTTTGGGCCAACCTACCGATCGCGTTGGCGCCGGGCATGGGGTTAAACGCCTTTTTCACTTACGGCGTTGTACTGGGCATGGGCCATACATGGCAAACCGCTCTTGGCGCTGTGTTCTTAAGCGGTGTTATCTTCATTTTCTTAAGTGCCTTTAAACTGCGTGAATGGATGATCAACGCGATTCCTGAAACCCTTAAAAAAGCCATTGTTGCGGGCATTGGTGCATTTTTAGCACTGATCGCTTTAAAAAATACCGGCATCATTGTTGATCACCCAGCCACACTTGTGAGCCTTGGTGACCTAACCAGCTTTACCCCTGCCATGGCATGTTTAAGTTTTTTCTTAGTGATTGGCTTGGTACACCGCAATGTGCCAGGAGCGGTGATGCTGGCCATACTGGCAACCACTGTTATCGGTTTTATTGCTGGTGATGTGCAATACACAGGCATTATGTCTGCGCCTCCTTCTATCGCACCAACCTTTATGCAAATGGACTTAAGCGCCGCGTTAGATGTAGCTATGTTAAGTGTGGTATTTGCATTCCTATTTGTAGATTTATTTGATACTAGCGGCACCTTGATTGCGGTTTCTCAGCGCGCGGGCCTAGTGAAAGAAGACGGTAAAGTGCCACGCCTTGGGCCTGCCTTAATGTCAGACAGTACCGCCACTATGTTTGGTGCGGCCATCGGTACCTCTACCACCACAAGTTATGTTGAAAGTACCGCAGGTGTTGCCGCCGGTGGCCGTACTGGTTTAACGGCTGTAACCGTAGGCGTATTATTTTTATTAAGCATGTTCTTTGCACCGCTGGCAAAAATGATTCCAGACTACGCCACGGCCGGCGCCATTTTGTATGTTGCAGTATTAATGCTTTACACATTAAAAGAGATTAACTGGGACGACCTAACAGAAGCCGCCCCTGTGACTGTGGTGTTATTATTAACCCCACTAACGTTCTCTATCGCTCACGGTATTACCCTTGGTTTTATTACTTATACAGCGGCCAAAGTATTAAGTGGCAAACATAAAGAATTAGACATTAGCGTTTGGGTTATTTCTGCCCTGCTATTGGCTAAGATTATTTTTGTGGGCTAAACCTCAAAAGCAAAGTTCATTATTCGTTTCAATAAAAAAGCCAGCTGATCCATTAAAAATCAGCTGGCTTTTTTGTGTCTGCTATTTAGGCGTTTATTTCACTGGTTATTTAAGCGCTCGTTTTTTTCTTTTTTCTGTTGGCTAAAAGGCAGCCACAACATAAACGGCAGGTACTGGGTTTGTTTTATGTCTTCATAGCCTTTCACACCAATGTTCATATTGTCATGGCCAAGCTTAGGTTGGCCTTGGTAGCTGCCAAATATTTTATCCCACCATGTAATGTTAAAACCAAAATTGCTATTGGTTTCACGGCCTATAGTGGAGTGATGTACACGATGCATATCAGGCGTCACCAAAATAAAGCGAAAGATTTTATCAACGGCCAGTGGCAACTTAACATTGGCATGGTTAAACATGGCACACGCATTTAATATAATTTCAAACAGAATAACCGCCAGCAAAGACGGCCCCAACAAGCACACCAGAGCAAACTTAATTAACAAAGACAGAATAATTTCAATAGTGTGAAAGCGCGAACCTGTGGTCACATCAATGTCTTGATCCACATGATGCACTTTGTGTAGGGCCCATAAAAACGGCACTTTATGAAACAAACGGTGCTGCCAATAAATAATCAGATCCAGTATGACAATGGCCAACACCAGCTCAATATACCAAGGCCAATGCAATAACGAGAACAACCCCCATTGATTTTCCAATGCCCAGCTGGCCACACCCAAGGTAGCCGCAGGAAAAATAAGCCGCACCACAAAGCTATTAAAAAACACCAGTGCCATATTATTAGTCCAGCGCACACTGGCTTTTACTTTAAAGGCTCGCCTTGGTTTTAGGCTCTGCCAAATCCACATAAGCGTTAAAACGCTAAGAAAGATAATGCCCCGCACTTGAGCTTCATTTTCTACAAGATAATCAAACATAGTGATCAAAACCAAACAGTGAAAACAATACGACTAACATGACAAACCGCCGCCACAAATAAAAGCTGGTATCTAAACTAACAGAAATAGAAAGCAGATAGAAAAGAAAGGCTCAAAAGAATGGTTGGGGGTTTATAGGCGATAGAAAAAGGCTTGGCCCTTACCTTGTTTTTTGGCTTGGTACATGGCGCTGTCCGCAAAGCTGAGAACATCGTCTGCGCTGTTGTCATCTGGTGAGATGATAGAAATGCCTAAACTGGCACTGCCCATAATTTCTTGGTCTTTTAAATGAAACGGTACTTTTAAAATATCAGTAATGCGCTCGCACAAGCCTTGCGCCTCTTGGGCGGCGGCTTCGCGTTCACTGTTGGCGCAATCTAATAAAATAACAAATTCATCACCGCCTAAACGGCCAAGGGTGTCACTGTCTCTGACGGTCTCTTCCAGTCGCTTGGAAAAAGCCACAAGGTATTCATCTCCCAAGGCATGACCGTAACCATCGTTAATTTCTTTAAAGTCGTCTAAATCAATAAACAATAATGCCGCAAAGTTTTTCTGGCGTTTAATGCGCTTAATAATTTGCTCAAGGCGGTCAAATAACAAACGTCGATTAGGCAGCTCTGTGAGGGCATCATAAAATGCCATGTGATGCATTTTTTCTTCATTGAGTTTGCGCTTGGTAATGTCTCGCGCCATCCAAACCACATGGCGCTTATTTGAGCCTGTGGTTAAAAAGTTTTTTAACGGGGCGGTTCGCCCTTCAAATACCACCAAACCTTTGGGCACTTCTAAACTGTATTCAAATAACTGAACGTTATTGGTTTCTATGGTGGTTTTAATGGTGTCCATCATGCCTTGCGCCACATTCTCTGGTAACAAGTCGCTGATCTTTTTACCCAGTATGTCCCCTTGATGTTCATCCAATAAATCACCGGCGGCACCGTAAATATCCACATAGGTGCCATCCTCATCTAAGACCAAACCTAAATCAGGAATCACTCGGCTGAACGCCATAAAGCGCTCAATGTTATCAAGCAATTGTTGATTCAAAAGCGCTTCACGCTGGTCCCCTTCATATTTTTTAATGGCGATGGAACATAACAAGCTGAAAAATTCGATGATGCTGAGCATCTCTGCATCGGGCTCCACCGGCTTAGAAAAATACACGGACACAGAGCCTAAGATTTTTTTGTCCCCTTTAATGGGGGAAGAGTGACATGCTTTTATATCAAGGTTTAGCAGGGTAGAGGCAAGCGGTTTACACAGCTCACTGTGCTCGATGTCACCCACCGTTACGGCTTTTCGCTGAGTGATGGCAGCCCCGCAAGTACCCTGCTTGGGCCCCAGCAACATGCCATTAATGCTGTTTGATATTTCTGAGGGTAAATTTGGCGCGGCGCTCACATGCAGGCTGTCGCCCTCTAATTGCATAATGGCGCTATAGATAGTGGTGTCTTGCTCGGCAAGGGCCTCTAGGCGACGGCAAATATTCCCTAAGCAGGTAGGAAGGTCCGTACCTGTGGAGATTTGCCCCAAGATATCACGCTGTGCATTTAATAAAGCATTGAGCTTATGGATATCCATAGCTGATCTCGGTTGGCTTCTACCTTTCAGTATAGATAACGTTTGGGAAATTAACGCTTAAGCATTAGCCAAAAAGCGAATAGATCTAAATTAATCAGTCATGACTTGTACTAAATCATGCCCTCATCCAGCCCTACGGCCATGGCCTGCGCCAACTCCGCGCATTGCTCTGTAAACTCAGGCTGCCATGGGCCTTTGCACAACACAATATCCTGCACCCATCGCCATTTTAAGCCCGTCAGAATGGTTTTAAGGGCCCGCTGAGTACCAGTGCCATCTTGGCCGGCGCGCACAATAGCCGCCACTGGCAAGCCTTGTTTTTCTTCTAGGCAGGGGTAATAAATTCGGTCAAAAAAATCCTTAAGGGCCCCGCTCATATAAGCCAAGTTTTCTGGGGTGCCCAAAATAATACCATCGCAGGCTAATACATCCTGTGCCGTGGTTTCTAGGGGGGATTGGAAGCTGAACGTGAGGTTTGTAAACTCACAGGCTTCAAGAGCCACTTCCATGGCGTTGACCATGGCTTGCAGGTTTTCTGAAGGGGCATGAAAACAAATCAGTAGATGTTTCATAATGATCACATCGCGAAAGGTCTCTTCATTTTAGACAGAAGGGGGTGATAGCGATAGCTGTTTTTTAAGGAGTAAATACCGGCTTGAACCCTAATTATTTTACTCTATAACCTCATAAAGTCTTTGTATGTAGCCACCATCATTAGCAATAATAATAACCAAAGAGTAATTCTTATAAGCTCAAATTGAATCCAGTGCTCAGCACGTTTCAACTTATACTCTCCGAATTGAAAATATTTACATTTTTGTCCTAAATATATAAATAAAATACAAAACAATGCGAAAACAATGTAGCCAAGAATATGAAAGGATAAAATGAATGTCTTCATAACTATAACGCACACCAGCTGGCGCCTAAAAATCAATAATGGTTATTACTCTATTTAAAGATCTAGGTAAATCCCATATCCTCTTATAGCTCCAAAAGCCTCTTCATTTTAAACAGACAAGCCTTATACTGATAGCCCTTTTCAGTGCATGCAGCGTTTCTATCCATGACATGGTCGGTTTACATATTGAAGTGCGCGGACACCAGTTTATACACAGGTGTCACCACGGATACCAAGCGCAGAGTCAAAGAGCATAACAGCGGAAAATTAGGGGCTAAATATACCCGTGCCCGTCGCCCTGTTGAGCTTTTGTATACGGAAGCATGTGAAGATCGTTCTGACGCGTGCAAGCGTGAAGCGGCGATTAAAAAGTTAACCCGCCAGCAAAAGCTCACACTGATTAAAGATCATTCCTAGCCCTAGCTTTTAGCCCGCTTTTAACACCAAGAAAGACGATGGCCATTTTTTTTAAGCCAGGTTTTGCCTAATTCAAATTCAGGGTAAAACGTTTTTACCTGCCCCCAATAACGAGCACTGTGATTAGGGTGAATCAAATGGGTAAGCTCGTGATAGATCAGGTAATCAATCACATGCAGCGGCGCGCCCATGATTAACCAGTTGTATTGAATGGTGCCTTGATTGGTGCAATGGCCCCATTTGGTTTTGGTGCGACGAAACGTCACTTGTTTGAGTGTGTTTTGCAGGCCGATTTTTTCACTGATTTCTAATGTGCGCGTGGTTAAATACACTTTAGCTTGCTGCTTAAAAAAGCGTTGTAATAAAGCGGAACGCTGAGCGTGATCTGGAGCGTTAGGCCCTTGGATTTGCAGCTGATCATCCACTATTTTAACCGCTTTCTTTTTGCCCCATACGTACAGCAATTTTTTATTTTCGCCCATCCATAACAAGTCGCTTTGCCATTTTAAAGAGGGTGCTTGCTCGGATTTCACCGCCATGGCCGCGAGCTTTTTTAGCACCCAATGGCGTTTTTCATAAACAAACTCGGCTACCCATTTTTCATTAATGCCAAATGGAATGCGCACCTCCACAATGCCGGCTCGCACATGAATGGCCGCAGACTTACGCCAAGAGCGTTTGATTTGGTATTCAAAGCCGAGCTCGTGAGGTGGTGTTTCATTTTCAGGGAACAAGCTAGACAAGGTTAATAGCCTTTACCGCGCATGGGCTCAAAGATACTTTCTAGACCGTTGATTTTCACTTCCAAACACAGCGCTAACAATTGCCCTAAGCGCCCCGCAGGCCAGCCTTTGCCTTGAAACCACAACAGGTACTCTTCAGGTAGGTCTACCAATACCTTGCCTTGGTATTT
>Ga0209712_10000272_pt1 | contig 47309 bp, 34 predicted proteins | sample ArcOceMetagenome_FD_187443 | JGI IMG/M metagenome (GOLD analysis project Ga0209712, IMG submission 187443) | Marine eukaryotic phytoplankton communities from Arctic Ocean - Arctic Ocean - Greenland ARC118M Metagenome (SPAdes) (version 2) | ecosystem: Environmental > Aquatic > Marine > Oceanic...
TTCGTTTTTTCTTCAATAAGCTCAAACGTATCGTGCTCATCTTCAATTTCACCCACTAATTCTTCAATAACATCTTCCACAGTCATAATCCCTGAAGTCCCGCCATATTCATCTAAAACAACGGCTAAACTTTTGCGTTTTTTAATCAAAACATTCAAAACATCTTTTGCAAACATGGTTTCTGGCACATATTCTACAGGCCTTAACATTGATTTTATATTTTTTGGATCTTTAAATAAATCAAATGAATGGACGTAGCCCAAAATATCATCAATGGTTGTTTTGTACACCAGTATTTTTGAATGGCCTGTTTGGGTAAACAATTCGTTTAGATTACTGATAGAATCATGAATTTCGATAGCAGTCAATTCTGTTCGAGGCACCATGACCTCTCTGGATTTTACTTCCGAAAATTCGAGGGCATTTTGAAAAATCTGAATTTCACTATCAATCGTATCGTGGGCTTCTACGGACTCCATTTGTTCACTAATATAATTGCCCAGCTCTACTTTGGTAAATGCTAATTGAACCTGATCTCCTTCTGTTTTAAATAGATATTTTAGGATGACATCTGAAATCCATATTACAAAATCGGATACAAAAGAAAATAGAACATAAAACAGATACGCAGGAACCGCAAATAACTTTAGTAATGAGTTGGCATAAATCTGAAAAAATACCTTTGGCAGAAACTCCGCAGTAACCAATATAATAAGGGTTGAAATGACGGTTTGCGTCAGTAAACTTAACTCCGTAAAGAGATAGTTAATGAGTGTACTGGAAGATGGCAAATAGGATGCAAACCATTCTACGAGCATATCACCCATATAAAACCCATAAATCACAAGGGCTATATTGTTTCCAATAAGCATGGTTGCTATAAACTTGGACGGTTTTGCTGTGATTTTGGTTAATAATGTTGACAGTAACCCTCCTTGTTTTTTCTCAATTTCAATATGAATTTTGTTTGAGGAGACATACGCAATTTCCATTCCTGAAAAAAAAGCAGATAAAATCAAACTAAAAACAATAATCAAAAGGTCTCCAGTCATGACTACAATTTACCGCGATCTTGAAATCGCTTCTTAAATTTTTTACGAAAGAAAAACATCGCGACAGCTAACACGGAAAAGAACAAAGATATATAGGCTGCATTTCGGTCGTTGTTCCATTTTTCGATGGCATCAAAAAGAAACAAGGCAGCAAACCCTAAATATAGATACTGTAGAATTGAAAGAATTTTCATTTTTATAGAGTTATGTTAACGACCAAAATTAGTGGAGTAAATATACGAATTATTCATCAATAAAGATGCGCCCATTGACTTCAAGGACTTGCGCGTTGGTGAAATTTTTGTTGGAATCAAATCCAATTCCGTTGGTGATATAGTCTTTCGTTCTGAATTTTACAGGTTGATTGGTAAATAGCCATTCCTTTTTTTGATCGTAGAAAAGTTGTTCTGTAAATAGGGTATCGTTGGTTGATGTTGTTAAAACCACATTGCCTTGCAGATCAATTAGATCGGTTTGATCATACATAATGGCATGATTAGAGGTCACTGTGTTTTTATTTTCATCATCATCAAACAGGGTGAGATCAATCCCCTCAGGGAATTTATAAAACGGAAACTCACGGTTTGTAAAGTTTACCATTTTTGGACTCACCAAAATGACTGTGAGGCGGCCTGAGTCTGTGTATTTTGTATTGATATTCTTTGCGATAGACAACGGCGCATAAGAGGCGACATCAAGCCCCTGTACTTCTTTTAGGGTATTGTTACAAGAAAAAAACATCGCTGCCACAGCAAGTGGAACGATGTTTTTTAATAGTATGTTAGAATCAAAGTTCATTAAAGCGAAGGTACCGTTACCGAACGTTGAATCCAACATTCAACTTTGATGACTTGACTTGCGCGGCTCGAAGAAAATATTTCACTTTTTGTCGGTGCCTTGGCTTCATAATTTGCAATAGATTTTGCTGCATTTTTCTTCATTGTAGGATCTATGCGTCCTGCTTTTGCAGCTTCTTTAGCGGCTAACCAATAGACAGCTCTTTTTGAGAAGTTATCTGTACCACAATCATTGGCGCTTTTAGCATACATCGCAGCAATGGCAAGGTGGGCTCTTCCCATACTTGGATTTGCTCTAAGCACTTTCATAAAATATGTTCTTGCTTGACCATAACGCCCTTTCTTTTTGAAATTTGTAGCGATTTTATATAAGATTCTTGACTTCTCAAAGTTATCAGATTCCAGCTCAACAGCTTGGTTATAATAACTCAAAGCTTCTGAACTCTTTCCTGCTTTGTCTTTTAAGATTCCTAAATAAAATGCGGTGTCAGCATTTGGTTCTAATGCATTTTTTTGTTCTACAATCTTCACAAACAACGGATCGTCGTTACATTCTTTTGCATACATTCTGTTCATGGCACGTTGCAACCAAACTCCATCATTTTTAAATTCTTCAAAATCTCTTTGATACAGTGGAATCAAGTTTTCGCAATTGGCTCTGGCACCCAATTTGGTGTCAATACTACCCGCAATTTTATCATAAGCTCTTAAATAGCTATCATACGATTTCAGTTTACGCGCCTCTTTTTTACTCAATTCTTTGACATCACCTTCTTCATCTAAATATGCATTTCGCATATTGGTATAGTTTTTAACTTCAAACTCAATTTTTTCGCTAATGTCGTCGTACTTGGAAAATAATTGCTGTGCCGTTTTTCCTTCGGAATCGTAAAGGTCCACCATCAATGAAAAGTAAGTGTACAGACTCTTTGGGTTTGTAAACGTTTTGGCATCGGTTGTGTAAGCCGTATCAAAACCAGCATAAAGCGCTTCGTTTGTTTTGCTTAAAATTTTTCTGTAATCATATTCCATCTGACAGGCTTTTGCCATGTAGGCACCACTTGGAGTGACGTTTGGAAAAACAGCTTTACGCTCTTCCCAAAGTTTCAACATATCGTTGACAAAGCTAATTTTCTCTTCGCCTTCAGAATTGTCAATCTTATAATCTAGGATACGTTCTCCATAAACAAAAATTGCTTTGTTAAATTTTGGATTTCGTTTTCTAATTTCCATCCATGGCGTGTATGCCGCTGTGTAGTTTTTAGACTTGGCTAATTCACTAAAGATAGAAAGGGTTTCTAAATCCTGCTCGCTCTGTGCGGAGATTGTAGTGATGCTTAAAAAAAGGAACGCGATTAAAAGGGTGATTTTCGTTTTCATCTGTCTGTTTTTATATTTATTTCAGATACTTTAGGCTCTTTTATAAAGCCATTTGGTTGTGTTCTTGATTAATTAAATTTTCGTTTTTCAAACCAGCGATCGTTTAAAGATAAGCTCATCTGAAATTTTACAAAATTTTCTTTCACTAAATTGGCGGTATTAACTCCGCGTGTCCCAATCTCAAAACCAACATTTGCATTTGAGAATATACGTCCAACTGGAAGACCTACTCCAAAAGATATGCCAAACTCTTTAATATCTTCATTATTTATCCGCAACCCTGTATCTTCAAAACGAATCCCTGTTCTATAAACGATCCGTTTCCAGTAGCGATTAAAAGAATCAAATTTTGGAATATAAAACCCTCCAACAGAAATTGTTGAAGCATCTTCATAGGTTGCATTGTCAATGGTGAGAAGTCGATTGGAAAATTGACTTGCTTTGAGGAAGGTGTATTCAACCCCTGCAAACCATTTTCTGGGGGTTCCTACCCCTAAACCAAAAGATGTTTTAGAAGGTAATGTCAATTTAGTGGTCTCTAAATTAAAAACAGACAAATCAACTTCTGATATATTAATTGTAAATTCTTGTTGCGTTGAAGCATCAATTACGATTGTTGAATAGGCTCGGCTATTGGCTGAAGTCAGTTCGGAGCTTGGCGAATAAGTTGCCGAAGCTGTGACCTCTAAACTTGGCTTAATAAGTTTTGAGAAGATCAATCCGAAATTGTAGGTAAGCCCCCCTAAATCTGATCTATTCGATTCTCTAGATTGGTACTGCAACAACTCTCCCTGTGTATTGTATCCAAAAGCAATATTGGTGTTTTGTATGTTCCCAAAATTATAACTGGCATCTACTCCCAATCTGAAATCGTTTGTTAATTGGTATCCAAATCCTAAAAAGACTTTGTTTAATCCACCTTCACCTCTGTATTTATATTGAACAACATCGTCAGCATCTGTTGACTGTAATTTATACCCTACAGAAGAATAGGGCAAAACACCAAATCCAGCTCCAAATTTTCCAAGTGGAATGGCAATGGCTAAATAGTCGACCGTTGTTGTACTCGATTTACCAGTTTGTGAACCGCTAGAGAGTTTTATATCTGAGTGACTCCCTCCTATCGTATATTTTATAGGTTTGGCTTCATTATTAAAAGACTTTAAATTTTTACCAGCAAAGGAAGCTGGATTTCGAAGGTTGATATGGATACTGTCAGAATACACGCTTAATCCTCCCATGGACTGGTTTTCTACTGTGCCCTTAAATTTTAAACTTCCGATGCCATAAAATGAATAAGGAGAACTTGAACCCTGTTGTGCAAAAGATAGACTTGAAAATACAACCGTTATAAGTATTAAAAACTTTTTTATCATTAGTTTGAATTAAATTCTAGTAAAAAATTAAGCCCTTCTAAAAGAAAAATTGAATTCGCAAATATGCTAATTTTAAATTGCTTACACAAGAAATCTGCGTCTCCTCCTGTTAAAATAACTGTTAAATCTGGATATTTATTTTGGTACACCTTAATAGTACCCTCTATTTCTTGTAAGACTCCATGGACAACTCCAGAGTGAATAGAGGCTTCGGTAGAGCTACCAATGCGTTGTTTGGGCATGGTTTTTTGGAGGGATGGTAAGTTTGATGTAAATACTTCTAGTGATTTATAACGCATTTCTAATCCTGGGGAAATAGCACCCCCAAGATAGTTTTGGTCGGAATCCATAAAATCATACGTAATGCAACTCCCGGCGTCGATGACTAAAACATTCTTATTAGGACACTGCTTAACAGCCGCCGCCATAAGTGCCAAACGGTCCACACCCAAAGTAAGTGGCGTATCGTAACGGTTTTTAAAAGGTAGTTTAAAAGAAGCCTCTAAAATTTTGATGGGCAGCAACTTTTGGAGCGTTTCCACCTCCGAATTGTCCATAGTTCTTACCGTTGACATCAGTCCTTGTCTGATTTCAGAGAACTTTTCAAGTAATTTTTCAACCTCAAAGACCATCTCTTTAGTGGAAATGGTTTGAACCTCAATTATTTTATCTAATTGAAAAACAGCCAGTTTGGTTGCGGTATTTCCAGTGTCAATTATCAAATTCATCTTTCTCATTTAGACTGTAAATCTACAAAACCATTTTTTATAAAATTTTACTTTGCGAATATTAAAATTGCGTTATATTTGCAACCGCATTACGCGAGGAGGTGCCTTAGCTCAGTTGGTAGAGCAATGGACTGAAAATCCATGTGTCCCTGGTTCGATTCCTGGAGGCACCACTAAACGGGACAAACTCAAATTACTTGAGATTTGTCCCGTTTTATTTTCACCTAACTCCTTGTCTATCTGTAAGATATACCTCAACACATCATTGATTCTTGTAGTTCGACATTTTATTCCGTCAAATTCTATTTTTTCTGGAAAAATCGAACTAATCAACTTCTTTTTATGAGCAATTGCACTGTTAGTATAAGTTTGTTTAAAATTTTCTAAATGCTGAAATGCATTTTCAATAAGACCCTTATATTCCGAATCTGAGGTATTGAGTCCATTCAAATTAGAAGTGATTTGATCACGTTGCTTGGTATATCGATTTAATGTTTGCCCATAGACTTTTGGAGATATAGTTCCATCTACTAATAAATCTTGTAGATTTTCAATCCGCTGGTTTGAAGAAGCTAATTCCTTCTCTAACTTTTTTCTTTTCCTTGCTCTGTCTTTTTGATTAACTCCAGACAATGACTTTAAAATTTCTTTATACAGAACTTTTGATTGTTTGGTAAATTTAAAATCATCCAAAATAGATTCAAAAACCGTATTGACTTTCTTTGCTGAGAATCGCTCTTTTTTACAATGATTGCAGTGATAATAAAAATATTTTTTACCCGTACAGCTCTTTGAAGGACTCCCTGTCATTTTCGATTGGCATTTGGAGCATTGTAAGATTCCTCTTAATGGAAGCTCCTCGCGAAGTGTGTTATAAATAGGTCGATTTCTTTTCTTTTGGCGTTCGGACAATTTTTCTTGAACTTGGTAAAATAGTTTCTCAGAGATAATTCCTTGATGAACACCCTCAATCCACTGCTCCTGCTCCTCTCCTTCTTTTGGAACGACAATTTTACCCATATACACAGGGTTTTTTAATAAAAGAGATAAATTATTTCTACTAACTTTAAATCCTTTAATACTTAACTCCTCACGAATCCCCGCTTGAGTTTTTCCCTTTATGATTCCCTTATATGCAAATTGAATAAATTTAGCCTTTGGACTGGGCTGAATAATGGGCCTGTTATTTGCATCCCTTCTATTTATATAGCCCACAGGTGCCATTCTGCACCAACGACCTGCTTTTAAAGATCCTCTAATACCACCTCGTATCTTTATCGACCTTCGGTCATTATCTATCTCTGGAAATACTAAGTTTATAGCCAGCATGGCTTTACTCTCTGGTATGCTAAAATCAATAGGTTGTTCTATGGCTTGAACTTCTATTCCCATTTCTTTTAACTGACGAATCATTAAAAATGAATCTGTTACATTCCTAGAAAAGCGGTCCCAAGTTGTGACTAATAAATAATCAATGGTCTTCTTATTCTTTTTTGCGAATCTCAAAAAGTTTTGAAATTCAGGACGATTGAAGTTTTTAGCGGAGTGGTCTTCTTTGTAATGGGCAACAATTTCAATATCCTTTCTTTTGCAATAATTTGTTAATTGCTCAAATTGTACTCCTAAACTAAATCCTTTAGCCTGCTCTTCACTGCTTACCCTGGACATTATTACTGCTCTTTTCATTGCTCACTGTTTTGGAAAGCTTCTAATTGAGCATTGGCAATGAGCTCAAAGAAAGCTTTGATTTGTTGTACTTCTCCGTTTGTTAGTTTTTCTTTTCTGTTTTTATTTAAAATGATCTTGCATTCATATTCTGATAACATGATTTTGATGTATGTACAATTCCTTTGCTATTTACAATAGGATTGTTAGGTATCAATTGATCTGATGTATTCAGTATCATAATTTATATTTCTTTGTGTTTTCAAAATTAACTACACTCCCATCAACTGTTTGAATAACAATGGTTGAATAATCTCTTTTTTGAATGTGTTCCATAATTCGACTTTCTACTGAAACTTGCTTTGTTGTTTTAATTTCTAAATGAGTTGGCTTAGACTGGTTAAACCTTATTGTAATGGATTTTAACTCGTTATAATTCCGTCTTATCATTCTGAGTACTTTATCTTCTTCCTCTGAAAGAATTGAAATTGACCTATCATCAAATTGATGTGAATCGCCATGAAGAAAAGGTTCAAATATTTTATAGAATGAAAAGCTAAAATGGTCTTTATTAAATTTCTCAAAAAAGTAATCTCCCATGTTCGCTTCATTAAAATCTCTAATTAAATCATCATCAAAAACAAAAAAATCTGTTGGTGCATCTTTATACAAGAAAAAATGATACTTATTCTTAAATGCTATGGTACTGAAAACATACTTCTCAAAGTCAGTTACATACCCTTCTTTATGATTATCTGACGTTTGCGGTGCTTTATTCTCTGCAATCTTTTGGTTGTAATTAAGCTCGAAATGCAATTTTTGACTCAACCTAGCTCTTATTTCTCTTATGTCATCATAAGAAAAACCATATTTAATTAATGCTTCAACCATCTTTATCCAAACGTATTGCACAAAGCTGATGGCTGTTTTTTTATAGTCGGTTTTTACAGTACCTAAACCAAGGTCAATATCCAGTAAATCATACTTCTCCCAGTTTAAAATATCAAAGTATAACACATCAATTTTTGTTTTTAAAAACAATGGTGTGTATATGTAATTAATCAAACTGTCAGGGTCTGATGTCTCGCCGAAATAAGGATTCAGAACAAATTTATCTTCCATAAAAACAAAGAAACAAAAAAGTTGCAAATAAAAGTAGTAATATTACTACTTTTTAATAAAATTTATACATATCTTGGATTCCAACGATGAACTCATTGTAGAAAAACAATGAGAAATTATTGAAGGAAATAATTTTTATTTTTTGAAACAATCACTAAGAGTGAGTAAAAATAAAGACTGTGAGATGTCCTTGAGTAAACACAAAGCCAACAGGCTGTAGATTAATAACTTAAATACAATAAAAACAATGGAAAACAACATGCATTATAGAAACGTAACCCTAAGCACAAGGGTATCTGCAGCTCAAAAAGCTGAATATGTAAGACTCGCAGCAAAATATAACGTGAGTGTTTCTGAATGGGCACTAACACTTATAGAACATCATAAAAATGATTATGGTACAATTGGCGAACCCACACCAAAAGAAGTGAAATTAGAAAGAGCTTTAGAGTTAAAGAATAAGGAAATTCAAAAGTTAAAAGCGCAGCGGGACACTACTGATGAATACGCTTCCAATATGCAACAACGATCTAACGAAGCCATTCACGACCGAGATGAATCTAATTACGCCTTAAAACAGGCATTGGTAGAAGTTGAGAAATATAAAACCCGACTAAAAATTGTAGAGTCTTTAATTGAATCAGGAAGACCCAAAGAAACCAATAAAAAATCTTTAATAACCCCTATATCAGTTGGTATGACTACTATTTTAGCAATTGTGCTATTTGGCAGAAGATTTAGTTAAAAAGTAATCGAAAAATGAGATGTTTTTAGTTATATTGTGCCTACTATTTTAGTAACTATGAACCGTATCAAAGAAGTACTTAAACAGAAAGGTATTAAGCAAATTTGGCTAGCCGATAAGCTTGGTAAGAGCTATAATATGGTAAATGGTCTTTTGGTCCATTGTTTCTGTTTTAATAATTAATTATTTAATATATTGCAACAAGAAAGTCCGAGAGGACTTTCGCAAGTAGGCAATAAGCCAGCAATAAATTATATACGTTGTTAGCAAATGTTTTTTATTTAGAATTTGTCCGATTTATTTATAATTTTAATACTTTGAATGCGGTATAGGAACCCTCTTCCGAATCAAACAAATGTAAAATAAAAAGCCCTGAGCTATTGCTTGGAACATTTACCTCGTTTTCGCCCTCTGTTATTGTTCCTTCCTTTATTGTTTTTCCATCGATGGCGGTAATTTTATACTTCAGTTTTTTATTGCTTGTATTGTTTATAGTGAAGGTTTCCTTAAATGGGTTTGGGTAGATGGATACTTTACTAATTATGCCATTAGCCTGCTCGATAGATAATCCTAAGCACTCTTCTGGTGTAGCTGTATTTATTGTAAACGTTCCTACACCACTACAACCGTTAACATCTGTAACAGTTAATTGATATGTTCCAGCGGGTTGATTCGATATTTCGGAAACGCTACTTCCATTACTCCAGGCATAACTATACGGAGCAACTCCACTTGCAAGATTAACACTTAAGTAACCATCGGATGTGTTTTCGCAGACCATTTCACTACCTGAAATAACAAAATTAATACTTGGACACTCTTGGTCAACGGCATAGAAACCAAAATCGATTGTCATATTCCCTGATGGGTCATAGTCTATGCTGGGGTCTGTTCTATCTCCATCTAATAACGGCTCTCCAGTTTCGGTAAGCGTAATGGGTTTACAGATAATGTTAAGGGCACTAAGCGTTTGGATTTCAGAAGCCAGTTGTCCGTTATCATCTTTATCGACATCGTTATTCGGATCGTAGCTACCGATTGTATTTTTCATGCCGTATAAAGGCTGTCCCTGCCCCCAATTATCGATTTCCCATACAAATAGCTGATAAACACCTGGGGTTAAGTCAGTAAACATATAATAACCATCGTTATCGGTGGTCACATATCCTTGCCAGGATTCAGGATTTCCATCGTTATTGTTGTCTTTCCACAAAGCAACATTAACTCCGGCTATTCCTGGTTCTCCAAAGTCATCTATACCGTTGTGGTTACTGTCGTACCATACCCTGTTCCCTAAACTATTACTACCAATTGGCAAGCCTATTTCAAATGGTTCTGTTGTACTACAACCCAGATTATCTGTTACCGTTACGGAGTACAATCCAGGAGCAAGATCTTCAATTTGCGCAAGTGTACTACCTGAGCTCCATACAACAGTATAAGACCCAGTCTCACCTAAAACAGTAATTGAAGCACTACCATCATTTGTAGTGCCATTAGAAACATTATTGATAAGGACTTCAACATCCATCGTACATCCAGGATCGTTTGTATTAACGTATGTGGTATTTGAAAAGGAAGAAACTTCTCCTTCAAATCCCAAAGTTTTTAGGCGATAATAGTAATCTGTTATTCCAGTTTGGATTGGTATTTCCACCTGGTTAATGTTCCCTATAAGAATGTTGTTCCACCCTGTTACTACTTGATTAAAATCTTCATCTTCAGCTACTGTTATCCTATAACCCATAGCACCTGGTACCGTTTCCCAATTGGCATAAAAAGAGGTAGGGTTTACTCCCGTTGCAGCAGTAGCGAAAGGAGGCGAATAATGATAAAATCTACAATTACTATAAGTAACCATAGCATGGTAGGTGTTTTCTTCTAGTACTGCTGTGTTTCCAAATGTACCATTGCTCCAATTTACTAAGTAAGCCTCAGGTAATCCTTCTACAGAAAGGGTAGCTTGTAGCGTGCTATCTAGTAAATTTCCGCTAGTATCTCCTTGCATGACCACATTAAAATTTCCACAATCTATATTGTCAATAGAAGATTGACGCGTAACAATCGGTACGTAGCCATATTCTAATCCAGCAGGAGGTGTAACAATTAAATTGTTATCGAAAGAAACCAATTCTCCTTCAACTAAGGGGTGCATATATTCCTGTTCTATTGTCCAGTTTTGATGCATTTGTTCCACCAAACTTTGCAATTCATCTCGTTCTTGTGCTGTCCAGTTGTATTGTCTAAATACGGGTTGGTCTATAAATTTATACCAACGATAGGTAAGCATTGAGCCATCTAGAAGTTCAATATTATATGGACCAGAAGCAGGGTTGTCCCATGCTCCAACTATTTCAGCTTGGTAAACAAATTGATCTGTATTAGGTGCAGCAAAAGTAGCGTTTAGCAATTCGCTACCAGGTGGCATTTCCGCCTCGGTTATAGCTGTTCTAGTGGAGCCATCATCTCTAAAATATCTCGGAAATTTAGCCATGGATCCAGTTTCTGGATCATCCCAAATTAAACCAAAGGATTGGTCGCTAAAAATCGTTGGTTGTACCATTTCATTAATACCGTCAATAGCTTCTCCATCTTGGCTGTAAGTCACTGGGGATGTAAACATGTTTGGAATGTGAACTCCGTTGCTGTTAAAAGTTCCAGATGGGATACTTGTATTCCCATTCTTCCAATTTAAAATATCATTGTATATGGCATCTTGCGAATAGTAAGCAAGATCTCTAACTAAAACAGTTTCATTACTTGCATCAACCGGAAATTGTAATTCTGGAATTTTCGTATAGGTAGTACCATTGATCTCTTCCGAAAAATAAGGCACTGAATTAATTTCCATGGTACCTCCGGCACCTCCTATTCTTGAAGGTTTTGAATCTAAACCTCTTCCTTCACCAAAATCTTGCCCTAATGATACTTTAGTCCAGGTTTCTGGAACAAAAAAAGCAAGTGGGCCCTTGAAATTTTGCGCATTTAAAAACAAGGTCCAACAATTATTGCCAATGACATGGGGACTGGTTTTTGACGCTGTTAAAGGAAGGGACAAATAGCTATAACCCAAAAACTCTCCATTCGGCTCACCTTCAAAAGGCAAGCCATCTGGTGGAATGATCAAACGATTGCTCAGCTGGGCAATTCCTAACTCATCGTCAGCAAGCGGACTAGCACTACCAAAAAATCTCCAACCAGGTGAAGCTACTTCTTCAGTATAACAATTAGGGGTACTGTTCATGCTGAATTTAGGCGGGCCATAATGAAAGCGATTACCCGCCCAATAACCTAAACCACCTTCTATGGTCTGAAATACATCAGCATAAGTTGGTCCTCTTTCTGGCCAGTTATCTCTTGCGTAAGTTCCTATAGGGCAGAGAGGTTCGGTGGGGTTGTCTGTATTATCTGGGATTAACCACGTACCAGGTAATCCTATTTGAAACCCTGCAATAGGTTCTGGCGTTAATGACCATACGGCAGAATAAAACCCAAACCCTACATTGTATTCGGCTGGTGGGGTGCTGGAATAACTAGCTAGATAACCATGCAACCCTGGATATTGTGGTGTTAGATTTTGAGCCTGTACATTAAAAAAACACAGGCATAAAATGTAGGTGAATAGACTTAATTTTTTCATTGTTTAATTTATTTAATATTCGATTACGTTTTTGTGTAGGTACTATTTTTATTAAGCACACAAAAAACTCATTAACATTTTTTTTATTCTAAAACTAAGTTCAAAACTCAATAAAGGTTACTCTATAAGCTATAGGATGGGCGTAGACTGGGTGAAATATAAATAGAATAAAGGCTGATAAACTTTATTAAATTGGTTGTTGCAAAACTAAATAAAATAAAATTAGTAATTTAGTTTATTATAAATATATCTAACTCAAAACAGTTATACTTTACTCCCATTGCCTCCAAAAATATTCCCTAAAATAAATTTTATTTTAGGGAATATTTTTTCATTAAATTAATTGAAAATTCGGTAAATGATACAAAATCTTAAAAATCTAATATTTAATAAAATCATACAAGTCGTATCTCGAATGACTTTTAATTCGATAAAACTCCACTAAATTTGTAAGAATAAACATAATGGATATAAAAACAATTGTGTTTATCCATTCGTTGGGTGTAATTAAAAAATGATTGAAGTAACAGCAGCTATAATAGAAAAGATGAGCTAACCTTTTTGTTAAAAGAGCAAAAAGCCATCAATACCGACCAATTGGAAGAACTTAAAAGAGTTAATGATATTATTTGTAAATTGCAAGAAAAGAACAGTAGACTTAAAAGAAGATCAACAGATAATCAGCTTAAGAACATAGCCGCTGGTACACTAGGTTTATTTGCTGGATTTTCTATTAAACCTTAGAATTCAATTATTTGTATAGAAATACTATAACAACATATGAAAAATATAAGATTTCTTACTTTTTTACTTTTACCCTTTTTTCTTTTTGCACAAAAGGATTATAAAAATTATGAAGATTACTTTCCATCTTCAACTTGCGGAGAAATTATACATTACGAATATTATAGTGTTTCATACTGCGATCAGAATAAATCTTCGGAGTGGGCTATTTATAGTCTTGATAGGGAAAAAATCTATAATTTAAAAAAATATCCAAGACCTAATAATTTTAGGAAGGATACTAATGGTAAAGGGTCTTCACTAGAAAATTACAGAAAAAGTGGATTCGATAGAGGTCATTTGGTCCCAGCACGTGATATGAGCTTCAACGAAGTGGCATTATCTGAATCATTTTTTATGACTAATATATCTCCTCAAAGACAAGGTTTAAATAGAGGTGCTTGGAGAAAGTTGGAAAATGAAATAATAAAACGCTCGAAAGATTGGAAAAATAACAAAGGAAAAGTAGTGATTATTACAGGTCAGTACAGCGGATATGAAACGATAGGTGAGGACAAAATAATAGTTCCTGAGTTTTTCTATAAAATTTTTGTTGATGTTGAAAAAAATAGATCAATTTCGTTTCTAATTCCTAATAAAAAAGTTGTGAAAAACCTTAAAAGCTATGTCGTTCCAATAGGGTTAATTGAGTCATTAACTGGTGTTGATTTTTTTTATAGGCTTGATGATCACACAGAGTACATATTAGAAAATCTTGAAACAGGAAAAATTAACTGGGATGAGTCTGATATTTTGAATGACCAGTCACTAAAGAGAAAAGTTAATTTTGAGGGCGATCTAGCAGTGGACGCAGCAGGATGGTTAGAACAACAAACGGATGATAATGAGGTTTTTTCAAATAATAGAAATGCATTGGTTATTGGAAATACTGACTATGATAGTAATCAACTTGATCTTATAAACCCGATAAATGATGCCAGACTTATATCTAAAACTCTTAATCAGTTAGGTTTTAATGTTAAATTAAAAAAAGATTTAAATAAGAAGCAGCTGATTGAAACATTAAAGGAATTCTATAAAGTTCAAACACAAAGTGATGTTAGTATAATTTATTATGCAGGACATGCTTTTCAAAATAAAAATGGAGATTCTTATTTGATACCCACTGACGTTTCAGGGGGTAATAATCTTGAAAACGAGGCGGTCAATTTAAATAATATATTGAAATTATTTGACACCAAAAAACCAAATTTAGTAATTTTGGATGCCTGTAGGGAATTAAATCAAAGTGGCCTTTCAAAACCTTCAATCAAGGACCCTGTAAACACCAAGTTAGCATATTCCACCTCTTTTGGTAAATTGGCATCTGATGACGTAGAAAAGAATAATACTATTTATACTTCTGCACTGTCGTCATTTTTTAAGTTGGAAGGTCTAAGTGTTCGTGATATTTTTCATAACACTTCAAAAATGGTTATGGAGAAAACAAATGAAACTCAAGTTCCGGCTCATTATTTCGGAGTCAATATTGAAGATTTTAAATTTTCAAAAACAGATAATTAATTTTTGTAGATCTTTCAAAAAGTTCGAACTTCCTAAGCTTGGGGCAGTAATATTACCATCATTAATATAAAGCCTACGTTATGAAAAACTCACTATTGTTTCTTTTCTTTTTATTGTCAATAACAATACTAAACTCTCAAACTGGGATTAACAGTACAAATGATGTCTTGACAGTAGAGATACCCACTTCAGTTGATGTCAAGTGCTAGTCTTTTTTCTTTTTCTTGGCTGAAAAGGATAAATGGAAGTAATAAAAGAAGAAAAAGTTTCGTATTTTTCATAGCCATTGTTTTAACTATTTGTTTGTTTTATTTAGATAAAATGCGTCACCTGTAAGTTTGGACTCTTCTACAGGGCTTTGTGTATCCCCTGAAAGCCTTAAAACTTCTGTTCTAACATTTTTAAAGACTTGCTCAATACTTACATTTTCTTCTAATAGTTTTTCGGCGAGTGCTTTTGAGTATAAACTATTGCCTCCATCTCCATCAGCTGCTGTCTGTCCGTGGTCTGTAGAGAAAGCGATTAAAGAACCTGTTGGTGGGGGTGTTTTAGCCATCCCTGCCCCTTTTAGAGATCTAGTCTTATTCCAATTTGATTCAAAAGGATTGTCTCTACAAGCGTCTAGTACAATAAAGTTTAATTGATTTTCTCTTGTAGATTCTAAGTACCTTAGTACTCGTTGCATACTAACTCCGTTATCCTCTACATCATCTTCATACTCAAATTCTTCATTTACTGGTAATAAATAGTTTTCATTGTTTAATTGTATTCCGTGACCAGCATAATAAACAAAGGCTATCTCGTAATTCTTTCTCTTTCTACCAAAGTCTTTAATAGCATCTAACATTTCGTCTTCAGTAGCTAAATCGGTATGTAAAAAAACTTCAAAGTCAAGTTTATCTAAGGACTCGGCTATTAAGTTAGCATCATTAACAGGATTTTCTAAAGAACCTTTTAAGTAAGCTGCATTTCCTATAACAAGTGCTATTCTCCTTTCTTGTAGTTTCCCAGCTTTCCACATCAAAGTATAATCTATTTCATTTGGGATGTAATTTTTAGAAATAGAATCCAATGTTTGTCCCTTTTTATAACGAGTCTCTAAACCCTCTTCTAAACCCTCTTTCCAATTTCTTTTAAATTTTATTTCTCCAGTCTCAAAATAAACCGTTTGTTCACCTTCGAATAAATCATAATAACGAAATATTTCACCTTGGATTATTCCAGACTTGAAGTAATTTATTTGTTTTCCCTGTCTAACATCATTAATATACTCGAATTCATATTCAATTTCTCCAGAATCATAGAATGCTGTATATAAACCATTTGCTAAATCATCTTTAAAGTTTAATTTAACTTGTAAATTACCTGATCTGTAATAAAATTTACTTATACCTTGTTTTAATCCATCAACATAATTAAACTCGGACTTTAGTTCACCAGTTTCATAATATTCAATAGACAAACCTTGCATCAAATCATCTTTATATTTTGATTTGGTTTTCACTTTACCTGACTCATAGTAAGTTGTCTCCTCTCCTTGAGCTTTTCCTTCAAAATATTTTAATTCTGATCTAATTGCACCTGATTCGTAATAAACTTTTTTTAATTCATTAATTAAAACACCCTTTTCATAACTCAAAGATGATAATAAGTTTCCATTATCAGAAAATTCAGAATAATTACCCTCCAATAGTCCATCAACATAACTTTCTGAAAATTTTAATTCTCCGGATTCATAAAACCCTTTGCGCTCGCCATTCTCAACACCTTTGACGTAAATGATTGAAGATTTGATTTTACCAGACTTGTAAAATTCTAATTCTTCTCCCTCAACCATACCATTTATATAATTTGAAACATACCGTTTTTCACCTGAGCTGTAGAAAATCACTTCTTCCCCATCTAATTTATCATCGATATAGTTTCTGAATCCCTTATTTTTACCGGATTTGGTATAAATCCTCTCCTCTCCCTGCGCTTTACCATTAACAATATTAAACCTAGAACGAATTTCACCAGAATCATAATAAGTATATGCTAATCCATTTTTAATACCATCTGTGTAGGTACTACTTGACGAAAGAATTCCATCTTCACTATAAAATTTTATTTCCCCTTGAGCTAGTCCATCAGTATAATTTACTTCTGAAGATAAGACACCATTTTGGTGATAAAATTTTACTTTTCCGTCTTCAGGTTCTCCATTCTTATATCTAATATTCGAAGTTATGGTTCCATCTTTTGAAAATTGTATTTCATCGCCATCTTTTAAATCATTCAAAAAATTAATTATACCTTCCGTTTCGCCTGTTTCGTAATAAAATTTCTTTTCTCCCTGTCTCAAGTCATTTATAAGGTTTATAGTTGATCTAAGTTTACCCGATTTGTAAAAATCTTTTTGTACACCCTCTCTTAAATTATTAATATAATTAACAATAAATTTAATTTCTCCAGACTCATAGTAACCTTCACATTTACCATTAAGAAAATTATTTTTAACACTATATTTTGTTTTCAGGGCTCCTGAGCCGTAAAAAAAACTCAAATCTCCTTCTGCTACACCTGATACATAATTTTGGATATAATCTACTTCTCCGGAATCATTATATACAATCTCTTTACCATCAATCAATCCATTTACATATTCAGATACATATTTAGGCTTACCAGATTCATAATAACCTCTTTCTTCTCCAGTTTGTACATTGTCCAAAAGAACCCTTGTAAATTCTTTATTACCATTTTTATAAAATTTTGTTAGCTGACCACTATTAATGATAGAATCGTATCCGATACTGTTCAAACCAACAAATGAAGCATAAAAGGAACTTAGTTTTTCACCAGTAATGTAATATTCGTTGATAATTCCGTCTGAGATATTTTTTTCTTTAAATCTAATAATCCTATAAAAGTCTGCTGAATCTATTTCAGTTACTGGTCTCCAATCTTTATCAAATAATATTTTAACTTTCTCTCCAATAGGATAGTCACCTGAAGCAAAATCAATAACAGGTATTTCCACTTGAGAAAAAGAGAAAAAAGGTAGAAGTAAGAGAATAAGAAGTTTTTGCATGACTTTCAATTATTATTTTTTATTTGATTATAGCTTTGGAACATATACTTTTACCCTCGTTAAATTCATACCAACTATAATCCCTATCTACAAAATTAAACATCATTTCCCAACCCTATTCGTGTTTTAGGTTTAAATAATCATGTCCAAGTTCATGATATAATAGATGATATATTTTTGATGGACTTGCGTCTTTCTATTTTACAGGTCAACATCTAGCGTGATTTTTCCTTCAACGTATATCCCATTCGCTAATACCATAAACTTTTTAGGTTAGCGAGTAAATTGTATTTTGATTTTATTTTCTGAAAATATCATTTTATAGAATTATTTAATCATAATTAAATCGGCTTATACCTCAAATATACAAAATCTAAGCTTGAGTTATTTATAAGCGTCATAACTCCTCGATTTGAACAAAGAAAATATAGACATTGCCCAATTTTTCAAATTTGTCGTGAAGTTGATCCAATCAAAATAAAAAAAATTAAATTATTTTCTTAAATTAGCATCAAACTTACCAAAAAATATGAAAAATTACTTTTCGCTGATATTCGTTTTTACATTTGTTTTGAGTTCATACTGTCAAGGACTCAAATTAGCTCCAAAAGACAGACTTAAATCACTTGAAACCTTCACAATTGATGAATTTGGGTTTTCAACTTCACTTCCAAGTTCATATTCGCTTGAAAAATACGTTCCTATTGTTTTAGATCAGGGAGATTCGGGAGCTTGTGTAGGCTATTCAGTAGTTTATTATGCTTTGTCAACCATGTACAACGTTGAACTAAATATTACAGACAACCAAGAAAAACTTGCTTTCTCTTTTGATCCTATGTTTATTTATTCCTTAATGAATACAAAAACTCACTGCAATGATGGCTTATATATGGATGAGGCCTTAGAGAAACTAATGATTAATGGCGCCAAAAAAATATTTATGGACCCCTTATATGTTTCTTGTAATAAAGGTTGGACACTTAGCGATTTAAAAAACGTTAAACCTTACTCTAGACCCTTTGCTATAAGTAATGCTCAGGAAATAAATGTAGAGGATGGCGTTAATACCATAAATGAAGTAAAATACTTAATAAAAAACAACAAGCCAGTTGTTATTGGATTGAGATTGCCAAGTTCTTTTGATAAGATCAGTAGCACAGGATTATGGTGGGATACTAAGTCCGAAACAACAGATTCTAACGACGCTCACGCAATGTGCATTGTAGGATATGATGATATTAAATATGGAGGGGCTTTCAGAGTTGTAAATAGTTGGGGTGATGATTTTGGAGATGATGGATATGTTTGGATGAAATACAAAGATTTCTACTATTACTCATATGAAGCATACACCTTTTCAATTGCAGAAAATTTATTTCCATTCAAAAACGAGCAAATTAAAGAAGGTCCTTTTGTTAGGAAAGTATTTGGAAACGGAGACATCTATGAAGGTGAAGTTTCAAATGATATGTTTAACGGAAAAGGAATCCTTAAAAAGGACGGGGAAATTTTTATTGGAAAATTTCGAGACAATAAGCCAAATGGAGATTTTATAATGATTTATGAAAACGACATATACTTTCCAACATATGACTATTTTGGTAATTTAATCGAAATGAAAGACGAATATGGATTTGCAAATGAGGTTTCAAAGGAACAAGCCAAAAAAGAAGAGTATTTCAATTTAATGATTCCAAAATTAGAACTAAAAACATCTAAGTCGGCTAGAAAAAATTAAAGCTCGTCAAAATTTATAACTGAAAGCAAGCTTTCATTATCAAACTTAAGGGCAATTTTATTTAGATAATCAACTTTATATTGATATTTCCCTATTTTGATAACTCTATCAAAAATAAAATCATTTTGCTCTAAAAATAATGTTATTTTATTGATGTAAACCTCATTGTATACTTGAAAAAAAACTGCTCTTTTTCTGTTATCAGAGTCCTGTATATCATTAATTGTAAAGTCTGAATAAAACTTTTCTTTAATAGTTAAATTGGATAGGTACCCATTGAATATAACTGGATTATCTTTTCTTTCAAAACCTCCCGAAAACTTAAAAACTTCAATTATATCGTTACTAAATTTCGTGAGTCTAGCATTAGATCTTTTAATTTTATGTTTAGACGATTTAGACTGCAAATTTGAATACAACTCATCTAGTTCAGGAAACTTAATTTGATTCTCAAGGTTACTTTTCTTTACCTTTCTTAAGTATGATTTTTTGAGCGTACCACTTAAGTGTTCTATTAACATCTCCGAAACAGCTATATTTAGATTTGTTGAACTATATGACTCATTAAGTACTAAAGCTTTTCTGAAATTATCTAAAGCTAGATTAAGTAATCCAATTGGATCAATATCAGAGCTAATATTTCTAGATTTTACCTTAATAGAACTATTATCGTCAATGAATATGGGGTAATTTAATCTACTTAATTTCTCATCACTATTAACTGCTTTTAAAAAATATGCAATACCAAGGTTGTTATATATCTCAGGACTATTGACATTATTTCTTAGGATTTCAGTAAAACAAGCCTCAGCTAATCCATATAAGTTAAATATTAATGAGGTGTTTCCAGTTTCAAACAATTTAGCAAGCTTATTCGCTTTTGTAATATTAGATTCAATTATGCATATACGTCGTTCCAGACTAGGGTATCCTTTAATTTCATTTGGTAACTTATACGCTTTATATATTTTATTGATAGCCTCCTTGGCATGTGCTAGCGAATTATAACCTGAAACTTGTGAGAAAAATCCACCCCAAAGATCGGCTTCTTCTTCATGCATCTCTTTTATTAATACCATTTTATCACTTACAGATATATTCTTATTGTCATTTTTAAAAGCAAAACCAGTTTGCTTTGTCCAGCCATGATTTAGATAATGGTGTGCCAATTCATGTGAAATAACATATGCCATTAGAGCTTCAAAATCCTCACTATCATAAAATAGGTCAATTAATTTTTTCTCAATATAGATGCTGCCATTTGAAACTTTGGCTGGGTTTATTTCTGTTAGCGTTATTTCTAATGTGGGGGTAAATCTGGAATTATTTGAAATGTTAGAAACTAAATTTTTATAAATTTCAATTGTTAATTTTTCTGGTTCTGACTCTGACTCTGAAACTTGTGAAAAACAATTTATATAAATCAATGAAAAAAATAGAAGTGCTCTCATTTTTTAAATATATAAAAATTAAGTAGCTTAACCAAATTAAAACTAATTACTAATCAAAGTATGCGATTATTCAAATTATTACCTTTAATTATTATTACACTTTGTTTAATCAATAGTGTCGCTTGTTTTTCTCAAAACCTTGATTTTAATAAATTCAAAAGAGATGGAATTCATTATCCTGGAGATTTACTAACAAAAAAGGATTCTTTACAATGGCCAGTTGAGTTTGATATAACGCTAAACATTAAAGAAATTAAAAACATTAATATTGAAAATACATTTTTTGAATCCTATTTTTGGTTTAATATTGAATCTAAATACCCTGCAATATACACCAGTAATCATGGAGAGATTATCCCCCTAAACCCTATAGTTGACAACCTCCTTATATTTTCTGGGTTTAATTTAGAAAGAAATCCTAATAAAGGAGATGTACAAATTAATAGTGAAGATGGTAAATTTTCCTATTCTCAAGTAATTGAAGCATTAATAAATCATAAATGGAACTTACGGAATTTCCCATTTGACACACAAAAACTGAATTTTTCATTTATTACTCAAGTAGACACTTCTGTAGTTAGAATAAATAACTCTCCAAAGAAGCTAAATAGTTTTAATGAAAATAACGAATTTCTATCTGATGGTTACATGCTTAACAAGATGTCTCATAAAAAAAGTTTTGTTGAGGGTGCAGAAAAAATTCTTGTCGCACCAAACACACAACGTAAGATTGTGTTTGAAAAAATAACTTACATTTTAGAATTGTCACGTGGAGGATCATGGCTTTATATTAAATTATTTTTTGGGGGTTTTATATCCTTTATAATATCGTGGTTAATTTTTTTAGTTCCAAAAAGGGAATTAGACTCAAGAACAAATATTGCTGTAGCGTCAATTTTTGGAGCTTTAGGTAATAAATATTTTGTTGAACAATCTTTGCCAAATGTTCAAGTTTTAATGAAAGCAGATATTATTAACAACTTGGTGATTGTTCTTATTGTGTTTAACATAATAATGATGATTACCCAAGCCAATAAAAAATTAAAGTTTTTAAGAATTAAATCTAATAAAAAAGTGATGGTTGTTTCAGGGCTTATATTTCTTTTAACAAACCTTATAGTCTTAATTTGGTAATAAGTTAATTGTTGTTTTTTTGTTTCAGACTTTTGATTATTTACAAGCAGCTAACATCCTATATATTCCATCAATTAGATACTGCATTTTTCAATGAATTTAACCCATTAAATATGACAAAGTCCGTAGATAATCTTAAAAATGTACGCGCTCTTCATAGCAGTCTAAAAAACAGGGTTTTGTATTTTATTCATTAGCACAGTACTATTATCGTCTCCTGTAAAGATACACTGTAATGTATTTTCATCTATAATCGTATACGAAAGTCCAATTGTATAACCATTCCTTTTGTTATAAATAGATGTTGTCAATGTGCTATCTGTTTGGGATAATATAACTTCATTTAGAGTAGAGTCTTCTTCAAAACTATAATTAAGAATTTTAAGTACTTCGTAATCACTAGCTATTATAACAGTTGAATAGGTTGAATCCTCCATACTCCAAACACCCTCAAATGCTTGTTGTGCTTCAGAAGATAAAATAAAAGATAAAGCTAGAGAAATAAATACTTTTTTCATAGTTTGTTTTATTAATAGTTATTTAAATTAAACAATACATAAGTAGTTTTATTGCACCACAAATAAATATTTTCACATTGTAATCGATCAAAGAACTGAACCCTATTCTCCTCTCCTTCTAAGTTTATCTATTTTTTCGCATTAAAATAAAAAGAGGTGAAGCCCTAGTGAAGCCGCTTAACGTCGTATAACGGCGTTTACAGTCGTTTAATGAGGTGAAAGCAGGAGAAGGTAGGAATGACAATAAAGTGTTTTAAATCCGAGTCCTATTGAGAAACAATAAATTAATTTCGAGCTAATTCTACTAAATTTTCCCCAAAATAGTTCGATTTTACTCCCCTTGGCTCCACAATGACCTGTATATCTACTTGATTTACAGGTCATTATTTTTTTGGGTGACAAATAAGGTGACAAATATTTATGAAAAAATAATAAATAAACACCCATTAACCCTAACAAAAAACTTAACTTTCTTAACTTTTTTAACAAAAAGTAATCAAATACAACAGGCAATAAATACGGAGGTAGAGAAAAGGGTACACCCAATTGAGCTGTTTTCGAAACAAACACTGGATTTTTTAAACAACTTTTTTTTAACTTCTTAGAAAAAATCAAACCCAAAATTGCGTTTGATTTTTTAAGCGCCTTACGGCGCTGGTTATAAAGACGGGGCTGCTTTTAGCAGCCCCTTAAAGAGTCAAGAGTCAAGATTTTTAATCCCTAACAAAACGCACCGAAAAGCCGCTCTGCTCGCCGCTGTTGTTCCTGTACAGGTCACTGTTATTGTTGCCCAGGAAGCGGTACCATGCGTAATTTGAACTGACCTCAGTGGAACTCCAAAAGAAGGCAATGTTACCCTCATCGTAGAACGAACCATTGAAGTAACGGACACCCTCAGGGAAAGCGTTAAAACCACTGTCGTTGTTTAAACTTTGGTCGTTGCCCACTGCTCCTAATCCTGTTGAAGTATACCAGCCTGTAGTGGATGCCATTGCTTTGGCGATTTTGTTTTCTGTGGTTGTATCATCGTAATTATAGCCATTCGCAATGAGATGTTCTTCAAGTGTTGTCCACTCGGTATCTGATGGTACGTGCCAGCCTTCAGGTGCAAATTCCTTATTAGGAGTGTTAGGGTCTGCATCGTGAATACCCATTACAGCAAACCAATTATAAAGCCTTGGCTTTGTAGGGTCGTTGTTATAATAGCTCCAAGCGCCTGTGGTAAGGTTTTGCCACGCTGTATTATCTGTAACCTCTGGAATAGGAGTGCCATCTCTGTACGTCACCATCTCAGCGTTATCCACTGTCCAAACCTGGTTGCCGTAAGTAAGATAATCATAGGTGTTGCCGTTTTGGTCCGTTACTGTGCCAGATTCATTAAATCCTTCGTCTATGTCACCGTCACAATCGTTGTCAATACCATCTTCGATTTCGGTGGCTCCTGGGTTAACTTGAGCATCATTATCATCGCAGTCGCCTTGGTTTTCTGTGTAGCCGTCGTTATCATCATCTATATCATTAGGGTCTAATTCACCATCTTTAACAAAACGCACTGAATAGCCGTTTTGCTCGTTGATATTGTGAATCGTTATGTAACTGTTATCGTTTAACAGGTAGCGGTACCATGCGCTATCTGCACTGTTCTCTGTGGAACTCCAAAAGCCTGATTGGTAACCCTCATTGTAGAACGGACCACTGCCGCTACGGTAACCCTCAGGGAATGCGTTAAAGCCACTACTGTTGTTTAAGCTTTGGTCGTTGCCTGGTGCTCCTAAATCTGTTGAACTACCCCATCCTGTTGTTGATGCCATAGCTTTGGCTATTTTGTTTTCTGTGGTGGTGCCATCATAATTGTAGCCAATGGCTATGAGGTAGTTTTCAAGGGTTGTCCACTCGGCATCTGAGGGTACATGCCAGCCCTCTGGTGCAAATTCTTTGTTTGGGGTGTTAGGGTCTGTGTCGTGTATACCCATTACGGCGTACCAATTATAAAGCTTTCCTTTTGTTGGGTCGTTGTCATAATAGCTCCAAGCACCTGTGGTGAGGCTATCCCATTCTGTATTGTCTGTGACTTGCGGTATCACAGTTCCATCTCTATAAGTTACCATCTCAGCGTTATCCACTGTCCAAACCTGGTTGCCGTAAGTAAGATAATCATAGGTGTTGCCGTTTTGGTCCGTAATCGAGCCTGAACTATTGTCAGTATCCAAGTCATCTATCTGGCTTTGAAGATTAGCAATTAAGGCATCAACCTCACTTTGGGAATAAAATTGTGTTTCTGCATAATTTTTTGTCACTGCATCCTGCGCCTCTGTGGGGTCTTGTAAATCTTTTATCTGTTGATTGTTGGCTGAGTTGTTTTCAGCGAGTACTGCTTCTAAATTTGGTGTTGCTGATGTAGCGTTGCCACTGTTCTCTGCATATAATGCGTAAGGAACACTAAGCAGTTGTGTGGTGCCCATAGCCAAATAACCATTGCCTGTATCAAGCTCTATGCCTAAGTAATAACTTCCCAATGACCAGTCTAATGATGAAAACGAACCTAAATTGGCTGTGCCCTGTCCAATAACAAGATTTACCTGTCCTAAATCATCTGTTGAAACGTAGTGCGTTTCTGTGAAAATTGGCACTGATGTATCAGAACCTTGAATTACATTAAACTTAAAATACACATTGGTATTTACAATTAAGTCCCCTGAGCTGTTTCTTACAGTCGCTTGGTAGTTAAAACCCTGTGGGGTTTGAGCTTGTAGTTGTGTGAGTGATGCTATGGCTAGGCATAGAATGGCGTAAAACTTTTTCATAGTTAAATTGGATTGTACTTCAAATATAATAAATTAAAAATTATTCCATTGTGTACACAACGTACTCCAATTATCGAACTTATTCCTCCAAGACCTTGATAGGCTTAGAGAGTTTACTGAAACATATAAAAAACACAAACTACTGATTGTATTGTAACCCTTTACGCTTCCTTTAAAGACATACACAGTACTTATAGAACCCATTTCATTTAAACTCTTTTTGAGACACTGAATGATTGAAGTTATTAATACTTTTTTTAGTAGCTTAGCATTTAGATTTAGTGAGGTAATTTAAGTACAATAAACACGTTGTTGTGCAACATTTGACCAAATCAAGAAAATTAAAAGATAAATGGGAATATTAGATTTATTTAAGAAGAAAAGTAATTATGACAATTACGCTTATGAAAAGAAAATCTTATCTGTTTTAAGTTTTGGGCCTTTTACAAATATTTTTTCAGAATATAACGAATTACAAAGTGAACAGAATATGAAAATTTGGGATGCTTTATTCCCAGTTGCTATTTGTGGTTATTCCTCACTAATTGACAAGATTATAGAAAATCCAACGGAATTCAATTCTTTGAAGAAATCGATAAGCAAACAAGTTATTCAAGGAGATGAACTATTGGATGATTACGCTATATTTATCAAATCACAAAATTTGAGTTCAAAAGATTTGTCACATTATACTGCGTTTTGGCTTTCAAAAAATTTACAGTTATACTTGCCTGAAAACCTGAAATCAAAAGTTGGAGAATTGAAATTTCTTAATATCATTAGCTTATTCTTAAAATTATCGTTTAATAACGAAAATGCCAACTTTAGAAATTATTTGGAAACAACATTTAAATCAGACTTAAAAACTAAATCTGGAATGAATGAATATGCTACGTTAATTGAACTATACTGCAAGAACATTTTTGAGTCAATAAAAGAAAAAGTATAGATGAATAAAAAACGTTGCACAACAATGTATAACCGCAATTACTGCGGATTCGACTACGTCCGAATCCACTCGGAATTGCGAGCGTCAGTGCTAAACCGAAAATTAACGCATATAAACCCGTAACTGACGGTTATACGAGACCGTTATTACATATTAAAAGGCCTTTCATAATCTTACATATTAGCTGTAAGAAGAAATATTTTCAATGAACATCACCCAAATAGAAAAAAATCTAAGTAAACTAATAAAGAACTTCAACAAGGAGACTTTTATTTATGATTTACTATTAGCTTATAATTTACCAAAGGCAACAGTTACAAGGCTTCAAAAAGGAACTGCTAATCTTTCAAAAGTTGAGGGTGAAGTATCTCTTAAAAAGAAGTTATTCTTTAAAGAAGTATATAATGAAGACCTCCACCTTAGTATTACAAACATTGCTAAGGATATAAAACACAATCAGCGATTTGTTATAGTTACCGACTACAAAACTTTACTTGCTAAGGATACCAAAATGAATGTCACCCTTGATATTCAGTTAAAAGCCTTGCCAAAGAATTATGATTTCTTCTTGCCTTGGGCGGGAATGGAAAAGGCACAACTTCAAAATGAGAACCCTGCGGATATTAAAGCAGCGGTTAAGATGGCAAAGTTGTTTGATGAAATTAAAACTGATAATGAAGATGATTCACCAGAGTTCCTTCACAGTTTAAATATATTTCTTTCAAGATTATTGTTTTGCTTCTTTTCTGAGGATGCAGACATCTTTGAGGACAATCAATTTTCAAATGCCATAGCCTCCCATACGCAGCAAGATGGTAGTGATTTAAAGAAATACCTAGACAAACTTTTTGAGGTGCTCAACACCCCCGAAAACCAAAGAATAGGATTACCCGAATACCTCAACGCTTTCCCGTATGTAAATGGTGGTTTATTTGCAGAAAAACACGAAGCTCCTAATTTTTCATATAGTTCAAGAAAGGCAATAATTGAAAGTGGGAGTTTAAGTTGGGCAGAGATTAACCCCGATATTTTTGGCTCAATGTTTCAAGCGGTTAACCACGCTGATAACAGAGGAACTTTAGGACAGCACTTTACTTCTGTACCAAATATTATGAAGGTGATTGAACCTTTATTCTTAAATGACTTAAAAGAAGCGTTTGAAAATGCAAGTGGTAATAAGAACAAGCTAAATCAACTATTATACAGACTTAAAAACATTAAAATATTTGACCCCGCTTGTGGTAGTGGTAACTTCTTAATTATAGCCTATAAAGAATTAAGAAGATTAGAGATGGAAATCTTTAAAGAAATGGGTTCTTTAGCCCTTTCTGAAATCTCATTAAATCAGTTTTATGGTATTGAGTTGGATGATTTCGCCCACGAGATTGCTATTCTTGCTTTGTGGCTTACAAAGCATCAAATGAATGTGGAGTTCTTTAAAGAATTTGGAAGAACCAACCCTACCTTACCGCTTACAGATGCTGGAAATATTGTGCAAGGGAATGCTTGTAGGTTAGATTGGGAAGAGGTTTGTCCTAAAAAAGAAGATGACGAGATTTATATTTTAGGAAATCCGCCTTTCTATGGCAAAAAGGAGCAAACAAAAAATCAAAAAGATGAAATTAAATCTATATTTCAAAACATATCAGGGTATGGAGTATTAGACTATGTATCCTGTTGGTACAATAAGGCATTGGAAATGATTGACAACACAACTAATAGATGTGCTTTTGTATCAACTAATTCCATTATTCAAGGTGAGCAATCATCCATTCTTTGGCACTATCTTTTTTCTAAATTCAACGTTAGCATCTTCTTTGCTCACAAAACTTTTAAATGGAAAAATAATGCCAAAAACAATGCAGGAGTCCATTGTGTAATTATTGGTCTTACGAGTGCTACTCACAAACCAAAAAAAGTATATAGCCTCAACAATTCAACTGCGAACATTAAAGTTGTAGATAGAATTAATAACTATTTAATTGACTATAAAGATATGTTCATTTTTAAGCGAACGGATTCTATTTCGAATTTTCCAAAAATGATAGAAGGTATAACGCCTTTGGATAGTGGAATATTATCATTTACAGAAAATGAGTATTTTGATTTTATTTCAAAAGAGCCTGAGTCCAAAAAATGGTTTAAACCTTGGGTTACAGGACAAAGTTTTATTAGAGGCAATTCATTATACTGCCTATGGTTGTCTGAAATAACAAAAAATGAACTAAATCAACTCCCTCTTATAAGTGAAAAAGTTGAAGAAGTTCGTGTATTTAGAAAAAACAGTAAATCATCACAAAAATTTGCAAATACTCCTTGGCTTTTTAGGGAAACTGTCATCGAACCTAATTATATATTAATTCCCAAAACAAGTTCTGAAAACCGAAAATATATTCCTATTGGATTTATTAATAATGCTATTACTTCGAGTTCATCCCTAATGTTGAATAGTCAGGAACTTTGGCATTTTTCGATGTTATGCTCAGAAATGCATATGATTTGGGTTCGTTCTGTAGGTGGTAAATTAAAAACTGATTATAGATATTCTGCAAGCTTAGCATTTAATACATTCCCATTCCCATCAATCTCAAAACAACGAAAAGAAGAACTCACTCAATCTACATTAAAAATAATTGATGAACGCCTAAAACACTCTGAAAAAACATTAGCACAGTTGTACGACCCAAACAAAATGCCCGATGGGTTAAAAGAAGCACACCATCAAAATGATTTAGCGGTTGAGCGTTGTTACAGAAGCGCCCCATTTAATAGTGATGAAGAACGTTTAGAATACCTCTTCAAGCTCTACGAGAAAATGATTCAAGAAGAAAAAGATAATGGAACCCTTTTCGCTAAAGAAAAGAAAACACGTAAAAGAAAGTAGAAAAACAATAATGACTAAGGAATGAGTGAATCTAAAAAAGTAAGAATGAATAAGGTTTTACGAGAACTTAATATCTCTTTGGAGGTGGCGGTTAAATTTTTACATTCAAATGGTCACAAAATAAAAAAACGACTAACAACTAAAATTTCTTCAGAACAATATTCATTACTTTTTAAAGAGTTCAATTCAGTTAAATCAGATGAATTGAAAAGGATGAAAATATTGAAAGAATTTAATAAAAGGGAGAAAAGGATATATGAAAAATTAAATGAAGATAAAAAACTCTCTTTCTTATACAAAAAGATTTTAAGTAAATTAACAACGCAAAAATCAGATAAGTATAATAATATACAAATTGCAAAGGATGAAAATATTGAAAGTAAAAAAGGGATAAAACACACTCCTAAATATTACAGACTTTTGAAGTTAAAAAGAACCTTCTTAAAAAAAGATTGTAATTTAATTGAACTGTGTGATTATTATTTTATTAAAGAATCTTGGGTATTAAATAAATTATCAGAACACTTCCCAGAAGTTAAAATGTCTGACAAAGTTAGTTTAGAACACTTAAGATACATTTCTGAAAATCTTTATGAAACTTTATGTGAAGTGAAAAAATATAGTGAAACTATTGATTCTAAAAATCCTAAAACCAAACCTAATTACTATAAATTAATTTATACAAGATGATATGCCCGATATAGTTAGCGTAGAATACCAACAAACTGGAAATAGTACAAGCACCAACCCTTATGGGATGCGTGAAATGCAAGAACGTGCCTTTGAGTATCGAGATGCTCAGTATATGCTATTAAAGTCACCACCCGCTTCTGGAAAGTCCAGAGCCTTAATGTTTTTAGGATTGGATAAACTTATCAATCAAGGCATTAAAAAAGTAGTGGTTGCTGTTCCAGAACGCTCCATTGGTAGTTCATTTGCACCAACCGATTTAAAAAAGTTTGGTTTTTCTGCGAATTGGAGTCCTAAGGACAACTATAATCTTTGTACGCCTGGAAGTGATGGTAGTAAAAGTAAAGTTTCTGCCTTCCATAATTTTATGGATAATGATGAGCAAATATTAATCTGTACACACGCCACACTCCGTTTTGCTTGTGAGGGGTTGGATGAAAAGAAGTTTGACAATACTCTATTGGCTATTGATGAATTTCACCACGTATCTGTTGCGGGAGATAACAAATTGGGTGAGATTTTAAAAAATATAATGGACAAGTCTAAGGCACATATTGTTGCTATGACTGGGTCTTATTTTAGAGGAGATAGTGTGCCTATTTTACTTCCCGAGGATGAAAAGAAATTCACGAAAGTTACATACAACTACTACGAGCAGCTAAACGGATATGACTTTCTCAAAACATTAGGCATAGGCTATCATTTCTATCAAGGGAGATACACCAATGCCATTATGGAAGTGTTAGATACCGATAAAAAGACCATACTTCACATACCAAGTGTAAACTCTGGCGAGTCCACCAAAGACAAACATAATGAAGTAGATTTTATTATTGACGCTATTGGAGATGTCGTAAAACAAGATGCAGACACGGGAGTTATTCACGTAAAAAGAAAGACAGACGGCAAGATTCTAAAAATTGCAGATTTAGTTGAGGATACTCAAAAGGAAAGAGATAAGATTCAAGGCTATCTAAGAGACATAAACTCGGCAGATGATATAGATATCATAATTGCTTTAGGAATGGCTAAGGAAGGCTTTGATTGGCCTTATTGTGAACACGCTCTTACAGTTGGTTACAGAGGTTCTTTAACTGAAATTATTCAAATTATTGGTAGGGCCACAAGAGACAGTGATAACAAAACACACGCACAGTTTACAAATCTTATCGCACAACCAAATGCAGCAGATGATGAGGTCAAACTTTCTGTAAACAATATGCTGAAAGCCATTACGGCATCACTTCTAATGGAACAAGTATTAGCTCCTAATTGGAAGTTTAAAACTAAAGTTTCAGATGATGATAAAGCAAAGCCAGGCGAAATTAAAATTAGAGGTTTAAAAGAGCCAAGTTCTCAGCGAGTAAAAGATATTGTAGAAGAGGATATTACAGATTTAAAGGCAGCTATTTTTCAAGATACTACAATGTTAAAGGCAATGCCAGATGTATCGGTAGACCCTGAGGTTATAAATAAAGTTTTAATACCTAAAGTTATTAGAACCAAGTACCCAGACTTAACAGATGAACAAGTAGAAGAAGTTAGACAACACGTTGTGGTAGATTCAGTAATTAAGAACGGAACAATAAAGGAAGTTGCAGACAAACGTTTTATAAGAATGGCTGGGTCTTTTGTTGATATAGATGATATCCATATAGACCTTATAGACAGAGTTAACCCTTTCCAAGAAGCGTTTGAGGTTTTGTCTAAATCTGTAACAGCAAAAGTGCTTAAAATAATACAAGATACTATTGCGGCAACACGCATCAAAATGGACTTTGAAGAAGCTGCAATACTGTGGCCAAAGATTCAAGAGTTTGTAAAAACTTTCAATAGACAGCCCGATATTAATTCAAACCGTGAAGATGAAAAAAGAATGGCTGAGTGTATCATTTACTTGAAAGAGGAAAGGCGTAAAAAGGCAGCAAATAATGAAGGATAAAGAAAGCATATTAAAAGAAATATTTGAGAATGACCCGCTTGGTTTACTTACCATAAAACCAAAGAAATCGGCTGCTCGAACTTCTGATGAAAGGTTAGCTTCTTCTTTTGATGAGATTAATGACTTTATAGAAAAGAATGAACGAGAACCGAAGCCAGATGTTTCTAATATTTCTGAATACAAACTCTACTCAACATTAAAAGGTTTAAGAGATAATGAAGAAAAGATACTTGCATTAGAGCCACAAGATAAATACGGACTGTTGAATACAGAAAAAAAAGAGATTAACTCCATTGATGACATATTTGGGGATGACTCTTTAGACATTTTGGGAGATGATGCTGAGGGATTATTTACTTTTAAGCATACCCCTAAAGACTTTGAAAGGGAAAAAGCTGATTTTATAGGCAAAAGGGTTAAGTGTAAAGACTTTGATAAATATGAAGATGTTTTTAAAGAGGTACAAAATGATTTGGCATTAGGGAAAAGAAAGTTGGTTGATTTTAAATTGTCTGATTTAAAAGATGGAAATTATTATGTCCATAACGGAATCCTTTTTCTCCTCGAAAAAATTTACAATAGAGAAAATAATTCTGATTTAAAAGACACACATAAAGACGGAAGAACAAGATGTGTTTTTGAGAATGGCACTGAATCCAATATTCTATTCCGAACCGTTGGTAAAAACCTTGCTAACAATGGTAAATCAGTAACCCAAAATGTTGATAAGGTAATTAAAGAGTTCACAGAGACATTTAGTGGGATTACAAATGAGGACAAAGAAACTGGTCACATCTATGTCTTAACATCACAAAGTGAAAAAGAAGAAATAGCATCACTTGAAAATTTATATAAAATTGGGTATTCATCTACAAGTGTTCAAGAAAGAATTAAGAACGCTGAGAACCAGCCAACCTACTTAATGGCTTCCGTTAAGATTGAATCTTCTTGGATGTGTTACAATATGAACGCACAAAAGTTTGAGTCATTAATTCATAGGTTTTTTGGCCATACTTGTTTAGAAATAGATGTGTTTGATCATAAAGGAATCAGACATACTCCAAGAGAATGGTTTATTGCTCCTTTGGAAGCCATAGAACAAGCAATCTCTTTATTAGTTAGTGGAGAGATAGTTAATTATAGGTATGATAAAGAGAATGAAGTTATTGTGAAAAAGTAGATGTTATTTTTAAAAATAATATTCTAAGATAGTTGCAGCCTTATTTTGTTAATCTTCGAAATAGTATTTGGATGTAGACTGATTATCTTTGCTACTTCTATTTGTTTATAGCCTTTATTTAAATAATCTAACGCTTTTTTATTTTTATCCTTATTTAAAAACTTTAAAGCACTTTCTTTAGTTCCTTTGTTTCTGCCTTTATACCTTCCATTAGCTTTTGCAATAGCAATACCTTCTAACTGTCTTTCTCTTATCATCTTACGTTCCATCTCAGCTACTACACCTAAAATAGAGATGACCATTTTAGAAATATCATTTTCTGAGCCATCTTCGTTTAAAGTTCTAAGCCCTTGTTTTTTAAACTCAATATTCACCTTTTTGGTATTAAAAAAAGCAATGGTCTTTAGAATGTCTAACAGATTTCTTCCCAGGCGGTCAATTTCGTGAACGATAATTTCATCGACAACTCCTTTTTCTGTTAATTCTAATATTTTCTTTCCTCCCTCACGTTCAAAAAATGGTATTGCACCCGAACATTTATCTTCTATAATTTTACAAGTTTCATCTTTATTCTGTTTTTGCCTTAAATTCTTGGGGTAACGATTTGTTTCCATAAAAAGCTGTTAGATCTATTTCCATTTTTAAAATTTATAAACCCAAATATACAATTTATTTGTAATATTACAAATAAATTAGGAGTTTGTCCTTTCATCATTCAACATATCGATATGCTGCGTTTTAATAGCTGAAAATGTTTTAGCGAAGTTTAGTCTATTTTCTAAATGATCTATTTTATTAATTAAACATTGAATAGTTTGAAAGTCGTTATTTATGTCCTTTTTTAATGATTTTATTTTTAAATGTAATTTTTCAATCACTTCTTCCTTTGCTATCATTTCAGAACTTGGTTTGCCGTAGGATTCATAGCCATTGGAATACATTTGCAAAAGAGAGAAAATCCATTCTGACAAACACAAATTATTTTTTTGGGCAATTTCTAAATATATTTTTTTTTGGATTGCAGTGACGCGAGTTCCAATAGTGATGGTTTTAAACTTATTTTGTTCTAAATTCATAATTTATATATTAAGTTAACGCCTTGTTAACAAGGGGTTAACAAGGCGTTAACGGGGTTTATATATTTTTAATATTGATTTCAATCCTTTTTTATTATTCCTGTTTTCAAATTTATATGGATTGAATTGTTTAGAAAAGGGTTTCATACATTTTATCTACAATAATTGGCGAAAATCGCAATTAAACTGGAATCACTTATAAATATTACTGCTTTATGGATAAAATAAATTAATATCTAATCTCATTATAACTGAAAAAAGACACTTACGAAACAAAACTCTTAAAAGCCAATTCATAAGATTCAACACGTGATAATTTTGAGTTTTTTAACCCTAATTTTTTGGCTTGATTTATGACGTTTTCTCTAATTCCCATTCGATCAGATTCAAACAAAATTTCAATGATAATATCTTCGGATGTCATTGTTTTATTTTAAATTATTATTCTTTTAGATGCTGAATTTTGATATAATACGCTCCCCACTCCTCATTATTTTCTAAAAACATGGAGGCACTTACATTTGAAAGTCCTTTGGTAAACTGTCCTGTAAACACAACAGTCTTACTCCCCTGTTCAATCGGTTGTTCTTGCTTCCAAGCCCCTATTTTCAGAATGGCTGATTTAAAATTCATGGCACGCCCATTGGGCACAGCATCCATATTTTCGGAGGCTTCTTTGCTATCCCTAAATCCCTGATTAATTTCTAGGCTTGCCTCAAATGGCCACCTGCTCAGCTCTATTTGATACCGTCCAGACTGTTCAAATTCGATAGTATAGTGTCCTCCTACAGGATTCTTTTTCGCTTGTCTTATAAATCTTTGATTCCACGGGATTTTGGAATCATGCACATGACTGTCGTGACAGGTAATAATAGAAGGGTTTTCCATTTCAGAGCCTACTTTAATTACTGGAAGTCGATTGAATTCTGATGACACAGACGTCCACCATTCTTCATAATACCCGCGCATTTGTGCGACTTTTTCAGGTTCTTCTTTTGCCAAATTGTTTTGCTGTCCAGGGTCCAAACTAATATCGTAAAGTTCCTTTCCATTGACCAAGCGCATTTTATCGGACATCACAGCGCTTTTACGCCACTTTATAGGCGATTGTACCCGTTGTGAGTCAGTAATGATATACTCGCGACCTATGGTGGTCTCTTCGCCTGTTAGTACTTGAGAAATATCCTTTCCATCTATAGGAAGTGGAGTGTTCACCGTTAGCCCACAAAGCGAAGCGAGGGTAGGTAATATATCAATGTTTGCCGAAAGCTCGGAGGCATCTTTACCTCCAGAGATACCTCCATTCGGGTAGGAAACAAAAAACGGAACACGATGTCCCCCTTCATATTCACTGTTTTTGGTACCGGTCATCCCTGCATTAAAACCATAAAACTGTCCCCCTAGTTTTTTATAGCCGTAGGCCGTTCCATTATCGGTCATAAAAACAAGAATGGTAGTGTCGTACAATTTTAATTTCTTAAGTTGTTTTGTTAACTTTTTAAAATTCGCATCGACATTGGTAATCATCCCATAGAATTTTTTTTGATCTTCAGGTATGTCTAAGTCTTTATAAATATCATAATACTCTTGAGGAACATTCAAAGGAGAATGCGGGGCATTGGTAGAAATCCAACATAAAAAAGGTTGATTTTTATTTGTTTTAATAAAGTCAATCGCTTCATCAAACCAAACATCGGTGCAATAGCCTTCAAATTTCTTAGGAGTTCCATTGACTAAATAAGTATCATCAAAATAATCGTTTTGCCAGTAATCGGGTGTTTGACCAACTCCTCCACCGCCGTGATAAATGGCCGTATCAAAGCCTTTATCTTGGGGTCGAGACGGGTAGTTATCGCCTAAATGCCATTTCCCAAATAAGCCTGTTTCATAGTCATTATCTTGAAACACATTTGCGATGGTCACTTCTTGTTCACGCAAAATAGAAACCCCTCCAATGGTATGCCATACTCCTGTTCGGTTAGCAAAACGACCGGTCAATAATCCTGCTCTAGTGGGTGCACAAGTAGGCCCCACATGAAAATCGGTTAAACGTACAGATTCCTCATAAAATGCATCGATGGCTGGCGTTTTGATAAGTGGATTCCCGTGACAAGCCAAATCGCCATACCCTTGGTCGTCTGTAATCACTACAATGACATTGGGTTTGTTGGTCTCCGATTGAGAAAACCCTGAAAAACAGACGCCAATTAAAAAGAGGAGTCGCAGTTGTAATTTTATGGTATGTGTCATTTTTATGTTTTTATAAGGATTCTTTAAAGGGACTTAATGGACTCCCATTTTTGCTAAATAGTATTAAATTTGGTATTGGATATGGCTGCCATCCATAGCGAATAAACTGGCTATTCGTTTCACAATCTACAACTAGTGTTCTTTTGTTTAGAAATTTTGCCGTTGTTTTTTTATAATTTCCTAAAACATCTGAAATTTCAAATCCGGGAATTATTATCGAATTTCCTTTGCTAAAAAGATCTTCTGTGAGTTTTATTTTTAAAATACTTCCTTTTTTTTGAATTGATTTTACAGCAGTCTGAGTTCCTTTAATCTTAATACTATATACATGAGTTAGTGCAATATCTGCTGCTCTGTCTGCAATGGGTAATTTATCGGTTGGATGAATATCATCCTTCATTCCCAAATCAATTGAAACGACCATAAAACTGTTATCAATGGTTTTTTTTGCGAGCCGTTGATTGTTTCTAAATTCGGGCCAAGTGATCTTCTTAAATCGAGGCAATTGCACGTAAATAAACGGAAAATCTCCTTGACTAAAATAAGACCTCCAGTCTTTAACCATCAAAGGAAACAAGGTTTTATACCGTTCTACAAGTTGATCCGTAATGGCATCGGTTTCTCCTTGATACCACAGAACCCCTTTGAAATTTAGGTGTTTTAAAGGCGCAATTCCGGCTTCAAATAAAAAGCCAGGTTCACACATCCAACGATAAGCCGTTTCTCCAATGATATAAGGATGCTTTGCTTCTATGACATTTTGAAACGCATCTTTTCCCCGTTTGCGATGTCCTCGGTCCACATCTTCATTCGTCAACCAGTCTTTGGTAAAATAACTTGCGGTCAAAGGATTCGATTTCAAGCTTTGTGGGGAGATCCAATTGTTAATTGCCGAGCCACCCACTGCCAATAAAATCAATCCTAGGGGTACATTTTTCTGAGCGCTGATTTGTGCACCAAATCGCCATCCAATTGCAGAAAATGAGCCTATATTTTCAACCGTTGTTTTGGCCCATTTTCCATCGAAAAAATCGAGGGTGTTAGAACGTTCTAAATCGCTTTTAAAATAACCGCCTTTAGGAGCCACTAACCGTGGATGTCTGTTGTGAAGTATTCGGATGGCATTTTGATTGGAATCCTTAAAGGCTTCCATACCGCCATCGGATTGCCTCAAAGTGCGCACCATGTTTGACTGTCCAGAACAAATCCATACTTCCCCAATTAATATATCTTCAAAAACCAGAGTATTAATGGTCAGCGTGTGTGGTTCAAAAGATGCTTTTCGAGATGAGAATGTGACCTGCCATTGGCCTTGTTGATTGGTGATTGTTTTTTGTGCTTCATCACCAAAACTCACAACTATTTCATCTCCTTGCTTCGCGGTTCCCCATATAGTAATAGGGTTTTCTTGCTGCAAAACCATCTGCGATTGAAATACCGCCGCAGGGGTTACTACCTGAGCCGTTGACACAGCACTGATAAAACTCATACCTAAGAGCAGGAACAGCTGTTTAACTAAAATTTTATGTGCTGTGAATTTCATTATAATATACTTAAGTAAAAAATTAAAACGTTTTAATAGTTAGACTATCATTCAAGAGTCTTTCTTTCTTTTGAAAAACTATTTTTTGGAGGTGCTATTGGTAAACTTGCTTCAAATGCTTTTAATTTTTCAAGCATCGAAAGAACTCTTTTGGGGTGTTCTTTAGAAACATCTTTCTGTTCTGACCAATCCGAAAGAATATTGTATAATTCTGTTTTATTAAGCTTCTTATTAATTAACAGTTTCCAATTATCTTCTTGTATGGCTGCATCAGGCCAAAAATCTTTACGGTAATTGTTTGGAAATCTCCAATCCCAATAAATAGGTTTACGTCGATTAAAGACATTTCCTTTGATCGCCCTCACTATACTTTCGCCATCTGGAAGATACCCTTTAGGACTTCCAATTCCAGCTAATTCTAAAAATGTAGGTAGTAAATCTATAGTAGCTATTTCGGTCGTTTTATCTACAATACCTGAAGGCACAGATTCTGGCCATCTTACAAGAAATGGAATTCTAACACCGCCAGCAAATAAAGATCGTTTTTGTCCCTTAAGCCCTTGCGTTTCGCCAACAGAATAATAGGTGCCAAGCCCGGATCCGGTAGAATTATCTTGAGCTATTTTAATCTCTTTAGAACCTGTAATTTCTGGACCATTATCTGAAGAAAAGACCACTAACGTATTTTTATCAATATTTAATTCTTTCAAGGTTTTAAAAAGCTCTCCAATACGTTCATCATATTCAGCGACAACAGCGGCATAAACTTGTTTTTGTTCCTCTAAATGAGAAAATTGCTTCATGTATTTTTCCTTTGGATAATGCGGTGTGTGTGTTGCATGAATCCAAGCATTAATAAAAAAAGGCTGGTCTTTATGACGTTTTACAAAATCAATAGTTTTGTAGAGCGTTGAATCTGCATCCATCTGATGTAAATGACCTGGTAAGTTAAAAGCACCGTATTCATCATACCCATAATCCAAAGGCGATGGTCCATCTTCTACATGGGTATTTGATAAATGCCATTTTCCAAAATGAGCTGTTTTGTAACCTGCATTTTTAAGCATCTTCGGAAGCAAAGGAGCTTGGGTATCCAACCAATCTGGCATATTCCGTTTTATATGAGATTGCACAGAAGCAAAATGCCCGTGAACTGAATGACGCGCTGGAAACTGTCCCGTCATCACACCTACTCTACTTGGAGAACAGACGGGGTTTACAACGGAAACATTTTGAAAATCAATACCTTCCGATGCCATTTTATCAAGGTTGGGCGTTTCGCAAAACGAACTGCCGTGAATTCCTAAATCTCTATAGCCCCAATCATCTGCAAATATAAAAATAATATTGGGTTGTTTTGTTTTGAGTTCCTGTGTGAATACAAGCAACGGAAAACTAATGAGTAAAATAAAGGACCGTAAACACATTTGTATTTGATGAAATTTATATTATTTAAAACACTAATTTAAGACATTTTTAACCCCTTTTGAATGAGATATATTTATAAAAATTAAGGAATCGGTTTCAGTAAAAGTCCTTTTAAACTAGAGCTGTTTTTATTGCCTTCCACTAATGAAACAGATATTGTGTGTTTTCCAGGCGTTTTAAATTCTAAGATGCCCATAGTGTAAAACACATACTTCTCGGTAGCTGCTTGTTGATTTTGAATCATGACACCCTCGTCTGTTTCCGTTTTCCACACCAATCGATTTCTGCCTTTATAGTTGAGTTCTACATAATAATAGCCTGCTTTTTGGACATTTACTTCCCAAGAAACACGGCTGTTATCTTCCCAACGACTCACTTGATTGGCATGTTTCCACTCGCCAAATTTTTCCATCCATCGGATATCCTCTTGTGTGGCGTTTTCTACGGTTGAAAGTTCGGCCAACAAAAGCGTTTCACAATTTGGATAAACGCCTAGGTTGGTATTCACATTAACATCTGTTGCTTTCACTTTAGTCGTAATCTCAATCACAGCAGCATTTTTTTCTGGAGATTGCAACGGGAGTTTAAAAACAGTCCATTGGTCATTTTGAGTATACTCAACCTCACTTTTATGAGCTCCATCTAAAAGATTTGCAGATTCAATTTTTGTTTGTAATCCTGGTAAATATAGCAGCCCATCTTCTGGCCAATCATAGACTGTTAAGAATAATGATGTTCCTTCAGTCGTGACATCGCCCCACGCCAAGGCTGTTCCCCAAGGAGAACTCCCTGCGTCATAAATGACTTGCGGATAGTTCTGTAACCATTGCCCTGTTTCTCTTAAAAATTGAGCACCAATTTCAGGAACTTCTCCCTGTCCGTTTGGACCAATATTGAACAAGTAAGTACCTCCACGTGCGACGGTTGAAACGAGTCTTTCTATGATTTTTTTTGGACTTTTAAAATTGTTATCGTACCATGCATACGACCATGAATCATTGTTGGTGTCACAGGTTTCCCATAAGCCTTCCATATTCTGAACGGGGACTTCCATATCGCCTTTACTCGAATAATCGCCCATACCATGACCAACACGGCTACACAACATCGCATTGGGTTGCAAATCGCGCACCACCTCAACAACTTCTTTGACCAATTCCTTTTTCATATTACCTGGGGTGTCAAACCAAACAAAATCAATAATTCCATAGTTGGAACAAATCTCTTTAATTTGTGGCAAACACTTTTCATAGAAATACGATTCAAATGTGGCTGCTTCGCCATTGTCATTTGTGGTGGGGCCTCCTTTTGCGCCAGGAGACGTCCAATCTTGATTGTGCGAATAATAAAATCCAAACCCAAGATCCAAATCATGACAGGCTTTGGCTAGTTCCTTCATGGGGTCTCTAGCAAAAGGAGTGGCATCTACAATATTAAAAGGACTCGCTTCGGAGTCAAACATGGCAAAACCTTCGTGATGCTTGCTGGTAATAATGATGTATTTCATCCCCGCATCTTTCGCTAATTGTGCTATTTTTTTGGCATCAAAATTTTTAGGATTGAAATCTTTCGCAACTTCCATGTAGTCTTTGGGTGGAATGTTAGCCACACGAGGGTTCATTAACCACTCTCCAATGCCGTAGTAGGTTTTACCTTTCCACTCACCAGCTAGGTTTGAAAACAATCCCCAATGAATAAACATTCCGAAATTACTTTGGTCAAAAAGTTTGCCTTTACCTGCTCTAAGGACTTCTACAGATACTTTATCTGAACCCCACATTTCATCCATATTCTCCTCTTTTTCTTGTGCAAAAGAAAGAGTGCTAAACATGCAAATAATGTATGTTGATAAAATTAGTTTGATTGAGTGTTTATTGAAGATCATTTAAATTATTTTTTAACCATAGATGAACTGTACATTAAATTATCAGTGGTAATAACATTGATAAAGAAGTACTGTGCGTCTTTAGGTAATTTGGTTTTTATAATGTTTTTAGAATCTGAAAGTACTATTGGAACTTTGATCCACTTATAGCTTTCATAATCCCAATCCTTGGCATTCGTTGTATAATACAAGGCTGCTTTTTTGATCGATCCCCCCGTGTACTTATAGGTTAATTGATTTTTTTTACTTATTTTTTTTAAGACCACACTCACGGGGTTTGACCCTGTTTTGGTAATGTAATCCGCAAAATTATAGATGGCTTCTGGCTCCCATCCTGGACCATGTCCATGACGCATTTCGTGTTCGATACGAAGGTATTTTTCGTTAGTGGACGCTTCAAATGTTTTGGTAAAACTATTCATGGTAAAGTGACGGTCATTGGTCCCATTCACAAAAAGAGTGGGTAGTTTTTGACGTGGCACATACAGTGAAGGCTCCCAATTATTTAAATAAAATTTTTGAGCCTTCGGATTCAAATTTCCTAACAATCTTTTATAGAGTGGAGTTTCATTCAGAAATCCGCAGCCATATACAGGCGCTGAAAAAGCGAAACGATCATCGATTCCCGTGACCACATTGGTAAGGATTCCTCCCCATGAAATTCCTGTGATACCAATATTCGAACTGTCCACTTCTGGGAATGATCTCAAAAGTGAATTTGCTAAAATGACATCTGACACCGCATGGTAGAACCACTGATCTTCTAAAGGCTCCTCATTTAAGTCATAAAAAAAACCGATTCTAGAAGGCCCAGCACTTGGCAAGCGTTGGTAGTCTGACTTTCCATTTTCGTTTTTGATTTTATCTCCTGGAATTTGACCTTCCAAAGCAATAGAAATAGCAATATAGCCACGGTCATTCCATTTTCGAACCCACTGTGGAAAGGCGGTTCCGCCGCCGCCATGAACCAAGACGACTGCAGGCGCTTTTTCGCCCGCTTTTAAAGATTTTGGGACACCATACCAACAAAATACTTGGGTTTGTCTTCCCTTATAAGGCACTCCCTCAAATAATAATCCTTTAATATTATCTTGAATTTGAAATTCATCATATTCAGTTGTGAATACAAATTCAGGTGCTGAAAATACATGACTCTTCGTAAGCTCACTTTTAATCCATTCAGGACCCTTTTGATCAAGATTTGATTTCGACTGACCATAGATATTCACCCCCATTCCAAAAATGAACAAGGCTATAAAATAGTACGCATTTAAGTATTTCATAAAATCTATATAGTGATTAATACCCTTCGTTTTGTACCCACTCATTCTCAATATTTAATTCGATTTGCGATTGCGGAATTGGCATCAGCCATTCATTATCTGGCCAAACTACAGTACCTGTGAAGAGGGAATTATGATTCGAATAATTATTTACGGATCCATTGTCGGTTGTCCAATCAACTTCAATTGAAGCCGTTTCTGTTGTCAATCGATTGGTTCGTACCAAATCAAATTTTCGTTTACATTCTGCATTAAATTCTAAGCGTCTTTCTTTCCAAACGGCTGTTCTAAAATCACTTTGAGACAGTCCTGCTAAATCTGGTAAACCCGCTCTATTTCTGATGCTATTGATTTGCGTGTAGGCTTCGGCACTCGGCCCGCCATCGGCTTCATTTGCAGATTCAGCATAAATTAATTTCGCGTCTGCCAAACGGTATAAAATCGGATTGTTGGTTGTGTTTCTGAAACTTGTATTATCAGCACCTAAATAAAAATCAATATCTACATATTTTCTAAAGGTGGGTTGGCACAAGTAATTGTCCCCTGATGGTGTGGTATAACGCGTCATTAAACTCCAATCTCTTCTTTGATCGCCTGGTTCGAAAGCATTCCATAAGTCGGGGGTTGGAATAAACATTCCCACGGCCACCACTACAGGGAATTTCAGTTGATTCACATTCAGATTAATTCCCTCTGATAATAAGGGTTTATTTACTCCAGCACCCCAGAATTGTTGACCATTAAACCATGGGCCGCATTCGCGAGTGATCCAGTTTCCATTTCCAGTTTCATTCACTGATGCCAATTCGAGCATAGACTCTATGCTAAAAGGGCTCGACTGAGACCAAGCCACCCCATAAGCGGGTGTCATATTCTGACCATCCACAAGAGGTGTTGTATTTAGTACGTGAGGTGAATTATCAATAATTTCTTTAGCTTTATCTCTAGCCAAAGTCCAATACTCTGCATTGCCTTGCGTAAAGTCTCCTTGAGATGTTCTTCTCCAACCAGCTCTGGTTTGATATACATCTGCTAAAATAACTTTGGCAGTCCACTTTGTGATTCTTCCTGTGTGTAAATCATCTACACACACGTTTTCTGCGAACATTAAATCTGGAATAATAATTTCATCATAAATTTCATCAACTAGAGATCGTGGTTTCGAAAAATCTTCGATAGAGCCCACATTAACTACTTTAGGCATATCACCCCAAGCTCTTACCAAATGAAAATAAAACAAGGCTCTTAGGGCTTTAGCTTCTCCTATGATGGCATTTTTGGCATCTGCATCCATTGCAATCTCTGGAACGAATTTGATCACATCGTTGGCTCTAGAAATACCAGACCATAAGCCTTGATATTGGTTCCAAGATTCAAACCAAACATGTTCTCCATTGATCGTGTGTTCGAACCATGGATTAAAATTAGTTCTCCCAACTTTACTAGAAACATCGTCTGTAGCCACATCAATTGCGGGCCAAAAACGACCATATAAGGACACAGCCCCTCCGTCATTTAATAATTTATAGATGCCGTCACAAGCGGTTCGTGCATCGGATTCTGTTTGATAAAAATTAGTTTGTGAAATAAATGTATTTGGATCTTCCTCAAGAAAAGATTCACAAGAGGTTGTACCTATAATGATAAACAGTAATCCAATTTTAGCTATAATATTCATAAGTATTGTTTTAGTAGTATTCACTTTTTTAAAATTTTAAATTTACTCCAAGTCTAAACGTTCTCGCTACAGGATAACCCGCATCATCATGTCCTAAAGCTAGATTATTCGACCCTCCTAATGACACATCTGGATTAAAGCCTGTATAGTCAGAAAGTGTGAATAAATTAGATCCTGATACATATATTTTGGCACTTGTGAGTTGAAGTTTCTTAATAAATTTGTTTGGCATATTATAGCCAATCGTTACATTTTGAAGTCTCACAAAAGATCCTTTTTCTATATAGCGGTCACTAAATAAAAATGCAGGCGCTCCAAAATTACTTTGATCTAATCTTGGGTACTGGTTGCTATTGTTTTCAGGACTCCAAGCACTTCTTACTGTGGACAACTGTTGTTCAGAAGAGAAACTTAATAAACTAAAATTAGTAACATTTACAATGTCTTGCCCTACTTGTCCATCAAAAAAGAAACTCAGATCTATATTTCCAATTGAAAAGTTATTATTGATTCCAAAAGAAAAATCAGGTTGTGCAGAGCCAATGATGCCTCTGTCTTCCTCATCAATGGCGCCATCGTTATTTGTATCTTTATACAATTGTTCTCCTGGTCGATTACGAGTTGCTTCTATAGGAAAACCACCCTGATAATCATCTATAAAAGTATAAGTAGCCGTAAGATCCGTATTGTACAATTCTATCTGCTCTTCAGTTGCTAGCCCTTGAAATTCAACAAAATCATCAAATTGTGCAATGCCTTGTGTCTTATATCCAAAGAAAGTACCGATCTCTTCGCCGACGATCAATCGTTGTGTGCCTCCAGAGACCCATCCTTGATTGTATCCACTTTGAACAAAATCGCCTTTCATATCTACAATTTTTGTTTTACCTGTAGAAAGCGAACCAGACATATTCCAAGAAAACTTATCGGTAGATATAATGTTAGCATTGATTCCTAAATCGACTCCCTTTGTTTCCATCGCTCCTACATTTTCTACATAAGTTGTAAATCCAGATTGTGCAGGAATGGGATTTCCGACCACCAAAAGGTCTTTGGTTCGTTTATTATAGATGTCAAGTGTTGTTGTAAATCTATTGTTTAAAAAACCGAGATCTAAGCCCGCATTAAATTGTGTCGTTGTTTCCCATTTCAAATTCTCATTGGGAAGTTGGCTTGTAAAAAAAATAGGCGTTGTAGCTTCGCCTCCAGAACTAGCAGTTCCCATTCCAACCAATCCAGACGCCAATTGTGCGAGGGATTGAAATTCTCTTAAAGCTTGATTTCCTACCACTCCATAACTTAATCTTAATTTCAAATTAGATAACGCTTCTGAATCTGCTAAAAACGATTCATTTGAAATGACATACCCAATGGCTGCCGATGGGAAAAAGCCCCATTTATTGTTTTTTGCAAATTTGGAAGATCCATCGTAACGCCCTGTAAGGGTTAATAAAAACTTACTATCATACACATAATTAACTCTCCCAAAAAAGGACGCTAAAGTGGATTCGAAATTTATAATTTTATCAGGGTCGTTAAACTCAGCAGTCCCTGGAGAAAAATAGGTTAACAAATTATTTGGAAACCCATAGTTAGAAGTACCTACCAATTCGAAATCACGCCACTCTAATGACTGACCCAAGAGCCCATTGATGCGCCCTTTCCCTAGTTTTTTATTAATGTTTAAAGTATTTGTAAATGTTTTGGAGGTATATTTTGAGTCATTTGTTCTAGCCCATCCTTTTAAGTCATAGGCTTCTGGAAGAACGCCTCCTAATTGATAAAACCGTTGTGTGGTACTGCGGTTTTGGTGCGAGAAGTTCGTTCTAAAAACAATGCCTTTCCCAAGCGTCACATTAGCAAAAACATTCCCAATGAATTGTGTGATTTGATTGTCATAATCATTGGACTCCAATGCTTCTAAAGGCGTGTAAAGTCGTGTTCCATCTTCTCCTAAATCTTCTTCAAAATTTATGGTTGGTGGGGTTTTTAACGCCCGTTGAATAATACTATTCACGCCATTAGCTGTATCCCAGTTGGTGGTAGTACTTTGCTGGTTAGAGTTTACTGAAGAATAGACGATTCGAGTTCCAATTTTAAACCCTTTTTTTACTTGAGCATCTAAGTTTAACCGAGAAGAGATGCGTTTAAAATCTGTTTCTTGAACAATCCCTTGGGCATCCAAATAATTTGAAGATATTAAATACCTAAGGTCTTTAGTTCCACCACTCACAGAAAAGTTAGAGTTTGTAGTACGACTTTGTCTAAAAATTTTATCCTGCCATTTGACTGATTTGTGCAAGCCTAACCTTGCAGAATCTACGCGAGTTTCCATAAATGACACATCTACTCCACTGTTTCTATAAGCCTCGTAGCGGGTAAGGTTCCATTCATTGGCATCTTGAACATCAATGATCTTTGGAATGTAAGCTATAGAAGTTTCCGTGCTCACTTCAACCACCGTTTTGCCTGCTTTCCCAGATTTTGTTGTAACCAACACAACCCCATTTGCACCTCTTGAACCATAGATTGAAGTTGCCGAAGCATCTTTTAGAATTTCAATAGATAAAATATCGGATGGATTGATCAACGAAAGTGGCGTTATTTGTGAACTAGACTGATCGGCACCCGAAATGGAGGCAATACTAGTGTTTTCTAATGGCACTCCATCTATTACATATAAGGGGTCACTTCCCGTCATGGAATTTATTCCTCTAATTTTAATGCTTGCGCCACTCCCAGGAACTCCTGAACCTTGAGTTACAACAACCCCTGCAGCACGGCCCGCCAAGGCTTGGTCAATGGAAACCGCTCCAAATTTTGTTAAATCATTTCCTTTTATAGAAGATACAGATCCTGTTAAATCACTTTTCTTAACACTTCCATACCCAATCACAACCACCTCATCTAAGCTTTGATTATCAAGTAGCATTTTGATAATAAAAGTAGTGGATTCACCTACTTTAATTTTTTGATCTAAAAACCCAACAT
>Ga0209712_10000273_pt1 | contig 47154 bp, 29 predicted proteins | sample ArcOceMetagenome_FD_187443 | JGI IMG/M metagenome (GOLD analysis project Ga0209712, IMG submission 187443) | Marine eukaryotic phytoplankton communities from Arctic Ocean - Arctic Ocean - Greenland ARC118M Metagenome (SPAdes) (version 2) | ecosystem: Environmental > Aquatic > Marine > Oceanic...
GGTTGTTTTCTCTATAGTGGCAGCAACCTGCACTACAATGCCCTCACAACCTCCACCGCTTCATGCGGCGCCTACGGTGAAAAATGCGCCTGCCAGGGAGTAGGAGTAGGCAAGGCTTGGCAAGGCATCACCTCGTCGTCGGATGGAACGAAATTGGCTGCAATCGTGTATGGTGGAAACATTTGGCGGTCGGTTGATTCTGGAGTGACATGGATTGAAGTTATACAAGCATCCAAGTGTGATGTGGAATCAGCAGAGTGTTGCCTGTGTGGGGGCATCTTTGAAAATTGGCAAGCTATCACCTCATCGTCCGATGGAAAGAAACTGGCCGCCGTGGTGAGAGGTGGAAACATTTGGCGGTCGGTTGATTCTGGAGTGACATGGATTGAAGATATGGGGCCGCCGTACCAACTTACCTCTGGAACGTGTCCGAATCCGATTAAGACTGAGACAGAGTGTGAAGCGGCAGCGGCGGCATTGGGCTGGACCGTTGATGTTGTTGTTGTAGGTTCATATGAGCAGTTTGCACCTGGTTGTTTTCTCTATAGTGGCAGCAACCTGCACTACAATGCCCTCACAACCTCCACCGCTTCATGCGGCGCCTACGGTGAAAAATGCGCCTGCCAGGGAGTAGGAGTAGGCAAGGCATGGCAAGCTATCACCTCATCGTCCGATGGAACCAAACTTGCTGCTGTTGTTGATGGTGGAAACATTTGGCGGTCGGTTGATTCTGGAGTGACATGGATTGAAGATATGGGGCCGCAAGATATGGGGCCATACACACTTACCTCAGGAGATTGTCCGAATCCGATTACGACTGTAGCAGAGTGCGAGGCAGCAGCTGTGGCATTGGGTTGGAGTGTCACAGTGGCGGAAGTGGAATGGTTGACGTACTATCCGCCTGGTTGTTATCTCGGTGGTGGTATGGTATCCTTCAATAAAGAACCAACCTCCACAGGCATATGCGCCATCTATTACGAATGCGCCTGCCACGGAGTAGGAGTAGGCAAGGCATGGCAAGCTATCACCTCATCGGACGATGGAACGAAGCTGGTTGCGACTGTATTGGATGGAAACATTTGGCGTTCAACCGATTCTGGAGTGAGTTGGATTGAAGTCCGTCAATATACAAAAAAAACAAATGCCTTGTGTACAGACGATGATGGGGAATCTATTATGGTTTTGGCAGAGTGCGAGGCAGCGGCGGTGATATTGGGGTTGAGCGATGTGATCGCTGTCTCCGTCGTCGCATCTGCTGTGTTCCCACCCGGTTGCTTCTTGGCTACTAACGGAAATCTCCTATACAATCCTGGAGCTTCATCCGGAGGATTATGCTCCTCTGATTACTCTTCCTTCTGTTTGTGCAAGGCTCCACCTCGTATCGGCTCGACACTCACCTCGTCGTCGGATGGAACCAAGCTTGCTGCTGTTGTTGATAGTATACACATTTGGCGTTCGACCGATTCGGGAGTCACATGGAGTGCGAGACAGCGATCAGGCAACAACATGACATACACTCTTCAACAAAACAACGCGGGTCAGATGTTATCCTGTGAGTTGTACACGGATTATGCCGTCTATGGATCGGTTGATACGTTAGACAAGTGTCGACAAAAGTGCAACGAGGAAGAAAAATTTAACTGCAATGCTTTTGCTTATAACAGTGACACTGACAAGTGCAACACCTATGAAACGTGCATAGTCAATGAACAACCCCAAACTTGGGGATTCGACTACTACCTAAATGAAATGACATATAGCGAGAGTGAAGGCATCACCTCGTCGTCGGATGGGACAAAGATGGCTGCTGTTGTTGGTGGTGGAAACATATTACTTACTATAGCTAAATGGTCACCACTATATGATGTATGTTACAGTGGAACTGCTTGTCCAAAAATAACAAGTATTGGTGAAGACCAGCAAGAGAATGTAGGCCATTGTATGTGTGGTGATCGCATTTGCACTGGCGAAACAGGGTTTTATTGCGAGGATGATTGGTGTGTAGGAGGTCCAACATGTGAAAATACAGACGGTACTGCGGAAAACACTGGTGGTTGTGTGTGTGGTCAAGAGCTGTGTAATCATGCAAATGGTTTCTATTGTTATGTGGGGGTTGTGGCTTCCGATAATTTTTGTTCTCCAACCCCCCGATGTCCGAGTGAGGATGACACAATCCAGAACAGCGATGCCTGTCGGTGTGGTTCTTCCATATGTAGTTCTGGGCTGTGGTGTTTGGCTTCCGATAATTTTTGTGCTTTAACCCCCCGATGTCCGAGTGAGGATGGCACAATCCAGAACAGCGATGCCTGTCGGTGTGGTTCTTCCACATGTAGTTCTGGGCTGTGGTGTTTGGCTTCCGATAATTTTTGTGCAGTTGGTCCAGAATGTGCCATTCAAAACGGCGCTGAACAGAACACTGCGCCGTGTCGATGTGGTTCCAAATTAAATTGCGATGGTAAACGTTTAGGTTGTGCTCCTGAGTTTGAGAGTGCAACGGGAACAAAAGAAGCCCGATGTTTTCCTGATAATTGCCCAATTGAAGATGGTTCTTTTCCAAACACAGAAGAGTGTATGTGTGGTGATTTTGAATGTGGTGTTGACTCTAGTGATTGGTTGAACGGGTTAGATCACCGCGACGAAAATATTTGTTATTCATCGTATGGACATTGTACAAAAAGATATTGTGTGGAAAATGCCCAAGTTACTGCTGAATGTTCATGTGAAGGGTCGACCAAAAAATGTTCGACTGGCGACTATTGTGTGCGCCATGGAGACATTGGATTTTGTGCAGATATACCAACCTGTTCGGCAGATGACTCGTCTGGAAATTGCCGCTGCTCTGATATTACAAGTGACAACGACAGCTCGTATCTAACCTGTACTACGGGTCAAGTTTGTAAACATGGTCCTTTTATCAGTTCCCCAAGCAGCAAAGCCAGGTGCTTGGCGAATGATTATTGTTTGGATACTGATGGGGCAACGAAAACGCCTGTAGACTGTCTTTGTGCTGATAAGTATTCGTGGAAAGATTCTGCTCAGTTTTCAACGTGTACATCTGAAAACGCGTATTGTTTCCACCCCAATGGTACATCAACCTCTATTTGTTTGTCTACTTCTGATCGTACGTTCAATAACATCGGTGTTTGTTCTGTGGGTGAGAACAACGACGTATGTTATTGTGGAACAAATGTATGTTCCGGTCTTGCCTTTGTCTGTACAGTAGATGGTCTCTGTCTGGAGGCCGATGAGTGTGCTTCCTTAAATGGCAAAGTACCTGTCGAAAAAAAGTGCAGGCTTTCTGACGTTGTGTATTGTACTCCTGGTACATACCCATATGTCAATGGGTCAGTTTCCCGTTGTTTAAACACTGCCCTATGTACACATACAACATATGACACGCCAAACACTGAAAATTGTGCCTGTGTTGTACCGTTGTCGGGCGGTGTTCTAGTTGAATGTGGTTCTGAGAATCCATATTGTATCCAAGAACAAGAAATGTGTGCACCTTCAGAGTGCAACAATATTGACGAATTGAATACAAAACCATGCTTGTGCGGCCCTATCAATGTCTGTAATACGGGTCAAGTTTGTGTGAATGGTCAGTGTGGCAGTCTGGGGGATGAGTTCAATACACTTCCAATTTGTACCAAATCTGAGAATGAATTGACCTCGAAATGTTGGTGTCATTCGGAAGAATGTATTGCGGGTTATTTTTGTAATGATAATGGGTGTCAACCAGAAGAATGTGATCAAATTGATGGTAGATTTCCGGTCACTGCGACATGTCAATGTGGTTCTGCTACCTGTACCACTGGTGATTATTGCAATTCTTTAAATAACGTATGCTCGATTTATACAACCTGTGATAATGGGTTACCTATCAATATAAGTGCTTCTGAAAATTGTGAAAGTCAAGACGGTAACTATGAAGAAATTTCAACATGGATCGAGTGCAGTTTGTTTGCAACTCGCTTGGGGTTTGAACCTGGTCATTCATTTGTCTATGGCTCTTATCCTTTTGGGTGTCTTTTGGTGGATTCCATAGCTTATTTTAATGGCGAAATTATGACGGATCTCGACGCTCACAATACTAGCACCCTGTGTAAAGCTACTAAATCAAGTGCCCCTTGTCAATGTGATTCTGTGTCGTGTGGCGCAGATGAGTGGTGTATTGAAGGCAACTGTGTTGTCAGTCCAATGTGTATAGTCAACGATGGGTCTGCTGTTAATCCTGAAGATTGTACATGTGGTTCAGTCACATGTACAGGCTCTCAACTGTTTTGTTACGAACAAGGTGACAAATGCTCAGCCACACTGAATTTTGACGGATTTCCAGTATGTTCAAACAAAAATGGCATGGTCATAAATAATAATGAATGTCTCTGTGGTAATAATAGATGTGATCTTGTCCACAATTTTTGTCAAGAAGAAAATGACTTTTGTTCTACCAAACAAAAGTGTGTTGATACAAATGCCCTGTTTAGCAATGGTCCTGATGCATGTGCCTGTGGTACAAATATATGTCAAGGAGAGTCCAGTTTCTGTAAAAAGTCTGAGAACAAGTGTGCTAAGGGGGCTCTGTGTGAATACGGAGGGGGACTAATCAAAAACATTGGTCTTGGGTGCATGTGTGGTGGTGAAAGCTGCGAAGGGGAGAATATGTACTGTGTGGCGAACGAAAATAGATGTGCGAAAGGGTCGTTCTGTGAATACGTGGATGGTGTCCTTAAAAACAACAATAATAATGACAACAAAAATGGGTGCATGTGTGGCACGGAAAATTGCGAGGATGACAATATGTATTGTATTGAGGACGAGAATAGATGTGCAAAAGGAACATTTTGCACTCAAACAGATGGAAAAACAGTAAATACTGGTAAAGGTTGTATGTGTGGCACTTCAAATTGTGAGCAAAACAATATGTTTTGCCATCCTGGCTCACTATGCAAACCCTGGAAGGTCTGTGAAAATACAGATGGTACGATGCAAAATGATGGTTCAGGATGCTTTTGTAAAGACTTGGATTGCGATGGTGACCATATGTATTGTGATATGACCATAAGAGAGTTACCACCCGGTGCTGGTTTGGTTGGGAACAATGCAACCTGCAAACAATCTCCAAAATGTGAAAATCGCAACGGTACGGAATTAAATAATGGAGAAAGCTGCGTCTGTGGAGATACAAACTGTTTCAAGGATAGCTCTTTGACACAAATGTATTGTCACGCGAGAGAATCGGCTGTGTTCTGGACGTCGGACGGCGATTTCTGTTCGACAAAGCCACAGTGTTCCAACAGAGATCGTACAGAAGCTGTAACTGAAGATTGTGCCTGTGGCAAATCAGATACGTGCACTGTCGGTCAATTTTGTGATGGATCCGGTCTGTGTTCTGATACTGGCATTTGTCAATATCAGGATGGTTCGGCCGTATCTGTATCTCAATCTCCTGGACTGTCAACTGCATCTGTTGTAGTTGATTTTGGCTATTCTCAAGTTGTAGCCTGTCTTGGACAGTCCATTAAAGTTGTTTGGGCAGGTTATCATAACATTCAAGAGACGGATGGCAGCTCGTGCACTAGTACAGATATTAATTCACCGATCACCGAGTATCAGAGCTCAGGACACGAAGCTGACTACACGAATGACGAATTGTCCGCTGCTCCAGGTACAACAAGGTATTTTAAATGTTCATCACACTGCGGAACGTCGGCGTCAAGGTTTGAAGTGTCGTGTCCGAAAACGACAAGTCACTGTGAATGTGTTCCCAGTTATGAAGAAATTTCAACGTTACACCCTCAATGTTCAACCGAAACGCCATATTGCTATGCTTCTGATGCACGCTGCAGTTCGACCTCGGACGAAATCTCTGTGGATTTCTTTGGAGAGGTTATCTACATGAAGAAATGTAGCCATACAGACGGAATAACAGCACATGAAGATTCAACGGTGTGCAGTTGTGGAGAAACGGCCATTTGTGATCGGCACGTAGGTATGATATGTGATGGTGAGAAATGTGTCAAACAAGCACCTTGTGTTAACACGAACGGTTCGGCGACCAATGACGGTGGTTGCAGGTGTGTGGATTCCTTAGTATGTAGTGTCAACTCTGGATACTTTTGCAATACGGAGGTCAAGCAATGTTCCAAAAATCCAATGGAAGATTGTGCAGACACGTTGGGTCTCTATTACCATGACCAGTGTGTGTGTAACTCTGAACTATGCACTGGCGGATATTGTAGAAATGGAGTGTGCAACAGTACTCTTCCCCTGTGTCCATACAAGAATGGAAAAATAAAACTTTTATATGACTGCCAATGTTCAACGGAAAATTGCCAAGAAAGTGAATACTGTTATAACGGTAAATGTCTTGAAAAGCAAAAAGTAGAGTGTGCAACCGACGGACGGACTTCCAATCAATATGATTATGATTGTCATTGTGGCCCGACTACTTTATGTGGCCCTGGACAATTTTGTCAGGGGATGGTGGGATTGCATAGTTGTTCAGACTCGTACACGCACACCTCATTGTCTGAAAACTTCACCATTTGTAATGCAGAACCAGTTGACAATTGTGTGTGTTCAGCGGCACACAGATGTAATTCGAATGAAAACGCGATTTGTAATAATGACCTATGTGAGAAACCACCCGAGTGTATGAATACAGACGGACTCCTGGCAAATACGGACGTATGCCGCTGTCGTAATGTAACAAATTGCTTTGGGGCAAAACAGTATTGTGACCAGAACCAGTATGATTATCACCTTCAAGAAACGGGTCTGAGTTGCGAGTCGGAGGGGTTTCTATCTTTAAAAACAGAGAAAAGTTGCAAAGACACAGTGGGCGGTGATATTTGCATAAAAGAGATTTTTGCGGGTGTGATAAATAACAACACCTTGCCCTCTGGGTGCATTGTTCAAAGCGAGAAAACCTATTGGAATACAGCTGGTCAGTCCTGTGCCACAGGAGGTGCAAGCTGCAAATGTCTAGTTGGGTGTGCCGAAGAGTCTAAATGTCTTGATATATTTACAGGTGTCAAGTGCAAATGTGGTATGATGGTATGTGAACCAGATGAGTATTGTTATAACCTGCATAGTGTAGGCGAATGTAAGAAATTTGGATACTGCGATGATGATTCTGGGGAGGATCAACTTTCTTCCACATGCACGTGCGGTACAACCGAGTGTGATACGTATTGTTATCTAGGTTCTTGTCGTCCCATTGCCAAATGCGAGCACGTCGATGGCGATCTACCAACCAATAGATCCTGTGCCTGTGGGGAGCTAGAGTGCGAGACCGGTGATTACTGCTCAATTCACATGAACATGTGTTCAAATAATGGCAAGTTCCCCGTGACGAATAGTACGCCCCCTTCTGAGTTGCCAGGATGTTCTTTGGTTCCGAATGCAGTTCAGCGCGAAGAATGCTTGTGTGGTACAAAGCAAGCCCCTGTGGATTCTATAGAATGCGACGCCACTCATCGAACGTGGAAGACGCCATTAGAATGCATCTCTGGTCAGAATAGTGCCCCATGTGTTTGTAACAAGAACATTTGTGGGGAAGATACCGGACTGTTTTGCAACGAGGATACGGGTAGCTGTTCGGAAACCATGATGCCACAATGCAGAGATCCATTTGGAAAAATACGCAATGGTGAAGTATGTGCTTGTGGTCGAATCGAATGCAAAGTTGATCAATATTGTTCTGGATTTTGGAATCAGTGTTCTGACGATGGTCTATTTACTTTGTATGCTACCCAATCAGTTCATCCTGAATATGAATTGATCGATGATCCGAACGAATGTCTACAGGCTGTTATTTCATTGAACGAGGCCGAAAAATATTTATTATGGCCTGATCAAGTTAATATGTCCGAGTTGTCGGGTGATTTTTGGACAGAACGCTTGGATTTTCCTATAAAATATATAGTACCGTTGTTGAACTCCTCACAATGGTCGGGCTGTTCAAACGCCCTTCAACAACCGACTCATACTTTGGGAAACGATACATGCGTGGGCCGACACTGTGTCCTAAAAGGGCCCTCCCTCCAGATGTGCGACAATAAGCACGAATCAACCGAAGAATGCATTTGTGGAATCAACATCTGCGATCAACAGACTGGTTATGTCTGTAACGTGTTTAATTCGACTTGCAGTATGGTGGAGGATGAATGTCCAAACATTTATGGTGTATCTGCCAATCCTCAGGCTTGTAAATGTGGTACAATAAATTGTAACCAAGCGTCACCTTATTGCTTACAATCAATGAATCAATGCCGTTCGGATCCCGAAGATTTTACATTGTATATTGCTGTCAATGGGAGGCAGATGTGTTCATCATTTTCTTTAGATAATATCGAACAAGGAGAGGAATGCGAACATAATGAAGTTATTCTTCACGGGATTTCCAACGCCACCTGTTGTGACGATTGTATGTGCGACTGTCATTGCAAGTTATTGGACAACGAGTCTTTGCCCTTACAACAAAGTGTCCGGGGATGTAAAAAGGATGCACCTATATGCAATGATGTATACATGCAATTGCCTACAACAGAAAGATGTATCTGTGGGTCAGTCCTCTGTGAAAGTGGTTACTTGTGCGACGCAGCATCAAATACATGTGAGATATATAAAACATGTCCTTTTGAGGATACAAAGAAAGTAAATGAGCAGACTTGTGCTTGTGCTGGCACTAAAGTTTATTCTAATCAAAACTATGGGACTTGTGCCACAACTATACGAACGCCAGAGCTATGTTTGGAGGCAGCAAAGGCAGATAGTATGGGATTACAAGAATTGAAGCTTATATCGTCATCATCCATGCCTGTCGGATGTTATGTGACCGATTATATTTTTTTTAACATGTATGACGGCCCAACCACGGGAGATTGTACCTTGGGTGGAATCCCGTGTCTATGTGGATTTGGGTGTTTATGTGACGTAACTGAACCCGCACCTGATGACGAAAACTGCCCGAGTCAAACGGCAAATATTTGCTCGGATTCCAAATGTCAATATGCCCCCCTTTGTCAACACCAAAATGGCACGCACGAAAATGAGGGTGCCTGTGTCTGTGGGTCCTCAGTCTGTGATGTAGACTCCGGGTTTATGTGTGAAAACGGCCAATGCTTCAAAATTGACAAATGTTTGGAAGAGGATTCGAGTACAATCAATCAAAGAGCATGTCTTTGTGGAAATGACAAGTGTGACAGTCCGAAATGTCATAACAAATGCAATGCAGGCTCCTACTGCACAGGGGAAACTGGATTCTGTTCTGAATTCCAAGAAGCACGTGGATTTGCAAGAGCAATAAATCCTAAATGTGGAATTTGTGGTGGTGGTGGAAGCGAATGCCCTCCAAAAAATATTTCTGAATTTAATCTTATTTCGAACGGAACAAATAATGTTCCATTTGAGTATTGCCATCTTCCAATCTTTGGATATCGAGAACAACCTCGTCACATGACAGATTGTCAACGTATGACCTGTTTCTATGCTCCAGAATGTGTCAACAGTAATGGCGCAGTTGTCAATGAGGGAGATTGTCAATGTGCAAGTTACCAAATAACACACTGTGGTCCCGGTGAATATTGCTCTTCCACTTGTCATCCCACACCACTATGCATCAACACAAATGGACTCGTGCCAAACCAAAATTGTTCGTGTGGCAACCAACTAAAACAATGCACAGAAGGTTCTTATTGTTTAGGATCAACAAGTCAATGTTTAGACAATCCCATATGTACAAAAACCGACGGACTTGTTGAAAATAACGGGACGTGCTATTGTGGTTCCAATCAAAACAAATGCGAGTCCTCTGGCCTTTATTGTCATGCAGATGTGTCTAGATGTTCGTATCGTCCCTGTGAACATCCAGAAGGATTAGTAGGTGAGATAGAATCATGTGCATGTGGTACAAACGATTGTGAGACTGGCGACCATTGCTACAAAGATGGAAACTACTGCGGCTCACGGCAATGTCCAGCGAAAGACGGTCTTGCAGTATCGGACAATAATTGCATCTGCAATGACTTGGATTGTGAACCAAATCGTTTCTGTGTCACAGACTATACGATTCCAGATATTTACGCCGTAGTAACCAGCACGCCTTTGTATAAAATCAGGAGTGTTGGCAGATGTACAGACGAAGACGGATGGACACACATTTCAAGCACGACAGAGTGCGAAACGGCTAATGTCGACAACTACAAAGAAATGATCAACATCGAAGGCCATATTAGATACACAAAAGTATTTGATGGAGAATGCAGCGACAATGATATTATGATGTACGAAGGTCGTAGTGATAACCCTGGTACCGACGGGCCATCGCGCATAAAAGCTTGTGCCGATGCGTGTTTGAACAAAAAAAATCCTCTTTACAAAAATGGGAAGATCACTGGTTCGTGGTCAGGATTTCAAGCAAATGGATTTATTGTTTATAACCCCAGAGGTGATTTGACCAATACTGGTCGTTGTTGGTGCGAGGACGGCGATTCAGCAACCTGTAACAGGCTGACCGGTGAGTATGACCGCTATGATTTTTACCAAGATTCGGCGGAGCAACAGTACTGCTCTTCACCAACCGTCTACAAAACCGCAGACCGCAATACACAATGTTCAGCAACAGATAGTATCACATCGCCTGCAGACTGCGCCCGGGCCGCGCGACAGCTTGTGGGCAACTACTACATGACTGCAACCCGTCTTAAGTTATGTTTGCCCGGTGATATCATCACCACATCCGAAGACTGCGCCCTGGTCGCGCGACAGCTAGAGAAGGATGGTCACTTCGATTGGAGCACACAGTACCCTACTGTTCAAACAGGTGCCTGGCCAACGTACATGCCAAAAGGCTGTTCCCTGTTTCATGGCAATCAACCTCATTTTAATACAGCGACATCTACTGCATTTCATGAAGCGTCGGGCCCCAGTTTATGTCTAAACTTCGTCAAGGGCACCTCTGGACCATTGGAAACGCTTTTCCTTCAAGTGGGGGTCTCTTCATGGGAAGAACTTCCATCTGGTTGTTCCCTGTGGTACACAGGACAACCTATTTTCAACACGTTTGTTCATACAGAGAACAATGTTGACTTCGATGATCGGATCGACGCACGTGTCTGTATGTCAGATGAAGTTAAAGGATCGAACATCTCCTCTATAGATGAATTTACAATATTTTACACTCTTCAACAAAACAACGAGGGTCAGATGTTATACTGTGAGTTGTACACGGATCATGTCGTCTATGGATCGATTGATACGTTAGAAAAGTGTCGACAAAAGTGCAATGAGGGAGAAAACTGCAATGCTATTGGTTATAACAGTGCCACTGACGCGTGCAACACCTATGAATCGTGCATAGTCGGTGAAAAAACCCAAACTTGGGGATTCGACTACTACCTAAATGAAATCAAATACATGACATATACTCTTCAACAAAACAACGAGGGTCAGATGTTATACTGTGAGTTGTACACGGATCATGTCGTCTATGGATCGATTGATACGTTAGAAAAGTGTCGACAAAAGTGCAATGAGGAAGAAAACTTGAACTGCAATGCTATTGGTTATAACAGTGCCACTGACGCGTGCAACACCTATGAATCGTGCATAGTCGGTGAAAAAACCCAAACTTGGGGATACGACTACTATGCCATGACAAAGACGTTCGATTCGGGCGCGACATACCGATCGGATTATTATAAATTTTATGAGAATTCCAGTCCTGTAGGAGACTCAGGAGCAGATTTGGGATGTATCAACGAAGTTCATTACGATCCTGAGACATGTAAACAAAAATGTTCGGACGATCCTACCTGTAGAGGTGTTTTTATCTATCATTCAGGCCACACTGCTGCAGGTAGGTGTTGCTACAAAGCCTCATGGACTGGTATCAGGACCGAAGCGGATGGAGATTGGTACGTAGACATTGAGCTACAAGATTTGGTGACCACATACACCTATGATCCCTATTACATCTCCGACAGTCCTTGTGAAAGTCCGATTCAAACGGCTAGAGAATGCGTGGAAGCGTTTGATTACCTGGATAAAGGGCACACTGAAATGATTTTAGGATGTGAGAATTCCTGCGGGTTACCTGGTTCAGGTTTTCCACCTGCATGTTATATCAGATCTGATAATAAGTGGTTTTACAACCGTAACCACGACAATACAAACTGCATTAACGGTTGTATTTGTAAGTCTACTAGTCCCCACAACGGATTGAGTGTCGCTGGTACAATTGCCATACATAACAACGAATGTTCTTTAGAGCACAGATGTGTATGCAAAAATGAAGCCGCCAAACTACAAAATGAAGAAAGAAATGCAATTGAACCAACATTGACACAAGAACAATCAAATGGAGATATTTTTAAAGTTTTAGCAGTTGTTCCGATCCATTCTAAAGAGAACCAGTGTCGTAGGGCACCACTGTGTGAATTTAATCAAGGTGAAACCCCGAATACTGTATTCTGTACATGTGGGATAACTTTTTGCGAGTCTGACCAATATTGTTACGGAGACGAAAACCGCTGTGGCAATTGGCCGAATGAGGTTTTAACTGACCCTGGTACTATAAAATTTGTGTCTGGAACAACTGAAAATCCAACTGGAAACGGTTATTTGGAATTAAATGGTAGGCGCGTATGGACCCAAAGTAAACGTTGTGAGATAGTGACATTTGATGTGAATTGGAATATCTTGAAGATATTTGAGTCGCCGATTTGTTTTGCTTATGATGACAACGCTGAGACGTCACGCGCCAATGAACGGGAAATTGCCCAGTGGATGTACAACACACTCACTTCAGATGAAATTTCGGATGGTGAATGGGTTGCATTTACTCATAATAACAATATTGGTGTGGTGTCCGAGATTGAGGATGGGTCTGATAAACTGTTCAAGTTATTGAAAGATACATATGGTTCTGCTGTTGTTGCGAATTGGAATTATGGTGTAATGGCGAGAACAGCGTATTACATCTCCGACAGCCCCTGTGAACGTCCGATTCAATCAGCTACTGAATGCGTGGAAGCGTTTAATTACCTGGAAGGGCACACTGAAGAGATTTTAGGATGTGAGAATTCCTGCGGGTTACCTGGTTCAGGTTTTCCACCTGCATGTTATATCAGATCTGATAATAAGTGGTTTTACAACCGTAACCACGACAATACAAACTGCCTTAACGGTTGTGTTTGTAAGTATGATCAGAAGATTTTGAACGGATGGGGTCGAAATCGAATGGCATGGTTATTGCGTAAAGGAGTTCCAAAATCCATACTTGTTGAAGATGCGGCGTGTTGCACATTCTATGACTCTCAACCATTGGTCAATACTGCGTTGATCCCCTCTGAATTTGTCACACAGTGTAATGATAGAGACGGACTAATTGCTCACAATGCAGATTTATCGTCGCCCGGATGCCTTTGCGGCCGAACTATTTGTTCTGGAGAAGAGATTTATTGCCATTTGGACACTGGAGTTGCATTTGAATGGGACACTTCAACTGGCATTCTACAGACATGTTCTCAGTTTAAAAACGAACTTGGACCATACGCAGGTGGTCCAGATGGTGGGTGGCTTGAGAATGCCTGTGAACATGGAAGAACAACAAACATTGACTGTGCCACCCTACAATCATATGAGCAGAATAAGAATTCTCACCCTACTGGAGACTCAGGAGCGGCTTTGGGTTGTATCAATGAAGGTAGCTATGACCCTGATACATGTAAACAAAAATGTTCTGACGATCCCACCTGCATGGGTGTTTTTATCTATCATCCTGGTTCGGGCGGTGACGTGGGTAGATGTTGCTACAAAGCCTCCTGGACTGGTATGGGTACCGTTGGTAGTGGAAATTTTTACCAACAGATTGCCTTTTACCAAGAGAGTCCAAACGGCGAACAAAAAGTTTCATATGGCAGCAAGGAAGCTTGCGAGTGGGGCCGTCGTTTGTCGACCGGGAGTTGCAGAAAGCATCCGACTTGTACAAACTCTGCAAGAGAAGTGGAAAATATTCAAAATTGTTGGTGCACATCAGCTGCATTTTGTGATTTTGATAGTGGTCGTATGTGTGGCCCTGCTGAAGGAAGAAATGATCGAAAATGTTCAAAACCAAGATGTCTTGATGTTCTCTCTGCGGATATTATTACGGATACATGCGAATGTACACCAAGTGCGGCTCGATATGGAGAGGTTTGTTTTCCAACTGAATTTTGCTACAATCCTATCGATATTGAGAAATGTAAAGATAGTGATGAGAAATATCCCAAATGTGGATGTACGTCCACTCAAACATACGAATGTACATATTCTGATGGTGTTATTCGCAATTCTGACATTACAACTATATGTACATGTGGTACAACAATTTGTTTGCCTGATCAGTTTTGTAATAGGGAATTCAACACGTGTTCTGACACGCCTGTGAAATCTTGCGCGTATGTAGAAGGGATACATGTCAATGCAGATGCATGTTTTTGTAATTCTGAGATGTGTGAAGACGGTGGTTATTACTGTAATGCTGCAAGAACAACGAACAAATGCCACAAAAAATTATGTAGTGATTATGATGATGTTGGAGCACTCTGTGATTCTCCTGGTCTTGGAAATGGAATAAAGCCGAATGCCGAATGTGCAGGTACATCTTGTTCAGAAATAGATAGGGTCGCTTGTTGCAAAGAATGTACACTTCCTAGCGTAGTGGTAGACGGTCTTTGTCGCGCCGGGTGTGGCAATAGCATTTGCCAGGACGATTGGGTAACGCCGCCTCAGTCAGTACCGTACTCTCAAGGCGATGTAACATTGCCTACATTCATTGCCACCCTCAACAAGTATTATACAGGGTATTGTGCAGGAAAAGATTGTGAACCTGACGATCAACAGACTTGCTGTGTGCCTGCTAAAAAATGTTTGTCACAAATCGCAGATGTCTTCTGTTCGGGTGCGATCTATACTGGTGAACTCATCGATACAACATGTTCTCAATTCGAATGTGACCAAGACACCTGCTGCGCCCAACTTTCCTGTGTCTGTGAGAACGGTGATGCTGCCACGGGAAGAAATTGTCCCAACCCGTCTGATAATAAATGCATGGAATGCAACGATGAGTTCTGGCTTGACGGGATTGAGTGTAGATCCACAAGGAAATGCACTCCACTTCTGGAATACGAACTCGCCAGTCCAGGAAAAGACACAGACAGACTATGTGTACTGTTAAGATCGTGCAATTCACAACAATACGAGTTAGTGCCTGCCACAAATACAACAGACAGGGAATGTGCAGGACTGCGCCATTGTCTAGACACCGAATTCGTCTCCAAAGTTCCAACATACAGAGATAACATTGCAACTACAGACAGAGAGTGTCAACAATTGACTGTATGTTCAGAAGGCTTGTATCAATCAAACGTCCTCGTCAGTGCAAATGGATTTTGGTCCATAGACAGAGAGTGTTTGGCATATTCGCCTGAATGTACAGAAAACGAATACGAATTAAGTGGTCCAGGACCCACGTCCGATAGAGAGTGCAAGACATTTGTCAACCATTGTACAATAAATGAATACGAATCAGCTGCAAAAACAAGAACAACCGATAAAGTATGTACTCCATACTCTTCAGAATGTTCATCCGAAGAGTATGAGTCAGTTGCTCCCACCGAAACATCAGATAGAGCATGTACACCTATTACTCAGTGTCTTGACTCGGAATACATTTCTGTCCCCGCGTCAATTTCTTCAGATTTGATTTGTGAGCCACTGACTATTTGTTCTAACGATCAATTTGTCTCAGTCCAGCCAGACGCAACCTCTGATCGAGCCTGCCAAACGTTGATTGTCTGTTCAACTGATGAATATGAGTCAGTCCCACCAACAGGAACGTCAGACAGACAGTGTAAGACATGCGACCCCGAAGATACGCAATGCAAGGGATGTATTATACCAACTGATTGTGCCTGGGAGCCTACAGCAAAGGTTATTGACCCATCAAAATGTTCGAAACAAACTTGCATCCGAATTATTATAAATGAAACTTTTGCATTGCCCACACTGAGAGCAGGCAATTGGTACAGAATTGAACCAGTAGGTGAAATGCAATTTAACTTGTCGGCTCCAGGGGTCATTGACCGGACAGGCTATAGTTATTTTGAAATTGAAGTTGACAAAGAAGTAGAAATCCGCCTGAATGGTGTGGCCTTCAATATTGAACAGGATTGTATCTTTGAGGAGTATACATGGGGCCAATGTTCCAAAATGTGTGGACAGGGGCATGAAATGGGGCTCCGGGGGGAAAAAATACAAGATGCAAAACACGGCGGAGTGGCTTGTTCTGAAACACTACCAATTATTACAAGAGATTGTGAAGGCATTTTATGTCCAATAGCTTGCCAAGTTGTTTGGGATGACGATTTTGGCCTTTGTCATGCTATTTGTGGAAAACAAGGATTGCAATACAGGAATTACACAGTAAATGCAGAGCCAAAATATAATGGAGATGCATGTCCTGCAAAGATAAAAAGAAAATGTATTGGCAGTCCGTTTTCAGGATTCTGTGATTGTAGGAATCGAACTGCAGATGTCTGTGGTGTCTGTGGAGGTGACGATTCGACTTGCAAGGGATGCGACGGCATCATCAATTCGGGGTATAGGTTGAATGCGTGTGGCAAATGTGCACCGGCAGGTACACACTGTGATTTAACATCAAAAAACAAACTGAGAAAAACAACAAGCAATACCTTAAAAATTGCAGTTCCAGTCGGCACATCAGCAATACTCACTATAGTCCTCATTGCCATATTAGTCTTGACAAATAAATACCAGTCAAACAAGAGGAAAAAACGACAATTTCCAACATAAGTAACACAAAATATATATATGAAATAAAACAAAATATATTTAAATAAATGTGTACACCAATTTATTATGTACATAATGTGACACTTTGGTCGTGTCCACAAACAATAGTATGTCCAACAACATATTTACAACAACAGAATAGAAGTCGGTTAACGCCGAGTACTGGCCTTAGTCCATCTCCCAATGTAACGCCGAGTGCCAGCGTAACGCCGAGTGCCAGCGTAACGCCGAGTACTGGCCTTAGTCCATCTCCCAATGTAACGAGTTGGTCAGTAACGCCATCTCCAGGCGTCGGTACTGCGCCTTCCATCACCAAGACAAGTCCTTCCTCGTCGTCTTTCACTGTACCTGCACCATCTATAATGAATAAAATAACCTCGAAGACCAAGACAAACCTCAGACATCCAAATATGACAAATCATACGTTGGAACAACCAGCCGCATGTGTGTGCGAAAGTAATTTAGATTACTTGCATATTTTTTGGATTGTTCCACTTACAATACTACTATTTTGTTGTATATGGTTCAGAAGACGGGCAGGAGTCAAGATCACAAGTATATACCGACATTCAAAATCGCTAAGAAGATCAAGGTCGTGGCCACAAATGTCAGAAAGAAGATCTCCCATTCAAAATAGAGCTCAGTCGAGCCCACCATTTGATTCGATTGTACTTTGATCGAGTTGAAAAGCTTCTATCTCCTCAATCTGTTCCCTTGGTAAATCTGGTGGGCTCCACGAACCAATTTGACTCGGAGTGTCGGCCCATTGCTGCCAACAATCTTCTGTACAGAAATAAAGTCTTTTGTTATTATATTTAACATGTTTCCATGTCTGTAACGAGTCGGTACGGTTTAAACAACATAGATTACAACAGTTGTATTCTATAATGGATGATATTACGGGACTCGCCGATCTTGCGGGTGATGACCCTGATTGATGTTTGTGAACAGCGGTGCTCACAGATGACCTTGCGATTGTATTGTAGCAGTAATCTACAAAGAATTGCATTTATTTATGTTGGTCGATTAAATAGAACTTTTTCTTACATTCCCATTAAAGTTGTAAAAATATATTTCTAAAGGCTTCGGATATTTTGTTCAAGAAAGTTTATGATTTTTTCGGAGATGATTCTTCGTGTGTTTCTAGTTTATTCGAGATGAACTCACATGCTTCTTTTGTCCGTTGCAACAAAAGGATTAATTCGTCATAAGTCGGTGGTTTGAACGGCGATTCGTTTTTGTTTGGAATGGACCGCGCTGCTACCCAACCAGCTGCAAGACCAGATATAAATTTAAACATGATATACATTAAAAAATGAAAGAAATAGTGTCTTTTTTTAACGAGCTATTATTTCTCTTTTCTCTGGATGAAGATTAATTTTCTCTACAATTCTTGAGGCACATGTAGCACACACCAGTTCATGCCCTGGTAAAAAATAAACTTCCGCTGAACATTGATAACATTGGTATTTATGTGAACTTAGATGAGCTTGTTTATAACGTTTTATGATTTTCCGTTTTCGTGTTTTTTTCTTATTTGGAACTTCCTTAACTGGAATACGTAAAGAATATGATGAATCCATTTGTTTCTGTAAAATAAAGAAGCAGTGCTTAAATATAAAATATGAGTAGAATATATTCATTATCAGATCAAGGTCTAAGAATGCCAGAACAAGGTACTCAAGAATGGCTCGATGGTCGCAAAGGCAGAATCACCGGTTCCAAACCGGGAGATCTCTTTTTCAATTTCAAGCAAGAATCTGACTGGGACCAAATTCTCGAAAAATGGTTTGGTGATACTGTCGAAAATTTTGACGACGTGGCCAAAAGCAGAATGGCATGGGGGTCCAAACACGAAGATACTGCCGTCCAAGTCATTGTAGACCATATACCTGGTTCACACTTTTTCGAATGTCCACAAATTCCTATCAATGATATTTACGCTTCAAGTCCAGACGGCGCTCTTATTGTTCTCAAATCTGGCTCCGAAGAACGCGTTTCAACCAACAATATACAACCAGAAGATGTTGCATGGCATGCAAACATTGAAATTAAATGTCCTGGTGGTGGAATTGGCAAAACTCATGAAGAAATGAAAGCCGTTGTCGAGAAGAAGTGGAAAACACCAGCCAGTTATTATATGATCCAAATTCATATGGAAATGGTCGCGCAAAAGACCAAAGAGACGCTTTTCGTGGTTTGGACGCCTCTTCTGACGAGAATGTGGAAAATTCCTTTCAATCGAAGTTTTTGGAATCTTTGTTTGGAAGTTTTAGAGAATTTCAGACTTCAAAACGTACCTTTCGATGTTATGCTCAGCAAGGTGAACAAACTTAAACGTCGGTGTTATGGCGTGGCCAATTTTCCGATTTGGAAGGAAGTAGCTCATGAATTCCACGAATAGTGATAAGTACTGTTTAAAATTTGTCTCTATATAAGTGTTAACTTTATAATACGATATTTTTTTTTACGATATGTTGCGCCAACGGGTTATCACGCTATTGCCCTTTATCACGCGATTGCCCTTTATCACGCAATTGCCCTACACTTTATCACGCGATTGCTCTGCGCTTTCTGTGGTGTTGTCGGGAGAATTAGACAAAGAATACCACGCCGACATGAATTCTTGTGGTGGTCTTCTTTTACTTTCTCTATCGCTATTGACGAAAGTCACAACAGGCAGTGAAGACAAAGACACATAGTCCATTTCTGGACCTTTGACAATGTAAGGTTCCCAAGAATATGCCTCTGCAAGACAACGACGGGATGCTAACTTTGCCGAAATGCGCATTGGGCCATCTGATTGTGAATCTACATAATACAGATGAGTGCCATCTGGGCCTGTTTCTGGTCTTAAACAGGTAAAGTGATGGCTTCTAGGCTGGTGTACCAGCATACCTCTGAAATCGTCATCTTCTATTAGTTCAGACAACGGCGGTCCGGTCCATTCTCTCCCACTTTTCGAACAAATGCCTGATTCAATACTATACCCATGCTTGACCACCGTTTGTAAAACTGCTTCGACAGACCAGTCGCCTCCAAAAGATTCGTGGTTGGAAATCATATCTCCAGTTTTCTCATGTATAGCCTTGCAAGCATCGTGCATGTCGGTCTCGGTGATTTGGGCAGATTTGAACAAGTTTTGTATAGCATGTAGCCCGCATTGATTGGTTTTCTGTCGAGCAAAGAACATGCCTTTTTGGTGGTTAGATGTTTCTTAAATACAAATAAAATAAGAGTAAATTATGTAACGCTTTAGAGAAGTTTTGTAGGATTATTTCTCTAAAGCCTTAGGATTCTCGAAAAAATATCGACAAGATTAAAAATATCGACAAGATTTCTCTAAAGCCTTAGGATTATTTCTCGAAAAAAATATCGATTATTTCTCGAAAAAATATCGACAAGATTTCTCTAAAGCCTTAGGATTATTTCTCGAAAAAAATATCGATTAATGGTCGGTGAGTCCCATAACCTTTAACCTTTAACCGACTACCCTTTAGAGCAATTTCAGTCTAACCCTAAATTCGTCAGAGAATTTTAACAGAACTGGTCAGAACAGTACTACTGTAACGGATTACAGTAGTAGTCGACGAAGAACGTAACCTACCGTGTCATACTGATATAAAAATATCGACAGAATTTCTCTAAAGCCTTAGGATTATTTCTCGAAAAAATATCGACAAGATTTCTCTAAAGCCTTAGGATTCTCTAAAGCCTTAGGATTATTTCTCGAAAAAAATATCGACAAGATTTCTCTAAAGCCTTAGGATTCTCTAAAGCCTTAGGATTATTTCTCTCTAAAGCCTTAGGATTCTCTAAAGCCTTAGGATTATTTCTCTCTAAAGCCTTAGGATTATTTCTCTCTAAAGCCTTAGGATTCTCTAAAGCCTTAGGATTATTTCTAGAACGCCATAACCCAGAAGATTTTAACAGAAGTCAGACAATTTTCAGTCCTATAACCCAGAAGATTTTAACAGAAGTCAGACAATTTTCAGTCCTATAACCCAGAAGATTTAACACTACTATTTCTAAATTTGTCACTAAATTCGTCAGAGGATTTTCTAAATTCGTCAGAGGATTTTAACAGAACTGGTCAGATTTAACACTACTACTGTACAGATTACAGTATAACTACTACTAGTGTCATCAAATAATAATTAAACAGCCCACAGCCAACAGATACCAATAATATGCCAGCAACAACCATTACAAATACTATGAGTCTGGTACGTTCCAGATGTGTAACTCCAATCAACAGCGCGCACGTACGAATCCCCGACAAGGCTCAAGACGGCCACAAATGTGCTACGAAAAAACGTGGTACCAAACAGTGTGCCATTTGTAAAGGATTTGCTGGTAACAACAAACAAAAAAATTGCCACCATTGTGCAAAAAATGACCACGTTGTTTCAGACTGGTTGAAGGCGAAACAAAAAACCCTGCGCGGAATGGTCTGTAAAAAATGCAAGTGGTCCACCAAAGGAAACAGAAAACATTTTTGCGGTGGGTGTAGACATCCTTTTCCAAATGCGATGAAAAAGGCCAGCGCTGGACATGCGACGAAAAGAAAGGCCAGCGCTGGACATGCGAAACAAAAAACCCTGCGCGGAATGGTCTGTAAAAAATGCGATTGGTCTACCAAAGGAAACAGAAAACATTTTTGCGGTGGGTGTGGACATCCTTTTCCAAATGCGATGAAAAAGGCCAGCGCTGGACATGCGACGAAAAGAAAGAAATTAAAGTTTTTGAAAACCCCTCCTATTGTACCATACGTTCCATTGGAAGAGTTTGGTTCTATTGAATTGGAAATTCTGGGATTCACGCTGGGGTCGGCTGTCCAAGATTTCTTAGAAATGGATTCTAATGTCGAACTCCCAGATAAAGATTTCATTGGTACTGTCGAACATGTTGTTACTGACGAAGAGTGTTTTGAGTTTTTTGGCAGCAAGAAATATAAAGAAGGAATTGATATATAAATGTAGTTAACCAGCCCGTAACCCAGTACACGTAATTTTGTTATTATTTGTTACCGGAAGCTAGAGCATCTCATCTGGTAATATGGTATATCATCTGGTATATCATCTGGTATATCATCTAGTAATAAAAGGTTAGAGATTTTCTAAAAGAGATTTTCTAAAGGTCAGAGATTTTCCAAAAGAGATTTTCTAAAAGTCAAAAAGGTTTTCTAAATTCGAATTCACCAACCACACCAAGAATATGTCCCATCTAAGCAAAAGCATGCTGCCCGTACGAACCCCCGTACGAACCCCCAAAACTGTTCAAAATGGCGCCCTCAACTGCGCTACGAAGAAACCCGCTGGTATCAAACGGTGTGCTGTCTGTTTAAACCCCGCAAATGCCATCAAACAGATAAATTGCATGGCCGAATGTGCAAAAAATGGCCAAGTTGTTTCAAACTGGTTGAAAATCGAATCCTACGGTATTGGACGTGGAAAGGTCTGTAAACATTGCGATTGGTCTACCAAAGGAAACAGAAAGCTAGTTTGCGGTGGGTGTAGCAATCCTTTTCCAAAAAAAAAGAAGCACCCCCCCAAAAAAACAGCAGCACCAAAAAGAAAGGCCGTCGCTGGACATGCGATTCGCTCAAAAAAAAAGAAAATAAAAATCTCGTCAGAAAAGAAATCCCCGCCCATTATACCTGCTGGTGTACCATTCGTCGGTTTGAAAGAGTTTGATTCAAATGAATTTGGAAGTGTGGGATTCACGCCGCTATTGGGGTCGACTGTCCAAGATTCCATTTTTTCGCGCGAAGATTTCTTAGAAATGTATTCTGATGTCGAACTCCCAGATGTAGATTTCACCACTGACGACGATTGTTTTGAGTTTTTTGGCAGCAAGAACATGTATAATGAAGATTTCACTAGCACTGACGACGATTGTTTTGAGTTTTTTTTTGGCAGCAAGAACATGTATAATGAAGGAATTGCTGTATAAATATATTATTAATAACGATACCTTAGCGTGTATAAATATATTATTAATAGCGATATTATCTAAGACTGAGGATTTGTCTTTTAAATTCAAAAACCCAATAAGTATAAGTATAGACTGAAAAAATGTTTTGACTAACCAGTAATTTCCTTTAGCGGGTCCGGTTTTGTAGAGCTCGTGTGTGAGTTGGCGCATGTTCCTGCTTTCGCGCAGTATTTGCTTGTTTGTCGCGCAGTAGTTGGTACTGTTGTCGGTGATGCAAAAAGGCAAAAATTCGTCTGTGATATCTGTGCAAAATGGTATAAATAGGTCCTACCATCTTGATATAGATGTCGCGCGAAGATTTCATAGTTCTCCGCCAATTAGGTCAAGATGGCGCACAGGGTGTTGTTTCATTAATAGAATTCCCAAACGGCCTGCGCGCGGCCATGAAGCAGTTTAAGTCGACCAAATCAGCAGCACGCATTCAAGTCGAGGCTGATTTCCAACAGAGAGCTGCTCTCGCCGGTATTGCCCCGGAGGTGATGCATGTCGATTTGAATAAAAAGCGTATTTTTATGGAGCCAATGTCTTCTCGTGTAGTTGACGTCGTTAAAAAAGGTAGTGCGCGCCTTTCCGCTGACCTTAACCATATTATGACTACCTTGGACCGTATTGGTATTTTGCATAACGATGGTAATGCGTTGAATCTGATGCTAGACCGCGAGGACCAGTTAAAAGTGATCGACTTTGGACTAGCAAAAGATATCACGGATAAGGTTCGCAAGAAATGGCAGGGTGAACCGAATGTGAAGGTTACTTTGTATATGATGAAAAAGGGGTTACGTAAATATCTAATAAACGTTTAGTAGTATTTAAGTAAAATATAATATATAATTCATGGGTAATTATTTACAGACAGATGCCACTTGGTATGTTTATCGCAGATCCTTCTCAACAGACGACTGGATACATGCTCCTCTTCAGTCATGGAGTGGAATTAATGAAGAGGACGCTTACTCGCAATTTAAACATGAAGTGTATAGTTTTGCATTGGCGAAACATACAGAATACGAAGACACAAAGGCCATTTATTTATATTGTGGGAGACAAAGAATCGCCAAAGCACTGGTAGATTCTGAAACCAAACAAGTCGAGGTTTGTTCATCCTCTATTCGTCAATGGCTTACATCTCCCGAAAAGTTAGCTCCACAGCGCTACCCCGAACACGAAAAAGAATTTTTTAAGACGTATTCAAAAAACCACGCCTGGAAAAACACTCAGACTGTTACATTTGTACATCAAGAATAAAACTATAAAAAGGGTCCACTGTACATAAACATGCATAGACAAAATCTCCATAACATTCAATTTAATTTTAGAAAGGGATGGTTCTTCGCCTGGATCATTCTAATTGTAGGGTCACTAACTGCGTTAATCAATGTTTCTTATGAAACCTGTGGGGAACATATACCCATATTATTGTCCAGAGCATTGACAACAGACCCATACAGAGGTGCTACACTGGTATTCTGCCTCTTTGCAGCCTTTAGCTCGATATATCTGAATTCTATTTTGATGTCTGTCGGTTTTTTTGGATTTTTCAGTGCGTTTTTAGTCTCTATGTTCCAAACAGCAGCTTCACACGATGCATTGATCTTAATGTCTTCAATATTAATTTTATGGGAATGCTGGCCCGAAAATAAGTTATGGTGGAAAATACACTGGTGGTTCACCATTATATCTGGAGCAATATGCACTACATGGTTTGTCTATATTATCTATGGATGCGAACCCGTCGAATGGCAAGGGGAGATACCAATGCCCGGGTCAGTTCGATGTGCTCGGTGTTCATGGTGGTTTCTCTCTGAATACATCTGTTTTTGGTCGATGTTTATGCTTGTCTTCTGGAAAATAGACCCTGCACTCACGTGGCATGACCAGTTTGGACAAGTAGAAGTGCCTTCGTCTTTGTCTTCATCCGTGATTGACGAAAAAGAACAACTACTGGCAACTAAATCAAAACTATATTTTTAATGCTTTAAGATTTCCGCCGATCTTTATCAGAAATGCGTATATAGGAACAGGAAATTCCTCCAAATGAAAGACGACAAAACTTCCACAGATTTTGTGAAAATGGAGACACCGGAACCCGGTCAGAAAAAACCCGGTACTGCTAAAATATTTGTTTTGGGAGCAGCACTTCTGTTCTCACTCGCAGCAAACGCATTTTTAGTTTATACTCCAAAGACCAACTGTCCGGAGACACAAGCAGACAAACTTGACTCGTGTCTAGTCTCTTTAGAAGGATCCGATGATCGAATCATGAATTGTCTTCTTCAAAGAGCGCAGGAAATGTCCATTCGTGAAGAAGCAATCGGTGACTGTGTTACAGAACTGAAAGCCACAGAAACAGAACTGTCAATGTACAAGAAAGATGAAGAAGATAACGTAGACAATATGTCAGAGGAGGCTTTGGAAAAGATCTAGAACGTTAAACTATAAAAAAACTAGTACATTTTCTGAAGCATCTTTTTATATTATTCAAAATTAAAGATTACTTATTATATTTTGAAAGTTATTGTACGAGGCATATTCTTGACCTACCTTTTTCAGTTTCCACTTCTTATCTTGTATATTGAACGTCAGCCAGTGAGACCGAGACGACTGAGCAATCAGATATTCTGTGTCACACGGAAGTCGAAACACATGCCATGGTGCAAAAAAATGCCAGTTGCCGTGTTTTCTCTCTCTACAGGTCTCATACTCGAGGTATAGGCGCATGTCTAATGGGAGATCTTCTTCTTCGTTCAGCATTATCATTTCCGGTGTCCACCATGAAGAAGGTTCCATGCATTCTTCTGTAAGAGTAAGATTTTCTTCGAAATGACTCTGAATTTTTCGGACTTCCATTCTAATTTGTTCTTCTACATTTTTCAACATTAAATTACGACTTATTCCTTACATCTTCTTTAATAGTGGTAATTTTTGGAGGTTAACAGTTTCAAGACCAATTTGTTCACAACAATCGTCGAGGCACAATTGTTTTGAATGAAACCGTATAAAATATGTCCAGCCACCATTAGTGATGCTGATTTTCCGTTTGAGAAAGAATGCAACCAATATTCTGGGTGTTCATACTGTGGAGCATGTAACATTGGACGTGAATGAGACATCTCTTTTGTAACATTGATATAGAACTTCTGGTTGTCACCAATGGAAAAGACAGAGGTTGAATATTGCGGATAAAAGGCTGCCATTCGTACTTTTAAATTTCTGACAATCTCACCTGACAATTTGTCCATTGTTGCCACTGTGGGTCATTTGTGCAAAAAAAATATATATATGATGAAATTATGTCATTACCGATTTATTTAGATTTAATATCAGCCCATAAGTTTTGTCAAACCCTATGCACGAGTCTGTCACAGATATACCATATTCAAGCGGTTTCTTAGACAAAGATTGAGAACCATCTCTGATAAAACTTTCGATCATGAGACCTTTGACGGATGGATGTCTTGCTTTGGTTAAGTAGTCAATGACTTGCATCTGTTGCTGCCAATCCTTGCCAGAATTTCCATGCGACGCGTCTACAATAATACCAACGGACATGTTTTCCCCTGAAAGCTGTTCTACATATTTTTGAACGATTGTGCGTTCATAGTTTGGCAAGGAACCCCCTCTCAGCACAAGACAACAGTTTTGATTGCCAGTAGTGTGGATGACAGCCGCCCTTCCTTCTTGAGTTATACCCATAAACGATTTCGGTTCCGAGGCAGAATGGATTGCATTGATAGCTGCTGTAACAGATCCACTCGTCGAGTTTTTAAAGCCCACTGGTACAGAGAGGCCGCTTGCGAGTTCTCGATGTGGCTGTGATTCCGTTGTCCGTGCCCCAATACATGCAAACGAGATCAGATCATCAAAATATTGTGGCGCGATTAAGGACAACGTTTCTGTGGCACATGGTACACCAATTTTGGTCAATTCTAAGAGTAGTTTTCGCGTGAGTTGTGTTCCCGCCTGCATATTGTTCGTGCCATCAAGGTCTGGATCATGTAGATATCCAGACCATCCCTTTCTGGTTCTTGGCTTTTCAAAATAGGTGCGCATGACAAGAAATAGATTGGGACATTTCTGCTGCAATTTCAAAAGTTTGGAGGCATAATCCTTGACGGCCACTGGATCGTGGACAGAACAAGGCCCGATAATCACTAAAAGTCGTGGATCGACACCAGATAAAATATTAGTTATAATTGCTCTGTAAGTGATAATGCTCTCTGCAAGATCTGTGCGCAATGGCATTTGAGTTTTTAAAGCTATTGGGGCCAAGAGATTCGAGGGGTGTGCTCTAAGATTGGTAGACATCTATCAATTCCCTTTTTAAGTTATAGTATTTTTATTCGTTTTCTTTAAATCCATTGATCCAAAAGAATTCTTCTATCAGAGGAACGTCTCGTATCCTGTGCATTCTTTTCCATATTAAAAACTCTGAAAAAGCTTCCTCGGTGGCCGGCGGATTCGCCAAAAGAATACACCGTACTATTGCTGGTTCCATTAACATCGCGTCGCGCATAAAGTCTTTCGCATGTAAATCGGCGCCTTCGTTTATACAACCAAGAACCCCGTCCGGCCACTGTTGCTTTATGACGGTCAACAGGCAATCGGTGGGGTCATAGTGCGATACAAACACCGTCCAAAGATCTATCCGACGCGCTGCCGCTACAAAGGTGACTAGTTCGGTCGGAACCTCCTGTACATCCCATAAAAGTTGAAACATATTCATGGGAATATGTCTAAACTTGACGTAATTCCATACACGTTCGTATGCCAAGATATAGTGAAGCCGAAGCCACTCAATGTCATACGAGACCACCGCCGCTCTTACATACCGATGATAATGTTTTCGCATTTTTTTATCGGTAATAATGGTCTCTTGTACGCACAGCGGCAATAGTGCCAGTGGGTAATCGTTACATTGGGTCCAATCCATGATCCAATCGTTGATATAGTCCTGGTGTCCTAAAAAATCCGCGGCCAACAAAGACTCGATGGTTTTTGGACCTTGCAATAATTTCAACTGCTTCTCCGTCGGTTCAACACCCTTAAAATCACAAAAATCCATGTTTTTACTGGACCAAATGGGACTACATATTTTTATCACATATGTCTAAAATTTGAGAGCATTCTTGGCTACAATAACAGAGGAGTGCTGCAGCTTCTTTAAGACTGATTCAAAATGAGGCACTGGTCCCGTATTCAAAACGTGACTCATGACCAAATGCACAAAACGCTCACGGTCAATAACACCTCCTTCTTTATGCACTTTCGAGAGCCAAAGATGAGAAGCTTCTTCCCCGTGAACCTTCATTGTGTGGATAAGATCCATCTCCATTTTTAAGTTAGAACAGTCTCTGTAAATAGTATCTTTTTTATACAGGTAATACACTCAAAGACTCGCAATAATTATCTTCATCAGATTCGATAGGTGGCACATCCGGTAACATAGGTAAAAATATGGCAGGCACTACTGGAATGCGTTGATACGATGGCGTTCGTGCGTATTCGCGCGACGAATCAAATTGAGACGAATTTTTATGCCAACATTTACCATGACCACATCTCCGACAAAGACCACGCCCCAAATATTGAGGACAATGACAACTGCCAAATTCACAATGCAAACGCATTATTTGGTTTGTATCGGATTTCCAAATCAAACACACATATGGATCATATATTCAAACTTTTCAAAATCGCAACTCTCCAAGGTTTACGGTGTCCAGTGTTACCACCAGCAAGTTCCCTGACCTTTTCTTTAAGTTCTTTCTCGTCTTCTATTTTGAAAAGATGTCCAGCGATCTCTTTCAATCTCACCAGAGTGATAGGGCCTTCAAGCTCCCCCAGTTCGAAAAAAAAATCGCCGTCGTCTTCACCGTTGTCCCTTTCAGAAACCCTTTTCTTCTTCGAAGATATTACCTTCTTCTTCTTCGAAGATATTGCCTTCTTCTTCGAAGATATTACATCTCGACCTAGACGAACAACATGGGTGGACCATATCTTTTTATTAGGGTTTTGTTGTTTCGTCCTGATTCTATTCCATGGTTCCAGTTCATCAGGTTGCCGATACTCATGTCGTGGACGTTCACCATCGACTGTCATCCATATTTTGTATTTACCGTTTGAATCCGTTGGAAACGTCAACTGACTGTTACTCAGATTGGATTCAATCCATTCAATGACATATTGTCCTTTGTGGATCCCTGTGCCATAACCAATAATTTTACAAGGTGAGTATTTGCCTTTATATTTTGTAAAAACACCTGCACCTACGTGAAATGGATGATCGATGCCACTGTTATCAGGTTCCGTTATAATCATTTCGGATGTAATATTGGTCGCATCCTTTAATTTTGGATTGTCTTTCCGCTGGTCTTCTCCGTTATCGAGTTGTATATCAAAGACATATTGCACAAAGGTTGGCGGATCATTCATAGACACGTAATTAGACACGTAATTAGACGGGTATGTCTCCACGTCCAATCCGTCTATTACTTTTTTCATGTCCATGGTGTATGAAACATTTTTGGATAATTTCTTGCCATAATATTTGTGGTTGTTGTCTTTGATAATGTCCGGAGGAGAACGCATACAACTCATAATCTTGTTTTTCAACACAGAATTGTCACCTTTGATGTACCCATGTTCCAGGCATTGTTCTAAAATACACAATTGAATGACATTTACCAAAGGACCCAGAGTCAGACCATGCACGATTTCCGTTTTTCCTTGTGTTGTTTCTAGCAGAGCATCGGCATGAATAAAAGCCTTTAAAAAACGTTTCACTTTCGTTTCAAACGTAAATGGTCTTGGGACGGACCAAGTATACACGATCGTTGAGGAGTCCTGGATGGCATCGTCGGTGTTCGTGGACACGTTTAAGGCTTCTGTTCGCTGTGCAATATTGAGCGTGTAACCAATTTTATATTTCAAGTTTTGTATGTTATCAGGATAAAGATTAGTATAGTCTTGGACATTAAACCCATTAAACTCTGAGATGTAAATCCATCCAAACCATGGTTTGACGGGGGTTTGTGCATAAGCTTTGTCACCTGTCCACATGAAGGAGTCAAAAAAAGACCCAATGTCATCATATAAATATTGAGATGCCATTGTTCCATAGATTGGTACTTAAATACTGAGAAAAAAGAATTCAAATAGTTGATGATCCTAAGGCTTTAGAGAAGTTTGGAATTTTTTTAGAGAAATGATCCTAAAGCTTTAGAGAAATGATCCTAAGGCTTTAGAGAAGTTTGGAATTTTTTTAGAGAAATGATCCTAAAGCTTTAGAGAAATAATCCTAAGCCTTTAGAGAAATGATCCTAAAGCTTTAGAGAAGTTTGGAATTTTTTTAGGAAATAATCCCAAGCCTTTAGAGAAATGATCCTAAAGCTTTAGAGAAATAATCCTAAGCCTTTAGAGAAATAATCCTAAGCCTTTAGAGAAATAATCCTAAAGCTTTAGAGAAGTTTGGAATTTTTTTAGGAAATAATCCTAAAGCTTGATCGAAATAATCCTAAGGCTTTAGAGAAATAATCCTAAGGCTTTAGAGAAATAATCCTAAGGCTTTAGAGAAATAATCCTAAGGCTTTAGAGAAAATAATCCTAAAGCTTGATCGAAATAATCCTAAGCCTTTAGAGAAATAACCCTAACCCTAAGGCTTTAGAGAAATAATCCTAAAGCTTGATCGAAATAATCCTAAGGCTTTAGAGAAATAATCCTAAGCCTTTAGAGAAGTTTGGAATTTTTTTAGAGAAATAATCCTAAGTCTTTAGAGAAATAATTAGAGAAATCAACTATTTGAATAATATAAAGATATTAGTATATATTTGTATCGTCACTGAAACTAGGTTCGTAGTGTCCGTGTTCATTAATATGTCCGGCTTTGAGCATTGTTACTTTGTTTTTTGATTTCTGTTCCCTGATTCGTTGGTAGTAGTCTGGATGTCCTCTGGTTGAGATTCTATTGTATTTATTCTTGTCAGCAATCCATAATTTGTTGCTATTCCCTGTTTTGTACACATCCATGCTTACAATTTTTTCTTTTGTTTTGGATGATCGCTTTGAAGTTGACTTGGAGCCTTTCCGCGAGCATGCTATACAACGGCGCGATGGCCAACCTACTTTTGAATAGATACCCGCCATAATAAGCATTGTAACCAGAAGTTTATTGGCCCAACCATGTAACAAATTATTTAGATAATTCATGCCTTTCAGATGGCCTTCATTTCGAGCAGATTCTTCTCGAAATGGACTTAAAATCGAGTCTAAGAATTGGACTGTGGTCGATTCATATTTGTGTTTTTCTGCCTGATGAAAAGCAGTCTTTGCTGATTGGTCAAAAACCGACCACAAAAGTTTCACATCACGGACAACTTTATCTGGACTCTCCATTGTTTTCACAATTAGGGCATTGACAGCGTGTCTTTGAATTGTTCCAAGATTAGATTGTTCTCTTAAAAAGCGACGATAATGGTTAATAATTTCGGAGCGCATCGGGTTTCGACTCCCAATGCCTAACCCATCGATTGACGCTGTTTCCGACAATCTTGTTTGTATTGAAGAGCCAGACAGAGAGGCGTCAATAACGGCGGCAGTATGTAATGCCTCCATAGCTTGGTGTTCCTGTGTTTTAGAAACGGCCTTCAATGCAGCTCGGACATACCCCTTTGTTGTTCTCCTTAGAAATTTGACGATTCCACGCCCACTTAAAGGAACAGGGACAGAACTGTGCCACCTTTCAGGGTCTTGATTTATGTTGATCACTATTTGATCCACAACAGTTGCTCTATAAGGGACATCTGCTTCTGTGAACAGTGCCCGAGCCACTTTCCTTGCGCGCTGGTTCTGCATTTGTTTGGAACTGCGATCACCGTAGATATTCACATGAAACGTCGCATTCACAAAAGCCCAATCCGCTTTTAATGCCTCCACTGTGAGATCATAAATGACAGGCTCTAGAATAGGCGCCATGTACTTTCGTTTAGTATTGCCGTCACCAGCACCATCTGAATCAGCATCTACCAGTTCATACACCTGTATTAAAAGATCTTTTACAGACGAAAGTTCCAACTCCAAATACTGATCATCGTCTCGCAAAGTACCAATCATATACATCAGCCATTTGCTCTGTGATAAAGATTCAAGAGCAGATACGGGTAAACGTTGTTCACGTTGTGCGGAAAGAGCTGATAACTTCGTTTTCAAACGCTCGTTACGTGCAATTTTCTTCTCTTCGCGTCGCTCGGAGCCTGTTTTGCGCTGTTCAATTCGGGTGAGACTAGGATAAATGTTGACAGCCGGAACTTGATGGGTGTCAGTCGCTGTAGAAATTTCTCCAGAATTTCTCATTTCTTGGACAACCAAATCACCAACATTCTCTGGTGCTGCTACATGCCATGACGATATTATAAATGCCACTAGCGTAAACATCTGCACTCGTGTCAAAGACGACGAATGGTGGTGGTGTCGGGACCATGTTGTGGCATGTTTTCGTATACCTTGTGACAGTGGACCTTGTAGGTTTTCCAGCCACTCCTCAAAAGACGAAGACTCTTTGATTTCTTTCACTTTTCTAAATATATCTTTGAATTTTGGCTTTTTTGCATTCTTGGTCAAGACCTGTGGTTTTCTAAAACGATTTCCTCCATTTTTTCTACTGATTCTTCCGTTTTTCCTTGCTTCACTTGCTAAAAATTCAGTCATACTTAAATAATAAAAGGTGTATTAAATAATGCCTTTTATCCGAATTCAGTTGATAATCAACACCGACTACAACATCAGATCTTGTTCGATGTAATCTCTTAATTGTATTATCCATTTGATATTAATACCACCCTGTCCAATCGTTATTGTATCATTACCTCCTGTAATATCAATTCTTGGTTCACGGTCGAGTACCGCCAACACCCAAACACATTTGTCATAGATATCTCGCAGCGTGGGTTTATAAGCAGTTCTCTTATGACGGTCCAGTTCGAGTTGGCAACGAGTTCGAGTATGTAGTTGAATGTTGTATTCAACAAAAACATCGACTTCTTGAGTATGATTACAGATCACAAAAATTGTGTGTAAAAATACATAATCTATATCACGTTGTTTTTTGGATGCTTTGCGCTGTTCATCGTTACGAATTTCACCCCCTGGTTTGAGCTCCTTTGGAACAACATCGTATTGGCCCTCTTCATCAGACGGCATACGTAACAAAACAAGTTGGTTAAAATAGGCTCGCCGTTTTTGCCTTTTATGATGACGACATTCAACTTCTTTGGACGTGAGGCTTGCTCCCTTTAAAATTCCTCTGTTTTGGAGCAATTTTTTTATTTCATTCTGTAACACATTACGTACTTTTTGATATTTTTCAGCTTCCGTCTCAGTCTCTGCGTCGCGGGAAGCATGGTCAGCAACCATAGCTTGTCTTTTTAACCGTCCCAGTCGTTTATTGCGCTGCAACATTTAATAGGACAAGTAGAGTTAAATAGGTAAAAAATATACATACGCTTGTTTATAATCTCAGACACTATAAACTCAGAGATTTTAGTCAAGAATGGCTACAATACGATGTGTATTTATTGGTGATAAAGCAGTAGGGAAATCAACCATCCTATCGAAAATGTCGGAAAGAACACACCATATAGCACCCACAATAGGGGTGGATAACATACTCTTTGAATATAAAAAAATACAATTTCAATGTTGGGATACGTCGGGATCGCCACAATTCGGAGCTGTTGTTGACCTATTTAAACGGAAAACGCCACACAAAGTGTATGTTTATGATACGTCACGTCCAGCTACATTTAACAGAGAGAAAGTCGAAGATTCCATAATAGTTGCAAATATCAGAGGAAATAAACCACCATTGGATGAGAACCATGTCATTGTCGATATTAGGATGCCCGAAACCATCCAAACCCTACTCAATCTAATGACTACCACCTTTGAAATTGAAGAACCAACCCTCGGAAACGACCGGCGAGAATGCTATGACCAACGAGAATGCTGTACCTGCTCTTAATGTATATGACCAAATCCGTCGCCGGTACAAATCCGTCGCCTTTAGAGAAATAATCCGTCGCCGGTACTCGCCTTTAGAGAATTTGAAGTTTTTACAGAAATGATTTGTTTTTTTTTTGAACAATCTTCTTGGCCCAATACTGAATCCTTTTTTCTAGGAACGTCACACCACCTTGACAGTATGGTTCAATGACAGTCTTGTCGACAAAGACGTCGCAATGATACAACGCCCGCAGTGCGCATCGTTTAATATTGGGCGACGCAGACATCAAAACAGACATCAATTTCGCTGGCAAAAAATCGGACCCTATCAAATCAAAAATGTCTTCGTCCATATCGGGTTCAACCATTGCTTCTAGACGGAAGTCCGCGCGAATAGGTTTTATAGTTGGTCGCGTGTAAATTTTACGCGTTGGATCACCACAAATATGTCGAGAAATGACAGCCCATGTGAATCTGTCGCCTTCTAGCAGATTGATATCAGCGTGTGTACAAGTACAGTGTTTAAAAAAACGACATTCTGCCATGACATAGCGCGGTGTCACTGATTCCAAAATGTACCACCACGGCGATTTCATTTCGATGTGAACTTTCGCTTCGATGGCTTTGGCAAAGATAGCATCGCGAAATTCCAATGGTGGTCCATTGCTGGTTAGTTTGAGATTGGACCAATACCAATATTCAGGCACTGGCGGTGGTTGGCTCGTGATTGAATATTCCATGTTGTTTTCCGTTGTGAGCATTGCTTTATACTCGATAAGAATAAATTTGAAATCTTTCTCAGAGATTGTTCTAAACTTTTAGAGAAGTCTAAAGTGTTTCGGAAATCTTTTAGAGATTGAAATTTAAAATCAGACTACTTTTGTAAAATGGAGGCAAATCCCTTACATAGCAATTGTCTGACATGTACGGCATGCGGATATACTACTTATGACGATGTTGGCTCGAACAACCACGTGCTCCAACACATAGAGCATATTGCAAAGGTCCGTGAATCATGTCAGTTTCCAAAACCATCAGAAGAGCAAATTCGGAGATGGATATCATGTTTTGTTCAACCGAATGAAATAGAAAAAATTTATCGTATTGCACAAATATATAACACGCTCAAGGAGAGTGCAACATGTACAAACTAGGGGTTTCAATGTATTATCAATGTATGTTTGTAATTTAAACAATTATTTTTTCAAATGTCCTCTTTTTTCTTTTCGATGTACATCCATATTGCCATGCAACAACCAAAAGATATACACCTGCGGATCCTCCGATAATAGCTATGATAATATTTCTGGCTGTGGTCCAGGCCAGTCCTGGTATTACTGGTGCTACAAATAGTTCGCATTCTGTTTTCCCTTCTTCATATGTTGTATAATTTCTTGGACACAAGTCGCAAAAGTCTAGCCATCCATCATTGGAGTAATATTGTAGTTCACAGGGCACACATTTCCTTGTGGCACAGTTCTCATCTCCATATGGACACAATTGTTTGCCTGACACAGATCCTTTAGGACAAGGCCACATATGTGTTAGTTTGTGACGTGTTTGTGTAAGCCAATGTTCCGAATTGGTGCCAAAGTTGGTGTTTTGTAGGTAATCGTGTGTTTCCCTAAAGTTTGAATCGTCTCCAAATCGATATACTTTTTTATTGTGATGATCCGGAACAATGACATTAGAACCTGTGACACCAATATGTTTTCCAATGAAGTCATTTTGGAAATCTGGCAGTGGATCTCCTTCGACATCTGCTGGGATGTAATTCCATCTTGTTTTGCCGTCTGTGTAGGCCAACATGGCATTGGAGATATAGTTCATCACATTACCAGGCAAATCAGAAATAGAAATTCCACGATCTGGCGATTCTTCACAATGAGACGCTGATGTCCGTCCTGGTTTACAATTATAGACAATAACAAATGGTTCGCGCGTGTTATCGTACAAAGGATACGTAGAAACGGCAAGTGTGCCTCTCGAAACGGCGATATCTCTTCCAAATGCTCGATATGTTGCTCCCTGTAGATTGGGTGGTATGACTGGACTGAATATGGAGAATTCCCACCAATTAATAAGTGGTACGGATTCATCTTGTGGTTGCCATAGGTTTGCGTCCCACATATAGACGCGACCATAATTGGAGCCGTCGTTATCTTCCATAAATCGATTTGTATCTCCTGGAGCAGAGACATACAGACTAGTCCCCCATTGATATAGAGCTCCTGATAGTGCAACTGCATATCCAAACTGTTGTGCTTGAAAATATGGTACACGTACTGGGTCAAGTGGTCCAAAACTATAATATGGTTGTTGTGGTGTAATGCATACTTGTTGGAATTGTATCATTTCTTTGTCGGTAATTTGTACAAGTGGATTTTCGTTGTTGAATACGTGTTTGTAGCGATCGTCCGTTTTCAAAAATTTGTAGTAATCCTTTGTATTTTTGAAATTTGCCAGTTTACACTCAGTTCCAAACGGATAACAAAACGTATCGTACAATGAACGACAACTTTGAAGTTCATCACCTTCATAGACAAACGCATATCCGATAGTTGCTCCTTTGTGACCATTCTCTGGCGAATTGGGTGTTCCAGGCGCGCCAACAACCCATGATTGGTTCTGGACGTCGACTGAAAACCCAAATCTGTCAACAAAGACGTCGCTAGGTTGATTGGGTACTACAGTAGTAAATGTTTGTTCAAGGGGTTTCCAGAGGATGACTTTGTTTTCGTCTGGATAACCAAAAACAACCAAATCACATTGTTGATTGATTGCAAAAATAGGGGACATGTAGTTTGTCTGTATCGTGCTGCCATCATGGAATCGAACGTATGTCTGGTTATGGTCTGTAAAATAAGTACAATGGTCTGCGATGCCGAGGTCCTCGGGTACAACTTCGATTTCGAATGTTTCCTCCAAGTATCCAGAAACCAACGGTAATAAAAAGAAAAGAAAAAACATATATCCTCTTTAAACTGTATTTATAGTTATTTTTTCTTACGCATTATTGCGAGCTCAAGAACGGATTTATGCTGGACACGTTGTCTCGCATTTGTGATCTTCTCTGCAAATTTTCTCGGTGTACAGCTAATATCAATTGTTTCTTTTTCAAGTTGAAAGATGTAGTCACCTTTACGAATGCCTTGGTTCCAGGCGAAACCATCCGTGGAACAACTGTCAATATAAAGGGCACCTTGTTTTGTATCACCGACTTTGATCCCCCAAGATCCTGTAATTGGAAGATGAAATTTGACAATGCCACATTCAGCAAATGTGGCCATTCTAGAATGTTGCAAAGCCGCTGACTTTGGATGAAACCTCAATGTCTCAGCACCAATCTCGGGAATCTTTGCACTACATAGACTATACTTCTTCAACATGTTGGAATATCTCAGAATTTTGGTGTCCGTCACATCACGACATTTACGCCCACTTTTCTGATCACGACAGGACTGAGCCGACTCTTGGATTGCAGGCAGTGTACAGGCTGTTTTAAAGCCAACACGTTGTTCAAATTCCAAGACAGCACAATAAAAACAGGCCGCTGCCAAGGCTGCACCACCATGAGGCATTTTACTGTCTTGTCCGTCGTGACGAGTATCGTTGTGAATCATAAAGTAGAACTTCTTCAACTTAACTTTGGCATGCTTAATGATCCCATCCATGGCCGCAAAATGCCAGTCATTAGCAATGCCTTCTATTTTACCACGAATGCGCCACCAGTTGCGTTGATGTGACTTAATTGTCTGACCGATGCGCTTTCCTTTTTGAGTGATAATAGTACAGTCACGTGCATCCATGCCTGGCGTGTGTTCCCACTGGCTTTTGTTAGACACTCCATCATCAGTCAATCGCAGACTAAAATTATTCTGGGCCAAATGTTGAACAACGCCACAACCGGTACAAGTCGAATGGCCCGCACGCTCCCGATCGATAAAATACGACGACGGACGATGGCAATTGCCACAAAAGCGCGTTGGGTGGACTGTGCTAAGCCGAGCAATTCCCGGCATCCGATCCAAAAGGTTCTGACAATAGGCCAAAGTGGTCTTTTTACGAATGACCTGACCATTAATACACCTCGTACGGCTATGTTTTGAGAACTTCTTGGACCTTTCACGACGGGGAAACTCCACAACTACCCTCCCCTCCGCGTTGAGACATAATTTGGCACCTTTACTGACGAATTCGTTCTTTGTAAATGTAGTTTCTACTTCATCAATACGAGGCATAGTTCGATGTTTTTTATTTTATATTGTATTAAAATGAAATATATGAGATACTTATTCTATTTAAGAATCGACTGAAAAATATTAAGGATTTTTCTAAAACCAATTGCTCAAAGCATTGGAGAAATAATCATAAGCCTAAAGAGAAACCATCTCAAAATATTCTAGAAAATAATCCTAAAGCCTTAGAGAATCATAAAGTCTTAGAGAAATCATCTCAAAATATTATACAGAATCCTAAAGCCTTAGAGAAATCATTTCAAAATATTCTAGAGAAATAATCCTAAGGCCTTAGAGAAATCATCTCAAATTTTACTAGAGAAAATAATCCTAAAGCCTTAGAGAAATCATTTCAAATTTTACTAGAGAAATAATCCTAAAGCCTTAGAGAATCCTAAGGCCTTAGAGAAATCATTTCAAATTTTACTAGAGAAATAATCCTAAGGCCTTAGAGAAATCATTTCAAAATATTCTAGAGAAATAATCCTAAGGCCTTAGAGAAATCATCTCAAATTTTACTAGAGAAAATAATCCTAAAGCCTTAGAGAATCCTAAAGCCTTAGAGAAATCATCAAAATATTCTAGAGAATCCTAAGGCCTTAGAGAATCCTAAAGCCTTAGAGAATCCTAAAGCCTTAGAGAAATCATCAAAATATTCTAGAGAATCCTAAGGCCTTAGAGAAATCATCAAAATATTCTAGAGAATCCTAAGGCCTTAGAGAAATCATCTCAAAATATTCTAGAAAATAATCCTAAGGCCTTAGAGAATCCTAAAGCCTTAGAGAAATCATTTTCAGGATATATTCTAAAAAAAAATGCATATATAGTAGACAGATCAATGTTCCAACAAAAATGCATCAGGCACCCAGACCATTTAAACGAAGACGAACAACTAGTCAAGAACTACCGTTTGGATTTGACATAAGGCCATACTATGAACACATTTCGCACAGCTATGGATTTCCAGAGTTTTCGCATCAAATAAGCAATTATATCATGAGTTTTGACGGAAAGGGAGCTCCCACTTGGAGGCACCCCGACAAAGTTTGGAAGACAGAGGCAATCAACGGAATCTATGCTAAATTCGAAGGTGTAGACAAGAAAATTTTTATATCTGGCATGCATACATCACATACAGAATCACTGTACATGATGGCACACGAACTGAGAAAAGCGATTAGGCGGCAACAGGAAGTATCTTTTATTAAAGTCACAACCGCGAAAAAATTCAAAGATGTGGATATATCAAGAGCCCTTAAACAACAAAGACACAAGGAAACCAATGTATTGTACCTCGGAGCTTTACACATGGGGGATGTAGTTGTACTCAAAACAACAACGGATCCAGCCATGCAATTGAAATATATACTTGACGCAGTGATACACTCACATGTCTGTAATACGTGCTCGGATTCAGTTGCAAAACTTCACTTTGTTGCTTTTCATGGCGAATCATTAATTGTCTGTTCTGGACAAATGATTGAAGAAAAATCAATTTTCTCCTTCATGAACACTCTCAAACAAAGATACCTGCCAGACATACTAGTATTCAAAATGGTACAGTCGTTTTGTCAAGCCATTGGCACACTACAACAACAATCAGGGTTTACACACAGAGATTGTCACACATCCAATGTCTACTACGATTCAAGACAAAACAAAACTAAATTCATAGACTTTGATTGGTCGTGCGTTCAAATTGACCACAATATTATCTCTGTACCCAGGTACTTGTACGATACGACCAGACCACAATATGGAAGCAATAAATCGGTGGACTGTTGTGTATTCTTCAGAACATTAGGGTTTTCCCTCCAACACGTGCCGATATTCAAAGAAAAAATATATGATCCACTCATGAGAAGATATGAAGTCGATTCCAGGGAAATATTGAAAAGGAAAATGACAAAAGATGCCGCCGCTTTACAGCTATACAAAATGTCCACCGACAACGGTAAGCCAACAGGCGATTATGCACACGAGAACGGGATAGCACGATACAAGAGAAATTTTGATTATATGATGGGATACTACACATACACATCCATGACACCAGAGTTTATTAGCCAATTCTTAAGAAATAATTGTTTTTTTTAGTTATCGTTTTCAAAGTTATTTAGTAACGGTTCTTGACTTAAATCTCGTCTCTTTCTCCCAGTTGAATGTTTGTATATACAAACACTCACCACAATCACCACAATCACCAACACACCACCGATGTAGAAAAATACATTATTCGCACCTTTTTTCGTAGCTTCTTCCGAGCGTACCAGTGTCCCATTCAAAGAACATTGGTACCCGAGGTGATTCAGGACAAACAAAGTATTCCGGTCCAAATGTCGATGACATGTTGTTTGTGAATGAGACATTAAATGAGCACCACTGTACTCATGACTAAAACTAGAACCGCTATTATACGTGCTCGGATTATACATACGCACATCTTCAATATACACTTTATCACCAATATTTCCCAAATATTTACCCCCTTGCACTACCATCTCACCAGCAGAATCTCGAAGCAATAAGTCAAAATTCGATGGCCACGCCGTTTTATCTTGTGAAATTGTAGACATATAACCAAGACCATGCAACACTTCATGCATAACAGTAGATTTTAAATCGTAATGAGAGCCAGGTTTAGAGGAACAAGTACCGTTCCACCATTCGAAGCGGGGGTTAAATACAATCTTAAACGAATTGGAAGGCACCCAGACATCCTTAAGTTGTCGAAAATAAGTCGACGTCGATGCCAGTACTGTCGAAGACAATTCACCCCACTCAACGCTGAAACCAAGGGGTGGCACTTGGGCACACTTTTCATGCAATTCAGATATAAAAGATTCCACGTACGGTTTCAAAACAGTCTCCGTATTTGAAATAGAACGTGTTAGCCCATGCGCTTCTACCATGTAATCGATCTTAAATTCCCTCATTTGTTATATTCTTTGACATTAAATAGTTTGATTTGCAACAACAAATTCTCAACTATTATCGTTTTAGCCATTTCTTTCGTAGCTTCTTCAGGCGTACCATTCAAAGAACATTGGTACCCGAGGTGATTCATAAGTTAAAATTTCAAGTTCATATCTTGCAAAAGACCGTCTTCCAGGTTGTCTTTCGTAGTAAGCACTGAATATTGATCGGTTGTTGTTTTGGAGTGTTTCTTGCACAGTTTATAAAAGAACACGCATACCACGACAAACAACACACATGCAAAGACTTTGATGAGTTGTTCCAGGAGGAAGAGAAACAAAGACAGACATGCTAAAATTATCAAAGTAGCACCATTCAATATTGCTCGACCTGGCTTGTCGAACATCTTTATTGTGAAAATATCAGAATCTAGTCCTTGATTCAACAAATCTATAATCACAAAATAAACGCTCTGTATTTTCGTCTTATCATCAAAAGCTTTCAACGTCACAGTTTCTTCCGAACCATTCGTAGTTTCAGACAGGGTGAAATCGTTCTTCTTGACTTTCGTCTTCTTGACTTTCGTCAAACTAACCGTTTTAGTAACCCTAGAGACAACTTTATGACGAAATCCAGTCACCCTTTCTCGTTCCAATTCAATCTCGGCGTTTGTTAGTGACGGATTTCTAATAGTAATGGCATACGTAATATCACCACGTTTATTCTCGATGGGATTGCATGCCGAAAACTCCAATTTAAACCCACTGTCGCATTTGGCGCAGGTCTCTTGGTTATGAGACAAACATTCAGAAACAGCTATACCGTTTTGACACGAACAAACATTCGCAGGACAGGCCAATAAAGAATCCAGATGATAAGTGGAATCGCACGAATGACATAGGTTTGAATTATGTTCAGTACAAGCCCTGCCTGTCCTTGCTGTACCATAGGCACAAGCACATACATTTGGAGCACATATCTTGTCGTCAGCTATTTTTGTATGGTAGCCTCGGTCACATGCCACACAATACCGATCTTGGTGTATTTCGCACGGATTTTGAGCGTCTCCATTGTCACATAAACACACATTCGGTTGACAATTCGTTTCTCCAGTAAGTGCAGTGTCGTGTTCATTTTGTGGACAAAGACCTTTCTCAATACATTTTTGATCTTTCAAATAATAACCCTCTCCACATGCCGAACAATCTTCAGAACCATCAGCACCTTGTAAACAATTGCCCAAAGTGCCATGAGGACACTTACATGTCCAGGGGTCTTCACAAGTAGTACCCTTCCACCGCCCATTACATCTGCACGTATACGAGTTCAGACCATCGGTACATGTAGCAGAATTCTTGCACGGGATTGGAGCGCACTCGTTGATATTTGTTTGACAATCCCTGCCTTCATACCCGGCCACACAATCGCATTCGTATGTTTCTGTAGCAAAATCTGAATCACAGTCTCCGTTGCCAGAACAGGTTTTTCCCACACAGTAATCTACTGAAGAATCACAGTTGAGTCCATACCAACCAGGAGAACAATTGCATTTATAACTTCCCTCAGAGTTGACACAATTGCCATTTCCACATTGATTCGGGGTTAGACATTCATTAATATCCGTACAAACAGCTCCAACTCCACCACCTTGCCATCCTGCTGCACATTCACACGTGTATTTATTTAAGCCGTTCACACATGGGGAATTACCGCCACAATCAACTGATTGACATTCATTAATATCCGTACAAACAGCATTATCGCCACCACCTTCCCATCCTACCGCACAATTGCACGTGTATTTATCGAGGCCGTTCACACATGGGGAATCACCGCCACAATCAACTAATTGACATTCATTAATATCCGTACAAACAGCTCCAACTCCACCACCTTCCCATCCTGCTGCACAATTGCACGTGTATTGTGCAAGGCCGTTGTCGCAGGTGGAATCACCCCCACAACTGACAGAGGCACATTCATTAATATCCGTACAAACAGCATTATCGCCACCACCTTGCCATCCTGCTGCACAATTGCACGTGTATTTATTGAGACCGTTCACGCATGGGAAATTACCGCCACAATCAACTGATTGACATTCATTAATATCCGTACAAACAGCATTATCGCCACCACCTTCCCATCCTACTGCACAATTGCACGTGTATTTATTGAGGCCGTTCACACATGGGGAATCACCGCCACAATCAACTGATTGACATTCATTAATATCTGTACAAACAGCTCCAACTCCACCACCTTCCCATCCTGCTGCACAATTGCACGTGTATTGTGCAAGGCCGTTGTCGCAGGTGGAATCACCCCCACAACTGACAGAGGCACATTCATTAATATCAATTTCACAATTGACGCCTTTAAACCCTGGTTGGCAAACGCATACACAGTTATTGTCCGGCACATTTCCAGTAGCAGTAGCTCCATTTTCACATTGGCCACCATTTTCTCCGATGGGTACTGGGTTATTATGCATAGAACCTTCTTGACATGTTTTTACCTGATCACAATCATTGCCTTTATATCCAGGTAAACACGTACATTGATATTGGCCAAGGTCAATGCCCATGTCGGTATCTGTTGAATCGTGACAACTTCCGTGACCACCGCAATATTGACCTTGACACTCGTCAATATCCACACACGTGCATTCATTATTAAGAACTTCCAGACGTTGACCCGCAATACATGTATCAGCACAAGCCTTACAAGCTTCATTGTATAAACCTTCATTGTCTATGTATTCGCCCGCTTGACAACTAGAACATTCAATTGTGCCCGTTTGAATGTCGCAAGATGTACGTGTTTGACCAATGCCACACCCATCACATAGTTTACATGTTTTTTGACCTGTGTTGTCTTGGTAATATTTTTTACCCTGGTCTCCAAATTGATCACACGACCAACACTGTCTGTGTCCTCCTTCTTGATCTGTACTGTACATTCCGACGGCACATGCAACACAAGAGTCGGAACCCGCATAACCACCCGGACATTTGCACATATATTCATTCTCACGGTTTTCGCAATATATGCTTTTAAAAACACCTAAAACAGTGCATTCTTGACCCACAGTACATTCGTCGATATCAGTACATTGGCCATTATTTGCCAATGAAGTTTGTCCTAAGGGACATTCAATGCAATTGCCGCCTTCAGGTTGCCATACCCTACCATATCCCCAAGAGGACGTTCCCCAATCTTTATAGTGTTCTGCCGTGACACCAAACCCTTCTATACATCCTTCTTGAGCGCACGCCGCAGTATCCGAGGTTTCATTGTTGGCGGTTGGGGTTGCACATTGGACGCAGTGTCCACTGTCACTATTATAACCAAATCCAGGAGCACAGCTCTCACAGAGTGGCCCTGTAAACCCATCTTTACACGTACATGAACATGAAGTGCCACTGCCAGTCGCTGTACCACCATTATCACAGTTGATTTTTGTTGAATGACCGACGACACCTGGCAAAGTACATGCTTTTGGAGTTTCACAGTTAGTGCCACTAAATCCAGTATCGCAATTGCATTGACAATTTGTTTCTGGCAATTGTCCTATAGGGTTACCATTTTCATTACATTCGATGTGGTCAGTGGTACAGGCATTGAAATCGCAAACGGTATTACCGCCAGAAGCATCGTCGCCAGCAGCGTTGGTTTTCCCACTTGGGCAGTTACTGCACGCATGAGACAACACCTTTTGATTTACCAAACAAATTGTTGCGTCACACGCCGTATTGCTACCAGAAGCATTGTCACCAGCAGCGTTCGTCGTGCCGGCAGCACAAGTGGTACAGACAAAAGTCGACACGTACTCATTGGCAGCACAGAGAGTGGCGTCACACGCCGTATTGCTACCAGAAGCATTGTCACCAGCAGCGTTCGTCGTACCTGCAGCACAAGCGGTACAGACAAAAGTCGACACGTACTCATTGGCAGCACAGAGAGTGGCGTCACACGCCGTATTGCCAAATAACACATTGTCATTAGCTGCGTTCGTCGTACCTGCAGCACAAGCGGTACAGTCAAAAGTCGACACGTACTCATTGGCAGCACAGAGAGTGGCCTCACACGCCGTATTGCTACCAGAAGCATTGTCACCAGCAGCGTTCGTCGTACCTGCAGCACAAGCGGTACAGACTTTATTTGACACGTACTCATTGGCTGCACAGAGAGTGGCCTCACACGCCGTATTGCTACCAGAAGCATTGTCACCAGCAGCGTTCATCGTGCCTGCAGCACAAGCGGTACATGCTTTATTTGACACATACTCATTGGCAGCACAGAGAGTGGCGTCACACGCCGTATTGCTACCAGAAGCATTGTCACCAGCAGCGTTCGTCGTGCCTGCAGCACAAGCGGTACATGCTTTATTTGACACGTACTCATTGGCAGCACAGAGAATGGCGTCGCAAACGGTATTGCTACCAGAAGCATTGTCACCAGCAGCGTTCGTCGTGCCTGCAGCACAAGCGGTACAGACAAAAGTCGACACGTACTCATTGGCAGCACAGAGAGTGGCGTCACACGCCGTATTGCTACCAGAAGCATTGTCATTAGCAGCGTTCGTCGTACCTGCAGCACAAGTGGTACAGACTTTATTTGACACGTACTCATTGGCAGCACAGAGAGTGGCGTCACACGCCGTATCTACACCAGAAGCTTTGTCACCAGCAGCGTTCGTCGTGCCGGCAGGACAATCTACACAAGCATTGGACACTACCTTTTGATTCACCAAGCAAATGGCAAAACACTGCTTATTAATTAGCTCAAATCCTGCTAGGCACGAAGTACACTGTTGGCCATCCTCGTAACAGCGTCCTCCAACTTGACCGTGATCACAACTGCATTCTTTTTTGTCATAATGACAAAGTAGTAGGTCGTGTGGATTGACTAAATAATCTAAACCTGCACCAGTATTATGCCACAGGCCTGTTTCGCTATCTTCGTGTTTGACATGATCTCTGTAGTAGCACATATTTGGATCGTCGATTGTGGCTGTGTTTGAGGCAGAGTCGTCAAACAAATTAAGATCCTCTGCCGCGAAATTACATTCCGCACTCGTTAAAATGGGTTCTTCGTTTGCACTTTCGCAAAGGCCCGAGGATACCGTAGTTGTAGGGACAAAGAGAATTGGTGCGTCACCACAAACACTATATTCTTTCAAACAAAATTGATTAGCAGAACAGGTGACAGAACCACATCTGCACATTTCCGCATTGACATCACTATTATCTAGACTCGAACATTCTGCCCCTTGAAACATAGTAATGGCGTGGGTAAGTTGGTAGTCCTTTGGGGCAAACAGTTTTACCGCCGCACGGTGAACTTGACTGGGATCCGTGACATATTTTGTCGTGCTCTTGCAGGCGCATATATTCCTGGGGTAGCTGCATTCTACGGTGGAGGTTGTTTCTGTGTTGAAGTACAAGGTATCAGCGTCACGGCCAACACAACCAGGCGGATAGACTGGGATAGGCCCATTATACGCCGACGTGTCACTCCAACCCAATGCCTCCGCTGCTGCCTCGCACTCTTCAATAGTACTAATATACCCATAGCCTGCATCATCCGTGCAGTTGCCCGATGTTTTGGTTTTGTAGGGAATGCGCTTGCAGAGGCAATGGTATCCATTAGACCCACAGGGTTCAGCAGCGCCGGTATTCTGCTGAGGACTACGCTCCGGTCCCCAATTATTGTAAAATAAACAGCCGGGCGGCGAAACATTATTATTAGCAATCGTCCCCACCTCACTTGCAGTTGATAATCCAAGTTGTTTCGCGGCAGTCAGGCACTCTTGTGGTGCGTCCAAAATATACCCATAACCTGCATCATCCGTACATTTGCCCGATGTTTTGATCTTGTACTTTGGGCTCTCAACCAACAAAGGTGTGTAGCATTCGCCCAATGGTGATTGCATTTGGCCTGCAGCACAGGTATGGAACGGCTTCACACATCCATACGCGTCGCACGAGTGCGTAGTGACGGCCAAATCACGCACAGGGCGGTACGGTTCAGGTCGGAACCCAACCATTTCATTTTCATTTGCGGCAGGGTATGTTTCGTGTTCTGTGTAATCCGAGATGTCATTAACATTCCATTTGCGAAAAACAACTGCATCATAGGTGGGTA